>Ga0164310_10001173_pt1 | contig 14614 bp, 21 predicted proteins | sample GuaBasSedimGuay1_FD_121795 | JGI IMG/M metagenome (GOLD analysis project Ga0164310, IMG submission 121795) | Subseafloor sediment microbial communities from Guaymas Basin, Gulf of California, Mexico - Guay1, Core 4569-9, 0-3 cm | ecosystem: Environmental > Aquatic > Marine > Hydrothermal vents... | reverse complement strand
TGCGAACCTTACCGCAGCCAAAGCCGCTTCTATATTCAATAATACAAACCTGACACTGTCGAAAGCTGCAAGCATATTCGAGGATACAAATCTCACAATCTCAAAAATCAATTCTATTATCACTAATGATAACATCTCGGATTCACGAGCACAGGAAATCCTAAATGAGACCGACTACGCTACAAGAGACTTGACTGGTGCCGCATCCATTCTCTATGTAATTCATGACGACTGGGCGGACAACAAACTAACATCACGAGACAACCGAGCAACAACTCCCGCATCTGTTTTAGGAGCAAACGAATTCGCACAGAAGTTCAGACCGGAGTGGACAACCATATCCGGTTCACCTTCAGTATCAAGTGGATATTTGGTATTAAATAATGCCGAGGTCGAAACGGCATGTTCATTCAGCGAGGGTGCATGGCAAATAGATATTAAACACTATTCCACTTCTGCATGGATTCATGCGATTAAACTATTTAATGGCGCAACAGAAGGATATAGAGTTCAACATGAAACTGATGGGGATCTATTTTTAATTGATATTGTTGATAGTGTAAACTTGATTTCGGCAAACAAAACTGTTGATACAGATTGGCATACAGTAAAGCTAACAAGAGATTCAAGTGGTAACTTTGAGCTGTTCTGGGATGGTGTGAGCGTTGGCACCGCTACAGATACTACTACAACGACGTTTGATAAGCTCAGAATGCGTGAGATTCAGGGGTATGAAGCTCATTTTGATAATCTGGAGGTGTATTAGATGAAGGCATGGATAAAAACGAAGATTGTGATGGCTGAGGACTTACGAAGACCTTATACAGCAGATCAGGCTGTGTTAGCGTCAATGGTGGAATTAGAAAACAACGAATGCCTATGCCGTGTAGCAGGCACACCTGACCAAATAAGCACTATCACTGCCGATACAGAAATAACACAACTAACAGACGAAGAGGCACGAAAAATAATCAAGAGCAAATATCCGAACAGCGATTTAGAAAATGTGGATGTTGCCGACCCCGAAATAGACAAAATAGCGAAAGCGCAGGGGATAGACCCGAAGATAAGGGCTGACATAGTCGTCCCTTCGGTGGGACGACAGGTTTTGCAAGACCAAGAGAATTACCTCATGGCACACATCTGCGAGAAGATTGGCTTGACTAAAGATTACTGGGACACGGAGGCGGCGAAGACAACGAAGTGGAAAAAAGGTATCGATATCGAGCACAGTATCAAGGATGGAGAGGTCGAAGGGCACGAATTTGTCTTATCACGAATACGAGAAAAACTGAAAAGCATAAGCGGCACGAAAGAGCTGAAAACGCAAAGATAAAGAATAAAAGTTAAGTTGTTATATGTACTGAATGTTAGGAGGTGATGCAACACGGGATATAACGAGAGGGGTAGGCGTGACGGCAGCGGTCCCTATCGCAGCTCATACCGACGCCGTGAAGAAGGTAAGAGCTACGGGAGGCATAAAGAAAGAGGCGAAGAGTGTCCACATGAGGGGTGAGAATAGGTGGCATATTCAGTAGCATTGAGAATAGGACTGCTATCAAGCTGTTACTGGACCGACTCAGGCTGGCCTATCGTATATCCGCGAGACGTTTCAGGTAACGATGGCTGGCTAAAGAACGATGATGTTATCCAGATTATAGATTACTGTGGCAATCCTGATGGTCTCGGATTCAGTGAAATAGAAACTTGGCTGGAATTCAAAGAAGTAGAATCGGGAGCTGTAACGATACGGGGTAAAAGCGTAAAGTCTGGATTTAACCCTTCCTGGATATACTCATACGGATGTTGGTTTGGCTGGCCGTGCTGTTCTAAAGGGGAACCGGCTTCACTTCTTGCCGAAAATGTTACTGTGGAAGCACGTGTATACTTCGGCTCGCCAGTAAACTTATACTCAGAGCCAGCAGTAATAACAATAGGCGACCCTTCCAGGCGAGCACAGATTGAATCCGTATCGGCGCGATGGAAATCTCGGAACAAATTAGAAGTTGAAGTCACGGCTAAGAACCTTATAGAAGGGAAAAGTTATACAGCATATATTATAAACGAGTCTGCTAATATTAACATTACTCCACCTATTGACCCTGAAAGTCATACTGCCCGTATCCTTATTCTTGATCCACCACCGGTATCGGAACTATCTGTATATATAAAGAGAGATGGTTCGATGGTATATACCGATATGAAGCCATTAGAAGTTCCTGAATTTAGATGCGAGGATATAACTAATGCAGCTGACTGTAAATTCTCACCAGGTTGCTATTACTACGACGGAAAATGTCATTCGGAACCTCAATGTAGCGAGGGCGAAACCATGTGTAAGAATTACGATTTATATGAGTGCAAGGATGGTGTGTGGCAGCTAAAAGAGCACCAATCACCCGCCTGTGGCTATGAAAAGCGACCCTCTCCGTGCCCACCGTATGGCGATCTTGACGATGATGGATATGTGACTTATAATGATATTATACTTGCATGGCTTTATGAGCTCTATAATTGGGATGCGGTAAAAGAAAAAACGCCGTTGTCCGAAGAAGAGTTCAAACGTAGAGCGGATGTAAACGGTGACGGTAAAATAGACATGAAGGATGTTATGCTTATTGCAAACTACAGCTATTATAGTCCCGATTTTGATACATTCCCTGTTTGTGGAGCACCGCCATCAGAACAACCATCAGGTGACATAACTAAGGTGGAGCTTGACGGCAGATTACTGCCTGAAGGCGACACACTCAGGTGGGTACGCAATAACGAAGCAGCGATAAAGATATACTTCAAGAACGTGGGTAATGCGCCCGGTAAGTTCCACATCTGGGTGACGGACGAAGACGGCGCAACGCTGTGCGATGTAACGACATCGGCGGAGATACCGGCGGACGGCGTGGAACGGCATGTGACGTGCGGCTCATTCACGCCCACAGTGGTGGAGAAGAAGACACTGAACGCTCATATTGAACCGTGACTCACTCAGCAGCGAAAAGTTTTTAAAGATTCTACAATAATAAAAAAGTAGGAGGTGATTAGAACGGCAGACACATACACGGGCTATCTGGCCGTGAAGAAGTGTGAGGCAAAGTTTACGAGTGTCTCTCTGAACAAAACAGAATTTAAACCTGGAGAGATAGTAAGAGGATCGTATGTAGCAAAGAACACCGGTGGTATAACTACAGATCTGGTAGTTAAAACTGGAATAGGCACACCCGGCTATCCGCATACAAGGCGTGATGTCCCGCCGGGCGGATACATGTCTGGAGGTACAGGGTTTCATGTGCCGTCAACCCCGGGTAGCTACAAATTCGTATTCACCGTAGAAGCATGTGGGAAAGAGACAGACAGGAGAGAGATACCGTTTACTGTTATAGAAGAAAAAAAGGAGCCGAAAGGTGATATAACCAGGGTAGAGCTTGACAGCGAACTCTTACCAGAAGGTGGCACATTGGACTGGAAAGTCAATGAAGAAGCAACAATAAAGGTATACTTCAAGAACGTGGGCAATGCGCCCGGTAAATTCCACATCTGGGTAACAGATGAAGACGGCGCAACACTGTGCGATGTAACGCCATTAACGGAGATCCCGGCGGACGGTGTAGAGCGGTGTGTGAAATGTGGCTCGTTCACGCCCACAGTGGTGGAGAAGAAGACACTGACAGCGCATATTGAACCTTAGGAGGTAATAATAAAAGAAGACGGCACCGAAGATGAAAATAAGATTAGAGCCAACGGATCCCCATTGGATACAAATAAACGACCCAGATAATGTAGCGAGGGACATAGGTGAATGGTGGGAGAACAATGCTCGTAAAGGTCAAACAAGGGCAACAATAGATATAAGAATTCCTGAAGTTATTGGTGTCGGTGGCAAGGCGAGAATAAGGTGGTATTCAAATGACTGGCATCATATAGGCTTATCAAAATCAAAGGACGGGAAAACATTTACTGAGATATGGGGGCGTGGTGCTCATTATACATTTGATGAGACATATGAAATAGAACTGGATCCTGAGTGCGAATATTATCGCATCAACTTCAACGACGGGAATGGTTATACTGAAGTGACAAGAGTTCACAAAGATATAGAACTATTAACACCGACGCTGTGCGAGGCAAAATTTATATCTGCCTATCTGAACAAAACAGAATTTAAACCTGGAGAGGATCTAGATGTGAGATGTAGATATAAAAATACCGGTAATATAACTACGAATATCGTAATTAAATCTTGGATAGATGGAAAATCTCTACCTACTGGTTATTATTACGATCTCCCTCCAGGAAAAATCTCAAGTTCATTAATTTGCGCCTATGCACCTAAAACCTCAGGTTCGTATAAAGTAATACTTGTCGTAGAGGCATGTGGGAAGGAGACAGACAGGAGAGAGATACCGTTTACTGTAGTTACGGAAGAACCATCAGGTGACATAACCAAGGTAGAGCTTGATGGTAAGTTATTACCGGAGAACGGCACACTGGACTGGACAGCGGGTAAACAGGCAGCGATAAAGGTATACTTCAAGAACGTGGGTAATGCGCCCGGTAAATTCCATATCTGGGTAACAGACGAAGATGGCACGACGCTGTGCGATGTAACGACATCAACGGAGATCCCGGCGGACGGCGTAGAGCGGTATGTGACATGCGGCTCGTTCACGCCCACAGTGGTGGAAAAGAAGACATTGACCGCTCATATAATACCATGAAATACTTTATATAGAATGGGGGATATAATGAATGTAGGGGGGTGATTAAAACGGAGGCATGGCAGAAAACACTGTTGGGAGTGGCAATCGCAGCCGTGATAGCTGCAGTGGTATATTTCGTATATAAAAAATTCAGAGAATGAACAACCTCTCCACGGATATAGGGGGTGATTAGAACGGCAGATACATACACGGGCTATCTGGATGTTACAGAAGAAACATGCACCGAAGGAGAAACGAAATGCATTGGTTATAACCTGTATGAGTGCATAGCGGGTAAGTGGGAGCTCAAAGAGGTAAATTCTTCTAAATGCGGATATAAACCAATCCCGTGCCCGATCGCATGTGTATGCACCGGGACTGAGCTCGTTGATTGCCTGGGTCCCATACGTGAGTTCCGTGATAAGACTTTGAAATCCACAAGACCGGGCAGAAAATTCGTGGATATTTATTATAATCGGCTAACACCACTGCTATCGCCCGTATTGATGAAATCCGTAGTCCTTAAAAAGATAGGGCAGCAGGTTGTTAAATTACTCCTGCTATTCTTAACTAAGGAGAAATAGAAATGCCACCGGGACCGGACTTCAAATTTGAATGGGCATACATAGAATGGTGGGATTCCACACAGAGTAAATGGCGAACTGTTTGGCATAATTTTACTAAAAAACAGTGGGAAGAAGACGGTGCGTTTAAAGCATACATTATAGTAGACCCAAACGCTGTGGTTTACTACGGATTCAAGATAAAAAATAAAGGGGATTCCAAAGGCACATGCAGACACTGGTTAGTAGATACGGTTAATAATAGAACGCTCAAGATACTTACAACGCCGGATTTAGCTCCCGGCGGTATATGGGAAGAGCAGTTAGAGAAATGGACTGCAGATAAATACATGGCTGTGAAGATGCAGGCGTGTTACTATGCTAATGGTAGAGATTATATACATCACGAGACTGATGAACTTGTTGTTAAAATCAGAACAAAAGAGGAAATAGAAACAGACCTGGAATGCTATGATGAATCTTGCGAAAAGGGTGAATGGGTAACCCTGCGTGCGACGCTAAAAGAAAAAGATACTGGTAAGTCTATTCCCGGCATGCTTGTGAAGTTCTATGTTGATGGTACATGGAAAGGCGAAGATACTACTGATGGGAACGGCGATGCGTCTATATCTACTCGGTGTGACTGGTCGCCGGGTACACATACAATAAAGGCAGTGTTTGGGGGTTATGAGAATTTGTATAAGTATAAAAGCTCTTCTTGCACCGCCTCATTACAAGTGACAGCACCACCATGCAAAGTTGAAACAGATAAGGACAAGTATTACCAAAGCGATACAGTAACGATAAGTTATGAAAATGCTCCCGCTGGCAGTACGCTATCTATTGGGAAGTATCCAACCGGTACGCCCGGCAGGTCATGGACCGTGTCCGGTAGTGGCAGTAAAACTTATACTATCCCCAGTGATGCACCTACTGGCACGTGGTATGTGTATTTATCCGGTACGGGATGCTCTAAAACTAAGTATATAACAGTGTCATCTAAACCACAACCGGAACCATGTGCAGTAGAAACAGACAAAACTACTTATAGGATAGGCGAAACAATAACAATAAGCTATGAGAATGCACCTGCGGGTTCCACGTTAATTCTGTATGATCCAGACGGAGTAAAAAAAACTTCGTGGTCGGTAGAAGGCACTTCAAAGAAGACATATAAGTTACCAAGCGGTGCAAAGACAGGTGTATGGACGATACAACTTTATGATACAGGTTGTTTTGAAGCATTGTCCATAACGGTAATCGAAGAATGCAACAGAGGTGTAATAATCAAGGTAAAAGAGGTGCCGGATGAAGGTTTGCAGGTCGTGTATCTTCATCCCGGTCTGGCTGGCTGCATAAATTGGCAGTATGCAAGAGATAAAGAAGTGACGCCAGGCAATCCTGAAGCGGTTTTTTATGATATACGAGACGATCTCCTACCCGTTGGCGGCGATAAGGCATGTTTCAGAGTGTTAAACAAAGATGGCGATGTGATGAGCGAGACGGGTGAAATCAATATCCCAGATAAGGGCTGTTCGGGACCCATAACGATGCACGGCTGGCTGGGCTGCAAGTATCGGACACGCATAACCACGGATCCCGCATATCCTGCTCCCGGCAAGAGCTTCATGCTCAAAGCGACACTGATAGAGAATCCACGTACACCTGCGGGTAAAGATTTGGAAATAGAATTCTTCAAGCTCGTGGATAACAAAGAAGTGCCCTTAGACAAAAATATGACAAATGAACATGGCGTTGCAGTGCTATCACATACTGAACCCGAAGCTGGACGTTACAAATATTTCGCCAGATATACCGGTGCGGACACCTACGCTGAAATCAAAACCGTTACCGTTCGAGAACCAACATGCCCGATAGACATCAGTCAATATGAAAAGATGTGTCCGATATTTACTGCCACGCAGGGCACTATCGTATTCACAAAGCTTGATACGTTACGATGGTTCAGAGATAACCACATGCCAAAAACGCTCGTTAAAGTATATTACTGGCTCACGCCCGTAACCGGACGGATTGCAAAATACAGCAGGATTGCAAGGATGATAATTAAAGGGCTTACAGAGATATCTATAAAGGCAATAGAAAGGAGGTACAACCTCAAATGGGAAGCATAAATTTCTGGGACTGGCTTTATGGTTTACTTTTTGGCAGTATTCCACTATCTGATGACTATGAGCCACAGCCCGGAGACAGAATAGCAACTACGATCGGAATAAAGAACACCGGTGTTTTATCAATAGATGATAATAAGATGCTCGGTGAGCTCGATGCTATTTCGGATGCTGAGTTTGAAGACAAGATATATCAGGAAACGGGCATAAAAGTTAGCATGGTTGATCGGAGAGGCAAAACAGTTACTTCCGGCAGAGAATGGGAATATAAATACACTTATGACGTTAAAGAGACGCCGGGAACGCCCGGTATAATTGCTGTGGCAGTAGCGATAGTTGCTGTTTGTGTTGCTATTATCGGTGTCTTATGGGCGATAGATAGTTATATTGTAAGCAATACAAAGATAGTAACCCCGTGGGGCGAAACGAATTTATTTCCTATACTTGCGGTAGGGGTGATAGTTTTATTAATATTAATGCTATTAAGAGAAATAATGAGGGGTGATTAAAAATATGGCAGAAGAAGTGACAGAGGAAGGGGGATTGTTGGACTTCCTGATAGACCCACTGACAGAACTACTCAAAACGCTTAATGTAGCCGAAGAGGATGCGAAGAAATATGCGACATGGATCGTGTGGGGGGGAATATCAGTGATAGCACTCATCGCAGGATTGAAGATATACAGGTTCATACGTGGGTGAAAATATACAGGGTCCTGACGTCCTCTCCACCCTGAAGGGTGGGGTTGCTGTAAGAAAAATAGTAAAAAAATAGCAGCGATTAGTGTAAATCACACTGTTAAGTTCGGAGAGAATAAGAAGATCAAAGAGGTGGAGGTGTGGTGAAAAAGAATGCTTACTGTTTCTGTCGTGATCCCGACATTGAACGAAGAGCATAATATTGGTGAACTATTAGACTTACTTGAACACCAAACACGAGTGCCGGACGAAATTATCGTTGTTGATGAGTCAGAGGATAGAACAGCCGAAATTGTATCTTCATTTTCTCAAAAATACAGTAATGTGTACCTCATTAAAAATAAAGATTATAGTCGCTTTTCAGGAGTCAATGCAGCGAGACATGTAGGGACATTATATGCAAGTTCGGAGATAGTCATACAAACAGACGCTGATGCTGTTCCCGCTAATGACTGGATTGAAAGGATAGCGGCTAAATTTGAGGCAGATGAAGAATTAATAGGTCTCACGGGACCCGTTAAGGATTATAAAAACCGATACTTTGATGAATTAACCTGCCTATTTGCTAATTTTATTTTCCAAGGGATGGGAAATAATACGGCGTATCGTAAAGAGGCTTACATGAAAACGGAAGGTTATAACGAAGCGATAGCGCTCAATCAGGGAGGGGATATTATTTTCTGGAATAGTTTGAAAACAGTTGGTAAATGTGAATATGACCCTACTCTGGTTATCGGGCATAAATCAGGCTATAAGTGGCGGGTTGTTGGTTTATCCATAACAGAAGCGATATTAGTCGTCTCTGGATTCTTTACAAGGCTACTAAATAAACGTTTTGGGGATAGTTTATTAGGTGCCAGTGCCGGATTGGGATTGGCAGAAGCAGGTAGTGTCCTCGTAGGCGTGGAAGAAATAAACGAGGAAGAAGAAAAACTTAACTTCACGGGAATACATCATGATATTTGGGGTATAATCGGCATCATAGCTACTCTGCTACTTGATAAAACGAATATAATTAAAAATAAAGAGATAACAAGTTTTTTATATGGTATGTGCATTAGTATAATTATCCACCATTTCTTAACAGAGGTGGAGGGATGCACTGAAGGATTATGTTTGATGAAAAAATCGGGATAATAGGATTGGGTGTGGTGGGACGAGCGACACTCACGGGCTTTAGATGCTTCGGATACGATGTCTGGGGCTATGACAAGAATAGTTCAAAAACGGAATGTGATGAGTTAGAAGAGGCGGATATTTATTTTATATGTACCCCGGAACAGGAAGTGGAAAAGGTGGTTTCTGAATTGCAAACCAGAGAAGGATTGATTGTCGTAAGATCCACCACTCCTCCCGGAACTATTACTGAGCTGCAGCAGAAATTCGGCATCCATATATGCCACAATCCAGAATTCTTACGTGAACGGAACGCTCTGGACGATTTCATGTTCCCTAATAAGATAGTCATTGGCGAGTGTTGCAGAAAGCACGGCGATATTTTAGCTTCTCTATATGAGCATTTCAATGCTCCCATAATTCGTGTGACGCCGACCATATCTGAGATGATAAAAATTGTAACAAACGCATGGCTTTATACGCAGATAGAGTTCTGGAACGAGGTGAAAGAGAAATGTGAAGCTTTGGGTATTCCCCCTCAGGTCGTTGCGAATGCGGTCACCATGGATCCAAGGATAAGTAACTATGGCTCCAAGATGACAGGTAACAAACCGGGCGGGAAGTGCCTGCCAAAAGATTTCAAATACTGGAAGAACATAGGATTTACATAGGAGGGAAAATATATTTTTATATAAAAACCTTTCATTTAAACAATGCGTAAAATCTCCTGTAAGGTGGGAGTATGGCAGAAGAGGAGGAGGAAGAGGAGAAGATCCTTGGGGTATGGACAAAAGAAGAATTCATGGATGATATAGTGTTCGGACTGTTCACAATGGTTTTAGGGTTCCTCATGGGCTTCATTTCTAAGTTCCTCTCACGGTGGCTCAAACAACATAAATGGTTCAAAAAGGAAGAGGAGTGAGGTGATAAAAAATGGGTGATGATGTAGAGTTTGTCAGGGCACTTTTAGAAAGGTATAAAGCTGCCGAAACCGAAAATTTGAAGCGGTTAAATTTAGAGGATTTGAAGGATTCGCTTGAGGGCGGTATGTATAGCCTCAGTGACGAGGAGCGAATGGAGTTCTTACGGGAGATAGAGAGGGAGCTTGAGGGCACTGCCCCCACTGAAGTGGAGGTAGAAGGGGGCGAGGAAGAAGAGGTAGAAGAAGAGGAAAAAGGGGCAGAGGAGGAAGAGAGAGAAGAGCAGATAGAGACGGGACCCGAGGCGAGACTGATTGAACTGTTAGTTACATTCAAGACGAATCCAGACGGCTTGGCTGAAGCACTTGAGCGGGCATTACCGGAGGAACGGCGAGAGTTCTTCGCTGATTTGATACGTGAGCGACTGGAGAAAAGCGCTGGGGTCGAGGCGATAGACTGGACTACTAATGTAAGTAGATGGCAGCGGGGCTGCGAGGAAGCGAAAGGGATACCGATGTACCGCACTCGTTATCTGGGGAGGTTTAAGGATCCCGAGCACCCAGGGAGATATATGGTACTCGGGATTTGCTATTCGCCAAAGGAGCGACCATATAAATCCCAATGGTTTAATAACGTTCCGTTAGAGGACGTTGAACGGCTGGAGCGGGTATGATGGACGTAGAAACGATAATATCGGCAATAGCAGCGATAATAGCGATCTTATCTTTTCTTCTCACAATGTATTGGCGTTTTTATAGCATTAAAAAGAATGAATTTCGACATGTCTATCAGCGAATAGACGCAATAGAAGCCGATATTACGGAGATTCGTGAACGATTGAGCGGAATAGAACGAGATGTTGAGTGGCTGAAAGCAAGACTGAGTTCAAACCCTGGGCACACAAGCATAGACAGCACAAAAATACATAAGTGAGTTATCCCTCATCCTCCTCCTAATTATCCCTACCTCACGGCGGCAGCACCACGCTACCTTTATCTTATTTAATAAGTTACTATTTAGAAAATAACAAAAGTTTTTTATATACTATATTTCAATAGTTTATGTGAATTAAAAAATGAAAGAAGAGGAGGAAAAGAAGGAAGGATTGAAGCTCTTGGGATACATAAGGGTAAGTACCCTTCCACAGGTGAAGGGGACAAGCATGGATGTGCAACGTGAGACAATCGAGAATTATTGCCGGACGCACGGGCATACGTTGCTCAAAATCTATGTTGATAAAGGGAAAAGCGGGGTTGTAAAGAGACCTGAGCAGGAGAAGATGCTGAAACGATGTATGGAGGACAGCGAAGTCGGTGGAGTGATCTGTTACGACTTAACAAGATTCGGTCGTAACACGATTGAACTTCTCACGAACATAAAACTGTTAGAGCGAGAAGGGAAGAAATTTATCTCGGTCAAGGAGAGCATAGATACAAGCTCTCCTGTCGGGGAATTGATTTTGCAGATTATGTCGGCAATTGCAGAGTTTGAGCGAAAGCGAATTATGGAAAGGTTGAGAGAGGGGAAGGAATGGGCGAAGATCCATGGCACAAGGAGCGGTAAGCCCATGCATAGACCGAAGAAAGATGTGAACTGGGATCTGGTCAGAGAGTTAAGAGAGCTTGGTCTTAGTTGGAACAAAATCGCTCAGCACTGGAACAAGAGCGTAAAGTCGAAGAAGGAGAGAATAAGCGTGGCGACGTTAATCAGGAGAGCGAGGGAGGAAGGGATAGAATGAGTGAGGTTAGGAGGTGATGAGTGTGGAAGAAAAAACTGAGGAGGAGATAATTGAAGAACTCACCACGAGATACGATTGTGACGGTTTTTCGGCAATAGTGGCGGAGAAGACTATTTTAGGCGAGTGGCATCTGAAATTTTATACATGGGACGGGCATGTCTTTGAGATGCTTGCGAGGGATATAAGAATAAGAAAAGTGTAAGGGGTGATAGAGGAAATGATGGAAGAGATGCCAATAGGTTCACCCTTCTCTAAAGAAGTCACAATAGATGACAAGCTTACTGTCAGAGTTAGTGGATGGCTTACTGAAGAGGGGATTATTTACTTGCAGAGTCTTACCATTTCTCCACCAGAGATAAACTATATAATAATCACAAATGAGGAAGGGCAGGCGTGGATAAAGAGCGAAGATTTATCGTCGGATGGGACATCATTATACTTAGAAGCTTCTGAACTATTCCCAATATGTGCCCAGAAATTTAAGATAGATATTGTAACGACCGATAACGAGAAACTAACATTAGAGCTTGACAAGCGAGAAGAAGTCTTGAAAGAAGTGATTGAACAGGCGATTAAAAATGCTACCGGTAAAAGCCCAGTAGTGATTATAGAACGGGAGGAGGAAAAGGTAGAATGAGTGAAGAATACTATAACTGTAAGGTATTCATTGTTAAGGTGACAGATAGTAGTCCATCACACACGCTTATTTTGAAGAGGGATAATAAAGATAAACTTTACATTGGGCTTCTGGAGAGCGATAAGTTTCCAGACACATTCTGTAGATTCATCGGTGCAATTATTTTAGATTTCATCGCGAGGAGACATAAAAAATGACAATATCCTCGGTAGGAGGTTAGGGGATGAGAGAAAAAATGGATACGAAAGAAGATCGAATAAAGGGGGAATGGACAAACTGGAAGAGGAAGAACCAAGGATATAGTTGGGACTCCACAGCCAACGGCAGGTATTTTTGGGTAGTTAAATACACTGGCGGAACGACCCGATAGAAAAACTTTTTATATATGCAGTTCAACATACAAAATGGTGATGTGAAAATTCTGACCTGCTAAAAGAAACATCAAGATCCCACTATATAGACGAAGTGGCATAAGACCCCTGAGCGGTGGCATCGCGCGATAGTGCGAGTAAGACCACGGCGTGGCGAAAGGCGGTCTGCTACAAGTGAGCTCGCCAATAGTGATGCGGTGCTGAAACAAAGCGTAGCAGAACCCGGCTGAGTAGGTCGCTGGCGATGACGGGGCAGCCAGCATAGAAAAATGTTGACGGATAGGGACATGTATCATCTGGATAGGCAATTTGAGGGTTTTATCAGGTCTATCTGTGAGTGTTTCAATTTGAGCAGGGAAGAGGCATTAAGAGAGATAGAGTTGAGAGTTAATTTGGCAAAAGCGAAAAAATGGGTGTGAAAAAGAGCACGAAGCAGATAAAGGCTTCGTGCTATTTGCGGAATAAGAACCGCGAAGGTGAGCTCGACGAATTCTCAATCATCTGGGGTATTATAGAGAATCTTGAAAACAAAAAGACTGCAGTAAAATTCATTATAGAAATAGAAGACAAGAGAATTGTAATATGGATTTCCGATCCCGTGTCAATAGAATCTATGTTACAAATGTTAGAGGACATACTGCGAATGAAATCGGAGAAGGAAATAGAAGAGATGTCACAAGGGCTGGAGAGGGATGCGAACGAGATTCTCAAGGAATTCAGGAAGAGCGATGCAAGAAGGCAGACTTATGAAGGGACGGTGAAAAAGTTATGTAAATCCTGGGGGTTAAGCGAGAGACAGACAAGGAAGGTGATCGCACTTTCGGTCGTGATAGCGAAGATGCTGGAGGAGATGTTCATACAGAGGCAGGCTATTCCGTATATCTATTAAATAGCATATAACCCCTCAGATATATTGAAACTATTTTATAGTCTATCGAAGGTTTTATATATACCTATACTATATGATACTATGAGGTGCATGTGGTATGAAAGAAAAGGAGTATGCGAAAAGGATTAGAGAAGTCATGGAACGAAGGCATATACAGGACGAGGACAGATATTTACGGTATTTGGAGGAACAAAAAGAGATTAAGCTGAGAAATGCAGAGACACGGCATGAGGAAGCGGAGTTTGAGTTGGGCGTGATAAGGAAGATGAGAAGGGGAGAGTTGTAGGAGGCGAGATAAAAAATGGCGAACGGAAAAACAAAAGAGATATGGAAAGAGATATACAGCATTGCTGAAAAGCTTGAGATAGGGCGCGATAGGCTGAACACACTCGTTACGGAGATATTAGGTAAACGAGCGGAGACTGAGGAGGAGGCAAAGGAGGTTCTGAAGTTTTTAAATGCAGTAGATAAGAAACTCCATACGACATTTCTCACAACAGAGCAGGCAATAGACGTCGTGAAGGTTGAGGGCATAGAAGAAGAAAGCGGCGAGAATGTAGAGGCGGAAGTTGAAGTAGTAGAGCCGGAGGAGAAGAAAGAGGAAGAAGAGAAATGGGATAAAACAGTGAAGACAGAGGATGGCGAATTCATGTTCAGATTGGAAGGTGAGAATATAATATGCAAAAATAGTGAAACCAGAGAGACTTATGTGATAGATCCGAAGAAGCCGGAGTGTTCCTGCCCAGATTTTCAGATAAACAAGCGGGGACAGGAATGGTGTAAGCATCTCACGGCAGCGTCGGCAGCGGGCTATGGAGTAGCAAAAATTGAGATGCCGGAAGAAGTAACGAC
>Ga0164310_10001172_pt1 | contig 14614 bp, 15 predicted proteins | sample GuaBasSedimGuay1_FD_121795 | JGI IMG/M metagenome (GOLD analysis project Ga0164310, IMG submission 121795) | Subseafloor sediment microbial communities from Guaymas Basin, Gulf of California, Mexico - Guay1, Core 4569-9, 0-3 cm | ecosystem: Environmental > Aquatic > Marine > Hydrothermal vents... | reverse complement strand
CCCAAAAAACTGGCTCTGGTGGCGGCAATGCGAAAACTGCTGCTTATCAGCAGAGCCATGCTGATGGCTAAAAAAACATTCAATCCAAAATATTCAGCATTGACTTGAAAGACGGTATCTACAGAACAATTGATGGGGGAGAACACACAGTTCAGTCTTTGGTGCAAACGCCGATAAAAACAGAAAGGGGAATTGCGCGGTCATGGCGGCTGTGCAGAACACATGGAGGAAGTGAACGTATGGCGGACGCCAGAGCATTACAGAGAAAACAACCCATCTGCTACTTGCGGGTCTTCGACCGTAATAGCAACAGAATGGTTGGGCGCGTAATTGATATTACCACTGAAGGTGTCAGGCTGGTTAGCGAAACGCCGCTGCCGGAGAACACCACTGTGCAGCTACGAATGCCGATGCCGGAAGCTGTGCAGCCGGGGCTACAGGTAAGTTTTGACGCCGACGTGAAGTGGTCCGGTCTTGATATTAACCCGGAGTACATCGACACCGGGCTGATGATGACTGATATTACAGATGCCGACCGTCTTGCTATCCATCGCCTGGTCCGCAGCTACGCCTTTCACAGCTGACGAGATCCAAAGAGATTCATTTTCAGGAATAGCTGTCGATGCAGATCTGTCTGCCCCTGTTTCCTTACATATTACGTTAAGGGCTGTTTCAATTGGTTCAGATCGAGACGACCTGGTACAGAGTCCGTTCCGGATTGGAACATTCGTCTTATCTGCCATGATCTGACCGTTGTCGGAATCGCAACTCGTTTTGTAATGTGCTGAGATACAACACATTAGGAAATAGTTGGAGGGTGCGAGAAATGTGTCTCGATTGGCATGGTTCTTACATAACGTATCGCACGCAGGCGTGCTAGGGATGGGATGCACGGGGGGCTGTGAAATCTCTTTTGAGTTCGCCGAAAAAAAACAGGGCCGAGGAAATTGAGACCGTTTCGGTCTCATGGGGGAAAAGGTCCGAACGAGGGGGGAGTTGCTTTGGGGCGAGGGGCTAGCCATCGCAACTCAGGAAACTAATACACAGAGAGAGCAGTCCGAGCAATCGGGCTGTTTTCCTTTTGTCTATTAAGCGGTCCCATGTTTTTCAACAGCCTGCTGGAGATTAACCTTCTTGATTTCCTGTATATTTGACCGATCGACAACGTATCACCGGCGTATAAGACAACGAACGCTGTAAGAAGGATTTGTATGCCCTTGTGTATGACAGGACAGGTTGACCAATGAGCACGATGCACAGAGCAATGGCGATGGAACATTCCGCCACGGACGTAGCGATCGATAATGCCAGACCTCGCATTCTCTTCGTAAAATGCGAGAAGGGTGGGCAAACATGGGCGTCTGGATCGGTATCAGCTTTGAGGGATAACCTAGCTGACGAAGGCTGGCCGGCAGTACGTTTTACGGCACCATTCGAATCAACTGTTGATTTCGCTCGAAGTCCATTTGGTCAGTTGGCGACAAGTGTTGTCGCCAAATACAAGTTTGTTCGTCAACTAATCAACACGGTACAAGGCTTCAATATCGTGCATCTGCAGGTTTGTGATGCCCAGGTTATTGCGAGATTGGTTTTGCCGGCATTGGTTATTGCGAAGTTTTTCGGCAAGAAAGTCATTCTGCAATTTGTTACGGCAGAGATCGAAAAGTTCCTTGACAGATCCGGTTCCTGGTCACGTCCCTTCCTGAAAGCGGCTGATCGTATTGTTGTCGGGTCTCGGTATCTTGAGAAAGTAGCACAGCGGGCACGACTGGATGCAATCCAGGTTATAAACCCGATCGACTTAACTGGTCTGAAACACCGTACTGTGAGCAAGCTACAGCCGCGAATTCTGATGGATTGTCCGCTGGAACAGGAAAATAATGTTCTCTGTGGCCTCAAGGCGTTTCGATTGGTCAAACAGAAATACCCGCGATCCGAATTGACAGTAGTTGGAAATGGTACCCAACGGACCATGCTACAGCATGTGGCTGCTTCAAACCACATTCACGGAGTCCGGTTCATGGATTCAGTGAACTTAGATGAATTGAATAGGTTTTATGGACATGCTGACTTATTTCTCTGCTCGTCTTCGATCGATGAATCTCCGAGTTCCATCGTAAGGGCGTTTGCCACTGGCCTTCCGATCGTGACAACTGACTCGGACGGACTTCTGCAAATGGTTCACGATCGTGCAAATGCACTGGTGGTACCGGTAAATAACCACGTAGCACTGGCTGATCGGATCATCGAACTGATCGAGGATCCGAGTCTGGTTACCAGGCTCTCTGGTCGTGGTAAGGATGAAGCCTGCAAATACACCTGGGCACTTGTCCGCCGGAGCTGGATCGGTCTCTACTCTGATCTTGCTTCATAGTCAAAGCGAAATCGATTCTCTAAATCAGGTCACTTAACACATGAAGAATGTCAATAACATGCAGCACCTTGCATAATGCAATCATTGCGTGAATTGTAACGTGTTGTGTGCCAATGGCATTGAGACAATTCGGCCATTGGTATGGCTCTTGCTTTGTTACAGGAATGTAGAAGTATTTGAGTTGATTTAACCAGAAACAGTGGAGGTGATTTGAAGGCTCTCTTCAAGTGGCCGCTGGCCTTAGCCACTGTCCTAATTGTGCTGTCATTGCCTTCCGTAGGATCGGCATTCAGCTTGACGTCAACCGATTTTTCAGGCTATGGAGCCTTTGATCGTGCGGGCGACGTTGTTGGGAAATTTGGCTTGGATCCGCGGCTCAGCTATGACTACACGGGCCAGTATTTCAACCTCGCAGTTGGCATTCAGTTCTCGTTTGAGTACAATCCAACGTACCCATCGCTTGTAGACGTTATGGACCACCAGTACCAGGATTGGAAATGGACTCTTGGGATTAACAATATTTCTTTCCCTGGATTCCCCATTGCCATGAACAGGTTTGAGATGAGCCATATAGGATCGTACCATGATCTGATGACTGGAGCGTCATTCGCCAGAGGCTGGTTGCAGAACCATGGTATCACCGGGGCTTATGTCTTCGACTGGAGCTTCGATGACCATACTCAGCAGACTGGGACGGCTTCCCTCATGGCAGCTGCCTGGGTGAACCCGGAACTCATCCCTGGATTTGTACCGGACGAGTTTTGTGTGCCTTTCAGATCCGGTGCGTCGGTCGATTTGTCGGCGGAACCGGTGCCTGAACCGGCAACAATGTTGCTGTTTGGTGTTGGAATTGCCGGACTTGGTGCCTATCGCAAGCGCCGCAACCGCAAGAAATAACTGTGCTCGCTGCACTATGAACAGCCGGTCCCACAAGGGCCGGCTGTTTCTTTGATGCCTATTTCCCCTTTCTCATCAGACAATGTGATTGCCCATTGACCTTGCCACGCTCTATATTGGATGCATGATATCCAAGTATAGTCACAGTAGTCTGAATTCATTCAGAAACTGCCCAAGGCAGTTCAAGTTCCAGAAGATTGAAAAGCCGGATGTACCAAAACGGACGACAGCAGATGCCAAACTGGGTGATGCTGTTCACCGCGTGCTCAGATTCCTTTATCAAAGAGCTTCAGATGGTAAACTCATGTCGTTTGATAAAATGCTCGCAGCATACGACGCAGAATGGGAAGGTCCGATACGCAAAGCAGTCGTGGTGGCCAACGAGTATATGACGGTGGATGACTATATCAAAAATGGCAGGAAGATGCTTGCCGAGTACTACGAAAAACATCAGCCATTCGATCAGGGTAGACTTCTCGGTGCTGAGATGCGTCTGAACTTCGAATTACCACACACTCGCTTCGGGTTTCTGGCTATCGTTGATCGGTTGTGGAAGCGTCCTGATGGCACAATCGAGATATGGGATTACAAAACGGGTCGGCGTTTGCCGCTTGGGTCAAAGGATCCGTCATTCAGGCGTCAGATGGGTTTGTACCAAATTGCTATTCAAACGATCTATCCTGAATTTGAGAGAATTGAGTTGGCGCAGTACTGGTTGAGACATGATGAGGTAATCAGTTGCCAACTTAGAACTGACGAAATCGAAGAACTGCTTGAAGAACTTCGCACCGATGTTCATGCGATCATTAACGCCGAACGCCTGAACGATTTCCCCACCAGGGAGGGGCCACTCTGCAGTTACTGTGATTATGAACACCTGTGTCCCGCCAAGAGGCATCGGCTGATGCTGGATGCCGAGTCGGGAAACGGTGGCGGAGGCGAGAAAGCCACGGCGGAATCTGGAGCAGAACTTGCTGACAGGTTTATCAAGGCAAACGAGGAGATGAATCGGTGGAAACAGGAGCGAGAAGCTCTGAGAAAAGAAGTGATTCAGGCTGCAAGGGAACTCGAAGTAGACACATTGTGCGGGTCGGCAACCTCTGTGCGAGTGAAGTTAAAGAGCGAGGAATGCTTGCCAACCAAAAGCCAGAGTCCTGACGAGTATGCTGAGTTATCTCACCTGGCCGGGAAGTGGGGGTTTGAGAATTATTTCGAACTTAGCACCAGTCAATTCATGAAGGAAGCTTATCGCAAGGGTCGCCTGACACCCGAGCAACAGGAACAGATTAAGGCATACGTGCGCATTAAGGATGCATCTCGGGTGAGTATTGTGAAAAGGAAGAATCCGGAAAACGAGTAGGTCCTGAACTGCCCAAACGTTTGTGAATCATCTTTCAGTTTCGTAGGTCAGGAGGCTTGTCCTCCTGACATAAGTACACGTTCATTCCACTCAGGACCACAACCACAAGGGTCCTGACCTACTGTGGAGTTGAACAGAAAAAGCCCGACCAATCCGGCCGGGCTTTTCTCATGTCTGTTGGTCTGTTTCTATTCCGTACTTTCGGCTTTACGGATCACCCAGGCCGGAATAGTCTGTCGGTCTTTGAAGTCAATCTTTACTGTATCCGGTGGTGTTCCCTGGTATCTGTCTACAACAAACATCAGTGAGTTGTCCGGGGCGACAGTAGTTGTGTCGATACTGAACTCATCGATCTTATTGCCGTCAGTGGAAGACACAAAGACAGTTACCAATCGACCACGTCCGGGTGCCAGCACGTTGTCTGTGGGGCCGATATTTGCAACCCCTGCAATCAGTGCACACTGGATAGCGGTGTCCGGGCGGAAAGCCTTGTAGTCCCAATTCTCAACTCGTCCGCCCACCCATATTGCGGAGTCGGCGACAACCTTTGTCTGTCCGGTAGACATGTGAATTGGGATGGCAATCCCCACAACATCTTCATCATTGAAACATGAGATGGTGATTGAGCGATTGTAGTCATCGATCTTCATAATCTCGGCGAACACCGTATCGACGGTGCCGTAGGGATCTTTCTGCGCTGCCGTTAACATCGGCAAAGCACTCAGTAGGACAACGATTGTAAGGGACTTTACTAACAGTTTCATTCTTCCTCCAAAGGCAACTCCTGCTTGTTGCCAATCAGTTCTACAAAGACATATCGGTAAAAGATCCTAAATTTCCGCCGTTTCGTCAACTGCTGTGAATTTCTTTTTCAACTCCCCAATAAGCGAATCAGCTACAATCGGGTTTCCAAGCTGGTCGCGATAGATGGCCGAGGCGTTAATCAGCGATTTGCAGCCGATCTCACTTCTGGAAAATCGCTCGAAAATCGACACCAGAAGGGTCGCGGCCTGATCCCAATCCTGTTGGCGGCCAAGCAGTTCAGCCTTGTAGCTCAGGGCTATGGCCTCGGCTGGTCGGCCCTGTTGGTTTGCGGCAAGCCTGTCAAAGTCTGCTTCTGCCCGATCCATCATTCTATGGGAATCCAGGTTACGCCCCTTCTGTGAGTACTTGTCAGCAAGGTAGAGATAGGTAGACATAGCCTGGTGGCTTCCGGCGAAATTCTCGATAAGGAACTCGTATTCAGTCTCGGCACGATCCCAGTTGTCCTGGATTTCGAATGACTGCGCAATGGTAAGTTGAACTGAAGGATTCCCGTAGAAATAGAAGGAGTATTGGTTCTTGATGTCGAGGAATAGATTGCGAGCCGAACCATGATCTCCGTTATCCATGAGCACGAGACCCTTCTTGAAAATTATCGAAGCGTATTCAAGGCTGTCCCGATCGGGCAGGACGCCTAACAGACTGTCATACTCCCGCAGTGCCAGTCTCCTCTTTCCCAGAGGTCCGGCATGGAAGTCGGTTATTCGAATTCTGGCCGCGATGCTTGTTTTTCCGGTCGAGTCTGTCAGTTGTTCAAGCTGCTCTATTGCTTTGTTCCATTCTCCGGAGCGTTCGTAGAGGTTGGCCAACTGATTCCGGGCGGCATACTCCAGGGGGCTGTTTGGAAAATCCCGGGTAAGCTTTTTGTAGTATTGCTCTGCCTGTAAAGTATGGTCGGTAGCAAGAACAGTGTCCCCCGCGTTTTGATATATGCGGGCGATTCTGGCCGGAAGGTTGAACAGATTATAGACGATGTTTTCGCCGGGATCGAGTGGCGGATAGAAGGTGTCAACTGAGTACCCATAGACAGCCGACGCGGAATCCCATTTTCCCGCCGACTGCAAGGCTCTTCCCAGATTCAGATAGGTGGCGATTCTGGCACTGCCGGCAACGTCTGTCTGGGTCAGAAGGTCCTGAAGAATGTTGGCACTCGTGGCGTACTCCTTATTGCCATAGTGTAGCTGAGACAGCCGAGTGGCAGCTCGGAATGCAATTCCGGTTAACTCGCTTGTTTCGACAGGATATGTTGAAGCGGAGAGGGAATCCAGCATGTTGTAGCAGAACTCAAGGGTTTTGGCATAGTTTGCGAGAAACTGTTCAGAGACAGCAGGGTTGACCAGGTTCGGGCGAATGCCTGCGCTTCGAGATGCCTTTTCCGCAAGGAAATACATTTTTTCGGCTTCATAGCGCGCTCGCACTGCTGGGTTGTCCGAGCAGGAGAGGCACAGAATTGCTACTAAGCAAGACGTGATTATAGTACAGTGTCGAGTAGTCATTATGCTTTTACTATCGGCTCTTTCTTGAAAACCTGTGTCAGGAACAGAGTATCGCAACCGCGCGACTCGATAGCAATACAATAATAGGAGGGCCGTTGTCACGTTCAAGTGATTCTGATGGAATCGAATATCATGCCGTTCAGCCTTATTCAATCGCTTCCTACGCGCGAACTGCACCTTTGTGTTGCCGAAATCACTTCAGGATCGAAGGTAACAGTGAACTGTCCGCGTTCGGAAAAAGGAATCAGCGTGACACAACAGAAACAGACACATAACAAACTGAGTGCAGGTACAGAAGGTCTGGCACTCAAGCGCCCGGTGGGAGTCAAATCTGTCAGCGCCAGAGAATTCACCACTGCCGACAAGCTTGGTTCGGTACTGAAATGGACGTATAGAGATTTCGAAAGCGGTCGCTACCGCAGCATGCTCTACCGGTTCCTGATGGACAACGTGCCGCTCATCAACTCTTGCGTGTGGACATGGGTGCGGCTGTCTTCTGCGCCGGCGGAGTTCAAGGTAGTCGATGTCGAAGACGAGTCATTGAAACGCCGTGCCGAGGAGAGACTCCGGCGACTTGCTGAGCGTCTCTACACCAACCCCTTTGGTGATCGTGTTGGCATTGAGACAATGTTCCCCGACCTGTTCACGTCAATGTATCGTGACGGCATTTTCGGAGGTTTCCTGACAGTCGAGCCGGACGGTTCCGGTGTGGACCGGTTCATTCCTGTCGATCCGATCAAGTTGCACGCCGAAGAAACAAAGCACGGGCAGAGACTGGTGTTGCAGGAAGAAAACCGTACACTGGACCTCGACCGGGCCGATTTCTACTATGTGCCGTTCAATGCCAGTATCTCACAGCCATTCGGCCGCTCGATTCTTCAGGCTATTCCGTTCGTTACCTATATCGAGCAGCAACTTGTCGATGACATGCGAAGGTCCAGTCACAATTCAGGCTTTCATCGTCTGCATGTCAAAATCACACCACCGGAACGGTTGGTTGGCGAGTCCGACGACGCCTATACCAGCCGAATCAACGAGTATTTCGATTCCACCGTGACCATGATCAAGTCACTGGACATCGACCAGAATCCCGTCACCTGGGACAATGTTATCATCGAACACGCCGGACCGGAGAAATCGCGTGAAGTAACCAACAGTTGGTTCATGAATCACCGGGCGATGATCGAAGACATCTGCGCCGGGACGCACCTTGCCCCATACTTGTTGGGGTATTCGTTCGGCGCCACTACTACATGGTCGGGATTCAAGTTCGATGTCGTGATGCGGCAGGTGCGCTCGGTGCAGGCGGAAGTCGCGAGTTTTCTTCAATGGCTGGGTAACATTGATTTGGCCCTGGCCGGGATGGATGCCCGGTGCCGTTTTGTTTTTGACAACAGCTTTGCGTACCAGGCAAAGGACAGTTTGCAGCTTCAGACAGGAAAGGTCGACAACATCTTGAAACTGTATGAATCCGGCTTGATCGACGAGAATACTGCGCGTGAGAAGGCTTGGGAACTTCTATAAACGCTGCTTTTGGCTACGATGACTTCAGGCGGGGTCTGAGCGACCCCGCCTTTTTTGCCCGGCGGTTCCTTGATGTGGAACTACACGCTGGGCAGAGAGAGTGGTTGACAGGCTCAACGTGTCCTGAGAACGTGCTGGTGACTGGAAACCGTTGGGGGAAGTCATTTGTCACGGCGACCAAGCTCCTTCACGCGGGTATCTTCAGACCCCGTAAGCTTCGCTATGACAGATCCGGTCGCTACCGGGCGGTGGTGGCGTCCATCACGCAGGATCAGGCCAATCTTGTTTTCTACCAGGTCGTGCGATTGGTAAGACAATCGAAACTTGTCTCTGCTCTCGTCGATGAGATCAGGTGGTCGCCGTATCCCCGACTGACACTAGGCAACGGCGCGACAATTGAAGCGCGCTCGACTCAGAATCGTGGAGAGCACTTACTCGGCAATGACTATGACCTGTTTGTGTTCGACGAGGTAGCGTTTGAGACATGCCCTGAGTACGTTGTCGAGGAAGTCATCCTGATGCGGCTGGCTGATCGCGAAGGTCGACTTGATCTGGTCTCGACACCCAACGGAAAGAACTGGTTCTACCGTCGTGCGCGGGAGATTGCCGAAGGCCGTCACAGGGGCTATTTCCAATCCGGCGACAGTCGGCAGAACCCATTCATATCAAAAACGTATTTACAGGATCGCGTTACGTACTTCACGGAGTCCCGCCTCAAACAGAACATCATGGGGCAGTTCGTGGATACTGGTGGTGAAGTTCTCAAGGGTGAGTACGTTGATGCCGCCCTGGCACGCTTTGCGGAAACCGGCGCACCGGTAGACGGCACTGACTGTTCTTACATCACCGGATGGGATCTTGCCCGCAAGCGGACGGCGACAGTCGGTATCACGGTTGAAGTGGTCAACGGTCTGGCGCGGGTTGTTGCGCTTGAACGGATGAAGTTGTTCGACTGGGTGACGGTGATAGAGAAAATCAAGCAACGCCAGCGAGAGTATCCCGGTCGCCTTGTGGTTGATGCCACCGGTCTTGGTGATGTTGTTGTCGAGCAATTACGTGAGTTCCGACCGGATGCCTTCATCTTCACTCCCCAGTCAAAGAGCGAAATGCTGACCAATGCCGAGCTGCTTCACGCCAAAGGTCAGGTAGCCTACCAGCGCTGGGAGCTTCCGGATGGTTCCGGTAGAACATGGTCGCTTGAAAGCGAACTAAGACAGGCTCGCTGGGACGACAACAATAAGTGCGATGCTCTCATGGCCCTGGGGCTGGCGCTCTGGCCGTTGCGTAAGCGCAGCCTGCCGATTGTCGGTCCGCGAGTAGGGCGAGTGTAGATAAAAAAAGCGCCTCCTGAGGGAAGGGGACTCAGAAGGCGCGAGGGGAGGGGGTAGGAGTGCTTATTTTTTGTCGCGATTCTTTCTGCGTTTTCTTGCGAGATACATGGCGGTCAGGCCGCCACCGAGGAGTATCATTGTGGCTGGTTCAGGGACTGGAGTGGTGTCTGTCTGACTGCGACTTCCAGAAGAATTATAATCATCATGGGCGCTGGTTTGAGTTGCGTCATTGTTGCTATCCCCATATACGTCAGTCCAGGTTACTGTCATCGCCAGAATAAACACTGCCAGCGCGATCAGCCATTTCAGCGAGATCTTATTGTGAGCTTTGTATAGTGTCATCTTATTACTCCTCAAACAGGTTTTCTGTCTTTCCAGAATATATCTAAGCAAAGACCGTGCCCTCAGCTACGAGAGTCGTCGTGGCCGCCTAAATCGTTGTGCCGCTATGCATTAAAGGGCGCCAGCCAACTTTCGTGCCGCTACCGGGCGCGCCTGATAAGGCAACCGGTTGCGCAAAATTGGTGGCAATTCACTTCTAAAGGCGAATCGGGACCTTCTATCAGATAACATACTGGAGGTGCTGATGAAGGAAAGTCGGGGCCGGATAGTCGCCTTGCTGGCTGAACCATCGGAGACTCTGCCGCCAGGATTGGCAGATCTCATTAACAAAAATATCAAACCACCAACACCGGTTACGGCAGATCAGGTGTATGTACGAGCCATGTACATTGCCTCAGATGAGGTCAACTCATTCGGCGGGCGGTTTCCGATTGATGAACATGAGCGACTGGTTGAATTACTCATGGACTCGCCGGTTCTGATTGGACACCGGAAAGACAAGCTGCCTGTTGGCCGGAATTTCCATGCTGTTTCAACTGAGCGTGATGGCTGTCCCTGGGTGAAAAGCTATTTCTACTGGTTACGGACGGCTGAAGGTGCCGAAGATCTTCGGGAGAATATCGATGGCGGCATCTACAAGGAATGCTCAATCGCATTCACGTTTGCTTTCCCTGAATGCTCAATCTGCGGCAGGGACATTCGTGAGTGTGAGCATGAGCCGCTGCAGTCGTACCAGGTTGGTGGTGCTCAGCAGGAATGCTATTTCAATTACCGCCAATTGCAAAAAGTGCTGGAGACATCACTGGTCTACCGCGGCGCTGTACCAAACACGTCTGTATCCAAAGAACTCGATAGTGAGAATGGATCAGACGAACCTCGCTCACCGGACATACCCTACTTACAGCCAGTTCCGCTTGATAACTTCGACAGTCTGGATCGCAGCAAGCACTACGCTGTTGTACCCAAGTACGAAGGTCTTTCGCTCACGGCCACGGTCACGCAGGGGAAACTACTCTTCGCGCGTCTTGACGGCACCCCCATCGACACCGGCGTACTGACCAGCCGGATGCCAGATACGTTCGCGCCAGCCAAGCCAGTTGCAGGGGTGCTGGTGGGATACCGTGGCAAAGACCGCTGCAGCGCTGACCAGATTACCAGGCATCTTGATGGACGCTCAAGTCTTGTCTCACGCCTTGTGTTTAATGTATTGCCCTGTCAGGAGCAGGGGGACATTGTCACTTCAAGAAAACGTTCGGCCTTTGATGTGCGCACTATTCCGCATCGAATAGCCATAGCGTCTGATCTGCGTCAAAGAGTTCGCGAAATCATGACTCGTGACGGCGTTGAGATATGGTCACTGGATTCGGACGGAAAGCTGAACCTGATCGACGAGAGGCGTTACACCTACCATCCCGACGAGAACAAGCACCGTCCCCGTAATTCATACCGCCTTCTACTGAATGCCGAGACTACAACGGCGCACCTCATTATAGAGCAGTCAACTGATGCCGGCCAGACACCGGTGCATGCTTTCGAGATTGCCCAGTTTGATTTCGCAAAGCTGCGACTTGGCGGGAAGTTCATAGCAACAATGCTCAGCGAGTCGTCTGTTCCTACGCAGGCTGACCTCCCCGCCAACCACTCAATCCGGAAGGGCATTGTACAGTCTTTCGAACGCAGTAAGAACGCTTTCATCATGAACCTGGCCGGCTGTCTTGACGGCAGGTTCGTCATGCGACCGATCAAAATCAACGGTCGGTTGATGCACTTGTTCTACCATGTGTCAGGTGAGAAGGCAAAATGATACAGTATCACTATCAACCGAGTGTTGTTGATGAAGTCGGCCCACTAAGCAAGGATGATAACTGTGCGCAGTGGCAAACACTGACGCCGGGATCAAGGTGAATGTGATGCCGAAAACACAACCGGGTTTCAGATTAAACGGCCAGCTTACACACTTGATAGCCATAGTGCTTTCAATAGCAGCGGCCTATTTCATGACTATTCAGTCGATCAAGATAGACCTGGCGGCAAAGGCCGAGAGCGACGTGGTAGGAACGCTCGACAAAAAGCTGGCTGGTTTCGAAGTTTTGCTAAGAGAAGGCGTTGTTAGTAGAGAACAATTCTACCAGTTCTCCAGAAGCATCGAATCGAGACTCATCCGGATAGAGGATTACCTCGTTGACAATTTGGGAGAGAACATTGGAAAACAACAAAAGTCATATCGCATTCCTTGAAGAGTTAACCGAACGAATCGACGACAGTTCCGTGTCGCTGCTGGATTTTGACGAGATCAGAAAACGCCTGGTCGAGTTGAAGGATGTCCTGACCGAGCACCATGACCTGACAGGACAACTTGCCACACTTCGAAAAGATTATGAGCAGCGTGTGGCCGGTATGGTCAAGGCGATAGCAGCCGTTGACCGCAAGCGCGATACCTGGCAGGAAGCGCTCGCACTCGTGGAGCAACTACCATCGCTGACGGCAGAACTTCTGCTGGAACAGCATCGGCGAATCTCCGCGCGCTTTCGTGACACGTTTCCAGCTTCGGCACATCTGCCCGGTCTGCGTTCATACAGTCCGAGTGGTCGTCGTGCAGCAACGATTAGAAGTCGCGAACAACGCGGCGTACAGTGAACCGTGGGAGCTTGTCTCCCGGCTGAGAGGGAGCGGTTCATTATAGAACCACGTCCCGGCCATTTTCATTCAACGAAAAAGAAAGTAAAGAGGATAACTCATGTCAGTAAGAGATCAGAATCTTGAGGCCGTATTCCCCGTACTGGCGACATTCAGTATCAGCCAGACCGGCGGTGTGGACGATCTCAAGGATGCAGAAATCGGCGAACCCGTCACTATCACTGCAGACAACGAAGTAGGACCGATCGGTGCCGGTGAAATATTTCTTGGCAAGCTAACCGCACTTACCCTGAGCGACAATGATGATGGTGACCGTTTGGCCACCGTTCAGATCGGCGGTATCTGCCGTCTTGCCGTCTCGGCCACAGTTCCCAGCGTGGGTGACAGGGTGGTCGGCGGTACCAGCGGAACAATTAAACAGGCCCCGGCTTTGACCGGAGACGATCCCGCCGGCGGAAACGTGGCACGCGGCACCGTTCTGGCCGTCAACGGCACAACCGACTGCGTGATTCTTCTGAATTAGAAAGGACAACGAATGGATTTCCACAAGTTTCTACAGACCGCCGGGGCAAATGCCCTTCAGCACGATGCAGATCATGGCGGCTCGATTGGTCGTGTTGACCTCGGTTGCGCGGCGGCAGTTGAAGTTGATCGCGATCTGTATCTCGAAGCCGATGCCCGTGGCATGTCACTCTCCGAACTCCTTGAATGCGATGAGTTCGATCCCACACCACACGGTTCCCCGCTGGATGCGTTCGAGAGGCAACTGGCACTGTCCGGTGTGCAGCTCGGTGGCAAGCACCCCACTACGGTGGAGCAGTTCTTCCAGAAAGCCTCGTCCCTGATGCCGGAGTTCATGCTTCGTGAGATCAAGAAGGGTCAGGCCATGCGCCCGGAACTGAGCAGGCTCGTAGCCAACAGCACCACCGTGTCCAGCAACCGGTACACGCCCTTTTTCATCGATACTTCGACCGACACCAAGTTCTCCCTGCGACCAATCGGTGACGGTGCCGAGGTACCGCAGTTGCTGGTCAACGAGCAGACCCATGCCGTCAACGTTACCGACTACGGCCTGGCACTCAAGGCCAGCTACAAGGCACTGCGCTACCGTAACACTTCGCAATTCCGCGTGGTGCTGTGGTATATCGGGTTCATGATGCAGTCCGACAAGATCGGCATGGTTGTGGATACAATCATCAACGGTGACGGCAACGACAACGCTGCGAGCGTTATCAACACCGACGTCAGCGGCACCCTCGACTATGACGATCTCGTCAAACTGTGGGCTTCGTTCTCGCCGTTCGACATGAACACCATGATCTGTCACATCGACGGTCTCAAAACCATTCTGGCGCTTGACGAGTTCAAGGATCCATTGGCCGGATACCGGTTCCAGAGCAGCGGCGAATTGTTCAGTCCGCTCGGGGCGGCGCTCGTTCGTTCGGATGAAGTCCCGACTGACTACGTGATTGGCCTGGACAACCGCTTTGCTATCGAAGAGGTGGTCACACAGCCGCTGATGGTCGAATATGACAAGATCATCGAACAGCGCTTCGAGGAAGCGGTTATCTCGGAATCCGTCACATTCGCCAAGGTCATCAAGGAAGCCTCCGTAATACTGGACTCGGTCTATAGTTAGTCCTCAACGGCGGGTCCGCGTTTTGCGGACCCGCCCAAATGGTTGAACACTATGCAAAAGAAGATAGTTGTGATCTTCCCCCGATAAAACGGACACGTTAAGAAGATAGTGCTTGCTGTCGCTCGAAGTCAATCGGGCTTTTGTAGCCCAGGGTCGAGTGACGGCGTTGACGATTATAAAACACTTCAATGT
>Ga0164310_10001170_pt1 | contig 14625 bp, 27 predicted proteins | sample GuaBasSedimGuay1_FD_121795 | JGI IMG/M metagenome (GOLD analysis project Ga0164310, IMG submission 121795) | Subseafloor sediment microbial communities from Guaymas Basin, Gulf of California, Mexico - Guay1, Core 4569-9, 0-3 cm | ecosystem: Environmental > Aquatic > Marine > Hydrothermal vents... | reverse complement strand
TGGAGAGAGTGTTTGGGGAATTAGAAGAAACTCTTGAAAAACTGGATGGTTTTTTTTGTGCGCATGGAGCCCTCCTTCGACTACGTTGCCCAATGGAATCGGAAACTTTCTCGGTTTCTTGCTTAAGATTTGAAAAAGTTCAAGGCGCTTTTCCTTAACGAGAGCTTTCAGAATTGCTACCTCTAGTGCGACGAGTGCGTTGGCACCAAACTTTTTCACGTCTTTTAGTTTTGTTTTTTTCTTAATGGACGATTCTACTTTTTTTAGATCACTGAAAGAGTTAATCGGTATATCGAATTTTGTTTTGTTTAGAAATCTGACGTTCCAGTCAAGAGATTTATGAAATGAGGGGGTCTCGTGAACCCCTTTTGATTTTCCTGAAGGTGAGGATGCCTTAACTCCATTGATTGATACTTCGATTGTTGGATCTCCTCGTGAGTCCATTATTTCTCTAGCTTTAACCTCTTTTAGTATCATGTTATTGAGAAGGTTATTGAGTTTTTATAGTTTGTTTAACGAAAAAGAAAGGTTATCTCTTTTGATGGTTGGACAAAAATTATTGTAAGATTATTCTTCTTTGCCTTCGCCTTCCGCCTCGGAAGAATCTTCATCATCGCCTTCGTTCACAAACCCCATTTCTTTTGCTTCTTCAACAATTTCTTTTTCAACTTCCTTAGCCTTTTCGATTAATTCCTCGTCAGAAAGCTTTTCTTCTTTTACCTGGCCTAATTTGTCCCGGCTTTTTCTTGGTGTTGGTCTATTGATTGCGATTGGCAAAACTCCTCCCTTAAACTCCTCTTCGGCGATCTTTAAAGCATCATATCTTATCTCTTTTAATTTTTCTACGGGCATCTTAAGAAGCAGCGGTGCATCCATGGCTATTTGTAGAGCTCTTGCCCCGATAATCCTTGCGATTTCATACTTTGTAAATTGTTGTTCCATTGTACAGAGGTCCTATAGAAACTTTTTAAGCTTTTTGTTTACTTCTTCGAACTTTTTTGGAATTATTTCCATTATTTTTTCGACATCTTCTCTTTTCAGAGGCAACTCTCCCTTCTTCTGACAAGAGTTTAACATCTTCTGACCATTCCAGTCGGAGATTCCAAAAGTTATTCTTGTTTCACAGGCCTCTTCCTCTTCTCTTGTTGGATCAAGGATCAGTGAATCACCAAGTTTGAAAAAACTAAATGAGATTGGCATTATCGTCTTTGAGAGGGGCAATTTATTTTTCGCTTCTTTTTCATAATCTATCTTTCCATCTTCACTCAATTCTGGAAGAATTGCGCTCTGTAGTGCTGCGATTGCCCCGATGCTCGAAGCGTCTATGATATTTCCATCATCGTTTATTGGATAAACATCTACAATCACTGTCCAGACAAGTTCTCCCTCCTTGATGCACAACTTCTCAAAATCAATCATCCCTGATTCTCTTATTGCTCTATCTACTAATCTCGGCAGTTCTATTGCATTGAATCCGGGGGGTCCTGCTTCATACCTTGGAGAAGCTAGTGGGAGGAGGTCTCCTGAAACCATTAGGTTCCCTTTGTTTGGAGAGTCTGAGTATGGAGTCCCGACTTCCATCTTAATTCCTACAACAACTTCTGTTTTTCCCATTCTTACTCTAGCGGAACCTTCTGCTTTTTTGGAAACGTTATATTCGATTTCTAGGTCTCTAAGATCCAGTAGGCCACGACCGTCAAACCTTTTGCCTTCTGCAAACATTTTCTTTAGTGTTTCCTTTGTTAGATTTGATACTTTCATTGAGCTCATTTTTTACCCTCCGGGTTAACTACTTCTTTTAATGCTTTCTTTTGAGCGTCGTAGATTGTTTCACAGTTCTTTTCTGCTATGTCTAAGATCTCTTTCACTCTTTCTGGTTGAATTTTTCCATCCATTTGCATCAGAGTATATTCATCCTGGTTTGCTAATTTTGCGACTGCAAAATCTGTAGCGCCCTCTCCTTCATCGTAGTCCTCTTCTTCTTTGTTCAAATCTGAGATTATTGCTTGACCGTTTTTTCCAGGTGCAACTGAGCAAATTAGGTCCTTCATGGGGATTCCTGCGTGGGCAAGGGCCATTGAAGCTGCATTGATTCCAGCAGTTCTTGTTCCTGCGTCTGCTTGAAGAATATATATTTGGACATCGATTACAGTGTTAGGAAAAGCTTTTAGGTCTACTGCCGGTTCTAAAGCCCATTCAGTTACTTTTGAAATTTCCTTTGATCTCCTACTTGGACCCGGCCTTTTTCTTTCATAAACTGAGAAGCTCATCAAATCATAGGCCACTCTTAGAATTCCTTTTTGTGGATTTTGCATGTGTTGTGGGTGTAACAACCTAGGCCCGTAAACTGCTGCGATTGCAACTGTATCTCCGAATGCAAACATTGCAGAACCATCTGCGTTTGGAACCACGCCAACTTTGGCAGTGATCGCCCTCATTTCATCTAGTTTTCTTCCGTCTACTCTTTTGAATTCATTTTTTGTAGCCATTTTAATCGTTCTCCTCGAACCAGGCTTCAACTTTCTCAGTTAAACCGCTAACGTGAACTTTGTTTGCCACAAACTCGACCGCTTTTCTTGCCTTAATCTCTGTTTCAATCGATTGACCTCTGATCCAGATCCAGCCGTTTTGTCCAACAGTTATGCTACAGTCTGTCCTTTCTTTTATTAAATTAACCATTGAGCCTTCTCTCCCGATTACTCTTGGGACTCTGCTTGGGATTATTCTAAAGATAAACCCATTTTCTAGTTTTCCAAGACCTTTTCCCTTTAACGTTAAATCGATGCCCTTTCCTTTAACTGTCCAGATTTTTGCTGAGATCACATCGCCGATCGCCAAATATTGGTCCATTTCGTTTCTGTTGATAAATCTAGGAGATTCCTCGATTGGTAAGAATGCAGAAGATGCAGAATCAATATCAATTAACCAGCCAGCGTGGGTTATATCTGAGACCCTTCCGATAACTACGTTGTTTCTTCTCGGAACAAATGCGCCGAAAATTGAAATCAATTTTATGACCCGGCCTGCTTCTTCAGCCAAACCGAATTTGCTCGCGACGATCTTGCTACCTTCTCTCCTTGTGCCTTCCCCAGGCAGATAGTCTTCCCCGTCGACAATTGTTTCTCCAGGAACAACAACTTTTCTTTTAGAGCTAGAACTATTTGGTTTATTTACGGCTTCAGGTGCCTCTTTAATCTCGTTTTCCATTGTAATTGTAATAAAATACAGAATAATCGTAATTTATTCCGCTGTTATTTTCAAAGGTGTGAGAAAAGGGGGGTTTTTAAATTTTTGGGTTATTCCTGCTGAGAAAGTTCTTCGCTTTGGATTGCGCCGTGGGCAATTGAGTTGACCTTATCGTAGAAATCCATAACTAGTCCTGCGGGGATGTTTAAGACTGCCTGGAGGTTTCCGTTTGAAAGCCATTCTTCGCTTTCTTTGTACTCTTGGATTTGGCCGTAAAGTTGGCCTGTGTACTGCGCAGGGATTGTTAGTTTTACTTTTTTGGTTTCTACTTTTATCGGTAGGACTGTCTTCAATTTTGAGACTACGTCGACCATTTGTTTCTCTGCTGGACGACTATCAAAATTGTAGTGTATTTCACCAATTGCTGTCCTAATTCTTTCTTCAGTATATGGTCTGCCGTTTTGGTCGGTAGCATTTCTTATAATGAGGGTCACTACTTGTCTTACCTTTTTTTCTTTCTCTTCGTCTCTGTATCCTTGGGTTTTTTGAACTTCTCCCCTTATGATAATCTGTTTTGCGACTTCATAAATATCTGATGTTCCGAAAGCTTCTTGCAGGTCCTCTTGTGAGGCTTTTGTGCCTTTCTTTAAATCGTAATAGACCTCTTGCATTTGTAATGCGGAGGCGATATCTCCTTGGCCGTCTTTTACTTTTAGAGCCTCGTCTAAATCTACGGAAATCTCGTAGTGTTTTGCTTTGACCCTTATCCTTGCTTCAACAGTTGGCATGTTTTGATTAAAAATAGATAGTTAATAAATATTACTCCTCTCTAATCTCGATTCGGGGCGCTACATATGTTGCGATCTTCCCGACAGTTGCCTCGGTGGGTGAAACAAAGCCCATCAATCTTATGTCGGAACCGAGTGCTGCCTCGATTTCTGCTAGCATTGTTACTCTCTCGAAAGAATCTGTAGCTCCCTCAAGAAGGGGTTTGTAACCTCGGTGAATATCTCTTTCAGGGACTCCGCAGTGATTCACAAGGGCACTCTTAATGCGTTTTAACGCTTCTTGATATCTTGGGCACTCATCTTCTGGTTCCATGCTGATTTGTTGCTCAGTGGCATTTATAAAATTTTCTGTAGTAATGTTTAAAAACACCTGAATTATTGTCATGTTAGACATTCTAAGAGGAAATACTATGGAAATGCCATCAGAAATGCAACATCAGGTAATGGGTTACGACCGAGCCGCGACTATGTTTTCGCCGGATGGGCACTTGTTGCAGGTTGAGTATGCTGAGAAGACTGTTAGGCTTGGTAGCGCGAGTATTGGTTTAGTCTGTAAGGATGGCGTTGTGATTGTTGCGGATAAAAGAATTAGGGATAAGTTAATTTCTCCTGAATCTGCACACAAGATTATTGAGATTGATAACCATGTGATGGCCTCTTTTGCGGGGATGTTGGCTGATGCCAGGATATTGATTGATCAGGCACAAGTTTTGGCGCAGCAAAATAGGGTTACATATGGTTCTCAGGCGGAGCCTGTTACGTTGATTAGGATGCTTGCAGATAGGCAGCAGGCCTTCACGCAATATGGTGGAGCGAGACCGTATGGCGTTTCTGTTTTATTGGCTGGTGTGAATAAAGGAAAACCTCATCTTTACACTTCTGATGTTACGGGAAACTTTTTTGCGTATAAAGCAAATGCAATTGGTGAGAACGATGAAAAGATAAAAGAAATTTTGAGAAAAGATTTCAAGGAAGGCATGCTAATTGATGAAGGTATAAAGTTTGGCTTGAAGATTTTCAAAGATATTCTTGGCAAGAACTTTGACCTGGGCAGATTTGAGGTTGGTTCTATCAGTTTGACCGACGAGAAGTTGAAGAGATTACAAAGTGATGAGTTAAAGAAGTTTGTTAAGTAAATGAAATTCGAAAAGGTGACTGGGTGGGCACAGATCGTTCTGGCAATTTTAATGGGGATAACTAGTTTTAATTTTATCATGGAGGCAGGCATAATCAATAATGATTATCTCCCTTACAACATGGGCCTATTGATCTTCTTTCTAGGCATTTTAGTTGCTGTAGCAGTCCTTCTACAAGGAATTGTGAATATTTTAGACAAGAGAGATTAAGCAACTTTGAATAATTTTCTAAAGATGCTTGAGAAGACTATGCTGAAGATTAGGTAAGCCCAAAACCAGCTTAGTATCCCGAAGATTTTTACGGGGTTGACTACGAAGTAGTCGTTGAACCACCTGAAGAATAGGATGATCGGCACTGATGTGTACATGACTGGTCTGAGCGTTATCTCAAAAGTTTTTGGAATAAATTGTAATTGTTTTTTCTGCAGTTCCATGAGCTTTCCAGGGTCGTCTTTGTACTTCTTCATTTCTTCTTGGAGAACCTTCTGTTCTTTCTTTATCTGTCTTAATGTATCTTGATCCGTCGTGTACTTTTGAATGATCATTATGAAAAGAGAGATTATTGCAGAAAACGCAAGCATCCCTATATTGGCATTCCAATCCAGCATTCTACCTGCGGTGGGATCGAGAGCTGAATGAACTGTTTGTTTAATTATTGGAACTTGGTTCCAGAACATTGCGATGCCGAAGCTAATCAAAACGACTAGTATTAAGGGTCTTAAAGATTTATTCATTTTCCTCTTATTAATTTATGAAAGTGTGTTTTTAAACTATCCCATGAACTTTCTCAGAGCGGGATGCATGTCGACTGCGTGTTGCTGTGCGACGCTCTGATAGAGTTGATACATGATCATAACCGCTAGTAAGATCGACGTTCCGCCTGTTAGGGCGCCAAGAAGGTTCGCGACTGATGCGAGAAAACCGATTGCCAGACCGCCCATGATTGTCAAAGGCATTATGTAACGTTTCAGTATTGACTCTATAACTCGAGGGTCTTTTCTGAATCCAGGGAGTTGTAGACCTGAGCCGAGAATATTTTTTGCCTGGCTTGATTCGTCCATTCCAGATGTTTTAACCCAGAATACTGCAAAGATTGCAGAGAAAATCATGTAGAAAAGTAGATGAACTATCGATTGCCAAAGGAACGTTAGTTGGAAACTCCCACGGACTATTGAGTCTACTATGTTTGTGCTGGAAAGCCAGTATGCTAATCCTGAAACAGCTCTGCCTTGTGCAAATTCACCCAAGAATGTTGGATGGCCCAACCAGGTTTGTACAAGGTTCCCAAAGAGCTGGACATTTGCTGCTAGTGCTGCAACTAGGATGACTGGAATAACACTTGAGTAGAAGAAAGCTAGAGGCCATTTGACTGCATAACCCCTGATTCGCTCGTAAGTTAGTGGGATCTCGACCTTTAGAGATTGCGCCCAGACTACCCCCAGGAAGATAATTGCTGTTGCTGCGATCGCAGCGACCGCTGATAGTGCGTCTCTCGGTGCCCCGTTAATCACGGATTGGATTATAACGAGAATATTTCCCGAACAAGCAGTATTAGAAAAGTCAAGTAAGCAGTTTCCTCCTGCTGGCCCAATGAATTGGAATAAGCCTGTGAATAAGCTCCAGGAGACCCCTGCGACGATGAATAGGGAGACGCCAGAACCAAAGCCCCACTTTTGGACGACTTCATCCATGAACATGATTGCTAGTCCACCCAAAATTAACTGAAAAATCAAAAGGCCCGTTAAGCCTGGAACTGCTTGCAAACCGCCCATCATAACGTACACAATCGATTCAAAGATAATGAAAAATACTACTCCAATTTTTTGCAACCCTTGGAAGTATCTTTTTCCTTCCTCTGATTTTGTATCTATATTTAATATTCCAGAACCGACTAGTAACTGTAATATAATGGAGGACATAACGATCGGTCCGATGCCTAGAGAAATTATACTACCAAACTGGGAAGCTAGAATGACTTGTAAGAACTCTAGGTTGCCGAGAGCGTTTGAGGATAGACCATAAAGATCGATGTTTGCTAAAATGAAGAATGCGGCGAGGATAATAAGAGTCCATTTCAGTTTTGCGTTAAAGCCAAGCTTTTTTTCAACTGGCTTTTTCACTTCTGGAAGATTGTACAAAATGTTTCTTAATGCTGCTACCATGTTTTATTGTTACTCCTTAGTTGGATTAACACTGATATCGCCACCTGCTTTTTTAACTTTGTCTATTGCAGATTTTGAAGCTGCGGTAGCGATTATCTTTAGTTTTTCTTTGACTTCGCCTTGTGATAAGATCTTGTAACCTTTCAGGTTGATCTCTTTTTTTGTGTCAAAGTTTTCTTGAAGCTGTCTTAAACTTATTACTTTCAGTTTTTTTACTACTTTCTTTCTTAATGTCCTATCTTTCCCGAACGGATGTTTGATTAGGTTTTTCTTATGATCTGCTCTTTTTCCAGAACCTGCATTGCCGACTCCTCCTCGGTGACCCTTTCCTCGGCCCTTCTTCTTAAAGCCGCCACCAGCAGTATGACTCCCTCGGTGCCTCGTATTCTTTTTTCTTTTTTTGTTTATCATTATTCGTCCTCCTCTTCTGGCCTTAGGGCTAAAACATTTCCAGCCACCTTGTCTTCTACTTCATCTTCAGGGATCTTCAGAAAGCAGTCCATTCCATCACATTGTGAGCACTCCTGTGGCGGCCACTGCCCGTATTCGATGTTTCCACATTCACATTCCCAGACTAAACCCTTACTTACCATTATAACATCCTCTCGACCAAATCGTTTATTTTTTCCTTGTTATCTCCTAAAACTCCCTTTCCTACCCCGAAATGTTTCTTTGATTCTATCCCTTTTCTTGGGGGGTGCAATCTGAAGAATGGTTTTAAGCCCAATTCATTAAGGCTCTTCTTATCTAGCTGTTCGACGATTTTTGCTGTGTCTATCTTTGTGCCTTTTACTATGGGTTGACTCCTCTCTTTGATTAGCTTTTTGAGAGTTTCTTCTTTTATATTCCCGTAAGCAACATTGTTTCTTATTCTCTTTAAGAGTTTTAGATTTTCCTTTGTTGGATTCATTAAAACTGCTGAGTACTTTCTCCTAATCTTGACTCTGTTTAAGGTTTCCTTTATCTCTTCATTGAGCCCTACTTGCCCGGATATTCTTATTACTAGAATCATTATATCCTCATCTCCGTTGTTTTCTCAAGAGCGCGCATGCAAGCTTTTATCATGTTGAAAGTAGTTTTTGTGTGGCCTTCTGTTCTTGCGTAAACATCTTTTATTCCTGCTAACTTCAAGATTTTTTTACATTCGTCCCCGATTGCTAGACCCGTCCCTCTCGGAGCCGGCCAGAGCAGGACTTTAACGCTGCCACATTTTCCTTGAACTTTGAATGGAACTGTGTGGGGTGTGCTTTTCTCTCTTTCTTCTTCAGGCGATTCAAAACCCAATGATATTTTTGTTATGTTCAGTTTGGCGTTTCTGACTGCTTTTTCTCTAGCTGGAAGAGTTTCAGAAGCTTTTCCGTAACCAATACCTATGTGGCCCTTTCTATCGCCCGCGACAGCCATTGCTGAGAATGACAATACGTTTCCCTCTCGAGTTTTCTTTTGGGTTTGTCTCCAGGCTCTCCTTTTACCCCCGCCGAATTTTCCTTTTGCTTGACCAATTAGAATTAAATCTGTTTCGAGATTTAGGAGAGTATCAACAATACCTGATTCCAAAATCTTCTTTCCTTTTTCTAGAATCTTGTCAATATTTTTCTCCTTGCCTGCCTTGACCGCTTTACCGAGCTTTGTCTTTGGAACCCACGCGGCAAGAGCCTCTCTCTCTCTTTCTTTTTCTCTGTCTGCTCTGTCCATCCTCTTAATCACCCTTACTCTCTCTTCTTGGACCTTTTCTTCAGGTTTTTCCATCTTCTCTAGCTCTTTCTCTACTTTTTCAACTTCTTCTGGTGTTGCTTCAACCAAATCCTTTGGTTCGTTTTTTGTTTCTTTTTCTGCCATTTACAATTTCTCCTTTACTTTCTCAAATGTGGATTTAAGTGTTTCGTTTGCTTCAATTTTTTCGATTGGAGGTAATGCTTCAGGATTGTGGGGAATATTTAGACCTGCATCGACTGCCCCCTTCAAAACCGCGTAAAGTCTTGACCCTTTGATGTTTCTCTGTAATCCTATGTCTAAGATCGCTTCTGCAACTTTTATCTTTAGGTTTTTAACTAACATGAATCCTGTCAGGTAGCAGGCGGGTAGGCTCTTTAGGCTTCCTTCCTTCTCTTTTGGCCATCCATTATTTAGCAAATCTTTCGAGCTTACTTTTGCAACAACTTTATCCTGTGCGACGTCTGATTCGACAATCTGAACAATAACATACCGATTTGTTTTTCTGACCACTAATCTTGGCTTCTCTGACTTTAGCATGTGGAATCTTGCCTTATAATCGGTCTTTGCTTCTCTTCTCCTTCTTCTTATTGTTTTTGTCATTTTTACTTTTTCTTCTTCTGCCTCTTTTTTGTTACTCTCTTGACATGTTTCTTAACCCCTTTCTTTGTTTTCTCTTCTGCTGGTTGGGCTATTCGCTCTTTCAGGTGGGCTAAACTTCTGAATGAGCTCGACCTGATTTCTTTTCTTAGTTCTTTATTGTCTTCTTGAGATATTTTGCTACGCTTCTTTAGATTAGCTAGATGAGTTCTTAGCTTTCTTGTTAACGCTACATAGTCTTGTTTTCTTGTCTTGACTTTTTTCTTGATAGAACCAGCCCGTCTTCTTGTCTTTCTCTTTTGGACTTTTCTCCTTCCAGCTGTCTCTTTAATCGCGATTACTCCTGATTCTTTCAAGTCCCTAATGTCCTGCTTTGTTATTGCTTCCTTAAGCTCTGACAATCTTGCTGTGTTGAAAACGATCCTATTTTTCCCGATTTTCAATGCTCTTGCGACTAACTCGCGCTTATTTTCTAGTTTCATTTTTTAGTCCTTTATTTAAGTTGGTTATTTTGATCTTCTTTTCCTCTGCAAATTTGATTAGCTCTAATTTCTTTTTGGCACCGATTGAAGCCAGAATCGCGACGTTGTCTTTTCCAATTTTTTTCAGTTCAGCCATATTGTGGACCAGAATCGGGACCTTGTTGTCTATTTTTCCAGAGCTTGCTTTTGCAGTTTTGTATCCTACTGAGACAGTCGCGGGGTAACTCTTTCTGCTCAGCCTCATTTTACTATCTCGACCTTTTGGTTTTCTCCAACCTTGAAGTTTCTTTCTATTTTTTCCTAGCTTCGAGTATCTATTCGAATCCTGTCTAATAAATTTTTTTGGGGGCATTAGATTTTCCTCCCTGGTTTTTCAGTTATGAAGATTCCGTCCTGGAAGATTCTTCTGTCTCGGCCCTTCAATCTTGCTGCTTTCTCAAGATTAGCTGCTGTCTGGCCTGCTGCATCCCTATTGTGGCTTGAAACTGTAATTTTTTGGCCTTTGATTTCCACATCGACATTTGGCAGGATTGTTGCGTGCCTTGGAACCTTTTCTCCGAGGAAATTCCCGATCGTAACCTTATTGCCCTCTACTTTTATAGTCATAGGAAAGTGTACGTTTACGGCTTCTAAATGGTAGACAAATTTCTCTTGTAAGCCCAAGAATAAATTTTTAATATGGGTCACATTTGACTTTATCTTCTTGTAGTGGTTTTTATTTCCTTTTTTACACTCTAATGCGATCTCGGACCCTTGAATTTTCAATTCTACCTCTGGAACTTTAATTTTTCTTTCTAGATCTACAGAATCTTTTGAGCATTTTAAAATTTCACCATCGTATTGGCAAGAAATGCCTTCGGGAATTTGGAGCTTTTCTATAATTGGGTGTCTCATTTTAATAGAAATAAGCGATTAAGCTTCCTCCGATGTTCTTGTCTAGGGCTGTTTGGTGAGTCATCAGACCTTGTGAAGTTGAGATAATTAAGACTCCAAGGTTTTTTGCTGGGAGATATCTTTTTGTGTATCTTTCTATTAGTTCTGTCTTGACCATGAGTCTCGGCTTGATTGCGTTACAACCGTTTAGTTTCCCTAGTTTAATTTTCAGGCTTGTTCCTTTAGTCTTATAACTTTCAACATAGCCCTTTAGTTTTGCTATTGCTAAAACTGAAAGAAGTAACTTGGAGTGTCTCTTTATCTCTAGCTCTTCTTTTCTAGCTCTTCTAATGTTCATCATCTGGTTTAGCGCGTCTGCGACGATATCTTGTGACATTTTAACTATATTTTTTGAAGCCGATCTCTACTGCTATTTCTCTGAAACAGTGTCGGCATAAATTTAGATCATACTGATTGAGGTGAGCACCGAATCTTCCACAGCGCCCACACTTTTTGGCTGCAACGCCTTGCTTTCTGTCTTTTGGCTTACAGTGCTTTAAGAATTTCTTCATAACTGCTGGTTTTCTTCTTAGTTGCTTTGTTATTTTTTTCCAATCGCTTGCTGTCATTATATTACCTCCGTGGAGAAGTTTTCTTCCATGAATTGAATTATTTCGTTTGGTTTGACGTGCTGTCTCTTTGGCACTTTGCCAATCTTGATTTTTTTCCTTTTTATTCTGATTCCTGCACGTATGAAGCAAGCCGTAACATTTAGACCTCTAATTCCGATTTCTCTTTGATACTCTATTTCAGGAATCTCGATATATTCGTGGATGCCGAATGAGAAAGAATTTTCTGCGATTTGTTTTTTCCTTAGTTTGTTGTCGATTGCTCCAAGCAGTCTCTTTAGGATTTCACTTGCAGACGTTCCCCGTAATGTTACAGATGTTCCTAGGGGCATACTTGGTTTAACACCGAAGTTAGGTATTCTTCTCTTTGGTCCAGATTCTAAGATTTGTGCTTTTCTTTCAGTAATCATCTCTAAAAGTTTCTTTGCTTTCTCTAGGTTTGGCCCTGTGGCGCCGCAGCTGAGAACAACCTTTTCTAACTTTACTTTTTGCATTGGGTTTTCTTTCCTTTTTTGAACTAGTTCTTGTTTACTCATAGTACAATTACTCCTTTCTTCTCTAGTTTAGTTTCAACTTTAGTTTCCTTAAGTTTAACAACAACATTATTTTCTTCAATAGACTCAATCTTTCCTTTCTGACCAAGAAACTTTCCGCGAATAACTATGCATTCCTTCCCTTTTTCAAAGATGGCGTGTTTCTTGACCTTTCCTTCCGGGCTTAGATAAATCGTGTCTTGAGTCCTGATTTTTTTATCTGTTGTTAAAACATTAGAGCCGTCGTGACAGTTCAATTGAATCTTGTCTCCTGTCAAGATTTTTTTGTTGATTACCTTGCATGGCCTTTCTTTGTTCTTCGTTTCTTCAAGAACAAATTTTCCATTTTGAGTTAGAGTTAAGATGTAAGTTTTATTTGCTTCGAAAAGATTGAATAGTTTTATGCTTTCTCTATGGTCTTTAACTTCCTTTCCGTTTATCTTCAAGTGTTTTTGATGGATCATTCTTTTTACTTCTTTTGTTATTCTCGCCAGTTTTAACATGTCTCTTAGGGCAATCACAACAGGAACAGAATTCTGTAAGTCGTTCTGAGCACGAGCTACGTATTTTGTGCCTTTTCTGGGGATTGGCATTTTCTTACTTACTTGAGCTCTTGTTTGGTACATTCTTCTTTTCCTCCTGTTTCGGTTTTGATTCTTTCTTTGTCTCTTTTGCTTCCACCTTCTTTGTCTCTTTGACTTCTGCTTTCTTTCCCCTGTTTAGAGCAGCAATTCTTTTTTTGTCGTCTAAACTTAGTGTCTGGACCTGCAGTGCGCTTGGGGTAAACCAGACGTTGACTTTTGTTCCGTCTTTCTTTGTTCTTTGAACATTCTCTAAAGCAACACGAGTTCTTTTCAGTTCAATTGTTGCGACCTTTGCCTTCTTCTTCTTGAAACTTCCGCGCATGACAAGTACTTCGTCGCCCTTTCTCACAGGAATATTTCTCTTACTATGCTTTTTCCTTAATTCCTTCGAAAGATTTACGCTTAAAAACTTATGTTTGATGTGCAATGGAGCGTTAGCTTTGAACTTCCTCTGTTTACGAGGTTGCTTCGAAGATTGCCAGTGAGTTGAGAATTTAGATTTCATAGTACGAATTGAGCGATCTTGGCTACAGATGGCCATCGCTCCTGAACCTCCCTTGCTACTGATCCCTTAATCTGAGTTCCTTTTGGATTTCCTTTGTCGTCTTTCATCAACGCGACAGCGTTGTCTTCAAAACAGAATCTTTCTCCGGTTAATCTTCGATAGGGTTTTTTTTGCCTTATTACTACTGCGTCAAAAACTTGGCCCTTCATGTCTGGCTTTCCTGCCCTGACAGAAACCTTGACCCAATCTCCTATCTTAGTGTATTGCTGCCTTCGCTTTCTTGATTTCCCTGCTTTAACTCCCGTAATCCTAACTATTCTTGCCCCTGAATTGTCGCTAGCGATGACCTTACTTCCAATGTTCAAAGCACGAGTTGCTTTAGCACTTATTGCCTTTCCGGATATTGTTTTTGATTTTGCCATTATTCCTTACCCTCATTCTCTTCATCTTTTGATTTTATTTTCTCAACGACGACAAAGTGGATTATTTTACTTAATGGTCTACACTCCTGGACTTTGATCAGATCGCCAATGTGAACCTGGTCTGCGAATTCGTTCGGAAGGCGAGCATGTATTCTTGTCTTTTTCTTCATGAATCTTTCGTATTTTGGAATCTTTACTGTCCTTTCGAATTCGATAGAAACTCTTTTCGTGAATTTCCCGACCACGGTTCCTTGGAACGTTCTACCTCTGGCAGAAATCCCGAGAGTTCTAACTATCTCTCTGAAGTTGTTTTCTTTGGTCTCTTTCTCTGCTTTTATAGACTTTACAGTCTGTTTCTTGGATTTTTTATTTTCCATTTTCCATTTCCTTGGATGTCTTTGTTCAATCGCTGATGGACTCTTCAGCAAAGCCGAGCTTTATCAAAAGTGGCTTCACTTTTCTTCTGTGGTCTCCTTGTAGTTCGACGACTCCGTCTTTGGATGTGCCGCCGCAGGCAAGACCTTCCTTGAGGCTCTTTGCGAGCGCCTTTATGTCCACGCTTTTGTCAAACCCCTCGACGAGTGTTATCTTTTTACCGTATCTCCTCGTCTCGGTGCGAACTTTTATCTGTTGTTCGCTCTTCGCGATTTCTTCAAACACATCGGTTTCGCTTGGTAGGCCGAATTCGTTTGAATCCATTACTTCTTCAACACTCCCTCCTTAGAAGATTTGTCGAATTTGGATGCTTTTTCCATTGTAAGAAGGCGTGAAATTGCCCTTTTAATCTCTTTGGTTTTGGCACTTGCCTTGTTTGCTGTAACATTTGCTCGGATTAACTCCATCTTTAATTCCTTTAATTTGTCCTTTCTTTCTTTCTCGCTCATCTTCTTGACTTCTGAATTCTTTAGAACCGCCATTATTTCTTTTCCTCCTTCTTGGCCGCTTTCTTTTTAGCTGTCTTTTTCTTGACTGTTTTCTTTTTGACTGGTTCTTCTATCGGTTTGTTCAGTTC
>Ga0164310_10001168_pt1 | contig 14630 bp, 14 predicted proteins | sample GuaBasSedimGuay1_FD_121795 | JGI IMG/M metagenome (GOLD analysis project Ga0164310, IMG submission 121795) | Subseafloor sediment microbial communities from Guaymas Basin, Gulf of California, Mexico - Guay1, Core 4569-9, 0-3 cm | ecosystem: Environmental > Aquatic > Marine > Hydrothermal vents... | reverse complement strand
TGTAATATTTGGAGCAAAGGAGGATAGTGAGATGAAGGTACTCAGAGTATTTTTGATATTTGCTGTGGTGGCCAGCATGGCTCTTATTCCGGCGCAAGGCTTTGCCAAGGCCCAGACCATCGTATATGGCACGACCGAGAAGGTCATCGACATGGATCCGGCCAATGCCTATGATTTCCATACCTGGGAAATTTTCTACAATATCTACCAGGGCCTGCTGACCTATCCCTCGGGAAGTACCAAACTTACCCCTTGCTTGGCCGAGTCTTACACCATAAGTCCTGATGGAAAGGAATATACCTTTAAACTCAGGAAGGGGCTCAAGTTCACGGATGGAACCCCCTTCAACGCCAATGCGGTCAAGTGGTCCATTGACAGAGTCATGGCCCTTAAAGGAGATCCCTCCTGGCTGGTGACCGATTTCGTAAAACGGGTGCAGGTAGTGGATCCCTACACAGTGAAGTTTGTGCTCAAAAACCCCGTGGCCTATTTTCCTGCCCTGGTGGCCTCTGTACCCTACTATCCGGTTAATCCAAATGTGTATCCCAAGGACAAGATTATCCGTGACCCCTCGGAATTGAAAGGCGGAAAGCTGGTAGGTCTAGGCCCCTATAAGGTCGTTTCCTTCAAAAGGGACCAGGAGATTGTCATGGAGGCTAACCCGAATTACTTTGGAGAGAAACCCAAGACCAAAAGGATCGTTATCCGATATTTTGCTGATGCCACCACCATGAGACTGGCCCTTGAAAGGGGTGAGATCGATATTGCCTTCAAGTCCCTGAACCCCTCTGATATCAATGACCTGGAAAAATCTCCCAAAGTAAAGACCGTCAAGGCCCAAGGACCCTATATTCGCTATATTTGCTTCCAGTGCTCTACACCGCCTTTTAACGACAGGGTGCTACGCCAGGCCGTTGCTGCAGCCATTAACAGGCCTGAAATCATTCGAAAGGTATTTCTTGGGCAAAATGCCCCACTCTATTCCATGGTTCCCATGGGGATGTGGTCCCATGTGGATGCCTTCAAGACTGCCTATGGAGACGGGAATGTGAAAAAGGCCAGAGAACTACTGGCCTCTAGGGGCTACAACGAAAAGAATAAGTTTGAGTTTGACCTATGGTACACTCCGAGCCACTACGGGGATACTGAGGTGGACCTGGCTGCGGTTATCCAGAAGCAATTGGAGGCCACGGGTGTTATGAAAGTGAACGTGAAGTCCGCTGAATGGGCCACTTACAGGGATCAGTGGCATAACAAGCAGATGCAAGCCTATTTGCTGGGGTGGTATCCGGATTATATTGATCCTGATAACTATACAGCGGCATTTGCCGGCACAGCAGGCTCTGCTGGAATGGGGATCTACTTCTCTGATCCCAAGTGGGACGAAATACTTACCAAAGGCCAAACTATTCCTGACATGAAGAAAAGGACTGAGATTTACAAAAAGGTCCAACAGATGTGGACGGTAGATGTGCCCACCTGCCCCATATTTCAGGGGACTCTTTATGTGTTCACCCAGAAAAATGTTCATGGCGTCAAACTTTCCCCGACGCTGCGCTTCAATTACGATCCCCTATATAAGGATTAGCAGCGTGAAAGAGTCGGGGCCTTGGGGCCCCGACCTTTTTTGACATCGGGCTGCCAAATTTGGGTATTGGCATGCCTGGTCGGAGTCCTCGACCTTGGGCAGGACGTAATTGATATCTATGACGGAGCAATATGAGAAATCTGCTGAAATACATCATTGCCAGGACCCTCATGACCATTCCCATGGTCTTCATTCTCTTGACCATTGTTTTTGTGGTGGTTCGTATTATGCCCGGAGATCCGGTATCAACCATGCTTGGAGGCCATGCACCGGAAAGTGTCATAGAGAAGAAAAAACATGAACTGGGTCTGGATCGCCCCTTGGCCGTTCAATACGTTAATTACCTGTGGCAAATTTGCCGGCTGGATCTGGGCGATTCCATGGTCTTTAAGCAGCGGGTCATAAAGGCGGTAGAGGATAAGCTTCCGGCTACCTTGGAACTTACAGTGGCCGGAATGCTGATAGCACTTCTCATAGGGGTATTTACTGGCGCATATGCGGCAGATAAGAGGCGTTCTGCCCAGGACTACCTTTTGCGGTTTTATGGGATCGTGATTTATTGTATCCCGGTCTACTGGCTCGGCCTCATGCTCCAGTTGATCTTTGGCGTGTGGCTTCACGTGTTGCCCATTGCTGGCAGAACAGGGCCAAGGGTCTTTGCCTCTATTTTTGAGAAAACAGGGTTTTACATCCTGGATACCATTTGGATCAGGGACTGGGCGGCCCTAGGCGATGTGCTATTGCATTTGTTCCTTCCTTCACTGACTCTAGGCCTGGTTATCTCTGGGATTTTCCTTCGTCTTACTAGGGCCAACATGCTGGATGTGCTCCGCTCCGATTACGTCTTGGCTGCTGAGGCCCGGGGGATCCGGCACAGAATCGTGGTTTACAAACACGCATTAAAAAACGCCTTTATCCCTATTTTGACCATGATGGGCCTGCAATTCGCTCAACTCATTTGTAATGCCCTTCTTACAGAGACCACCTTTTCATGGCCTGGTATGGGACGTCTGCTCATGGAAAGGATTTATTTAAGGGATTATCCTACCATCCAGGGGACTATCGTCATATATGCCCTGTTGGTGGCCACCATATCACTTATCGTTGATATCATCTATGCTATGGTGGACCCCAGAATTCGGTACTAGGAGATAATATGAGGTTTTCACCTGCAGCAGGACTTGGAAAACTCTTACAACGATTTATGGGCCAGGGCAAGAAGTATGGTATGGAATGGTGGGTAATGATCATTGGAGCCACCATCGTCCTGGCTATTGTTATAATGGCCTTTTGTGCACCATATATAGCTCCCTTTAGCCCTTATGACCAGAATACCGGACCTCAACTATCACCCCCTAACAACATTCACATAATGGGGACAGACAATCTTCAGAGAGACGTTTGGTCGCGCGTGGTGTTCGGCTCCCAGACCATTCTCCGTGTGGCGGTACTTGCAGCAGTGCTTTCATCAGTGGTGGGAATTACCTTCGGTCTGATATCAGGATTTGCCGGCGGTAATTTGGACAGGATCTTTTCCTTGATTATGGATTCGGTCTATTCCTTCCCTGGCCTCATTCTTGCCATTGCATTCGCTGCGATGTTAGGCCCTGGAGTCGTCAATATCACCTTGGCCGTGGCAGTGATATATATACCCACCTATTTCCGTCTTGTCAGGGGCCAGACCCTTGCCATTAAGGAGGAGCTCTATGTAGAGGCCGCTAAGGCCATTGGGGCCACAAACCGGGTCATCCTTTGGAAGTACATTTTTCCCAATGTTATTGCCACCACAGTTGTTGTATTTTCCATGAATGTGGCAGACGCCATTATGATTGAGGCCGCCTTGACCTACCTCGGGCTGGGGCTGCCTCCCTCAGTGGTTGATTGGGGAATGGACCTGGCCATGGGGAAAAAGTACTTACCTTCAGGTCAATGGTGGTTGATCACCTTTCCCGGGGCCATGATCTCCTTGCTTGCCCTTGGCTTCACTATGTTGGGGGAGGGTTTGTCCGAGATATTGAATCCCAGACTTCTGGAGCGTTAAGGGAATGAAGACAATCCTGGAGATAAAGAACCTTCATGTCCATTTTCCCATCAATATCGGTACAGTGCGTGCGGTTCAAGGTGTGGACCTGGAATTGCGGCAAGGAGAAGTGATGGGGCTGGTGGGAGAGTCGGGGTGCGGAAAATCTACGCTTGGGTTTTCGATCCTGAGATTGCTCCGCCCCCCTGGTGAAATCGTAGAGGGTGAAATTCTCTATCATGGCCGGGATTTGGTTCGCATGGAAGAAAAGGAGCTTTTGAGCCTTCGCGGAAACAACATTTCCATGATATTCCAGGATCCTTTGACCTCCTTGAACCCTCTTTTCAGGATAGATGAGCAATTTATTGAGACCATCAAGACCCATGATCCTCAAATTAGTAAACAAGAGGCATTTAAGAAAGCAGCACAGGTACTGGAAAGCCTTGGTATTTCCCCCGAAAGGCTCCTGGAATACCCCCACCAGATGTCTGGCGGAATGCGCCAGAGAATCATGATCGGTATGGCCCTGGTTCTGGATCCGGATTTGTTGATCGCTGATGAGCCTACTACTTCTCTGGATGTGATTGTGGAGGCCCAGTTTCTGGATCTATTGAACGAGCTTCGAAGGCAATACGATCTAACCATCCTTCTCATTACCCACAATCTAGGAATAGTGGCCCAATTGGCTGACCGTGTCACGGTGATGTACGGAGGGACTATTGCAGAAACTGGTAAGGCTGAATCTATATTTGGTAATCCCTTACATCCTTACACACAGGGCCTTCTGGCCTCGATCCCCAATATCAAATTGGATCAACCTGAACTTCATACAATGGAAGGATCGCCGCCGGATTTGGTGGCCCCCCCACCAGGATGCGTGTTTCATCCACGTTGCCCTCGTGCAATGGATATCTGTAAAAAGGAAAGGCCAAAGGCCTTTGGGAAAGATGATCGTATTGTAAGATGCTGGCTTTACGGGTAATGAATAATGACTGAACTGCTAAAGGTGGAAAACCTAAAAAAACACTTTCCCCTTCAAAAAGGGTTCCTTGACAATCTTTTTGCCAAAGAAAAGAGGGTTGTCAGGGCTGTGGATGGTGTCTCCTTTTCAATTCAGAAGGGAGAGACCCTCGGACTGGTGGGAGAAAGCGGCTGCGGCAAGACGACCACAGGAAGGTTGATACTACGACTTCTGGAGCCCACCTCAGGGAAGGTCGTATATGGGGGAAAATCCATCTTTTCCTATTCAAAGGAGGAAATGCGGCGCTTAAGGGAAAAGATGCAGGTGATTTTCCAGGATCCATTTGCCTCTCTGAGCCCCCGCATGACAATTGGCGAGGCCATAGGCCATCCTCTTAAGATTCATGGTTTGGCTCATGGTAAGGGTGCGGAGCAAAAGGTTATGGACATCATGGAGAAGGTGGGATTGGAGCCTGCCTCTTTTCTATATCACAAATATCCACACCAGGTATCTGGAGGCCAGCGGCAACGCGTTGTGATTGCCAGGGCCCTTGTTACAAACCCTGAATTTGTAGTTGCCGACGAACCAATTGCCATGGCAGATGTTTCAGTCCGCTCCATGATCCTTGAACTGTTGATCCGGCTGAAAGAGGAATTTGACCTGACTTACCTATTTATCACCCATGATCTTGCCACCAGCAAATATATTTGTGACCGGGTGGCAATCATGTATCTCGGAAAAATCGTGGAGATGGGCCCGCTCAAGGAGGTGTTCAGCAAACCAGTTCATCCCTATACATCTACATTGCTGGCGGCGGTCCCTGTGCCTGATCCAAAATTCCGCAGGACCCATCCCATTCCTAAAGGAGAAATTCCCAGTGCCATTAATCCCCCTTCAGGATGCCGTTTTCACCCCAGGTGCCACCTGGCATCGCCTGAGTGTAGCCGGGAGGAACCACCTTTAAGGGAAGTGGGTAAGAACCACTGGGTGGCATGTAATCTCAGGTGAAAAAACTTTTCTAGTGCATGAAAAGGATGTTCATTCCACCAAGGGACTAATCAGGGGCCTATCTATTAAATATACTGTCTTTTTAATCCCTTAGCAAACACCTCAGGAGTCGACTCACTTGGCATGTGTTTTGCCATCATTGAGAGTGCAGCCTGTTTCGTGAAGAGGGGGTTTTATGGGTTCACATAATTCATGAACTCTTAGCAAAGGAGGTTGAAGCATGACAAGAGGAATACAATTTATGGCTATTCTGGTGGCAGTCATCATTGCAGTGGCTTTTTGCCTTGTGCCTCATCAGGCCAAGGCTGAAAAGCCTATTGTGCTTGGGTGCCCTCTGTCCACCGCCTTCTTGTATGGTTGGGATGCCGAACGCAGTATCCGCTTGGCTGTGGAGGAGATTAACGCATCGGGCGGGGTGAATGTGGGGGGTGTAAAACGGCCTTTAAAGGTGGAAGTCATGGATACCCGGGATCTAGAGCCGGGTGTGCCGGTCAGCGAGGCCTTGCTGGTGGTGGAAAAACTTATTTTGGAAAAGGGGGCTGATTTTATTATGGGCGGCCCGGTGAGATCAGAGGCGGCCTTGGCTGCTATGGACCTTTTGTCAAAATACAAGAAGGTCTCTATCCTCACCACAGGGGTCCTGACCCCCAAGTATCATGCCCGCGTGGCCAAGAACTACGACAAATTTAAATATTGTTTTCGTATTACAGGGGAGGCCAAATGGATGGTGGGGGGTGAAATTATCCCCTGCCTAATAGGGTTGGGAAAGAAATATGGACTCAACAGGCTGTTCATCATGATACAGGATGTGGCCCATGCGCGGGCCGGTGGAGGAATTATCGCCAAGATCATGGCAAAAAAGGGATGGAAGGTGCTGGGAAAAGAGATTTATCCCACCGGAACCTCGGACTTCTCCATGGGGCTTCTTAAGGCCCGCAGGAAAAAGGCACAGGTGATCCTCATCTGGATGGACATGCCGCAGACTTCCATACTGCTCAAACAGTGGTATGACATGAAGATTCCTGCCTTACCTTTTGGCTCCATTATCTCCGCTGCAGAACAACCGGGTTTCTGGAAGGCAACGGAAGGCAAGGGAGAGTATTGTCTCGCCAATGTGGTAAACGCTGGAAACGCGCCTTGCAATGCCACACCGTGGACTATGAAGTTCGTCAATGCCTACAAGGAGCGATGGGGGCTTGAACCGGAAGGATACGGTGCCTCTAGCAGTTATATGGCCCCATATGTGCTTAAGGCTGCCATTGAAAAGGCCGGAAGCCTGGAGCCCAATGCTGTGGTTGAGGCCTTGGAAGATATAGACATGATGGGGGTATATGGCCGGATCAGGTTTGACAAAAAAAGCCATCAGATCATCCCGAGCCTTGACCCAAAAAAGGGTGCTGTGGGGACCATCTTTCAGTGGCAGGCGGGAAAGCGGGTCGTGGTATTTCCCGAATCCATTGCAATGGGCCAAATCCTCCTTCCCCCTTGGATGAGCAAATAGGACTTGAATGGGGACCGAGACATCTGGTCCCCACAGGGGAAGGGCATGCCAAAGGAGGTTAAAGGCGAAAGGCTAAAGGAAAGGCCACTATGTTATTAAGGCGAATCCTGAATACAGGATTTTACTGAGGTGCGGTTTGTTTAACGCCTTTTGGGTTGATGGTGAGGGTTTACCTTTGTCTTCCCGCAAAAGGATGCTCAATACTTTTAGGAGACACTTGGAGTAAGGATGGATATCCTCATCTACGGTATCATTAATAGCATTTCACTGGCCTTAATGGCCCTTGGTTTTGCCTTGGTGTACGGTATCAGCCGGCTGCCCAACTTTGCCCACGGCGCGCTGTATGTGGTAAGTGGCTTTATCACCTGGACCCTGCTTAAGGGACTGGGACTCAACTATTTCTTGAGCATACTTATTGCCATGGCGGTTACGGGTTTGATTGGAGGACTCTTGTACCAATTTGTCCTCATAAGGGTGCGCGGCATGGCAATTTCAGAGATCATTGCTTCGTATGCCATGGGCCTGGCGGTTCTAGAAGGGCTACGCTGGGGAGGCTTCAAGGGTATGACTTATACACTTCCGGTGTTTGCCGAAGGGAGTATCATACTCTGGGGTGTTCCCGTTGACTACCATCGGATCATGGTTGTGGGCATTGGAGGGGCAGTGGTCCTTTTTCTGTGGGTATTTACCCATCAGACCAGGGTGGGACTGGCGCTTCGTGGGATGGCACAAGACGAAAGGGCCTCCTTGATGTTGGGGATTGACTCGGATGTAATGGCAGTAGTGGCTATGGTGTTTGGCTCTGTTTTGGCGGCCCTGGCAGCCATCCTCCTGCTGCCGTTGGGCAACATTGTAGTGGAGGCAGGCTACAATGTGCTGATCCTTGCAATCGCTGTATGTATTGTAGGGGGACTTGGGAGCTGGGTCGGCTCGGTATTGGCGGCCTTTTTAATCGGGTTTGCCCAGATACTTACAGTGGTCTATGTGGGCTCCCATTTTCAGATGGTAGTGGCCATACTGGCTATTATCATTACACTTGTTTTGCGACCTTCGGGCCTGTTCGGCAAACAAAAGGAACTGGAAGAAAGGGTATAGGAAGAGTTGGAAGGCATGGAGCAAAAGAGAAAAGAAAGGCTGGATCGAGGGATAAAGGTCCGAACGGATACCATTTACGCACTCATGTCAGCCCGGGAGATGGCCTATCTGGTGGTACCGAGGCTGGTGTTGATCTGTGGATTCTTGCTGCTCCCTCTGGTGATGCCCAGCATGTACTGGCAGCGGGTAATTTCCATTGTGTGTATTTATTGCTTGCTGGCCATCAGTTTTGATTTCTTGGCCCATTATGTGGGGCTTGTGTCTTTAGGTGGGGCATTTTTCATAGGGGTTGGCGGGTACATGGCTGCCATTTTGAATACCCACTTTGGCCTTTCTCCTCTGTTTACCATCCCCCTGGCCACTATCCTAGGGGCTGCCATATGCACGTTCTTGCTGCTTCCTTGTCTTCCTTTGCGGGGTGTGTACTTTGCTATTGTCACACTAATGTACCCGTTGGCCTTGGCGAGAATCATTGAGGCACTGGACATCTTTGGCGGCACAGATGGGATTATGGGCGTGGCCAGCTTCCCCAACCGGTGGATAGAGCAGTATTTCATGGTGGCGATTGTATTGGCATTCTTGTTTGGCATGAGAAGGCTTGTCAATGAAGACCTAGGCCTTGTTTTTCAGGCTGTCAAGGACAATGACCAGGCGGTACGGGCCTCGGGAATGAACATCACCTTCTTTAAGGCCATTGCCGTGTTTATTGCCTCTGCCATGGGCTGCCTAGGTGGGGCTTCACTGGTCCATATTTATATGTGGGCCGGGATTTCCCAGTTTGCCCTGGATTTTTCCATATTGCCTATTGCTGCCACGGTGATAGGGGGGGCCGGAACCTTAGTGGGACCTGTACTGGGTTGCGTTATCCTGGTGCCTGTTTCAGAACTTCTCAGGGCATTTGGGACCCTACGAATCGTGTTTTATTCCCTGATCCTTGTGGGATTTATTGTGTTGCGGAGCGAGGGCCTCATGGTGTATGGCCAGCGTAAGTACCATCAGTTTGAGAGGTGGGTAAAGGTATGACCCAGGAACCCATTTTGGATGTTCAGGAGGTGACAAAGGCCTTTGGGGGTGTACTTGCCTTGAACAGGGTAAGCTTCAAGGTGTTTCCCGGAGAGATCCTGGGTGTGATCGGGCCTAATGGGTCGGGAAAGACCACCCTGGTCAATTGCATTACTGGCTTTATTCGAATGACTTCTGGCAGGGTCATCTTCAAGGGGAAGGATATAAGCAAGAAACCGGCACACAAGATTGCGGATCTGGGCCTTACCCGCACCTTTCAGATCATGAGGCCCTATTATAGCCTGCCCGCATATAAGAATTTGGTGATTCCGCTTTTCTCGCCCAGGGCCAAAAGGACTGGCGGATGGAGGGGAGGGGGAAGGCTCGGGGACCGGGATACGGTCAGCATTGATATCCTTGAGGAAATAGGTTTTGAACGGGATTCGTTTGTTCCCTATAAGATGGCCTCTACCCTGCCCACTGGCTATCTGAAGCGGCTGGAGCTGGCCAGGTGTCTGGCACTCAAGCCAGAGATGATCATCTGTGATGAGGTGTTTTCAGGGCTTAGTATGAGTGAGATTGCAAGTATGGTGCCTATTATCGAGCGGCTTCAGATGGATGGAATTACCCTTATAATGATCGAGCACAGGCTGAGGGAGTTGTTCAGGGTGGCCAATCGTATCATTGTGCTTAATTTCGGCGAGAAGATCATGGAGGGCACACCGGATCAGGTCATGACAGACGAGAAGGTGAAGGAGGCCTATTTTGGCTCAGAGGAGGTTGAGGAGGTCATGAGTCATGCTTGAGGCCAGAGACCTGATGGTATTTTACGAGAACATGCTGGCGCTAAACAATGTGACCATCCGGTGTGAGGCCGAAGAGATAGTGGGTGTGTTTGGGGCGAATAGCGCTGGAAAATCCACCCTTATGTATGCCATTTCCGGCATTATGGAGGATATCCGCAAAAAAGAGGAGATGGCAGGCGGGGAACGCATTACTATTCTTGGTACCATTACCTATTTGGGCCAGGAGATAACAAGGGTCAAGCCTAGTAAAAGGGCAAAGATGGGCATCATCCTATGCCCGGAGCGCAGGCGTATATTCAAGGAAAGCAGTGTGTTGGAGAATCTGCGAATAGGCGCCTATTTGGCCTCTCCTTCTCAGGCCAGAGAGACCATGGACTATGTCTTCACCATATTTCCGGCCCTACAAAAGCTGAAAAAGAGGGTAGGGGGCTTCCTGAGTGGTGGGGAACAGCAGATGCTGGCCATTGGGAGGGCGCTCATGGCCCAACCCAAGGTATTGCTTCTGGACGAGCCTCTCCTGGGGCTAAGCCCTCTTATTCAGGCTATATTGGTGCGCACCACAAAGGAAATTAGGGATGAAAAGAAGATATCCATTGTTATTACAGAACAATATGCCCGGCCGGTTCTCCCTATCATAGATTATGGCTTTATTCTGGAAAACGGTGCGGCTGTGTTGGAAGGGACTAGAGAGGAATTGTTGGGCAATCCAGATGTCCGATCAGCCTATTTTGGTGTGTAGAGAATGGATGGTGGAGCGTGATGGCTTACGATAACGCCCTTGAACAAGAACTCACATATACCCGTTTTGATAAGATGGTGGAGCGTTACCCAAGGCATACCGCTATCATATTCTTGGGCGAGCGGTTCACTTACGGCCAACTAAAGGATCTTAGCGACCGCTTTGGCGCTGCCCTCATGGATATGGGTATTGGCAAGGGTGACCGGGTGATGGTCTATATCGCCAATTGTATCCAATGGCTTATCGCCTTCTTGGCCATTCAGAAGATCGGAGCGGTTTTGGTGCCTGTCTCGCCCATCTACACCTCTTTTGAGATAGAGTATATGCTCAATGACTCTGGGGCTGAGACCATCATATGCCTGGATACCAATTTTTGTTACGTAAAAGAGATAATAGGGCGAACACCCTTGAAACGGGCCATCGTAACCAATCTTGCGGATCTCCTTCCTGCCTGGAAAAGGGGCTTGGGCGTCCTTTTTGATAAGATCCCCAAAGGGAAAGTAGAATACGAGGACTGGGTCTTCTCATTTCGCTCTTTGCTCAAACATTCTCCCCTAAAGTCACCGGTAGAGGTGGACCCGTGGAAGGACCTTTCCTATATCCTGTATACGGGTGGGACCACAGGAGTACCCAAGGGGGTGCCCGGCAACCATATCGGCATGACCTCTTATGTGAACGATGTGACCGAGGAGGTTGCAGGGAACCATCTCAAAGAAGGCAGTGATGTCTATATTGCCATCAATCCCCTGTTCCATATTATGGCCCTTGGGTTGTGCATGGCCATTGGTCTTAACAGAGGGAACACTGTGGTGTTGATGCCGGTTCCTGTGGTGGACGCCATACTAGAGAGCATAGCTCGATATAGAGTGAGATGGTTTCTGGGTGTCCCTGCCCTTTATAGAATGGTATTGGAAAATGACCGTTTGGATCGTTATGATTTGAGTTCTCTCCGGTATTGTTACTGCGGCGGGGATGTGTTGCCCATTGAGGTATTTAATCGATGGAAAGAGCGATTTCAGATTCCCATTTACCAGGTCTATGGATCCACGGAGGCAGGCCATGTGACCTATAGCCGAATAGAGCGGGATCCCAAGCCAGGCTCCATAGGCCTACCACTCAAGAGCCGCGAATGTATGGTGGTTGATCCCGATACATTGCAACCTGTGGCTCCAGGGGAGGTGGGGGAACTCTTGGTCACATCGCCTTATACGATCAAGCAATACTGGAACAAGCCCCAGGAGACCGAGGCCTCCTATGTAAACATTAATGGCAAGATATTTTACCGGATGGGTGACTTTGTACGGCAGGATACCGACGGTGAATTTGTGTACGTGGAGCGCTCAGCAGATATTATCAAACATAAGGCCTATCGGGTGTCGGCCTCTGAGGTGGAGGCCGTGCTTCAGGATCATCCCACTGTAATAGGGGCGTGTGTGGTGGGTGTGCCGGATTCCAAGGTGGGTGAGCGAATCAAGGCGATTGTAGTGTTGAAAGAAGATGCCCGGGGGGTCAGCGGGGCTGAGCTGATCCGGTGGTGTAGAGATCGGCTTGCCCCATACAAGGTCCCTAGCTACATTGAATTTAGGGATATGCTTCCGAAGTCAAAGGTGGGCAAGCTTTTGCGGAGAGAGATAAGGGATGAAGAGCGCCGCAGGATGAAGAAGAACTAAGGGGGCAGATATCCGGACTAGGCCCAAATCCATTAAAGGAACCTTGCTGTGAGACATAGCATATTGGAAGAAAAACGGCTCTTGGCTGTGGATGATGAGCCAGATGTGCTGGAGACCCTGGAGGAGCAACTGGAGGGCATCAAAGGCCTGGTATTGGATAAGGCCACAGATTACGAGACCGGCTACCACTTGCTCAGGTCTTGGAGCTATGACTTGGTCATCTTGGATATCATGGGAGTGCGGGGATTTGACCTGTTAAGTGCCGCGGTTGCATTGGGTTTTCCAGCCGTGATGCTTACTGCACACATGCTTTCTCCCAGTGCTTTGGCCAAATCCATTGAAATGGGTGCGCGGGCCTTTATTCCAAAAGAGCACATGGGTGATATCGTTGCGTTCTTGGAAGATGTCCTCTCCCTGGATCACCACATGGTCTGGAAGAGACTCTTTGAGCGGCTTGGGGGATTCTTTAATGAGAAGTTTGGTCCAGATTGGATGAAAGGGAAAAAGACATTTTGGGAAGAGGTGGTGTCCGGGAGATATAAGCCAGGACCTGTGATTTTGAAATGATATTTGTCCTGCCAGGGCACAATTAAGTATCCTCTTTGGGTATGTCCGAGGAGCCTTGAGACCTATGCTTAGGTAATGGGGTGGGAGCGAGATTCGAGGCCGTCTTTTCTATGTAATAAAGGGTAGCCCCCACTGGCGCAAAGGAGAGGATAAGGATATTTAGCCCAGGAATCAAGAAGGGCAGTCCGAATCCTACATGAAAGGAGAGGCTTTTCAAGAGAAGCCTGAATCGTTCTCTAAAGGGAAGCATGCGTCTCGCAGGGACCAAATCCGTATTATCCCAGGAAAGGAATACGATAGCCACCAAGGACGAAAGCACTACCAAGATAGGTCCCAAGGGAATAATCCAGCCCACGACCATTAACACCAGGGATATGAGCACGGGGATGGTGGTCCTGGGGATTTCCTGCCTCACCAAATAGGCAAATAACGTGAAAAAAGGCAGGCCCCTAGGTTCCTCAACACCGCCTGACACCTTTTTCTCCGTCACCCGGGACATGATATCCATGATCACCACGCTGAACAGAATCTGCGCCAATAAGTAAGAAAGAATGGCAGAGGCCCCTACCAGGAGGAAGGACAGAAGCCAGGATACCACATGCCATATCCATAAGACCCAATGGCTTTCGGGCCTGGTCCAAATGAGGTTCAGTATCTGCTGGTGATAGACCAGAATCAGGCTGGCCGAGATGATAGTAAGGATAAGAACGGCAGCAAAGCGAACAGTCCCCAGAAGAAGTAATTTAGGGGATTTCGAGGAAAAGAACAGTCCTTTGAATTGATATCGAATTCCCTGGAAAAAACCCATTTTTTGTCATCTCTTGCCCTTGATTCGTCCAAGGGACTATGGGGTAACGGGTTGCCCGCCTCCCGTAAGTCTATAATCAAAGCTTGCCTTTATATGCAGTCTGGCCACGGTCACTGAGCCGGGAAAGGCTGGAAACGGGGCCGCTGCCCGAATTGCCCTCATAGCCTCATTGTCCAATACGGTGAATCCAGAGGACTGCATTAATTTCATCTCCTTAAGACAGCCATCTCTGGTAAGGGTGAATAAGACCAAGGCCTGGCCTTCAATCAAATTATCCTTAGCCATTGCCGGGTACTGCCACTCGTTCATGAGGGCCTCTTTAATGACCTTTGCATAGGAAACATAGCGTTTGTCAGTGGTGTCAAGGGAGATGGTGTCTTCACCGGCAATTACTGGTTTGTTAGTAGATTCGGAAAGGTGGGCCAGGCCCTGTTGGTCCTTTTCTAAATCAAGGTCTTTAACAGGAGGTCTTATTAGGTCAACATGGTAGACTTTTAGGGGTTTCATGACCCAGTGGATGGGGAAGGCGCGATTGATTGTAAGAAGCCCTACTACGTGGAGGGCGAAGGACGTGATGAGGCAAGCCCGCATGAGTTTTCGGTTACGAGAATAGGTCACCAACTCACCTTGTTGTGGCATTGCCTTCTGGTCCATTTATCCACCAGTCTGTCTTTTTATCAAACCACCACGAGGTCCAATCCGTAGCCAAGACCATCTCTGCCATCTTTTTTGCCTTGTCCGTAGTAAGTCGCTTCACAGCGAATGTGAGCCAATCCTTTGCATAGGCATTTCCGATGTCCAAGTGTTCCTTCAACTCAAAGATGAGATCGAGTTGGTCCGCATCCCTGGCAATCTTGGCCTCTAT
>Ga0164310_10001167_pt1 | contig 14632 bp, 12 predicted proteins | sample GuaBasSedimGuay1_FD_121795 | JGI IMG/M metagenome (GOLD analysis project Ga0164310, IMG submission 121795) | Subseafloor sediment microbial communities from Guaymas Basin, Gulf of California, Mexico - Guay1, Core 4569-9, 0-3 cm | ecosystem: Environmental > Aquatic > Marine > Hydrothermal vents... | reverse complement strand
ACGCATAAACGGGACCCTGTTTTCGCGTTTTTCAAATGCGCTCAGTATAGCTACTGAACGTCAACTACCCGCGCCCCATAGCGCTCGACCGCTTCGCGGATCAAAGGGTCACCGGTGACGTCCTGATATTTGCGCTCCTGCCGCCCAGCCGCCGGCGGTTCCGGGCGACCAGGCCGGCTCGCTTTCACGGGACGAGGGGGATTGGCATCCTGTTCCTGCGATGTAAGAACGCACCGCACCCGGCATGGACAACCAATGACACGGCTGATCACTTTTTCCAAGACCTGCTTGCTGCGCGGTTCCTCCAGGCGTTCCTTATGAAAAGCGTGATAAGCGCCGATCACCAGGACGCCGTTGTTCTCCACCCGCACCGGTGTGCACGAACGCAACAGCGCCTCCGCAGTGCGGTTCAGAGGGCGCATCTCGGCCAGGATGCGCGCCCAGTTCAGACGGACGGCTTCCAGGGTCATGGCCTGTCCAGCTGGCTCTCCAGCCGGGGGTGGGGGCTGCTCATCCCCTTGAGGTTTGGGCTCAGTGGGCACGGTCTGGTCAGCCGGTACAGTCTGGTTAGCCGGTGAGGGAACCGGCTCCCTGGCCTGTGGAGCCACAGGTCTAGTCGGAACAGCGGACACGTCTGGCGATGGAGCCGCACCCGGTGGACGGGCTGTAGTGCCAGGCGGCGAGGAGACGGGGGGTGAGGGTTCCGGTTCCGCATCGCTCAGAGTCGCTTCCACGAAAGCCAGTTCCAGGGGCAACTGCGGCTGTAAGCTGCCCCGCAGATCGAGACTGGCCTGATTGAAGAGCTTGACTGCGCGCACCATCCGCCGGAGCGACAGACGAGATGCCTGTCGTCGCATCTCTTCCAGGGTCTCGTCCGATACGTCCAGCAGTTTCGCACCGTCCCCTACTTTTAGCAGGAGGAGGTAGCGCAGGTGCTCAACGACCTGGCGGGTGAATTGGCGCGCGTCAATCCCCTCGTCAATGGACTTATTGATTACTTCCAGCCCATCCGCGACCTCTCCAGACACCAGATGTTCCACCAACTGGCTTACGACCTGCGCCGGCACGACTCCCAACATGGCCCGCACCTGGGCTGCCTCGATTCTTTCATCGCCACAGGAGCCAAGCTGGTCAAGCAGGCTCTCGGCATCGCGCAAACTGCCCGTGGCGCTACGGGCGATTAGCTCCAACGCCGCCTTTTCGACGGCCAGGCCCTCAGCGGCGGCAATGCGCTCCAACCGCCCCAGGATGCCGGACAAAGGAATGCGGTGAAAGTCGAACCGCTGACAGCGGGAAAGCACAGTTGCCGGGATTTTATGCGGTTCGGTGGTGGCCAGGACGAAGATCACGTGCGGCGGGGGTTCCTCGAGGGTCTTCAACAGGGCGTTGAACGCCTCGTTGGTCAGCATGTGCACTTCGTCAATGACGTACACCTTGTAACGGGCCTCGGTGGGCCGGAAGGCGACCTTCTCTCGCAGGTCACGGATCTCGTCAATACCCCGATTGGAGGCAGCGTCAATCTCGATCAGGTCCATCAAGCGGCCCTCGTTGATCGCTCGACAGATAGTGCACTCGTTGCACGGACGCTGCTCTGCATCGGCCAGGCAGTTCACGGCTTTGGCCAACAGGCGCGCGGTGGTAGTCTTGCCCGTGCCCCGGGGACCGGCGAAGAGGTAGGCGTGGCCAATGCGCCCATCGCGCAACGCATTTCGCAGAGTGCGGGTCACGTGCTCCTGGCCCACCACTTCCTCGAACGTTTTGGGCCGCCATTTGCGATACAAGACCTGCGCGGTCATCGCCACCCCTTTCCTGAACTCCGAAGCCCCAGAACACCAGTCCCAGGGGCCTGGCACTTGTGAAGTACCGGGCACCTGAACGCTTGCCTTAGTTTATCACCGAAGGGTGATTTGCGCAAGCGAATATCGTTGGTGATTACCCACAACCCACCGCCGAGACGCAGAGCACGCAGAGGAAGAATGAAAGATGGCTTCAACTCGGCGCTCTCTGCGACTCTGCGGCGAAAAAATGCCTGGATAAACAGGCGACGACCGGTGCAAATCCAGCCTTAATTTTGCGCTCATCAAACATTTCTTGACAAATAGCAAAATTCATGTTATACTCGACCTGCCTATCTCCACTCGACGCACCTGAGGGGGGGCCTTCATGGAAGAAGATGGTCTAGCCAGCGTTGGTGAGCGAATCCGGGTGCTGCGAAAGAAGCGGGGTCTGACTTTACAGCAGTTTGGTGAAAAGGTGGGCATCTCCACATCCTATCTCAGTCAGATCGAGAACGCCCGTACCAACGTAAATCTCACCACGCTCCAAAGAATTGCCTCCGCGCTGCAGGTGCCCCTCGTGGATCTCTTTTCTGATGAGAACACCTTTCAAGTGAGCCTGGTCCGCCAGAGCGACAGACGTTCTTACGAGCTCGATGGTGGGGGCACGGAACACCTGCTCTTTGGCCATACCCGCACCTGTCTCCAAGTAGCCATCATCGAGCTGCCCCCAGGAGGTGCAATGCCCCGTCCAGATAGCCATCCCGGCGAGGAATTTACGTACGTGCTTGCAGGGCAGCTCAAGATGTGGCTGGGCGAGGCACTCTCCTACAATCTGGAATCTGGAGACATCATCTACTACCGCTCCATCCTGCCCCATCGCTGGGAAAACGTAGGTTCTGAACCCCTGAGAGTCCTGGTTGCAAACACGCCTGCTACTTTCTGAAGCAGGCGTGTGTCGTTTCACAGCTCAAATGACGCGGCAAATCATGCAGAACACGACACGATAATGGAGGTGCAAAGGGAAATGGCCACACGTGCGATCATCGGCATCGGCAAGCTGGTGACAGGGGACATTCACAAACCGCTATCCGACGCGACAGCTATCTGGATTGACGATGGCTATATTAAGGGCATAGGGAAGGAAGACGATTTTCCGCTGGAATCCGCTGATATGGTAATTGACGTCCAGGGTATGACTGTTTGCCCAGGTCTGATTGATGCTCACGTGCATAACACACTGGACGACTATGCACCACAACAGCGTGAAATAGGGTGGCTCGAGAACGCCCTTTTGGTGGGCACCACCACAATCATCTCCGAGGGAGAACAAGGGCCCGGGTTCCCCCGCTTCTTTGACGACCCTATTGGCACCAAAGCCACAGCCATCCTGGCCAAACGAATATTTGATCGTTTCCGCCCGGCGGGTGCCCTGAAGATGCACGGCGGTGCCCTGGTTCTGGTGAACGGCTTGACCCGAGACGATTTCCAGGAGATGGCGGACGCCGGGGTCTGGCTCGTGGCGGAGATCGGTGGTGGTGGCTTGTACAAGCCCCAGGACATCGCGCCCATGTTGCAGTGGGCCAAAGAGCTCGGCTTCTTCGTGTCCATGCACTTTGGTGCCCGCTCCATCCCTGGCTCATCCACCGTCTCAGCAGACGAGATCCTATCGCTTGGCGAGGGCATGATTGACAAGATTGCTCACGCCAACGGCGGTTCCACGGCAGCGCCGTGGGACGTGACCCTGGAGGTGATCGAGCAAACCAGCATCCCGCTAGAAATGATTCACAACGGCAACCACAAAATGATGCATCGCATCGTCCGGAAGCTGAAAGAGCGGGATGAGCTCCATCGCATTGTTCTGGGCACAGACTGCCCCACCGGTCAGGGGGCTGTCCCCAACGGGATCATGCGCACTGCCGTGTTTATTTCGTCCATGGATGACGTCCCGGCCGAGCAGGCGCTAGCTATGGCCTCGGGCAACACGGCCCGCATCTATGGCCTCAACACGGGGCTCATCGAAGTGGGACGTGAGGCAGACATCCTGGCCATTGACTATCCACCGGGATCAGTGGGTACAGACGCCCTGGAGGCGATGGAGAATGGCGACACAGTCGGCGTCTCAATGGTCATGGTGGACGGCAACATTGTGTCCGTCAAGGGACGCGACGGCCGCCCGACGGCGCGCAACATCATCGTCAACGGCAAAGAGCTCGGCATCTCGAACATCAACGACTACCTCTTCGGCCCGCCCAATCCCGGTTTCAATGTCTACGAGGCCACTTTCTTCGGCGATGGCAAGCCACCGCGAGTCCCTGGTCGTCTACCGCTTAAATCGGCCTAAGGCCGTCTCAACACCCATGTGACAAGCGTTGAGGCAGGGCGTCCCTGCCCCGTCCAACGGCGAGAAGGCCACCCACAGGCCAACTCTATGGATGTTGGCCTGTTCGAAGTTCCCTCAGCACAGGACTATTGTCCCGCACCCGTGGTGTCTGGATACCCAAAACGTTGCCGTATGAGCTTGTCTGAGCCGCTCTTTGCGGCGACAGGGGTGTGCTGGAGGGAATTTGGGGAACGGCCCTACGAGGAGCCTGCAGGACAGCTCCACTGGAAGAAAGGGGGTGAGGCTATCAACCGAGTAAGGTCTAGCAAGCGTGAAAGGCGGTCATCTGTTAAGCCAAAGCTTGTCTCGTATGGAGGAGGATGAGAGATGCGGAAGCATGTGTGGACGGTGCTGTCGGTGTTGGTGCTCCTGAGTTTGCTGACAACTCAATGCAAGCCAGCTTCGACCCCCGCGCCGACTGCGACCCCAGAAGCCAAAAAGATCAAGGTTGCCCTGTTGTTGCCGGGGTCCGTCGGGGATGCCGGCTGGAATGCGAACGCCTACAAGGGGCTGCAGGAGATCGCGGCGCAGGGGATCGAGACGGCGTACACGGAGAGTGTGCCAATTCCGGACATGGAGGCGGCATTCCGGGGCTATGCGGAGCAGGGATACACGCTGATCATCGGTCACGGTTTCGAGTTCGGGGAGCCGGCGTTGAAGGTAGCGCCTGATTTCCCAGACGTTTACTTCCACGTGAGTGGGAAAGCGCCGCCGGACGTCGAGATCCCCAAGAACGTCGGTTTCCTGGATCAGCAGGAGTTCCAGGGAGCATACCTCTGTGGTGTGCTCGCGGGGCTGATGACCAAGACGAATAAGATTGGGTACGTAGGCGGGATGGAGATTCCGCCGCAGTTGGCGAACTTGGCAGCGTACACCAAGGGAGCCCAATCGGTCAATCCTGATGTGGAGATTCTGGGGGTACTGACTGGGACATTTGAAGACCCGGCGAAGGGTCGAGAAGCAGCGAAGGCGCAGATTGCGAACGGGATAGACATTTTGATGCAGACGGCAGACTCGACGGGCATGGGCGCTATCCAGGCTGCCAAAGAGAAGGGAATCTACATCATCGGGTACGGCGGGGATCAGAGTGAGATCGCGCCGGATCTGTTCCTGACCAGTTTGGTGGTTGACAACCCCAAGGCGATTGCTATGCAGGTGGAGCGGATCAAGAAAGGGACCTTCGGCGGCTCGGTGTGGGTGGCAGGGATCAAGGAAGGGATCATTGACATCGCCCCATTTGGCCCCATGGTGCCTAAGGACGTCCAGGATAAGATCATGGCCTTGCGGGAAGACATCATCAGCGGCAAATTCCAAGTGCCGGAAATCTACGAACGGATTGACCAGTAGCTTATGCTGTTACAAGTGGCGGCAGGGTGCAGATGCTCCCCTGCCGCCATTTGTACTTGTCACACGATACACGAGGCAGGCGGGAGGCTGGTCCCGTGGCACCTATCCTGTGTATGAAGGGAATCACTAAACGTTTTCCTGGGGTCCTGGCCAATGACCACATTGACCTGGAGGTCGAGGAGGGTGAGATCCATGCCCTCTTAGGCGAGAACGGGGCCGGGAAGACGACCTTGATGAACATCCTGTACGGCTTATACCAGCTTCAGGAAGGCGAGATCTACTTCCAGGGACGTCCCATCAGGGTCTCGTCGCCCCACGAGGCCATCAGTCTTGGCATCGGCATGGTTCACCAGCACTTCATGCTCATTCCGGTCTTCACGGTCACGGACAACATCATCCTGGGCCTGAAATCCCCTCGCGGGCTGATCCTGGACACGGAGCAGGCGGCGCAGCGGATTCTCGAATTGTCGAAACAGTATGGCCTCGACGTGGACCCCAAAGCGTACGTTTGGCAGCTTTCGGTGGGATTACAGCAACGGGTCGAGATCGTCAAAGCACTCTATCGCGGAGCCAAGTTGCTGATCCTCGATGAGCCCACCTCTGTGCTGACGCCGCAAGAGACGAGAGAACTGTTTGGCATCCTGCGTTCGCTGGCCCAGCAGGGCACTTCGATCATTTTCATCAGCCACAAACTCAACGAGGTCATGGCCATCAGCGACCGCACAACAGTGCTGCGCGATGGCCGGGTCGTGGACACGGTGCTGACGAAGGAGACGACCCCTTCCCAGTTGGCACGGATGATGGTTGGCCGTGAGGTCATCCTACAGGTCGAGCGCCCACCGGCGCAACGCGGTGAGCCGGCCCTGGTGGTCGAAAACCTGCGGGCTCTGAATGACAAAGGCTTGCCGGCTTTGGCCGGTCTCTCCTTACAGGTGCACAGAGGGGAGATACTGGGCATCGCCGGCGTGGATGGCAATGGGCAAAGCGAGCTGGCCGAGGTACTGACCGGCCTTCGCAAGGCCACGAGCGGTCGCATCCTGGTCAAAGGTCAAGACCTTTGCAATCGTTCTCCGGCAACATTCATCCGCGCTGGGGTCGCCTGTGTCCCGCAGGACCGTAAGCAAACCGGCTCAATCGCCGAGTTCTCTCTGGCGGAGAATGTGATCCTGGGGTCTCACGAGGACCCGCCATTCGCCAGGCATGGGGTGCTAAACTGGAACGCCATCACCGGATATGCCAACCGGCTGATCAAGGACTTCGACGTCCGCACGCCGAGTGCAGATATTAAAGCCAAGTCGCTTTCGGGCGGCAATCTGCAGAAACTCATTCTGGCCCGAGAGGTTTCCCGTGCCCACGATATTCTAATCGCCGTCCAGCCAACCCGTGGCCTGGACGTCGGGGCCATAGAGTTTGTCTACCACCGCCTTCTAAGGGAACGACAGAGAGGCACGGCTATTCTCCTTATCTCTACCGAGTTGGACGAAGTGCTCTCCCTCAGCGACCGCATCGCGGTCATCTACGAAGGGCGCATCGTCGGCGAGATGGCTGCCGAAGACGCCGTCGTCGAGGAGATCGGATTGCTCATGGCCGGCGTCACGCGAGACTCTTCTCACACGTTCGAGACGATGCAAGAGCAGGCAGGATAGGGCCAAGGATAGACTTAGGCAGGGCAATGACGAGACAATTGTTTGAGAAACGACAACAGCCGCACGGCACGTTCGCCAACATTTTGCTGATTTTCCTGTCCATTTTGCTGGCTCTCATCGTCGGCGCCGGACTGATCGCCATGGCCGGGGTGGGACCGATCGAGGCATATCGCGCTCTGTTCTACGGCGCTTTCGGGCGGGTGTACGGCCTGGTAGATACACTGGTCAAGGGAACTCCCCTGCTCCTGGCCGGCCTCGGCCTGGCCATAGCCTTCAAAGCCAGCGTCTGGAACGTGGGGGCGGAGGGACAGATTTACATGGGCGCTCTGGCCGCTGTCTGGGTCGGGCTGAACGTCAGCGGGGTCCCGACGTGGATACACCTTCCGCTGGCGTTACTGGCCGGGGCCATTGGAGGCGGCCTATGGGCGCTCATCCCCGGTCTGCTGAAAGCGTACCTGAAGGTGAATGAGGTCATCGTGTCGTTGATGCTCAACTACATTGCCATTCTGTTTGTGAGCTGGCTGGTTCATGGCCCGATGGAGGAGCCCGGTGGCTTCATGCCCCAGACGCCGCGCGTGGCCAAGACCGCTCAACTGCCACTGCTGTTCCCCCCCACCCGACTTCATGCCGGTGTCCTCGTCGCTCTCGGCGCCACCCTCCTGGTCTACTTCATGCTGTTCCACACGTCGTTGGGATATCGCATACGCGCCGTCGGCGCCAACCCCAAAGCCGCGCGGTTCGGAGGCATTGAAGTCGAACGTTCCATCGTGCTGGTCATGTTCCTGAGCGGCACGTTGGCCGGCCTGGCTGGCGCTAACGAGGTTCTGGGCATCCACTACCGGCTCCTGGATGGCATCTCCCCTGGCTACGGCTTTACTGCCATGGTGGTCGCCTTGCTCGGCAAACTTCATCCGCTAGGAGTGGTGGCCGCCTCGTACTTGTTCGCCAGCCTGACTGTAGGCGCTGACATGATGCAAAAGATTGTTCATGTCCCCATCGCTCTCTCCCGTGTGATCCAGGGATTGGTTGTGCTGTGTGTCCTCGGCACCGACATCCTGTTGATGTACGATTTTGTGCCGCTGCGGCGGTCGCGCCAGGAACCCGCCGGCGAGAGTGTTGGGGAGGAGACGTAGGCAAAATGCTCGAGAAAGTCCTTAGCACGCTCTTCATCGTCAACTTCCTGGCATCCACGATCCGGGTTGCCGCTCCGATTCTGTTTCTGGTTTTGGGAGAGATCTATGCCGAGAAATCCGGTGTCCTGAACATAGCTCTCGAGGCCCAAATGCTGACGGGGGCGCTGGTGGGGTTCATTGGTGCCTACTACACCCACAACAACTGGCTAGGTCTCTTGATCGGGATAGTGGGTGGCAGCCTGATCAGTCTGCTATTTGCCTTTCTGACCGTGACCCTCCGCGCCGACCAAATCGTGGTCGGTATCACTCTCAACATCTTCGCCCTGGGTCTAACGACCTTCATATACCGCGTCCTGTTCGGTGTGGCTATCATCCCCCCTCACGTGGAACCGATGCCGGAGATCACCCTCCCTGTGCTCAGCGCGTTGCCCTTCGTCGGGCCAATTCTGTTCCAACAAAAAGCACTGGTCTACCTTGCCTTTCTCGTCGTGCCCATAGCGTACTTCGTCCTATACCGCACGACGATCGGCCTGAACATCAGAGCCGTAGGCGAGTATCCGCTGGCCGCCGAGACGGTGGGCATCAACGTCCGGGGCATCCGTTACATGTGCATCCTGTTGACGGGAGTGGGAGCGGGACTGGGAGGAGCTTTCCTGTCAATCGGCCAGTTGAGCCGCTTCACCGATAACATGGCCGCTGGTCGCGGCTTCATCGCGCTGGCCATCGTCATCTTTGGCCAATGGAATCCTTACCGGGCTGCCCTGGCCGCACTCATCTTCGGTGCAGCCGATGCCCTGCAATTGTCCCTCCAGGCCGTCGGGCTTCAGATTCCATCTCAGTTCCTGCTCATGTTACCCTATGCCGTCACGGTCATCGCCATGATCGTCGTGGCTCGCCGGGCCATTGCTCCCGCCAGCCTGGCCCAGCCCTATGTTAAAGAAGGTTGATGAGGACAGCCAGAATGAACAAGATATCCGCCTTGCGCGAGTTGACAACCGCCCAGGTCGCCCGCCTGGAGCCAGCCCAATGGCTCGTGGTCTGGCCTGTGGCTTCGCTGGAACAGCATGGCCCCCATCTGCCCCTGGGCACAGATGCCATCGTCCTGGAAGCCATCGTCGAGCGAGTTCGCGAGCGCCTGGGAGCCGGTTTTCAGGCCCTATTCTTGCCGATGATGCACCTGGGCAAAAGCCCAGAGCACCTGACCTTCCCGGGCACGGTTTCGCTGCAAGCTTCTACCCTGCTGGCCGTGGTGGATGACTTAGTCGCCAGCCTGGCTGCCCATCAATTCCGGCGGTTTGTCTTCTTGAACGGTCATGGTGGCAACACGGCTCTGCTGCAAGCCGTAGGGCCGGACCTGCGCTACAGATATGGGGTGCGCGTCTACTACCTGGACTTGTGGGCCAGCTCTTTCTTTGACGACATCATCGCCGAATTGTTCCCCAGCCTGGTTGGCAGGGAAGTGCACGCCGCCTCGGTCGAAACATCATTGCTGTTGCACCTGCGCCCTGAGCTGGTAGACCAGATGCCAGACACTTCGACGCTCAGGGCCGCTGCGGACCAGGAGAGCGTCAACTTGACCGGGACAGTGCCCTTCGGCTGGTTGGCCCGGGATTTTGGGACCTCGGGCGTGATTGGTGATCCATCGCTGGCGTCGGCGGAGGCCGGAGAGCAGATACTGGCCTATGCTGTCGAGCGCGCGTGCCGGATGTTGCAAGAGATTTACGACATGCACGAAGGAGATTGATTGACTGGAGGAGGAATAATGGGAACCTTATTACTGAAAAACGCCCGGCTTTTAGTAACCATGGATGAGCAGCGACGCAAGATCCCCGATGGGGGCATCTTTGTGCGCGACAACGTCATCGAGGCCGTCGGACCGACCCAGGACTTGCCCACAGAGGCCGACCGGATAATTGACGCCTCGAGCATGGTGGTGCTGCCGGGCCTGATTAACACACACCACCACCTCTACCAGACGCTGACCCGGGCCCTGCCGGCTGTCCAAAACGTCGAACTTTTCGACTGGCTGGTGTATCTCTACCCGATATGGGCCGAGTTGTCGGCCGAGGCTGTCTATAACAGCGCCCTCGTCGGGCTGGCCGAGCTCCTTCTGACGGGATGCACCACGGCCAGCGATCACCTCTACCTGGTGCCCAACGACTCGCGCCACGACGACGAGATCCGGGCCGCACGTGAGCTGGGCATCCGCTTCCATGCCTGCCGGGGCAGCATGTCCCTGGGCAAGTCGCAAGGCGGCTTACCCCCCGACAGCGTGGTCCAGACAGAAGATGAGATCATCGCCGACTGCGAGCGACTCGTTGCCGAGTATCACGACCCAGAGCCTTATTCCATGCTGCGCATTGTGCTAGCGCCTTGCTCGCCCTTTTCTGTGACCGGCGAGTCCATGAAAAGATCGGCGGACTGGGCCCGTGCGCGCGGCTTGACCCTGCACACCCACGTCGCCGAGACGTTGGACGAAGAAAAGTTCTGCCTGGAGAAATTCGGCTGCCGGCCGGTCGAATACATGCGGCGGCTCGACTGGGTAGGCCCTGACGTGTGGTACGCTCACGCGATTTTTCTGAACGAGGAAGAGATTGCGCTGATGGCCGAGACGGGCACGGGGGTGGCTCACTGCCCCACCTCTAATATGCGCCTGGGATCCGGGATCGCCCCCATCCGCGAGATGCTGGACGCGGGCGTCAAAGTGGGCCTGGCCGTGGACGGCAGCGCCTCCAACGACTCCTCTCACATGCTGGCCGAGGCGCGCATGGCCATGCTTCTGCAACGAGTGACCAAAGGAGCGTCCGCGTTGACGGCCGAGGAAGCACTGGAGCTGGCCACCCTGGGCGGGGCGGAAGTGCTGGGCCGCGATGACCTGGGATCGCTCGCGCCGGGCAAGGCGGCTGACTTCATCGGCGTGAATCTCGATCGGCTGGAGTATGCCGGCGCGGCCTGCCACGACCCGATGGGCACGCTGGTGATGTGCACGCCTCCAACTGTAGACCTGTCCGTCGTCAACGGCCGCATCGTCGTCGAGGACGGCCAAATCCCCAACTTCGACGTAGAACGAGCCATCGCCCGCCAGAATGAGCTGGCTCTGGAGATGGTCAGGAGAGCCGAGGAGAAGCGATAGCATCCCGCTGGGACGGGATGTCCCATTCCGGTTCAGAACCTTTTCAGACTTCCGAGGTCTTCGAAGACCTCGGAGGTCTACCCCCCTGGCGCACTCATCATCACCAACACCGTGCAAGGTGACCTCCAAACTCAAAACTGCCCCAAATACCTCCCCGTTCAGATACTTTCTTCCACCAAGTTCCACATTGGATGCCAGAAGAAGCCATTGCCGGATTAGTGGACAAGTGGTATAATAACAAGTAATGTAAGCCAACCTGCGCGCTTCCGGGGGGTGCCAGGTCAATGTTCGACCGCCACACAACCGGAAAGGAACGCCACTAGGGAGGATTTGCCACGCCGACTCGCGACTTTGTATCGTGGTCGGCGTGTGTCGCCTGAAGATCCGTGCAGAGGCCAGCGGTCAGGACCAACGTCTCTATCAGCGAAGGCCGATGAGCAAACCACTCGTTCCGCCGCGCCTGACTATCCCCCTCACCAGGACCAGGAAACCGTAGTTTAAAAGCCTACCCGAAAAATTCGGAGAGGGGACTTGGAGGAAACAGTGAGACAGTTCGCCGTGTTGCAACTTTCTGGATGTGCTGGCTGCGAGGTATCACTCCTCAACGCCGAAGCATGGGTGGACCGGTACAAGCTGGTCTACATGCCGCTGGTCATCTCGGCCTACGACGTGCCGGAGGTGGACGTGCTACTGGTGAGCGGCGGCGTGCGCACCGACGAAGACCTCTATAACCTGAGGCGGGCTGCCCGGCGCGCGAGGCAGTTAGTGGCCGTCGGGACGTGCGCTATCTCCGGCGGCGTGGCCAACCTGGGCGACCGCGATGAGGTACGCGAACTCTTTCTCGCCGAGGCAGAGCGACGTCACCTGCCGCGACTGCTGCCCAGGATCCGCCCGGTGGATGCCGTGGTGACCGTTGATCGCTATCTACCTGGCTGCCCGCCGACTCCGGAGCTCTTTATGGCCGTGCTTTTCACCCCCACCGACTTCAAAGTCGGCAAGACCGTCTGCCGGGAGTGCGGTCGCAAGAAGCGCAGGGATATGCGTCCCACCCATCTCATCGGCTTCGAGCAGGGAGAAGTCCTGCCCGACGTCTGCCTAATCAACCAGGGCTACCTCTGTGTCGGCTCCTCGACCCGAGGCGGCTGCCGGGCGCTCTGCACCCGTCCTGGACACCCGTGTGTGGGCTGCCGGGGGCCATCGGATACCTTCATAGATAAGCTGTCGAGTGAGTGGTTTACCAGCATCCAGCGCGTCTTCGCAGCGATGACCGACATCCCGGCGGAGGAGATTGAGACAGCACTACGTTCCCCGCAATTAGCACTCTTCCTCTTCCAATTTTCTGACTACGCCGGCACGGGGCGACCGCCCAGACCGAAAGAGAAGGTGTTGTGAGATGCCCACTTTGATCTTTCCACTCAGCCGCATCGAAGGGCACGCTCAGGTCGTCATCGAGGTGCAGGGCGGGGAGGTGATCTCCGCCCATTTCCAGGCGATAGAGTTCCGTGGCTTCGAGTACTTCGTGCAGGGTGCGCCAGCAGAACAGATGCCCGTGATCGTGCCACGTATCTGCGGCGTTTGCTCGACGGCACATCACGTCGCGGCCGTCAAGACATTGGAGGATGTCTACGGCGTCACGCCGCCTCCGCTAGCACTCAAGATCCGCGAACTGTTGTTGCTCGGTCAGATCATCCAGAACCAGGCCACGTCGCTGTTCATTTTCACCATGCCAGACCGGCTCGGCGTCGCCAGTCTCTTCCAGGCCACCTCTTCGACGAGCCCCTCAACGGGCTCCGGATGCGCCTCAGAACAGGCCAATGCCGAGATTGCCATGCGGGCGCTACAGGTGCGCAAAGCAGGCACCGATCTGATCACGACGGCGGGCGGGCAGTTCATTCACCCCATCAAAGCCGTCGTCGGCGGGGTGACGAGCGGCATCGGGCCAGAGGAAGCCACCGCTATGCGCACTGAGCTGAGCGAGGCACTGCCCATCGCCTGTGAACTATTCGACTGCTACTGGGAGATGTCGCTGGCGATGGGCGAGCGCATCGGCACCTGGGGCGACGATGCGCCGGCGTGCTACATCACCGCCATCGCCGACCGCCGCCCCAACTATTATGGCGACGTTATCCACGTGATGTGTCCCGACGGCGTCGCGCGCGCCAGCTTCTCCGCCCATGACTTCCGTGTACACCTCACCTATCAGGAGACCGATTATAGCTACGCCGGTCAGACCAGCTATGAGGGAGAGGTGATGCGGGCCAACAGCCTGGCGCGCGTCAACATGGCGCGCCGCATGGGTACACCGCGCGCCGACGAGTATCTGACACGCTTCCACGAGGCGTTCGGCCAACCAGCGCACGCGATCATGCTATTCGACCTGGCACGGGGCATTGAGCTGGTCTACGCGCTGGAGCGGGCGATGGAGATCCTGGCCGAACCGCTCGACCACGAGGACACTGCCGTCCCCCACACCCCGCGCGATGGGGAAGGCTATGGCCTGGTCGAAGCGCCGCGCGGCCCCCTGATCCACCATTATCGCATCGAGAACGGCCTCATCGTCCAGGCCGAGTTCATCATCCCCACGGTACATAACGCGCTGGCCATCGAGCGCGCTCTGCGCGTCGCGGCCGAGCGCTACATCACCGCCGAGCGGGTGGATATGGAACTGGAGCACGCCGTGGGACGGGTTGTGCGCGCCTTCGACCCCTGTATCGCCTGCGCCACGCATTGAAGCTTCCCTGCATTGCGGCAGAGGGTAGTTATTAAAGAGACTTTTGTCACAGACACACGACTGCTCCAATGATACAATAAGAGCAGTCGTTTTTAGTATATCAGGAGATAGGTGATGAATGCGTGGACCCTGCCTCAGGTTGATGAGACTCGTTGCACACTCTGCGGGCTATGCGTGGAGGCCTGTCCCTGCCATGCCGTGAAGTTAGGAGAGCGGGGACCGATCTTCTCTTGTCCGGAGGTGTGCCCCAGTCCCAGCACCTGCCCTCCGAATATGGGTGGCTGCTGCGTATGCGAAGAGGTCTGCCCCACTGGTGCGATCACCTACGCTTTCGAGATCGTCCTGGAGGCTGACCAAGACGAGGACGAGTTGTCCAGCGGTTGAAACCACACCACGCCCGCGAAATCGTCTTGGGATCCTGGCACACGGTGCCCTATCTCGTTCCCATTGACAGAGGAGAATAGACGTGTTCGGTGAATTCGTT
>Ga0164310_10001164_pt1 | contig 14638 bp, 16 predicted proteins | sample GuaBasSedimGuay1_FD_121795 | JGI IMG/M metagenome (GOLD analysis project Ga0164310, IMG submission 121795) | Subseafloor sediment microbial communities from Guaymas Basin, Gulf of California, Mexico - Guay1, Core 4569-9, 0-3 cm | ecosystem: Environmental > Aquatic > Marine > Hydrothermal vents... | reverse complement strand
TACTACGGATGCTGGATTGAGGCTTTGTGTCTCATTTTTTTCTCAATTTTCTATAAGAAAACAGGACAACCGCTGATATCAGATAGCCCTCCAGAAAGAGTATTAGCCCATGCAGCCCCAAAAAATAAACTATATCTCGACCTTTATTAAATTTTTCCATTGAAGTTATTATTATGTCTGCGGATTATATTGAACACAGGTGGATTAATAAAAATACAATAGAAAAAAGAGAATATCAGGAAAGAATAGCTCATAATGCATTAAAAGCAAACACGCTTGTTGTCCTGCCAACAGGCCTTGGAAAAACCCCTCTGGCAGCTCTTGTCTCTGCCTACCGACTGGAACAGGATATGCATAAGAAGATACTATTCATAGCACCAACCAAGCCGCTTGTTGCACAGCATAGAAGAAGCTTTGAGCGTTTTCTAAAGATAGGGCCAAGCGAGCTGAAAATAATAACAGGAGAGATAAAGCCAGAAAAAAGAAAAGGGTTATATGAAAAATCAGATATTGTTTTTGCAACACCGCAGACAATAAGGAATGATTTAAAAAAAGGCATTTTAAATTTAAAAAAATTTTCTTTGCTCATAGTTGACGAGGCGCACAGGGCTGTCAAAAATTACGCTTATACCTATATTGCTAAAAAATATATTCAGCAGGCTGAAAAGCCACTAATACTTGGCCTAACAGCATCGCCGGGCGGTCATTTAACAAAGATAAATGAAGTGAAACAGGCGTTGTTCATAAAACAGATTGAGACAAGGACAAAGGATGACAGAGATGTTAAGCATTACGTGAAGGGAGTTGAACAGCACTGGATTAAAGTTGATCTGACAGATGAATTAAAAAAGATAAAAAAATATCTTGATGATATAAAAGAGGAAAAGATAAATATTTTAAAAAAATGGAACATTATCCATGGAAAAATATCAAAGTCGTATTTACTGAAAGTTCAGGAATTCCTCGCAAGGAAAAAATATGGCTCAAGCTTTGCTGCGATGTCTTTGATAGCGGAGATAATAAAAATAGACCATTGCCTTTTATTGCTAGAAACACAATGTTTATACGCGCTAAAAAAATATTTCAATAAAATTATTTCTGACGCCGAAACAGCAAAAACAAAAGCAGTTGTCAGGCTGGCTAAAAATGAAAATTTTCAGCGTGCTATTAGAGCTCTTGATGAGATTATGTCAAAAGGCAAAGAGCATCCAAAAATAGAGAGGCTTGTAGAAATAGTTGAAAATGAATATAGTAAAGCAGATGCAAAAATAATAATTTTCGCGCAATACAGGGACACTGTTGAGAAGATTTACACCAGTGTGAAAAAAATAGCTGGATGTAAACCGGTAATACTTATAGGTCAGTCAGGTTCAGCCGGCCTGAGCCAGAAAGAGCAGGTTAAAAAAATAAACGAATTTGATATGGGATTCTATAACTGCCTTATATGCACAAGTATAGGAGAAGAAGGCCTGCACATGGGAACAGCGACAACAGCAATATTTTACGAACCTGTACCTTCTGCAATACGAACTGTGCAGCGGCGCGGCAGAGTAGGCCGCGAGAAAGTGGGCAGATTATATATACTTATTACAGCAGATACGCGAGACGAGGCTTATTTTTGGTCAGCATACCATAAGGAGAAAAAAATGAAAAAAATTCTTGACAAGATGAAGGAAAAAACGTTAAAGGATTTAATCTGAGGAAGCGAGTTAAACCTCTTTGCCATATCTTTTAATTCTTACCCAAAAAATAAAATCATGGCTGAAGAAAAAAATGGCAAAAGCGGCAAGAAAGTAAAAATAATTATAGATATAAGAGAAAGAGCTATGAAAACATTTCTAAAAAGATATGACTGTATTTTGGAGGAAAAACAATTGCCTGTTGGCGATTTTGTCTTATCTGACAGGGCTGTGGCAGAAAGAAAAACTGTGAAAGACTTTGTTCAAAGCGTGTCCGACGGCCGACTGTTTAACCAGCTTATAATGCTAAAACAGGTACAGAGACCAATTCTTATTATAGAGGGTATGGATATTAACAGCCATAACAGGGATATACAGCCAAACGCTATACGGGGTGCCTTAGCATCTGTGGTGATAGACTATCAGATTCCTATTTTATGGGCTAGAAATATAGAGGAAACTGCAGCTCTTCTTTATCAAATAGCAAAAAGAGAGCAGCTGAAGAAAAAGAGGCCTATAAGCATCAGAGTTAAGCACAGGTTTCGCTCACTCCGGGAGCAGCAGGAATTTTTGGTATGCGGCTTGCCATTAGTGTCAACAGTTCTTGCGAGAAGGCTTTTGGATAAATTTGGCTCACCAGAGGCTGTTTTTAACGCGTCAGAAGAAGATCTTCAGAAAGTAAAAGGCATCGGAAAGGAACTGGCTGCAAAAATTAAAAATGTGCTTGAAACAAAGTTTAAAACAGATAAATAAAATTCTATTGAAATTTTCTCCTGTTATACCCAGTGGCATTTTAACTAAGAACTCACCGAGTATATAGTTTTGGCTGAAAATACATATTTGGCCAAGAGATGTTAAACAGTTAAAACACAAAGGTATCATAGGATAGCTGCAGCTAAATAGGTGTAAACCTTTTGCTCAAATGTTTCGTATCTTTTTTCCGTGTCCTTTATTAGTAGAAGAGTTTTCCTTTTTATAATTTTTCCGTCTGGTATATATTTGGGGTCTATTCCTTCAGCAGTCGCATCTATAATTTCTCCATCGTTTTTATTGTAATAATGAACAAAGGCATCTCTGCTATGTGAATTTCTTATATCACATCTTATAATCTCTCCACCCATGGTTTCCTGAATCATTAAAGCTGTTACATCACATTGACCAATTGGTGACTTGTCACCTGCTGCTTCATCATGGCTATCGTGTGCTGTTTCCTTTGACCACGAATTTCTCAATGCCTCTTTTAAACATTTAGACAGGCAAGTCATTTCATGACCTCTTTTAATTAGCAGTAGGCCAATAATTTATTAAAGATTATTGGTAGGTTATCTATTATGCTATATACATCCAATTCATTTGTGCCGTATAATTACCCGCTAAAAGAGGCAAAAGTAGCTTTCTTGGGTATACCGTTTTCATCCACATCTGTTAGCGGAACAAGTCAGTATGGTCCTTTGGTTGTCCGGGAATCATTAAAACTGATAGAGGGCTGGGATGGCAAGAAGAATGTATTTCAAAAAATATCTGATATTGGTGACCTTGAGATTGTTCCCGGCTCTTATGAGCTCACTGCAGAACGGCTGAGGGACACAATAAAAGATATAAGAGATGCCAATCCCAATGCATTTCTGGTTTTTGTAGGCGGAGAACACCTTATAACGCTGCCGATAGTTGAGCAGCTGAAGCCGAAAACAATTGTCCAATTGGATGCTCATGCCGATTTGCGCCCGGAATTCTTAGGTCTGAAATACAGCCATGTGACATGGGCTTATCATGCTTCTAAATTGTCACGTATAATTCAGATAGGTGTTCGTTCATGGTCTGCTGATGACAGGCTGTCAATAGCTGAGCAAGTGGAAAACATAAAAAACCTGGAAGAAAAAAAAATAGAGGGTCCTGTACATCTGACAATAGATATGGATGTTTTTGATCCGTCTTATGTCAGGACAGGATTGCCAGAGCCAGATGGTCTGAAGCCAAAAGAGGTCTTTGGCCTGATTGATAAAATCTTTGACTACAAGGTTAAAAGCATGGATATAGTAGAGATAGCTGACCACTCCCTTCCGAGCAAAACCGGATTTCTGGCAGCACAGTTGATAAAGAGAGCTCTTTCTAGGTTATAGCCTTTTTATGCACAGTGACTAAAACAGGCGTTGCTGAGCTGCTCAATTAAAAGATATGTTGAATAGTTAAAATAAATGCGACACCAATATAAAGACGCTATACAAAGTTATATATTTCTGATAAGAAATGAGGATAAAAATAAAAAAAAAGAAAAAGAAAGGTTTCTAGTCAAAAAGCAATTTATACCCTGCCCAAAGACCGCCTATTACAACAGCAATAAAGGCCAAAACCTCTACTATTGCTGGAAGTATGGCAGGCATTGCGAATCCTATTTGTGATGTTGGCCAAAAGTCAAAAACAGCAGCTACAAAGAATAGTAGAGCTCCTGTTGTTAGCCATGCAAATTGCTTTGTCAGTCCTTTCTTTATTTTTGCATACTCAGCCAGCGCTATTCCTAACAGGATAGCTATGGCAAATCCTATCATACCCTCAAACATTTTGTTATCACCTAATGAGTTATCTGGATAGCTCATATAAAAGCTTTATTATTCGTCAATTGACGATGCTAATCTTTTTATAGCGTAATTTGAACTCATTAATATGCTGTACATAGTTGGTTTGGGGCTTAGCGATGATGACATAACATTAAGCTGCCTAGAATCTGTCAAAAGTGCTGATATAATTTATATAGAAGATTATACAAATAAATGGCTGGGTTCTGCTTCTTTGTTGGAGAGGCTTACAGGAAAAAAGATAAAACATATTAGCCGAGAGGGGGTAGAGTCTGACAAATTAATTAAGGAGGCAAAAGCGAGAGATGTCGCACTGCTCATACCAGGAGACCCGTTTGCAGCCACAACACACTTTGAGCTTATAATAGAGGCAGCAAAGCAAAATATAAAATACAAAATAGTCCACGCTCCAAGTATATTCTCAGTTATAGCAGAAACAGGGCTTCAGTTATATAAATTTGGTGAGACAATAACAATACCTTATTCGCATGGCAATTATAATCCCTCGTCATGGTTTGCCAAGATATCAAAAAATTTGTCTAACAAATTGCATACATTAATATTGCTAGATATACAAAATGGAAATTGCATGACTGTAAGAGAGGCATTGGAATCAATAGAAAATCTGGACAAGAACAGGAGGATAGTAACTAAAAAAATAGTTGCTTGCTCAAAATTAGGCACAGAACAGAGAAAAATAGTTTTTGGTTCTTTTCAAAAGCTTAAAAAAATAGATTTTGACATACCGGCATGTATTATAATTCCGGGCAATCTGCATTTCAAAGAGGAAGAAGCTTTAGCATTATGGTCTTGTGGCTGATATAATGACAGAAGAACATCTTAGAAAGGAAACAGAAAAGTGGCTTAAAAAAATAAGAGATAAATTATCAGTAGTTGGCGCAAATGATGAAAAGGGCAAAGGCATACTAAAGAACATAAACGCCTATGTGGAAGACTGTGAATATTTTATGAAAAAGGGTGATTTGATTAGGGCCTTTGAAGCTGTCATCTGGGCTTGGGCATATCTTGAAATATATTCCGGCGAAGGAATTTTAAAATCCAAATCAGTCTAATTCTTTTGGGATAAGTGCATCTTCGATATCTTCTAGATTGAGCTTTAAACATGATACAAGTCCGCCAAACAAGGCACGCATAGATGAAATCTGACTACATAGACACTTATGACAGAAAATTCAGCTAATTTTTAAACGGTTCACATTCTTTCGATAATATTCTTAATATTTTTTCCACATATAATTAAGGATAAAAACCTAAAACATAAAAATCCGCCTGAATATAAAAAACCAAAACGCAGCAGCAATCAGAAAGCTGACAATACCGGTTGCTATTTTCAAGAGTTTATGATCCATCTCTTCCCATTCTTCCTGCACAAGCTGGAAAAATGTTTTTGACACACCCTTTATATCTTTCACAATTTTTTTTATTGGCATAATTATATCCTATTCACTATTAATTTAAAATTACTTACCTTTAAGTTTCTTTAGTGCAGCTACAATATAAATGTTTTCCGCCAATATTTTCTAAAATGCGACATCTTACATTTCGTTTCCCGGAAAAAAGATGCTCCAAATTTTTCACCCATATACAAAATCCACTATAATTTTTTTATCTTTCCCGGCTTTGGCTCAAAGCATACGCCGTCTGTAAGCAACTCGTTTATGGCAGAGTCAATATCACTTTCCTCAAGCCCAGCCGCTTCCATCAGCTTTGTATAGTCAGTGCCATCGCCTTCATCCAACTCTTCTATTAATTTTAGAATTAGTTCTTTATTTTTTCTCCTGTCTACATTGTGCTTTTCTATTCCCAATTCTTTTGAGATTATTATTGCTTCAACCTGATCTGGGTCAAGATTATACTTCTTTTTCATAAGCTTTTTTAATTCATCTAAGTCAGCAGTTTCTTTTTCTTTTTCCAGAATAATTTTTTTTATACTCTCCCATTCGGTTTTCTGTTTTTTTAGTTCTGCTTTTCTTAGTGTAAGCCAGTTCGGATCATCTATTTTTAGCACAGATTCTATAATTAGGTGTATTTCGTCATTCCATTTTCTTATTTTTCCTATTACATCAACAATATCCCCCTCTTCAACATGCTCGATAAGGGAAATATTTTTAAACACCTTTGCCCTTATAGTGTCTGTTTCATCATCTAATGTCAGCGCACCATATTGGCTATTGTCAGATACGAACTTGTTTACAACTGTGGCCATTATTCTGACACGCGACAATTTTTGTCCGGACTTTGTCAGTATATAATCTGGAACAAATCCTTCCTGTTCTATATACTCCCCATCAGTTATATCCTTGATATTGCACTTGATTGCTGTAAGCCTTTTCATCTCAGCCATTTTGTTCACCGTAACTTAAGTTTACCTTAAATCTTTTTATTCATAAGCGTTTTACGTATCCATATTTAGGTTCAAAAATTATACCTTCTTTTTTTAATTTTTCAATCAAACTGTCTGCGTCTTTTATTCCGCGCGTTTCTGCCTCTGCTTTTATATCTTCTACAGATACCTGTTCCTCTTCCTTTTCAAGCTCTTCTATTATGGCAAGAATCGCTCCTATTTTATTTCGTTGGCTTGTTGTTACGCCTGACTCTATCCTGTCTATATCAATCACGCCTGTTTCCTCTTCATAGCCAAGCTGCCTTAATGAATAACTCATCAATTTTATTGCTCTTTCAGCGTCTTCTAATCTGACTTTTTTGTCAAGGCGTAATTTTGCACTTGCTTCCGCAAGTCTTATAAGTGCCTCGTATTGTCTGAGTGTTATAGAAACAACTCCGGCCTCTTCTCCGGTGTATTTATTTCTCATGTCCACATAAAAATTTTTAAGGCGGTTGGCAGCCTCTTCTGTAAGCTCTATATCGGTGTAATTCTTTTTTGCGTATGCGATATACTTTCTTAGAAGATCTGTGGGTATGACAGGGGTTGCAACAGTTAAGTCAGTTCTTGACTTCAATATATGGTTTGCTATTTCTTCATCTCTTTCTTTATCAGGTATATCTCGCAGTGCAAACTTAAGGTCAAATCTTGACATTAATGTTTCAGGTATTTTAATTTGTTCAATTACGGACATCATCGGATCAAACCTTCCGAAACTTGGGTTTGCAGCAGCAAGGATAGCAGTTCTGGCAGGTAGCGTTGCTGTTATAGATGCTTTTGCTATGCTTATCGTTTCTAGCGACATTGCCTCATGCATTGCTATCTGATCATCTTTATTCATTTTGTCAAATTCGTCTATGCTCATTAGGCCTTTGTTTGCCAGGACAAGCGCACCAGCTTCAAGGACCCAGCCGCCCAGTTCTTCATCTTTCCGCACGGTTGCTGTTAATCCAGCACCTGTTACACCCTTTCCAGATGCGTATTTTCCTCTTGGCATTATGTCTGCAACAAGTTTCAGTAGCTGTGATTTTGCAACACCCGGGTCTCCTGTTATAAGAATGTGAATATTTCCACGGACCTTTGTTTTATCCGGCAACCTGTGTTCAACCCCTCCGAACATTTGAAGTATTATTGCCTGTTTTATTTCATCATAGCCATAAATAGCCGGTGCAATCGATTGTGTGAGCTTTTCAAATATAAGAGGGTCATTTGCCATGGATTTGATTTTTTTTATGTCTTCCTCACTGATTTTTATATCTTCAAATTCTTTTTCAGATGGCTCAACATAATTAGCCTCCAGCATTAGATTCATTTTTGTCGTTTTTTTTCCTTTTATCCTTTTTGGAAGTTCTTTGACAATTCCAACTATTTTTAGCCTGTTTCCGGGATCTGTTCTTCTTTGCATATCTGTAGTTGTTAGGTCGTCTTTCAAGAAGACAGCAATTTCACCGGGCTTTTCACCTTCTGCTATTTCAAAAGGCTCTGAAATTCTCAGCCAGCGTACATCCATTTTTTTCTCTTCCTCTACATCAAAATTAGTCCTCCTTCCGCATTCGCAAAAGTTTGGCTTTTTAATCAGTGTCCCGTCCTGTTTAACTTCTATCAAGGCACCACAGTCTGGACATTTATAAATTATGTCGTATATTTGCGGCATTACCTCTGATGCGCTTTTTACAACACCTTCTACGCACAGAAGTTTGCCAATATGCCTTGAGCGCAGGCTCCTTATCCTGACTTCTTTTCTTTTTGGCAAATTTCTTATTCTGATAGCTATTTTTGAATATTCTGGCAAATCTATGTTTTTTAACGCTTCTTGAAACGCTTCGAGCGTTTCTGATGGTCGCTCAAGAAGTTCGTCAGCTAACAGGGGATCAAACCTGTCTAAAACAGAAAAATCTATTACAAGTGATGTACCGCCTTCTTTTGCTAATTCGTAAAGCTTTGCTTCATATTCTCTTCTTAAGAATTCTTCTAACCGTTCTTTTAAATCCACTAGCCACACCCACTAAATAACTAAATAAATCCAATTGATATGAATCAGATTAACTAATACAGTATTAATTATAAGATGTAAATCTTTTTTAGATTAACCACGAAAGAACTATATATTTTTTTCTCCAAGCAAACCTTTTTTAAACTTTATTACCTTATAATAATGAAGACACAACAGCAAAATAATAACTATAGGGTGATAAAATGAAATTCTGGAAAAGCAAAGAAGAAAAAAAAATAATTCAAAAGCTCACGCCACAACTTGTCGTGGCAGCGAAGGAGATATTAAATGAACAAATTTCCGAGTACAAAAATTTAGTGCATATATATACATTAAGTAGAGATGAAGCTGAACAGACCATAGCTGAAACTAAGGAGGCTATAGATAACTTAAGGAAAGAACTGGAAAAAAAACAAGCTAGCTTACCAGGATTAAAAGCCAGCGAAGAAAACTATAGAAAAAAGATAGAAGAATATGGGAAGCTAAAACGCATTTGTACTGAATACACAAAAAAATTAGAGAAAGATCCGCAAGTTATTCTTGAATTCCTAAAATAATCTCATTTCTTTTTTTATTATTTTCAAGCCTTTAATTGCCTTAGTTTTTTCTGCAGGATTTTTATGGCGGTCTTGACATCTGCAAGGCTTTTTGCACCTGCGCACACAACCCTTCCAGAGCTGAATAGCAGAAAAGCAACCTTTGGGTCAAGAATTCTGTAAACAAGGCCTGGAAACTGCTCTGGCTCGTATTCACTTGACTCAAGCTCAAACGCAAGTCCATCCAAATTTAATTCTTTCTTTAAATCAACAGAAACAACTATATTCTCTATTTTTACTCGTATCTTATTTTCATTCACCCGCGCCCCACTTTTTTTGATATTTTTTACAACCTTTTTCAGTGCAATTTTTGCCTTTCCTGTTGACCGCGCGCCAACGCAGATAATTTTTCCACTTCTGAATATGAGGGTTGCAACCTTCGGCTCGCTTATTCTGTAAACAAGGCCTGGAAACTGCTCTGGCTCGTATTCACTGTCCTCAAGCACAGTAAGAAGCTTATCAAGGGAAAGTGTTTTTTTCACATCTGTAGAAGCAACAACATTTTCAACAACTATTTTTATCTTTTTTTTAGTGACCATTTTTTCACCCCACACATAAATGTTAAAATTATACACTATTACTGTTAAAACTATATTTTAAAAACTTATTTAAATACTAAATTTTAATCTTTTAAAGAATTTTCTCCAATTTTTTTTATGGATATTATAGCTCTTTTTTCAGGCGGCAAGGATTCAACATATGCTTCTTATCTTGCTAAAAAACAGGGGCATAATATAAAATACTTAGTGTCAATTATATCTGAGAATCCCGATTCTTACATGTTTCACACGCCCAATATCCTGTTAGCTGAAAAGCAGGCAGAGGCAATGAATATACCAATTATATTAAAGAGCACAAAAGGCGAGAAAGAAAAAGAATTACTAGACTTAGAATCAGCTATTGGTTTAGCAATAAAAAGAAATCATTCTATATCTGGCATTGTCTGCGGTGCTGTTGCTAGTGAATATCAGAGAAGCAGAGTTGCTGCAATTGCTGATAAATTCAGCATTGCCCTGTTATCGCCGTTGTGGCACAAAGACCCTGAAAAACTTCTGACAGATATGATAACTGCGGGTTTTAAGATAATAATAACATCTGTGTCTGCCCAGGGTCTTGATAAGTCTTGGCTTGGCAGGATAATTGATAAAAGGGCTGTAAAAGATTTAGCGATATTAAACAAAGAATATGGTATTCATATCTTGGCCGAAGGAGGCGAATACGAAACATTTGTTCTTGATTGCCCGTTATTCAACAAAAGAATAGAAATAGAAAAAGCGGAAAAACATTGGGATGATAAGCTGGGCTGTGGACGACTTGAAATAAAAAAGATAAGAATTGCCAGAAAGGCAGGCAGTTAATTTTTCTTCCATTATCTGGCTTGCCTGCTGGAGGATTAGTATTATCTCGACTCCGGAAAAATGAAACTAGAGGAAGAAGTTTCTGAAGTTTTGAATAGTATTGATTTTGGGTAACATAATACTAAAATAATTCAGCCTTACAATCTTCTATTTTTTCGTAAATTTTTTCTTCGTCCAGACTAGTTTTTCTGTTTTTCATCAGCACTTTCCCATCAACTATTGTTGTGTCAACATTTTCACCGTGGCACGAGTAGACAATAGTAGAATATGGGTTATGCATCGGCTTTAAGTTAGGGCTCTTAAGGTTGATTAAAATTAAATCAGCTTTCTTGCCAGATTCAATTACACCACTATTAATGCCAAGCGCTTTTGCCCCGTTTATTGTTGCCATCTTTAGGCAAGTTTTTGCATCTAGTGCTAACGAATTTTTCATTGAAATCTTTTGCAGCAACGAAGCAGTTTTCATCTCTTCAAACATGTCTAGGTTGTTGTTAGAAGCAGCTCCATCTGTTCCCAGAGAGACATTTATACTTTTTTCAAGCATTTTAACAACAGGTGCTATACCTGCCGCAAGTTTCATATTGGAAACAGGATTATGAACAACAGATGTCCCCTTTCTCGACAGTATATCCATTTCTTTTTCATTTAGCCAGCAGCAGTGCGCTGCTATGGTGCGGTTAGATATTAATCCGATATCATCAAGATATTCAACAGGCCTTTTTCCATGTTCTCTTAGGCAATCTTTTAGTTCTTTTTCTGTTTCAGAAACGTGAATATGAATCTTTTTGTTATAGTTATCAGCAAGTTCTTTTATTCTCACTAAAAGCTCTTCAGAGCAGGTATAAATAGCATGCGGCCCCAAAATCCACTCTATTCTCGAAGAATTTTTTATATTTTTTATTTTTTCTGTCATAGTTTTCAATCTCTTTTTCCAGTTTCCTTTGGAAGAAATAGCTCTTGTCAAACAGCCTCTTATTCCAGTCTTACCAACGCTTTTCGCAACTTCGTCCATAAAATAGTACATATCGTTAAAACATGTTGTGCCTGACTTTATCATTTCCAAACATCCTAGCATTGAGCCCCAATAGACATGTTTTTCTGTCAGGCGATCTTCTACTGGAAAAATTTTTTCAAGCCATTTTTGTAATGGCAAATTATCCTCATATCCGCGAAATAAAGTCATTGCCAAATGTGTATGGGCATTAATAAGACCAGGCATAACAAGAAATCCAGATGCGTCTATCACTTCATCTGTCTTGTCCATGCCCTTTGACGGGCCAATCTTTTTGATAATGTTACCTTCTATTAATATGCTCTGGTTTTTCTTTACCTCAGATGGTGTTATGATAAGTGACGCATTTTTTATCAGCATATTTTTTTCCTCGTTTCATTAATCTCTTTAGCATTAATCTTTTTTTAGGTGAACAGTAGTTGTCGGAAACGGTATATCTATTCCTTCTTTATTCAAGCGTTTATATATTGCTGTTGTAAGTTTATCCTTTACTGAAAATGTGCTTGGCGTCGGAAGCCAGCAAACTAAGAGAAAGTTAAGAGAAAAATCGCCCATTTCGGTGAAATAAATTTTCGGCTCAGGCTGCTTCACAATATCTTCACACTTTTTTGTTTCGTCCAGAACAACCCTTTTAACCTTGTCAACGTCAGACCCGTACGCTACACCAAATTTTATCTTTAGTTTTGTCTTTGGCTCAGGATTATTCCAGTTTATTATTTTTGAGTTTGCTATAATAGAATTTGGTATTGATAATTCGGTGTTATCAAATGTTTTTATTCTGGTTGATCTTACACCTATTTCTCTTACAAACCCCTGCTCGCCAGATTCTAGCTGTATTCTGTCGCCTATTTTGAATGGCCTGTCAAAAAATAATGTCAGCCCACCGAAGAAGTTCGCTATAGTGTCCTTTGCTGCAAATGCAACTGCAAAGCCAGCTATGCCTGCTGACGCAAGTAATGGCGTTATCTCAATATTCCATATTTTGAAGATGAACATTAGCCCTATAAGGTACAGGGATATGCGCACAATATCCTTCAGAAGCGGTAGCATGTTGCGGCCAATATCAGACTTGGCATGCTCTGAAATTTTTGACCCGTATTGCTCTATGAAAAGATTTGTTACCCTGACAACGGCTGAAAGAATTATGACGGCGAGAATGGTTAATAAGATATTGTCTGTTACAGATGCTACCTTAGTGTTAATCTCAATATATTTTATTGCTGAATATGCACCAAAGAGAATTATTATGAAAAATATCGGTGTCTTTAACTTTTTAGCAAGCTTATCGTCAAAATCAGTTTTTGTTTTTGATGTCAGTTTTGGCAGCAAATATTTGAACGTGTATGATACTATGAGAGCTATGAAAAACGATGCGACAAAAATGCCAGCGCCAATCAGATATTTCTGCTCTAACATAGATAATCTTTAAATGAAATTTTTTTAAAGACAATTTTTATTATTTATCTTTTATTATTTAATTCTTATTGTTTATGAAAGTTATAAAGAATAGATGATATCATGAACATATATATAGAGACATATGGTTGTGCTGCGAACCAGTCAGACAGCGAGATAATGGCAGGCCTGCTTTCAAAGGCCGGCTTTGATATTGTACATAATATAGAGTTAGCTGATATTATTATAATAAACACATGTGTTGTCAAGGGGACAACAGAAAGGAAAATTCTTTTCAGAATAAAAGAACTGGCAGAAAAAAATAAGAAACTGATTATAGCCGGTTGCATGCCGGAAACAGAGCTGGACAAAATAAGAAAAATAACGGACGCATCTGTAATTGGGACCGACTCTACAAAAATCCTGAGTGTTGTAAGAAGGGTTTTAAACAACGAGCATGTTATAGAAATTGGAACAAAATCAGAAAAAGTGTGCCTGCCAAAAATCATGGCAAATCCAGTAAGAGATATTGTGCAGATATCAGAAGGATGTTTGTCATTATGCTCATTTTGCCTGACCCGTATGGCAAGAAAAAATTTATTTTCTTACAGCCCAGAAAAAATCATAAGGGAAATAAATGAGGCCCACAGTTCAGGCGTAAAAGAGTTCTGGCTGACATCTCAGGATTGCGGGTGTTACGGATTTGATATAGGAACAACGATAACAAATCTGCTAAAGAAAATAACAACAGAAGTTAGAGGAAAGTATCGAATAAGAGTTGGCATGATGAATCCACAGCACATTCTAAATCAGCTTAATGAACTGGTGGAAATCTATAAAGATGCGCATATATTCAAATTTTTGCATATACCTGTCCAGTCTGGCTCTGACTCGATACTAAAAGATATGAAAAGAGGATATAGCGTAAATGATTTTTTACACACTATTAAGCGATTCAGGCAGAAAATACCTGACATCACTCTTTGGACAGACGTGATTGTCGGCTATCCGACAGAAACAGATGACGATTTTTCCAAAACAACCAGTTTGATAAAAAAAATCATGCCAGATTATACAAATATATCACGCTTTACACCGCGGCCGCACACAAAAGCAGCTGGGTTAAAACAATTACCATCTGAGACCAAGAAGCAAAGGAGCAGGGCAATGACCGAACTTGTCAACAAAATTTGTCTTAATCAAAATAGGAGATGGGTTGGGAAGGAGTGCGAAATTTTAATAGACGAATATAACAGGCATCATAGGACATGGATTGGCCGCACCGCGTTTTACAAGCAGGTTGTTGTTAAGGCTAGTGAGAAGAGTACTCGGAAATTTCACTTAGGCGACTGGCTGAATGTGAAGATAACAGATGCAGCACAGACGCATCTAGTAGGAGAGGTTATTTAGTCAGTTTACACAAATAGCTATTAAATATGTCCATATGTGCACTGCAAGAATGGTAATCAGTTTAAGACATGCTCTTTATCGTAGATAAGTACTATATCTTTATAGAAACTTGTGCACAAATTTCTATCAGTGTTTGATATTAAAATAGGCAATAAGACAGCCAATAGATGATATAATTGCAAGGCGTTTAAAAAACTAGATTAAAGATAAAATCAGGC
>Ga0164310_10001163_pt1 | contig 14642 bp, 18 predicted proteins | sample GuaBasSedimGuay1_FD_121795 | JGI IMG/M metagenome (GOLD analysis project Ga0164310, IMG submission 121795) | Subseafloor sediment microbial communities from Guaymas Basin, Gulf of California, Mexico - Guay1, Core 4569-9, 0-3 cm | ecosystem: Environmental > Aquatic > Marine > Hydrothermal vents... | reverse complement strand
TAATTGTTACATAGTTAAAACGGTTTACCTCCTTTAGTAAGGTATTACAGAAATAGAAATAAATAGTTTTCTTTACATATATTCTGTTAAGTGCTAAGGTGTCGACGATGCTCGAAGTGATATCAGAAAAACTTATCACAATTGCTGAAGTTAAAAAAATACTAGAAGAAAAAGCAAAAAACAGCGAGCTGGATAGCATTCAGACTATAACCCTAGAATATGCGAGAACTTTTACTAAGATTAACGAGGAACGAGTTGAGGAAGCTAAAAAGTTTTTGATCGAGGAGAAGGGATTACCTGAAGAAATAGCTATCCAAATATTGAATATTATGCCTAAGAGTATTGAAGAATTAAGAACTATTTTAGCCCCTGTTGAACGCGTCTTCACTACCGAAGAGCTGAAGGAGATCGTTGAAAAGTTGGATGAGTATAGGATAATAGATTAGCCTAGAGGAGGACTTTTATAATGAAGCCCTTTTATGGCAAGAAGCAGTTTATGGAAGACTACGTCTATATTCTGGATTATCTTCCTTTTGGATATGGTCCAGGTTACATGTCACGATATGAGGTAAGGTATAGGGGGCCTATCGCCCAAGCCATTGGGGAATCTTATTTTACTCTTCTCGAGGTGACTCCTCTACCAGGTTTACAGTTTAATATTAGGGATCGCGTATACCTTGGAAGGGTTTACGACGAAAGTATTGTAAGAGTTACACGTAGGCTATCTTATGACGAATTAACTGCGACTGCGAAGGCAGAGCTTCCCGTAATCCTGCAGCTAATTGTAAAGAAAAGAGAAAAAGAATACGTGGATTTCTTCAACAAAGCCGCTCCTTTGACGAAGAAAATGCATAGTTTGGAGCTTTTAAGAGGCATTGGTAAGCGAACGCTATGGAAAATTTTAGAAGAGAGGAGACGCAAACCCTTTGAATCGTTCGATGATATTAAAGAAAGAACGAAAATCGATCCCGTTAAAGTAATCGTCGAGAGAATTATCGAGGAGTTAAGCGAGCCGCAGAGACACTACCTGTTTGTTCCTCCTCAAGTTATTAAAAGACCCCGCCCTCGTTTCTGACTACAAAGCGCGCATTATCTTATATCTGTCCATTATTTTCCATACTTCTACTTCTCGGCCCTCGGTCAGCTTGTTTTTAAGCTCTTCATCTTCTGGGTAGGGAACTTCTATAGTCTCATACGTTGTCATCAGCATTAATTGTATATAATCCGGTAGCAAAGCTATGACCTGCGCAGGTATTTTTTCTACCACTGGCGATTCGACGCGCGCGTCAGCTGGAGACACAAGATTTCTTTTTACTCCATCGAATATACCAATTGCTACAATCCGCACTTTTGCAGAACCATGTTTGCCAGGTTTTGATCTTTCCACGCTTACAATTTTACAAGGCTCTCCGTCGATTACAACGTAAGCACCCACTTTTAAACTTCCAGCTTCAACAGGTTTGGTTGACATAAATACATACACCTCAATACTTTCTTTAATAAGCTCATCCACGTTATAAATTTTTTATGTCTTTACTCATCCCTTTAAACTAACAATACCCATTGCCAACGCGCATTTTAGCTTATTTCACCAGGCTCAAATAGCATATGTAGTAAACGTTTTTATGCCATGCACCCCTCTATAAAATGAGAAGATGTGGATGCTTATACGTCCAGATGCATTAAATGTTTGGGGATACCCAGAAGTAAAAAAGCGATTAAACCACTACTATCTAGTAATGAAAAATCGTAGACCCGCAAAGTATCTAGTTGTTAAAAAGATAGACGCTGAAATTAATCCTAAGGATTTGGAGACAAACGACTTATGGTCACTCCACTCTAAACTATCGAAAAACTTCGAGAATACTTATAAGAAAATTTTAAACGAAGAAGAAAAACTGGATGAAATACCAGTTCCAGAATACAGCTTTTTAGATTTAAAAATAGAACTCGTCGAAAGAATAATGCAAAATTGTCATTTATGTGAATGGCGATGCGGCGTAAACAGGCTTAAAGGCGAGAAAGGAGTTTGCCAGCTTGGCGCCACCGCCTACGTCGCATCGGCATTTCTGCATATGGGCGAAGAAGCTCCTCTTGTTCCTTCAGGAACCATATTTTTTACAAGTTGTAGCTTTAAGTGCGTATTCTGCCAGAATTGGGACATTTCGACGTTCCCTGAGAACGGGCGTCCTGTTTCTCCGAAGGATTTAGCTTTAATAGCTGAAAGTTTGCGAGCAAGAGGGGCTAGAAACATAAACTACGTAGGGGGAAATCCTGATCAGCAGTTGTATACTATAATAAAGTCTTTAAAGTTTATGAAATCGAACGTTCCTCTCCTCTGGAACAGCAATATGTACTTGAGTATCGAAGCTATGACGATTTTAAGAGATTTTATCGATATCTGGCTTCCAGATTTTAAGTATGGAAACGATGATTGTGCATTCAGATTATCTAAGGTAAAGAATTATTTTGGTGTAGTATCTAGAAACCACAAAATAGCCTGTAATTCGGGGGATATAATAATCAGACATTTAGTTTTACCTAACCATGTAGAGTGCTGTACGAGAGTGGTTTTAGAGTGGATTGCTAAAAACTGTCCGAACGCTTTGGTTAATGTAATGGATCAATATCACCCCGAGCACTTAGTTTTAAAATATCCAGAAAAATACAAGGATGTCGCAAGACGCTTAACTATTGAAGAAATTCATAGAGCTTACAGTATCGCTGATTCTCTAGGAATAGTTTATAAACCCATTTCATAAATTCGCTCGCAGGTTTTATCAATTTAAGAGATAATTATATTTCATGGTAGAGATATACAGGGTTTTAATGAAAATATTCTGTACAGGGGTTAGCGGAAGCGGCAGAGCTGATTATTAAAAAGAATTTACGAAATGGTGTTCCGAGCAGAAGCGCGAAAAAATACGGTTGATTAATATCGGAGATTTAATGTTTGAAACTGCCAGGAAACTTGGACAGGAAATAAAAGAAGAAAAATACTTGATCTATCCGAGTCTACATTGAAATGGCTTAGAGCCACTGTGTTCGAGTAGGCTGTGGGGGAAATAGAGAAGGATTCAAAGCATTACATTATAAGTACGCACGCAAGCTTTCGATGGCACAAGTATCTGCTTCCCGCCTTCGATTTTTTCTATTTAAGCAAGTTGTCTCCAGATATCTTCATTACCATAATGGACAGTATAGTCGATATAAAGAAAAGATTGGAAAATACGAAACATTGGAAAGGCAGGCTAACTCTAAGAGACATAATCATATGGCAGGACGAAGAGATTTTCGTTACAAAATTTTAGCAGAGTATCATAGGAAGCCGTTTTTATGTGATTCCCTATAAACATCCCTATCCTTCGATCTACGATATTTTATTCAGAAAACTAAGAAAGTTTACTTGAGCTATCCCATGACTCATGTAGAAAACTATAACGAATACCAGAAACGGATAAATAATTTTAAAGAAAAACTTTCAAAGCATTTTGTAGTTTTTGACCCTGCTTATATAGATGATTATGGATTATTGATAGAAGCATATAATGCCATGAAGGAAGGGATCATATCAGTGTAAATGGCTTAACAGTCAGCATAAACGAGGCTTTAGATGTAGAAAAGGACTTGAAGGATCAAACAGTTCGCCGAGATTTTATGCTTATAGACCAAAGCGATGCAATAGTTGTTTACTACACTTTACCGACTTTATCTCCTGGAGTATTATCCGAGATAGTATATTCTTACACAAACAATAAGGATGTTTATATGATTTTCACAAGTTTTAGACGGATTAGCCCATTTCTCGAATACTTCACGATGAAAATCTTCTACAATGAGGATTCATTTTTTGAATTTCTTGAAGAAAATACCGCCTAACTCTCTAACTCCTCTTCACCAGTTGGAACATAATAGTATTCGTTTATCTCTTTCTGACGCCTATCTAACCACGATCCCTCCTTGTTTATCCTAGGTCTTTTTGTATCAGGATCTCTTCTAAACGTTACACCTATCTCCTTCAGGAATAAGTTCATTCCCTTTCTAAGACTTTGAGGCGCCGAGGCTTGCCCCTTTTTTCCCGGTATTCCTGAGAAAACCATCACGCTCATAGATAAAAAGTCTTGAGCTATAATGTCATGCTCGACAATAAACGTCGCAACCTGTCTTCCCTCGGTTAATCTTTTTATTATTTTTGCAACAGTAAATCTTTGCTCTATATCTAGATAAGCCATCGGCTCATCTAAAAGATAAATATCCGCGTCTTTACTCATTGTGATCGCTATAAGAGAACGTTGCAACTCACCTCCACTCATTTCGTTGAAAGACCTGTCTAAAAGCGGTTCTAACTCTAACGGTTTTATTATTTCAGTTTTTAAGTCAGGCGTTTCGGGATCTTTACCGGTTACCTCAATAAAGAAAGATCTTAATGTGCCTTCATATTTGATTTCTGATAAAAACTGGGGTTTATAGCTTATAGTTATTGATTTACTAGCGGCTACGTAACCTTCATCCGGCTTTAATATACCAGCTAATATTTTTACAAAGGTGGTCTTTCCTATACCGTTGGGACCCAGTATTCCTACAACTTCACCCATGTGAACTTCTCCCTGTTTTACTTCAAGCCTGAATCCATTCAATTCTTTCACTAGCTTTGACCAGGAGATCAGCGTTGTTTCTGGGCGCCATTCAATAGGCGCCGGTCTTAAGTGAAAGAGTATTGGATCATTTCTTATTCGTATATTTTCTTCTTTAAGAAAACCCTTTAAGTAGGTATTTATTCCGGCTCTTACTCCTCGGGGGAGACTAACGATTCCGTAAACTCCAGGATCTCCATATATTATATGTATTAAGTCAGATGTATAGTCTAACACAGCCAGGTCGTGTTCAACTACTATAACGTATTTATCTTCGCTCGCTAGGCTTCGTATAAACTTCGCTACTCTAAGCCTTTCCTTTACGTCTAAGTAGCTTGCTGGCTCGTCGATTAAGTATATATCTGCCTCCCTTAGCGCCATTGCGGCAATAGCAACTTTTTGAAGCTCTCCACCACTGAGATGCTCGATTCTTCTATCCCAAATTTTGTCTAAATTTAGAACCTCCTTAACTTTCTTTAAGTAATTTCTTTCATCTATTCTCTCCAGTATATCTCCTACAACGCCCTTTACATACTTAGGTATTTTATCTATCGCTTGAATTTTATGAACTGCCTTAATCTTATTGCTTGATAATTTCTCAAAATATGGTTGCAGCTCGGAACCTCTGAAGTATCGAATTATATCTTTCCACTCGAAATGTCTATCGTATCGGCCTAGATTGGGCATTATTTCTCCAGCTAATATCCTTAAAGCAGTGGTCTTACCCACGCCGTTTCGTCCTATAATTCCCACGACTAAACCTTGCTTGGGAATCGGCAACCTGTATAATTTAAATGCATTTGGGCCATATCGAAACACAAGGTCTTCTTCAAGCTCTTCGGGTAAATTGATTATTTTTATTGCCTTGTAAGGACATTTTTTTACGCATATTCCACATCCTGTACAGAGATTTTCTTCTATTACTGCCCTGTTTTTGTCTTCGTCAATCCATACAGTTTTAGTTCCTGATCTATTTAATGGACAAAATCTTACACATTCTTGGTTGCATCTTTTGGATTTACATAAGGCGGGATCAATTATCGCTATTCTCATGTTAACGCTCCCTTTATGCTCCTAGCTGTTAGCTTCTGCTTTTATGATGAACAATATTTTATATTCATTACGTTCTTCTAAGATAAATGCTGAAGCTGGATTACGCAATTTTAAGTTTGAGAATTTGAGAAATTAGAGAGTCTTTGAAAGATGAGAATAATATGAAGAAAAAATGATGATTAGCTTGTCAGCGTAGTTTCAGCTGACTATTCGCGGATTTTGTCGAAAAAACTAGAAAAACAACGTTAAACCTTAAAATTCTTCAGCTTGCTCTTGCTCCATGGTCTCCAAGAGTATTTCATAATACTCCTGAAGCAGCTCTTTTTCTTCTACAATTTTCTCCTTGTCTTGTGGCGTTGCCTCCATTACTAGAATTTTGGTTTTTTTCTCTTCTTCGACTTTATGCTTACTCTTATAGCCTTTTTTTGATTCAAGTTTTTTGGAGTACCCACAGTTTTTACAGACTAAGTATATTGTTTCTTTTTTCTTTTTGGGTATTAAGACCGTTCCACATTTGGGGCAAAACTCTACCATTCTTCTTCCTCTTCCTCCCACTCTTCTTCTTCCCATTCTTCTTCAAATTCTTCTTCCCATTCTTCTTCTTCGAAGACCATGGAAACGCACCTGGCGAATAAGATGCACACTAACATCTATTTATCTTTTGCGGTGAAGAAGTTTACAGAAGGCTCTAATATTACTCTTTGAGTATATAAAGAGAAAAAATATGAACAATTAAATGTTCAAATTTTATGGAAAAAATAAAAGTGACTTAGCTAGCTATAGAAGTATAAGGTGGAATAATGCTAAAAAATTTTAATCTGGTAGTTTCGACCTACCGTGGAAGAGAAAACGATTGTATATCGGAATTATGGTATTTTTTGAAAAACCTTGGCGACCCTAGAGTAGAGGCCAGCCGTACTGGATTGCCAGGCCTTATAGTAGCTAAAACATCTCTAAATCCATTTGAGGTTATAGAAGAATTAAATAAAATATTTAAAGAAAACCCATGGGAATTCAGGTACATACTAAAAATCTTACCAATAGAAGTTGTCGTAGAGACGGATTTGGAATTAATAGCTAAAACTGCCTTAGATCTAGCCGAAAAGAGAATTAATCGTGACGAAACTTACAAGATAGTTGTTAGGAAGAGGCTCGTGACGTTAACTAAGGAGGAAGTAATAAGTAAAATAGCGCCAAAATTAGATAGAAAAGTTAACTTAACTTCACCCGATAAGATTCTTCTTATAGAAATTATAGGAGAACATACGGGGGTAGCGGTGGTAGATCAACAGCACGTATTTGCTCCTCAAAAATTAAGAAGAAACAAAAATAATATTATTTAGATATGCTAATCATCGCGTTCCTCGATATTAAACATTTTTCTACAGCCTCAACTAAATCTTCAGCATACGTAGCGTTTAGTTCTGTTTCAGAAATTTCACAAATTTTAACAATTCTCTCTATTACTTCCTCTTTGTCTATTCTCTCGTGGTCTACTTCGACACAGCCGGCTGTTTTTTCTAAAAACTTTATTACATCACGGTTTTTTTCTAAGCTTTCCGATACTATGATTGCTATTCCCTCGTTCTCCCCGCGTGGAACTATCTTGTTAATAGCATCGTTTATTTGTCTAGTTCCCGCCAAATTCACTATTATCTCAATAGATAACCTCTTAGTGATCCTTTTATTAACATCGTGAAAGTCTTCTACAGCATTAGTACATGCTATTTGTAAGAAACGTCTAAACATGCCGAGTTCTTTACGAGCAATTACTATCGTGGCTTGTAAAGTTTTTTCTATTTTTTGTATTTCCTCCAGCAGCTTATCTAAGTTAGAGCATTGTTTTAAGTAGGCAATACTCGCTTGGAATTTTTTATCGTTAAACTGTATGGAAAAGTTGAACATCAACCATCCCAGGGTATTGGCGTTTTAGCCGCATAGTTTCCTATTATGCCTAAAGCTTTGCTAACATCTTCCTCGATTCCATGTTCTAGTAAGATTTCGGCTATAGCCGCGATCAATGTTAGAATGTCTCGCCATGTTAGGAATCCCATATTCCCTACGCGGATTATCTTGTTTTTAAGCTCTCCCAATCCTCCAGAAATGTTGATGGCATACTTTTTCTCTAATTCACTTTTTAAAGCGGGGCATTCCAAAGAGGGATGACCGCTCGTACTTATAACCACAACAGATCTGAAGTTCTCGTGTACAAAAGGTATGAAATTCATAACTTCTAAGCTTTTATAGAGAGCCTCAGCCCTTCTCTCGTGCAATTCCAGCCAACGCTTATAACCTATCTCGGACAAAATTATCTTTAAAGCTTCATCAAGTGCATAGAAAAGCGGTATCGCAGGTGTAAATGGGGTTTCCCTCTTCTCTGCAAACTTTTTAAATAATTCAAAGCTGAAATATATTGTGTTTATATTTTTAGATTTTTCAAGCACTTCTCTGCTAACGCTTATAAAGGATAATCCTGGAGGAGTCCCCAAGCATTTCTGCGTTGCACCTATAAAAACGTCAATATTCCAAGCGTCAACATGAACAGGAGCACCTCCTACGATCGAAATTCCGTCAACAATAGTGATTAAGCCATTGTCTTTAGCAATTTTACATATTTGATCGATATCCTTTAACATCACACCTGGCGATGTATCATTATATACAATAAATAATATTTCCGCATTTAAATGCTCGTTTATTAAAGCAGCAATATCTTCCTTTACTGGTCCAGTACCCTCTTTGTATTTTCTCGTTATCACCTCTCCTCCATAAGTCTTCACCGCATTAGCTATTCTTTCGCTGAAAGTTCCAAAAATTGGAACTATTACTTTCGTCCCTTTCTTAACAAGGTTAGCTATTGCCGCCTCTACACCGCCGGTACCCGAAGCTGTCAATAGGAACACTTCGTTTTCTGTATCTAATAATTGTTTAATTTTATCTTCAACACTCGAGTAGAGAGATCTGAATGTTGCTCCTCGATGAGTTATCATTGGTTTTGCCATAGCTTTTAGCACTCTAGAAGGGACATTAGTAGGGCCTGGAGTAAATAAGAGAGGGTCCATGATTCATCACTGGATATTATCGGGAAATAGTTAATTAAACTATTCGCAATATTAAGCAATATGCGGGGAGTAATAACTCTATTAACCGATTTCGGTTCGAAAGACCATTATGTAGCATCGATGAAAGGAGTTATTTTAAATATTTGTCCTCGAGCGATTATAATCGATATAACCCATGACGTCCCCAAGTTTTCAATATCAACAGCCGCTTTTATCCTGAAATGTTCATACAAATACTTTCCCAAAGATACCATACATGTTGTAGTCGTGGATCCAGGGGTTGGAACGAAACGCAGAGCGATAACTGTTGAAACTAGAAACTACGTTTTCGTGGGTCCAGACAACGGCGTTCTAATGATGGCCGCTTTAGACGATGGTATACGCCGAGTTTACTCGATTTCAAACCCTGAAATATTGAGAGATAAAATCTCTTTTACCTTCCATGGCAGAGATATTTTTGCTCCAGTTGCCGCTCACATCACATGCGGTTTTAAAATAGAAAATGTCGGAGAACGAATTGATAACTATCTAATTCCCGACTTTGTTCAAGCCCGTAAATATGATAAAACGATAGAAGGAGAAGTTGTTCATATAGATGATTTTGGAAACGTTATTACGAATATAACTCGTAGGGATATAAATTCCATAGGGCTTAACTACGGAGAGAAAGTTAATCTTCGAATAAATGATAAAGAATACGTTCTTCCTTTCATGGAAACGTTCGGATGCTTAGAAAAGGGTCAGCCAGTTCTCATCATAGATAGCGAAGAATATCTTGAGCTATGCGTTAACCTAGGAAATGCCGCAGAGCTATTCAAGGCAAAAATCGGAGACAGAATTATCCTTAATCGTATATAAAATGAGTAGAAAATTTAAATTGATATAATTTATAGATTACAGCGAGGCTGCTATGCTTGAGATAGATGGTTCTTACGGTGAAGGAGGGGGGCAACTTTTAAGATATAGCGTGGCATTAGCTGCGCTTCTCAGAAAGAGTGTTAGAATTTTTAATATTAGAGCAAAAAGATCAAATCCTGGATTAAGACCTCAACATTTAAACGCCGTGAAAACAATTGTAGAACTGGTAAATGGCGATGTTCAAGGTTTAAAAATAGGATCAACCAGCATTACTATAAAGCCACGTTCAAGACCTCGAGTTAGTACTTATCGAGTGGATATAGGAACTGCTGGCAGTATCTCGCTTCTTCTACAAGCAACACTTCCCGTCTTGCTTGCAGCCGAAAAACCTATTAAAATGATTATTAGAGGCGGTACGACAGTCAAGTGGTCGCCGCCTATTCCCTACTTGCAAAACGTTCTGCTTCCTAATCTTCAAAAGTTCGGCGTTAAAGCAAGCATTAAACTCGTTAGAAGAGGATTTTATCCTAAAGGCGGCGGAGAAGTGGAAGTAGAGGTATTCCCTTCATATCCTCTAAGAAGTACAAAGTTCGATTTCTTCACTGCCATTAAAGAAATCAATATACTGTCCTATGTAGGAAATCTTCCTAAACATATAGCTGAAAGACAGGCTCGAGCAGCGATTGAGGTTTTAAGAAGAGAAGGATTCAGCAATAAAATCTCAAAAGTAATTATTGACGACAAAACTCCTTCCACTAGTAAGGGAACTGGGATATTAGTTTGGGCCGTGACAGATGAAGGTATCGTAGGCGGAGATTCTATAGGAGAGATAGGCAAACGGGCTGAAATTGTAGGTAAAGAAGCTGCTGAGAAAATCGTAAAAGTTTTGAAGACAGGCGCGTCAATAGATCCTCACGCATTAGACAATATCGTGATATACATGGCGCTTGCAGAAGGCTCTTCCATGGCTATATCCTCCGAGCTAACTTCACATGCGAAAACTGCTATGGATTTATGCAGTTGGATAACTGGAGCTAGCTTTAGTTATGAAGTAAAGGATAAATGGGTTAAGATAAGAGGATTAGGAATAGGCTTTAAACCATAATAAGGTATCCTAAAAGAATACTTGCTTATCTTTTATAGGAATTCTCATTTCAAATGCTTCATTGAATAGTATATTCTTTGTAAAAGAGTTACATATACTATTCCCATGTATACCATCTTAAGAGCTAAAATTACAATATCTGGTAGTTGAAAGATGTAAGACAGTAGTATCACAAGCGTTATGATTATTCTCTCAGCTCTTTCAGCTATTCCCACTGAGGCTAAAGATAGCCCTAGCGATTCAGCTCTTGCCCTTGTATAGCTTATCATTAAATTCCCCACAAGCAGAACAAACATCTCCTCAATAGTGAATATTCCAAGCGAAAATAGAGAAAAAACGTAAATGCTATCAACTATTCTATCGGTTACAGAGTCAAAGAATGCTCCTTTCGGCGAAGCTTTTTTGGTAAGACGGGCTATAGCACCGTCTATGCCATCCATAATAGCTGATAAAGAAAATGTGACGAGTAGAAAAACATCATATAAGGGAGGTTTTGTTAATGAAAGGAATAGAAAACACAATGAGAATAGAAAACCGGCTACAGTGACTATGTTCGGAGGAACTTTACTTCTTATGATTGGCTTTGCGAGTATGAGGAAAAAATCGTTGAACTTATCTTTAAATTTCGTGAGCATCTGCTTCGCCCGTGATTAGTCTTTGATATGTAAATTTTATAAATTCTAATCCTTTATGAAAGGTTTCTACTCCTTTTTCAGTTGGCTTATAGTATGCTCTTCCATTTCTCTTCTTTCGACCCTTCTTTTTGATTTTTTTGATCAATCCTTCACGTTCCATCCTATAAAGCACGACATATGTCGTTACAGAGCCCGACTTAATATTGAAACGTTCCTTTAATGCTTGGATTATTTCCCTTCCATACATAGGTTTTTCCATTAATAACCTAAGGATGTAAAGCCACAAATTTTCAATAGTCATCTTTTTAACCAAGTGTTTGTAAGTCATAAAATAACCCTATTTTTTTCTAGAAGACAGCAAGAGAATAGCTTTAGCTAAATCACCTTTCGTCTCTTTTAGAGCTTGTCTAGCTTCCTCTTCCGATACGCCTGCTTGCAACGCTACTAGCTGAACATCTTCCTCCGAGATTTCTATTTCAGCCTCAGCTTCGCCCAAAGATCGTTCGACAGGAGTACCTAAAATTTGGTATATAGTCTCATTCTGGATTTTCATTACATTAACCTTGGGAGCCTCAAAAAATAATTCTTTATCTTCTAGTCGGATGATCACTTCTCTGACTCCTTCTAATTCACCCAGTTCCAATCCCATTCTCTCGGCTAATCTTCTAAACTCACGAGGCGATAGCCTTCTCATCAAAATCCCCTCTATTATCTTAACATGACATGGTTATTAAGCCTACTATAATGTTGGGATATTATTTTCTTTAAGTCATAAATGTTTCCCATCGGAAAATATTTGTCTATGACCGCTTTCGCCAAATCCATGATCTCTTCAGCAAACATTATCACTACAGAGTCGCTAGATGCAACAACAGCCTTCTTGCGGTGAAGTATAGACGATTTATCTGCACGTTTTACCGTGTGAGCTTTACCCTCTAATCCAAATCTTTTCAACATTATCCGCGTATAGAGAGCTAGGTTTCCGCTCCCACTAACTTGAGCATCATATAAAAAGACGATTTTTTCTGGAGATATTCTCGAAACGAAAGAAATAAGCAATGTTAGAGAAGAATAGATTATCTGATCTCTAATGACCCGTCTGCGTAGAGATGTTATATCTCTAACAAAACCGTCCAATCCTATAAAAAGCGGCAATTTAAGAAAAGCCGTTGATATGGTGGCTAGGACATTATAGCCGTCCACAATAAGAATTCTATTCCTCACTTCATTCAAGCTAACGGTTTTTGCTAGACGCTCTTTTATTTCATCCTCCGAGAAAATCGTTCTAAGCATGATATTTTTCTGGATCTTACTTAGCTGGTAATGCGTAACGACAAAATTTAAAGCTGATTCCCAGTAATAACCACGGTCTAGCAGGTATTTGTAATCGATACAAGCATCAATAAAAGATTCAGTGAATAGCTTACAGCTTTCCATTATGGCTTAAACCATTTCAACTATAGTGTCCAGAATTTGTTGAAGATCCACTAGTAACTCGCCCATGCCCCTGACTAAATCTCGCTTGCCTCCACCTTTACCCCTTAAATATTTTTTCAAAAGTTTATCGTTTATACTTCTTGCATCAATACCTCTTCTAGCAGTATTTTCGCCTAGCATGATCACATATGGTCCGGCTTTGCCTTTAGGCGTTACGAGCAGTACTAACGAGTCTGGGCTCTTTTTTATAGTGTTTATAGCTATTTTCAGCATTTTATCCGGTGGCGCGTCTAGCTCTGCTACCACGATTTTTGTTTGGTTCTTTACCAAGGCTTTTTTCAGTAGCTCTTCGCTAATTTTGGATATTTCCATGTTTTCATATTCTTGTAAAGTCTTCCTTAGACTTTTGTTCTCAGCAATAACTTCCTTTAACTTTTGAAGAGCTCTTTCTCGCTGAACACCTAAAACATCAAGCATGCTCCTTAGCAAATCTTCAGTATCTTGAACATGCTTTACAGCAGCCTCACCAGCTTTAAATATTAACCTACTTACTCCATCTTGGATTCTTTCGGTGCTTACAATCTTAATAAAGCCTATTTCGCCCGTTGAAGAGCAATGAAGCCCTCCACATGCCTCAACATCCCAGTTTTCGATTTCGACAATTCTAAGTTTTGCCGCGGGCACTACGCCGCCCTGATATATAGTAAATCCATACTTGCTTTCTGCCTCGTTTCGATCAACGAGGCTAATCTTCACGCGCCTATTCTCTCTAACTACCTTATTTGCTAAATTTTCGATCCTCTTAAGCTCCTCTTTTGTTATAGGCCTATGAAATGTTATGTCAAGCCTACTACGTTCAACTCCCTTCTCGGCCCCAGCTTGCCAAACATTAAATCCTAAAACTCGCCTCGCAGCACCAAGTATTATATGCGTGGCTGTATGGTTACGTCTTAAAGCTAACCTGCGCTCTTTATCCACATATCCGCGAACTTTCTCGCCTTTATGGAAAGGCACTGTATCGCATTCGTGCAGTATCACATTTCCTATTTTAAAAACTTTTAAAACTTTACATTTCCCCTTTTCTCCAACTATTTCACCGAGATCGTATGGCTGCCCGCCTCCAATCGGGTAAAAGCATGTCTTATCCAGGACTATGTATCTGCCCTTGACTACATCAACTACTTCAGCTTCAAACTCGTACAATTCGGGATCTTCATAATAAAGAGCTAATGTAGGCTTTAAATGTTGAACTTCGTCAATAACAACAGGGTATTCTTCTCTTTTAAATTCCATCCCCGGTTTTTCATGTCTAGATGCTACAAGCGAGAAGAAATCGGGCGGTATACTAACTTTAACATTGCTCTTTTCAGCGATTTCAGCAACTAAGTCGGGCGGTATACCATGAGAATCATATAAAATTATCAAATCGTCAAGATCAAATGAAGATTTGCCAGATTTTTTCAGTTTTTGTATTTTATTTTCTAGCAGTTTTTTGCCGCGAGCTAGAGTTTCTCTAAACTTTCTCTCTTCATACTCTATAACTTCCTTAATCATCTCCTCCAATTCCGTATATTCAGGGAAGTCTCGTGACCAGATTTTCACTTGTCTTAGCACAATTTCACTTAGTGGAAGCTCAAGACCTAGCTTTACAATATATCTTAGCGATCTTCTTATGAGAAGTCTGGCCAAATAACCTGCTCCCGTATTTGAAGGAACTACGCCATCGCCTAGCATCCAGACAAGCGTTCTGGTGTGATCTGATACAGCGTAAATGTATTCGTACGGCTCTAATAGTTTATCCAGCTCCTCTAGGCTTATTCCTAAAAGTTCGGCTATTTGGCTTTTAATAGTTAAAACC
>Ga0164310_10001162_pt1 | contig 14662 bp, 15 predicted proteins | sample GuaBasSedimGuay1_FD_121795 | JGI IMG/M metagenome (GOLD analysis project Ga0164310, IMG submission 121795) | Subseafloor sediment microbial communities from Guaymas Basin, Gulf of California, Mexico - Guay1, Core 4569-9, 0-3 cm | ecosystem: Environmental > Aquatic > Marine > Hydrothermal vents... | reverse complement strand
TTATTCTTTGTAGGCCTTCCTTGTCGAATAATTCCTCAAGTGTCGCAAGGACTTCTTCAACCTTAACCAGTCCGATATAAAGATCCCTTAATAGATCTTTGGGTATAACAACAGATTCATCCAAAGCTGGCACCAATAGTATACCTCTCCAACCCACCTAATTAATTTTCTCATAGGATGTTGGTAAGTTATCGCGAATGAACAAAAATGTATCAGAGAGAAATATCGATTATTTCCTTGAAATAAAATCCAAAACATAAAAAATTGATAGCCCCGGATGAGATGACCATTTCCGTTTAGATTTCTCGAAAAAAGCAAACTTTAAGCATATTGCTCAACAAGATTAAGTAAAGATACTACTTATGATTAAAGTAATATGACGATAATGTTTTCATCTCTTAACTTTCCATGAAAAATTATGGCTTTTTTGTTCTTATTCCCCTCAAGATGAAATCTGGCTTTCTCTGCAGCTCTTCTCATTGTCTTATTCTCGGCGAATGTGACTATTTCTGGATCTTTAAACCTTCTTTTCTTAGCTAAACTGATACTGGCTTTCAGCAACTTGGTGCCTATTTTCTCTTCATTGATGATTGGGATAAACGATGATTCTAACGTCATCCACATGTCTTTTAGGCTTCTATGATGAAAAGTATTATTGATGATAATGCTGTGAGGGTTATTTGACCCGGTTCCAATGGATTGTAGCCAGCCATTTTTTTCTCCTATTAGAATGTAGATGAGTGAAGAGTTAGATGCTTCCACTTGTCGGTGTCCCAACCGAGGCAATTATAGACGTAAGCGTGGTTTTTCGAGATCCGTTTGGTCCCATTAATGCGTAAAATTCACCCTTCTCTATTTTTTGATTCACACCCTTAAGTACCTCAGCATCACCATACTTTTTCCTCAAATCTTGCACGAGAATAGCATTTTCAACTCTTGTATTCATCAAAGCGTTCTCAGCCTTAAACTGAATACTGGATATGGCAGAATGAGAGAAAGTAATGAAAGCGGTAACTTTATCAAACACTCAAACCAAATCTAATGTAAGTCTATCGTAATATATCTATCTTTTACTTAAAATTATAAGTTAAAGCTGCGTTCGTTTAGTCATCGATAACTAAAAAGGAGGCATTCTCAGAAAAGATGTGTGGTTTATTGGTTTCTTCAGTCACGTGTCGTAAAGCTTTATTAAGCGAGCATAATAAGAGATTTGAACTCGCCTCTTGTAGCCTAACTCCAAGGCCTTAAATGATCTTGAAAAACATTAGAAGGCCTAAACTTCAACGTAGTTGACAAACTGGGAGTGCACTTCTCACCTAAAGGCGAAAAGGAAAACATCTTCAAAAAACTTGGGAAACAAAAAGCCGAAAAATAAAAACAGCAAAATAAATGGATATGGCTAAAAAGTCATTTTTCCATTTCAAAGCCTTTGTTCTCTTAGTCGCTGCAAGCAGAAGCGTGAGTTAATAGGTCTGAGAACTTTTAGAAAAATGTGGAAATTAAACTCTGCTCTAACTTAGGTATAATGGTAGCCCGGGAGAGATTCGAACTCTCGTCAGCGGGTCCAAAGCCCGCTATGCTTGTCCGCTACACCACCGGGCTTCACTAATACCCATTCAAATGAAAGTCTTTGATATTAACTTATTTCTGTCCACCGCCACTGGAGAATGTTACTTCTTCTTGAATAGGTAATCGTCCAGCTTGTCCTTCGCTTTTTCCCGTCGCCTCTGATGTTCCTTCAGGAACTTTTTCACCTTCTCTGCCAGCATGATCTTGTGATCTCCGCAGAGAAACTCTCCGTTCCTACATTTCATATATATCTCATTAAGCTTGTCGTCATCTTTCTCAAAGAGGTAGTAGTCATAGTAATAGATTGGACAGATCGAGGGATTTCCTCCATGAAGCTTATGCTCCTTGATCGTAGGCTTCCCCCCTGTGAAGGCATTCCATATCTTTCTCTCAACAACCTCCGGAGGATCCGTTGTAAATATGCATGTCTCCGGAATAGAGGCGGACATCTTGCCTCCCTTTCCAAGTCCAGGAAGGAATTTGCAGTGTATCTGAGCTGGCTTAAAGTATCCGAGCTTAGGAGCTATGTCGCGGGTGATTCTCCAGTAAGGATCCTGATCTATTGCCGCGGGAATCAGGCAGGGTACATTCCCACCGGTGAGCTCACTTTCAAGAAAGCATGGGACTGCCTGAATAGCTGGGAAGAAGATTATGCCTATATTTGAGCTCTCAGTTAAGCCGAATGTAGCCTTAATCGTGGAGAATGTGATTTTCTTCGCAACCTTCAAGGCTGTTCTATAAATTATATCTGCGTCTTCAACGTCCATAATTATCTTTGTCTTCTCCGCGTCAAACCCAACTGCTATCACGTCGAGGGCGTTATCATAGGCGAAGTTCCTAGTCTTTTCAAGTGTGAAGTCCGGGTTAATGAGGAACTTTTCATCATCAGTCATCTGAAAGTATAGTTTCGATCCGAAAACGTCTTGGAGATGCTTTGTGAAGATCCAGGGAATCATATGTCCTATATGAACGGGACCGGAGGGACCCCTCCCGGTGTAGAGGACAAATTTTATGCCGGACTCGTACATGTCGAGAATCCAGTCTAAATCCCTGTGGGAGAAGAATAATCCCCTCCTAAGCTGTAGATGAAGCATGCCAGCATGCTTCTCTATCCTCTTCAGGAGATCCTGGGTTATCGGTTGCGTACCGAACTCCTTGATGAGGCGGCTGTAATCTATTCTCCCCGAAACTTCCCATGGAGTAATAATCATCTCCTCATCTTTGCCAGTCAATTCATTAGTCACCCTTAGACAACCACGGCATCATGAAGGGCATGTCTCAAATATAAATTTAATTAGTCTCTCCTGCTTTGTGAAGTGATTACTTTTTCTATTTTTCTCTGTTATTTTTGTGGAATTAAATTATATAACGCATCAAATGAGTCGGTAACCTCTAAACTTTTCAAAAATCCACTAGTAAGCTTGATTAATCTATCGACTTCCAATTCTTAATTGAGGAATTACGCATATAGAAGAGAGACTGGCAGATCATAAAGCTTCAAACCTGCGAAACCATCTTTCATATGCCTCTAAGGTTTTCTTCGGTATGCTTGTTTTTCTATCCCGCAGAACTTCGAGAAAGTCCTGCATGGTTATTTCACGTGGCAAGGCTTCCTCGCCGATCTCCCCTGACTCAAAGAGTTCACTATTCACTCTTAACTGAACTGACTGGCAGAGATCTAAAATGTCGCTTCCAGAGAATCCCTCAGTAAGCCTCGCCAATTCTTTAAGATCGACATCTTCAGACAACCTTAAATCCTTCGTGTAGAGCTTAAAGATCCCGAGGCGGTTGCGGCGGTCTGGAGGAGGAATATAGATCCTCTTCTGAAACCTTCTTATGAACGGGCCGTCTAGTCTCCAAGGCTTATTAGTGGAGCCTATCACATAGACATGGATGGACTTCTTCTTATCTATTATGCCATCCATCTCCTTAAGAAACTGGTTGCGCACCCTTACCTCTCCACCGACTTCTAGACGATTGGTTCCCATCAGAGAATCCACCTCATCAATAAAGATTATTGAGGGCGCTCTCTTAGCCCTTTCCCTAGCAACCCTGAAGATTCGTGCAACGTTCTTTTCAGCTTCGCCAAGCCATTTAGACATGACTGAGGCTGCATCAACTGAGATAAATGACGCCTTAATCTCGTTTGCAACAGCCGCGGCTAGAAGGGTTTTTCCGCATCCAGGAGGGCCGAAGAGGAGTATTCCCCTCGGCCATCCAAGGGGGAAGAGGTTGGGTCTTAGAGATGGATAGACAATTGCTTGTCTAATTGCCCTCTTCGCTTCTTCAAGCCCAACTATCTCATTCCAATGTACGTTTGGTAGTTCTCGTATGATCAAGTTATCAATTTGATCTTTCTGTGGCTCCTGCTCTGAGCCGTAACTCGCCTCATAGTCTGATTTGCCGTTAATCCATATGTCTTCCAGCAGCTTGATCCTCATCTCGTAAGTCTTAGCTCTCTGGATGAAGAATCTGGTTAAGTTATGGTTTGGGTAAGCATGTACAAGCTTGAGTAGGCAATCAACAGCTCTCTTGTAGGCGGCTATGGCTTCTTTCCTTTTTCCCTGCCTATCTAGGTCTACAGCTTCCTGAGCGTATCTAACCGCTATTTTTTCCAATTCTTCTAGACCGCTCATCTCCGTCACTGTTTAATCTCTATCTTACCTTTCTTCTTCAGCGATTCGAGAGCATGTAGCACTTTATCATGCGGCATATTCAGCTCTTTAGCACATCTAGCAACATTCATGCTTCCATCGTTTCTCTCAATATAGTCAAGGACTAGATCCTCAGCTAGAAATGAAGATAGATCGAAAGTTTTCTCTGAAGATGATTTTCTTATATCTGATTGAGTGCCATGGCTGGTAACAGATAAGGCTATCGCAGACTTGCTAACTCTTCTCGGAACGAACTTTCCTATTGGAGGTTCAGGAATCTTTGTTTCAAATTCCTTCTCTACAGAGGAGGCTGCCTCGCGTAGAATTGCTTCTGCGCTGGGTCCGGCGGGCTGAGTTAATATAGGTGACGATAAGTTGAATTCAGTTTCTTCAAGAATTTCATTAACAACAGTGTTAAGTCTGCTTATTTCAGGAATAGTTGATGGAATAACGTTTGCTACAAGGTTAAGTGCATACTTAACTTCTCTAAATGTTTCGCGTAGAGCTTTGAAGTTTGAAGAGACTATCCTTATCGTATCAAGTCTTATTATTGCTCTTTCAACAGCTAGCTGAACATATCTGAGAATTGAGAGTATCCTTCTTATCTCAGCTAGCTCATTTGCGTATATCGTTGCCCTCGCTTTCGAGTCTTTCTTAATGTACATGATACATGTATTAAATAAGTCATGGTTTCTCTTCTCAAGTTTTGAAACTACAAGCTCAATTCTTGAATAGCATTTTCCAAGCTCTCTAATGGTCTCCAAGATAGACTCATTAAGTGATTTCCGTCTTCTGCGGAGAATTTTATCGATCATAACGCCTCGCCGGAGAAATAGTTTTAGAAAAAAGATCTTCTATTCTGGGATTAGACGTACAGGAATCGCCTTTTCACCCTCTTCCCCTTTCTCTTCTTCAGGTTTCTCCTTAGCTATTTGAAGTCCGGTTTCCTCTTTCTCCTTTTCAGGAATTACTTCAGTTTCTTCTTCAAGAAGTGCATTAATTCTTTCCTTTTCTCTTAATAGTTCAAGCCTCTTCTGCTGAGCGTTCTTTACATCTCTAAGCAGGGCAACTATTGAGCGCTTATAAACTTCTTCGCTTATATTTTCCATAGCACGTTCTATTTCTAGAAATGCCCTCCCCATCTGAAGGCTCTTTACATACTCTTCCTGAAGCCTAGCTTCTTCATCTATCTCATCGATTAAGCTCTTTGCCTCATTTTCCAGCTCCTTAAGCATACCGTCAAATTTCTTCATGAGACTTTTAAAAATCTCTTGTGGAATTATCTTCTCTTTTGAGAGTTTTTCGAGAACCATCCTCTTCTTCCTAACTATGGGAAGACTCTCGGATAGATTCTCTATCTTCTTTTCGATAAGCGACGATATAATTGCCTCGTCACCTCTAACCTGCAACATTTCAGCGGGGTATTTCTCTAGGGCTCCACGTCTTTCTACAAGAACCTCTACGATTCTTCCTGAAGTATCCATTATAAAGGATACTACGATACCTAGCTCTTTCTCCCCGCTGATCTTCACAGTTTTTCCTATAATCTTCGAAGCATTAAAGTTCTCATCCATTCTAAGATCCCCCGAATCAACTATTTTCAATACTCTGAATGTTTATAGTCTTCCTTGAATCCCTCAGGTTGCTTTAGAGACGGTAGCTCCGGAAACTTCTCTTTCATTCTCTGCTCGGCTACTATCGACGCTTCCCTCAAGATTTGCTGTGCATCTTCATTTGCAACTTCGAAGTCCGGAGCCACTCCCGTTGTATGTCCAGCTTCGATCATTATATCGTTAAGCATCGTTCCGACCTGTTCAAGTTCCTTCTCAGCCGTTGGAAGCATACCAGCTATTCCTGACCTTATGCTTTGCAGAACCTCTATTGCCGGAGCTATGTTCACAACGGCGTTTCCTAATTGGCTGACCGTTTTCAACCTCAGCACCACTCTCTCTAGAGCTAGCTGGGCATTAACCATGAAGTTTGCCATCTTCCTTAGCTCTGCTAGCTCATTCGCGAAGATATTTGCCCGCTGAATCTGATTCTTTGAGTATGCGTCTACAACCTTCGAGAATAGATACTTATCTCTATCGGAAAACTTGTTCAAAATGCTTTCTAAGTATTGAATCTGAGCCTCTATGCGTCTTATCGCTAGCTCTATTTTAGACTTCAAAGGAACCGAAGGTTTCAGCATGTTCTTTAATCTTCTTTCTCCTTCTTCCCATCTTCTAGTGAACTTCGATGACAATAACTGTTCACCTTGTTTAATGCAAGGTCTCTCTCCAATTAGAACCTTCCTATTATGCTAAGAATATCTGAGCATATATGCAGATGTATGTGCTGACCTGCACTCATACCGATCTTTTCTCATTCAGTATAGCAAAAAATTATGGAAAGACCTCTCAATATTTACAAGAAGATATCCTAATCTAGATCGGTGAGAATTCCTTAAGCGGAGCCCTAAAGATCTCTGGATGTCTTCCCCTACGAATAGCCTCAACTCTGCTCAATATCTTTCTAACGTTATCTTTACCAAGATGAGCTGAAACGGTTACTCTGAAGATAAATTTCTCGCCAGGATTGAGACTTATCACTCTTCCATGTCTCCTCTCGAAGGGCTTGACGTTTGGAAAACTTGTTCCCGGCTCCAGTCCAGTTACATATCCATCTTCGAGACTGGATGTATTCTTCCAGAGCGTGAAACATGGCAACTCATTAACCGAATATGATATAGAGACTGCCTTATCCATGTCTTTATTTGTCAAAAGGACGGTCGTGTTTCCATCATCATCTGAAAGCATCTTCATGAAGTAAACATGCTCTATAAAGCCGCTCTGCGGCGGGCCATAAACATCAAAGTTCTCAACTTCCTTAGCGGCTACTGAATCTCTTGGAACAACCTTCTCAATAGGCGCTATGAATCGACTTCCCCCCTCCAGGATCGGCGAACCATAGTTACAGTGATACAGGATTTGCATATCGCTTGAGGATCCACTGAGATTCTCAATAACGTCACAAATAGTGAACAGATTGCTTCCGGGAATAGTTCTAATAATAGATGAGAGCTTAAGATTAGGTCCAAACATTGATCTTTCATAGACTACTCCTTCAACCTCTAATGGAAATGGAGGCTCCAAGCCGACTCTGACATTTACTAGCGAAGCCGGGATATTCGCTATTTTTCCGTGGAGAGTAAGCATAATCTCTTTTTTTCTCCCCATATTATCTATTATCACATCTGTTGCGGGGGCTCCCAGGCTGCTGAGGCCGCAGCGAACTATCATTTCATTGAATCCTTCAAGCAATCCGGTCCCGCCCATAGCCTCCAAGTTTATGTGTCGTGGATGAACTGGATTCTTGATTGGAGAGTCCCATCCTAGAAACATAGACTTATACATTCCCTTCCATATGCTCATGCCTCGCGTGGGAACTATTGCGAGCGAGAGTTCACCATTATCTAGCGTAATTAAATCTACACCGTCTGAGAGGCCTCCGTAGAGCCTACGCTTCTCAATTCGCCATCCTCTGCCAACTCTTAGCTCTTGACTGGATAGGCTCCACTTCTCAACGTATACTCTATTATCTTCATCCAAAAGCGTCTTCTCAAAGAATGAGGTTTCCTCATTCATCCTAGATTCCTCTATAAACATTTTACTCCATAACCTTATACATATTCCGTAATGTATGTTTCGCTGAGCCGTAAGATTTGGAGATTTGAGAGAATATTTCATTAAACCCAAAGTTTTAAGCATCTTCCGCTAAGAGCCGAATCTTTAAGTATGGTTAAATTCAATATTTGTTTATCATTACATCTCATGAAAAATAGAACACCTCTAATGGGTTAGGAGAGAAGAATTTTGAAGTCTTCGCGTATTTCAAGCTTTTACAAGCTCAGCGTGAAGGAACGCATGAAGATAGTTAAGGAGTTTGCGGGACTTACCGATGAGGAAGTAAACATTCTGCAGTCGACTGGATCTCTAAGCTTAGAGTTAGCTGACCGCATGATCGAAAATGTCGTTGGAGCGATACCCATACCTCTTGGAATAGCCGTTAACTTCTTGATAAATGGAAAGGACTATCTGATTCCTATGGCTATCGAAGAGACCTCGGTTGTCGCTGCAGCAAGCTATGGAGCGAAGATGACGAGGAGAAGGGGGGGAATCTTCACTAATAGTACGGAGCCAGTGATGACGGGACAAATCCAAGTAGTTAAGGTTAAGGATCCTTATCGAGCTAGAATGGCAATACTAGAGTCTAAAGATGAGATCCTAGAGAAGGCAAATGAGCAGGATCCAATGTTGGTCTCAGTTGGAGGTGGAGCAAAGGATGTCAGAGCTAAAGTGATACATACGATGAGGGAAGCTATGGTCATTGCTGAATTACTTGTGGACTGCAGAGATGCAATGGGGGCTAATGCTGTGAACACGATGACTGAGGCTGTAGCTCCAATTATCGAAAAGATCACTGGAGGAAAGGTATTGCTTCGGATAATCTCTAACCTTGCAACAGAACGGCTTGCTAGAGCTTGGACTATTGTAGATAAAGAGGAGGTAGGCGGAGAAGAGGTTGTTGACAGAATAGTTGATGCGTATGCATTTGCAGCCGCCGATCCATATCGAGCCGCGACGCATAACAAGGGGATACTGAACGGAATTATAGCTGTAGCTCTTGCAACATGCAATGATCATCGAGCTATAGAGGCGGGAGCGCATGCATACGCCGCGAGAAGTGGACATTATTCCCCACTTTCAGTCTGGGAGAAGAATGAGAATGGAGATCTAGTTGGCTCTATAGAGCTCCCGCTTGCCGCTGGCATAATAGGAGGCGCTACGAAGGTCCATCCAGTTGCAAAGGTAGCCTTGAAGATTCTAGGCGTTAAAACAGCTAGAGAACTAAGTGAGATTATGGCCGCCGTTGGACTGGCTCAGAACCTAGCTGCATTAAGAGCCCTTGCACATGAAGGGATACAGAGAGGCCACATGTCTCTGCATGCCAGAAACATTGCGATAATGGCTGGCGCCGAAGGTGACCTCATAGACTTGATCGCCGAAAGGATGGTTGAGGAAAGAAAGATAAGGGTGGATAGGGCTAAAGAGCTCTTAGAGGAATATCAGAGAAAACTTGGGAGTAGAATCTGAGGAATAATCTAAGAGGCCCCGGTGTGACTCGTTTCTTCTTCCTAGTTTCCGGAGAGAATCCAACCCTCCCCTTCGCCGAGGTTAAGGCAATTCTAGAATCCGAAGGTCACGCTTACTCAATTCTACTTAAACTCAGCCAAGTCTTAGTTCTAGAGTTGAATTCTAACTCTGTGGAGTCTGTTGTATGTAGATCGGCGCTTACAAGGGCATGCAGCCTTCTCATTACGTATTGTATAGCATCAGTAGAGGAGATATTTGATAGTATAAGAAGAGTTGACATGTTAGATTATGTATCTCATGGTGAAAGATTCGCTGTCCGAATTAGGAGAGTTAGAGGTGCATCTCAACATATAGACAGGTTGTCGCTGGAACGCAGGATCGGGGAAGTAATATTGGAATCCGTGAAGGGAGCGAAGGTTGACCTTAAAAATCCTGAGAAGATCTTTTTTGGAGTTCTATCGGATGGTAATTTCGTCTTCGGCTTGAAGACGGCGGAGATCAAAGCTGGAAAGTTTAAGAAGTGCACCTCAAGAATAGCGTTTTCACACTCAGCCACTATGTCTCCTAAGACTGCGAGATGTATGGTTAATCTCGCCCGAGCTAGGAGAGGAGATCTAGTTCTAGATCCGTTCTGTGGAACTGGAAGTTTTCTAGTAGAAGCCGGATTGATAGGATGCCGAGTGGTGGGGTCAGATATAAAACGACGCATGATTGAGGGAAGCATGTGGAATCTTTCAGCCTATAGACTAAGAGCTGAGGGCTTACTCGTCGCTGACGCACGTTCTTCCCCATACTTGCCCGGAAGAGTTGACCGTATAGTTACGGATCCACCCTACGGAACCTCAACGACCACGCTTGGCATGGATGTGGCAGAAGTCTATAGAAGTTTCCTCTCAGATGCTAGAGATATTCTTCGCGAGGGAGGATATATCTGCCTCGCCGCCCCGAAAAGGATTAACGTCAGCCAGATAGCAGAGGAGACAGGCTTTAAGCATTTAGAATCACATTTTATATATATTCATAGAGGATTAACCCGCGAGATAGCTGTCTTCTCCACATAAGTATAGGAGGCTACATATTGAGTCTGAGAATAACATTCCTAGGAACAGCCGCTAGCGTACCGACGGTGACCCGCGCGCTCCCAGCAATAGCCCTGAAGCGGGAGGGAGAAATTTTTCTCTTCGACTGCGGGGAGGGATCTCAGAGGCAGATGGTGACCGCGAAGATAGGCTTCAATCGGAAGATGAGAATCTTCATCACCCACATGCATGGAGACCACGTTCTTGGTATTCCAGGCCTTCTCCAAACCATGTCTCTTCTCGGCCGTGATAAGCCCTTAAAGATATATGGACCTCCGGGAATCTCTGAATTCGTGGATGCTTCTAGGAGAACCGTGAGGTTCTCGCTTAAGTTTCCAGTAGAGGTCTATGAGGTTGGAGAAGGCGTAATCTGCCGAGAACGCAGTTACGAGATCCAATCGGCATGGGCTGAGCATTCAGTCCCCTCTCTTGCATATGCCTTCGTTGAGAAGCCGCGTCCGGGAAGATTTAATCCTGAGAAGGCAGTTTCTTTAGGAGTTCCTAAAGGCCCATTATGGTCAAGGCTGCAACGCGGAGAGAATGTGAAGCTCCTAAACGGCAGAATAGTCAAGCCTGAGGATGTACTTGGCCCTCCGAGAAGAGGAAGAAAGATAGTATATGTAGGTGACACAAGGCCATCTGAGAACATAGTGAAGCTTGCATTGAAAGCTGACATCTTAATTCATGAAGCCACCTTCTCCAATGAGCTAGCTGAGAGAGCTGAGAGAGATATGCATTCTACTCCGAGTGGAGCTGCATCCATCGCCAAGAAGGCTAAAGTGAAACTTCTCATCTTGACGCATATAAGCGCCCGATACAGCGACGCTAATATACTACTAGAGGAGGCTAAGAGAGTCTTCCCAAACGTTATAGTCGCGGAGGACCTTATGAGCCTCGACGTTCCATTTGAGAAATAACTCTTTAATTCAAGATACTTGTCTCCCTAATCAATCTTACTAACCTTGAGAGGCTACCGCCTACGTCTCTTACAGACTCAACTATTAAGGACCCTTTATAGTTTATCTCCTTAAAAGTTTGAATCACTCGTCTCCAGTTGATGTTTCCGTCGCCTATGCCTAGATGCTCATCGGAGATTCCATGATTATCGTGAAGATGTGTATGAACGATCTTCCCAGCATACTCCTTAAGGAATCTAAATATCTCTCCCTCTATGTTTGCGTGTCCAACATCTAGAGTTAACCCTATCTCATAGTCTCCCAGATTATCATAGAATCGGTTAAAATCCTCGACTTTGCTAAGTAGAAAGTTGAGGTTTGAAATTCCATTCTCAACGGTTACGCGGACACCGTGCATTTTAGAGAATTCAGCGAGTTCACGTATGGATCTTAGATTCATCTCCCAGTTTACGTCGGAGAAGAGGTAGCTGGAATTGTTTCTCAGTCCAGAATGAAGAACCCATAGTGGCGAGTCTAGTTTTCCCGAGAGAAGAATCGACTTCTTTAATCGCCTAAGCGAGGCTCTTCTTTTCTGATACGATACGGACGCTATATCAACGTTTATGAATGGAGAATGAATCGATATTTCAAGATCTCTATCATATGCTATCTTCCTTATAGCATCCACTCTCTCCTCATTTAGAGAGTGCAACCCCTCATCAACTATCTCCACATTTTTGAATCTAGCCTCTTCAAGGATGCTTAGGACCTTAGAGAATGAGCGGGAGAGACAATACAGCATTGAAAAGCCGATCTCCAATGTAAGTCGCATCCTATACGGTTTTTGGCGTCAACCAGTCAATGACGGCCTTGGGATCATCACTTTCTATCTCAACCCTTATTGGACCTAGCGGAGATTCTCCTATGGACTGAGAGAAGGAAATATGTCCCACATAAGCAACTTGCTTATTAAGGTAGAAGCGTATTGTATTATCTTGGATTCCTTTGAGAAGCACCCCTCTGGCGGCATCTAGTATTTGTTCTCTACGTAGCAGATCGTGGAACCTGATTAAGGCTTTACGTCCCTCAGATTCGCCTGCAAATCGGCTTTTCTCTTTCTCCTTCACAATTCGCAATGTAATCTCTCCAAACATCTTCTCGACTGCCGCTTGAACCTTACCTGGATCCTCCGTTGGATTCACATCTACAGAGACTTTCAGAATCAGCCTTTTGAAGCCCATATCTCCTTCATCTCTCTTTTCAGAATATTCACCAAATTCTCTTCAAGTTCCTTAAGTGTCCCCTCATTCACCAACATGTAATCAGCCATCGCGATGACCTCTCCAACTCCAACCTTAAGTTCTCTTCGGTCACGCTCAGAAAATTCTCTCCAGTTCTCTGGATCATCATCTCTTCCTCTCTCTAAGAGACGTTTAAACCTTGTCTGTGGCGATGCGTGAATCGCGAGGATCCTGAATTCCGGAAACTCCTTCTTAAACTCTTCAACTTCATAGAGGCTTCTTAATCCATCAATGAAGATTATATGCGAATTTATATTCTTAATCTTCGGTATACATCTCTTTGCTACGGCTGCTGGCCCTTCCACGCTTCTTATCTCAAGCATAACTTTGCCGAGGCTTTCAGGCGTTATTGATAGCCCTCTTCGTTTAGCCTCAATTCTGACTTCATCACCCATCACAATAACAGGAAAACCGAGCTTTTCAACGATTTCTTTAACTGTGCTTTTTCCAGCCCCGGGCATTCCGGTGGTGCCTATAAGCATTCTTCTCTCCGTAGTCATCACCCAGCTGAGCAGCAGTCTCAAGATGTCAACAAATCCAAACCATATATTTTAACTTATTTATTGATTTTATGCAGTGTAGGTTAACTTTAATATACGGGCCTTCAATAAAATGGGGGATTAGAAGAGATAGAAGGGAAAGTTTCTCTTGGAGACTATTAGAAGCTTTATAGCCTTCGATATTGAAGAGCCACATGTATTGAGAAATATATCGAATGTTCAATCCATGCTTGCGGAGACAGGTGCACGGATTAAATTCGTAAAGCCTGAAAACATTCATATCACAGTGAAGTTCTTAGGTAATATTCCGCTGTCTCAAGTTGATGAGGTCTACGATGTGATGAAGAAAGTCGATTTTTCACCATTCAAGGTTGAGATAAGGGGAGTTGGAGCGTTTCCGAGTATGAGACGCATAAACGTTGTATGGGCGGGAATAAGCAGAGGAGTCGCTGAGCTGAGGGGGATCTTTAATCAGCTTGAGCTGATGCTCTATAGGATAGGATTCAAGAGAGAAACGAGAGGGTTTAGCCCGCATTTAACGATAGCTAGAGTGAAGACGGGATATAGGAGAGACAAGCTAGCACGCTGCCTAAGAGAGATAGAAGATTATAGATTCGGCGTTGTTAAAGCTGAATGCCTAAGGCTTAAGAGAAGCATATTAAAGCCGGAGGGGCCTGTTTACTTAACACTACGAGAAAAATGCACGTAGTTTCAAGGGACATAGCAGATGCGCAGTCTTAACGACAGAATTCAAAAGGTCTGTGAGGAAGCGCTTCAGCGGATAATTCCAAGCAGAGAGGAAAAGATTGATACTCTCAGCTTCGTCAATTCGCTGATTGAGAAGCTTAAACGTAGACTGGAGAAGCTAGGCATCGAAGCGGAAGTGCGTGTTGAAGGATCCATCGCAAAGGATACATGGATATCTGGGGAAAAGGATATAGATCTCTTCATACTTGTGCCAAAAGAGCATGGGAGAGAAGCGTTCCAAAAAGTTCTCGAAGCTGCTAAGACTGTATGCAAAGGTAATTTTTTGGAGGCCTATGCGGAGCATCCCTACATTCACGCCGAGATAGAAGGATTCACAATTGATTTTGTCCCATGCTTTAAGTTGGAAAACGCTGAGGAGGCTATTTCAAGCGTCGATAGAACGCCATTTCACACCGCATATGTGAAGAAGCATCTAAAGTCTGAGGGTAGAAGAGAGGTTCGCTTGCTGAAGAGGTTCATGCGGGGAATAGGAACTTACGGCGCGGAGATAAAGGTCGGTGGATTCAGCGGCTACCTCTGCGAGCTCCTAGTTGTGTGTTACGGATCATTTCTCAACGTGCTTAAGGCAGCCTCGGATTGGCGTGGAAGAGTATTGATTGACATCGAGAGTTATTATGAGGGAAGAGCTGAGGAGGTTTTAAAGATCTTTAATCAGCCGCTTATAGTCATAGATCCTGTTGATAAAAATCGAAACGTAGCCTCAGCGGTGAGTAGGGAGAAGCTTGCGGAGTTCATCGTGGCTTCAAGGTTCTTCATTAAG
>Ga0164310_10001161_pt1 | contig 14663 bp, 15 predicted proteins | sample GuaBasSedimGuay1_FD_121795 | JGI IMG/M metagenome (GOLD analysis project Ga0164310, IMG submission 121795) | Subseafloor sediment microbial communities from Guaymas Basin, Gulf of California, Mexico - Guay1, Core 4569-9, 0-3 cm | ecosystem: Environmental > Aquatic > Marine > Hydrothermal vents... | reverse complement strand
GCGTTCCAGTCGAAGATGTAGTCGCTGCTGCCGGTGAGGTGGAACCAGAGATTATGCGCTTGAGTGGTATAGAATGGGTTTCCTTTAACCAGGGTGCTGGCGATTAATTGAGGGGCTGCTCCCACCGCTGCGCCAAGTAGATATACGCCAGGCACCGACCACCATCCGCGCTCCCGTCGGGCCCACGCGCATCCCACCAGGTAGAGAGCGCACAGGAGGATGCTCAGCGAGGCAGTGTACCGGATGAGGTAACTGAGGCCGGCGAGCAAGCCAGACCAAAAGGCTACGCGGCGTCGCCGTCCGTCTGTGAACAGAGTGGCGAGGGAGCAGATTTGCAATCCCCCCGCCAGCATATCCGTGCTGTCCAGGCTGGCAAAGAAGAGGTAGTGTGCAGTGCAGGCCAGGATCGTTTCGGTGAACAGGGCCAGCGTCCAACTCCCCGTCATCCGCCGGATGAGCAGGAAGGCCCCCAGCAGCCCCAGAGTCCCACCGGCGATGGAGAGCGCGAAGGCGGTACTCAGGACGTCGAGACCCAGCGCCACCCCCAGGCGCAGCAATAGCGGGTAGCCCAGCGGATATAGCCCATCCACCCACTGCCACTGGGCCAGGTGGTGCGGGTCAAACCGGGCAGCCCGCTCCGCCCAGGCGAAAAAGTCGGGGTAGCGAACGGTGACCTGACCCGCAACACGGCGCACCTCCACGGTGACGAAGGCCAGGGCAATGACCCAGGCGGTCAGTATGCCGCACCAGCGTTGCCACGCGGAGGGGATCGCACGGGCGCTCGTCTCCTGGGCTGGCGGTGTGCCATCGGCGTTTCTCGAACGATGCGCTTCGCTCACCTATACTCCTGTACGACTAGAACTGCCGCAGGAATCGCAAATCATTCCCGTAGAACAGGCGAATGTCGTCAATGCCGTATTTGACCATCGCAGGTCGTTCGACGCCAAAGCCAAAGGCGAAGCCACTCCATTCGTCGGGGTCGTAGCCGCCGTTTTGTAACACGACCGGGTGCACCATCCCCGCCCCGCACACCTCCAACCAGCCGGAGTATTTGCACACCCGGCAGCCCGCCCCGCCGCATAGAATGCAGTCCATATCGGCTTCGATGCTGGGCTCGGTGAAGGGGAAGTAGGAGCCGCGAATGCGGATACGACGCTCCGGCCCGTAGAATCGTCGCGCGAACTCGGTCAGCGTGCCGATGAGGTCGGTCATCGTGATGGCGTGCCCTATCGCCAGCCCCTCCACTTGATAGAATTGGTGCTCGGAGCGGGCGGTGATTTGCTCGTAGCGGTAGCATTTACCGGGCAGGATGACGCGGATGGGCTCAGGGTAGCGCTCGCGCATCACCCGGATCTGCCCCGGCGAGGTGTGGGTGCGCAGCAACACCTCGTCGTTGATCCAGAAGGTGTCCCACATATCGCGGGCCGGGTGATGGGGCGGCATATTCAGCAGCCCGAAGTTCAGTTCGTCGGTCTCGACGTCGGGGGCCTCGTAGACCTGGAATCCCATCTCGGCGAAGATGGCGGTGATCTGACGCAGTGTCTGGGTGGTGATGTGCAGGTGCCCCGGCCCGGTGGGGCGGCCCGGCAGCGTGACGTCCAGTGCGCCCCGTTCCAGTTCGCGCTGCATCTCCTCCTGACGCAGTGCCTCGGCGCGGGCCTCGGAGGCTGCTTCCAATCTAGCCTTGGCTTCATTGGCGGCCCGCCCAAAGGCCGGACGCTCCTCCTTGGGCAGTTCTCCGACGGAGCGCAAAAACAACGTCAGCGCACCTTTCCTTCCCAGATAGCGCCTGTGCCAGGCGGCCAGCGCGTCGCTGTCTTTCACCGCCTCCAGCGCGGCAAGGGCTTCCTTTTCCACCTGTCTCAATTGGTCAAGCATCGGCAATGCCTCCTACAGTAAAGTGGGAAAAACGGCACAGATATGGTATAATTTTGTCATCAAAACCTGAGCGTAGGGAGTGTTGGGATGTCTTCAATTGCTACAATCACTATAAGCGGGCCGCCGGAGACGTTAGCCAGTCTGGGCACGCGCAGGGCAGTAGTGCTGCCTCTGGATGAATACGAGGCTCTACTGGACCGGCTTGAGGAACTGGAAGACATCATTGACTCTCGCATCGCCTTGGCTGAATACCAGGCCGGGCAGGGGCGTTCGCTTCAAGCCTACCTCGCCGAACGAAAGGAACGCTATCGTGTATCAGGTGGACTGGGCGAGTAGGAAAGTTGAGCGTCAGTTGGAAAAGTTACCATCGGACGATCAAGAGCGCGTGCTCGAAGCCATCACCGCCCTCGCCGACAATCCTCGTCCCTTTGGCACACACAAGTTAGAAGATGACCTATACCGCATCCGAATTGGAAGGTATCGTGTCATCTATTGGATCAACGACAAGGAACGTCTGGTCGTCATCACTAAGGTCGCCAAGCGCAGCGAACGCACCTATCGCCGCTTGCGGTAGTGCCCTAAACCAAGAGCGCCCTCGCCCCTGGGGACGAGAGCGCCTTAACTCCCGCGGTACCACCCCGCTTGGCTCCTGACGGAGCCCTCTCATTCCACCGACGGCACCCGTAGGTACGATCGGCTGCCCCGTTAACGCTGGGCCTGCGGAGCGGGCTACTTGCCGGACACCCGGTTTCACCCGTCGGCTCAGGAGCGAACTTCAGCGGGTTTCGTTCGAGCGGGGCTCTCAGTCCACGACCCCACTTCCCTGGTGTCCCGAAGATCCCGCTTACTCCTCTCCGTCGCAGCCTTTCCGACCTTCAATTGTGGTCTACATTATGCCGCAGAAGTCCCCTTTTGTCAAGCCGCGCTGTGATGTTGCCCTAGGACGATGAAGGCTGGGACGGCGGTTTTACTTGTCCATCACTCTGGCAAGTGGTATACTAACACCGATGACTGAACTTATCTTCATCCGCCACGGGCAAACCCACGCCAACGTTGCCGGTCGCTGGGAGGGGTGGAGCGACAGTGCGCTCACTCTCCTGGGCTTGGCGCAGGCCAGGGCGGTCGCTTGTCGGCTGGCACCCAGGACTCTGGCGATTTTGCTCGTAGTAACGACTTCAGTCGTTCAAAGCGAGGTCAGAGCAACTGAAGTCGCCACTACGACTCCCATATCTTGCGGTTCATCGGCCGTCATACCGCAAATGTGGGGGGCTCCAAAATTCGCCCGACTCCAGTCACCAAGTTCACGGGGGTGTTGACTGTGGCCAGGAAACACGGAGACCGCTTTCGCCTTCTGATCTACGAACGCATGTGGCAGCGCTGGGCTTGGCCTTGCATTCTCATCGTGCCGGCTTCGGTCGTGCTATGGTGGTTCGCGCCTCGCGTCCCGATTATCCACGCGCCGTTCCGCCCGCTGGCCCTTGTCCCCGCTCTCGTTTCCTTTGTCATCCTGGTCTACACCGGTCTGGCCCGACGGCTGGCCTGGGTGCAATGCAGACGAAATCACCTGCGCATCCAGACACCTTTCTACCCCCTCGTCGTCTCATACAGCCGTATCAGGGGGGTACGTCCCAAACCCTTCGCCCGGGTCTTCGATCCGGCCAGAGAGAAAGCGGCCCGCCGACGCTGGTTGCGCCCTTACTGGGGCAAGACCGTCCTGGTAGTGGAACTCTCAAAATATCCGTTCAGCAGAGCGTGGTTGCGTCTCTGGTTCAGCCCCTACCTTCTGGCCCCCGACGTGACCGGCTTCGTCTTTCTGGTCGAGGATTGGATGGCGCTCTCCCGCCAATTGGACGAGTTCCGCAGCGCCTGGGTGATGCGCCGCGCCGAGCAACGGCGTAGGACAAGTGGGACAAGTTGACAACTTTGGGACAAGTTGTCAACTTGTCCCTACACTACCTTTACTGCTGAGCCCTCTGGTGTCTTGGTCACCTCGATGCGTGCCGGGAATGCATCCTTCAACTCGTCAATGTGCGTGATGACCAGCACACGCGCAAAGTCGTCTTGAATGGCATTGATAGCCTCGACCAGCCGTTCTCGACCCTGCGCATCTTGCGTGCCAAATCCCTCGTCAATCACCAAGGTCTGCAACTGCGCCCCTGCCCGCCGCGCCAGGAGTTTTGAGAGCGCGACGCGGATGGCGAAGTTGACGCGGAATTGCTCGCCTCCAGAGTAGTTTTCATAGGGCCGCGTCCCTAGTTCATCGGCAATCTTGATCTCCAGCGTCTCTCGCACCTCGCCCGCCAGCGTCTCCCGCTGCGTATCGAAGCGCACGTGCATCCGACCACCGGTCATGCGCGCCAGAAGCCGGTTGGCCTCGGCCTCGATCTCCGGCACTGCCGCTTCGATGATCATCGCCGGCACGCCTTTGACGCTAAAGGCAGCCTTCAGTTCCTCGTAGATGGACTGTTCGGCGGCCAATTCATCCCGCCGCTTGAGTTTGTCCGCTCGTTGTCTCTCAAGGGCCTTGCACGCCTCCAGCCGCTGCTGGGCTGCACCTAAGCGCTGGCGGGCAGCGGCCTCCTCACCGCGCACCCGCTGCAACTCCGCCTCGATCGCCGGTGCACCCTTCAGCTGCTCCCGCAGTTCACCGGCTTTCTGTTCTAACTCCCTCCGGCGGGCCTGCTCAGCCTCAATTTGCTTCTGCCATCGCTGTTCGGCCTTTTCCAGCCGCTTGAGCGCTGCTTGCTCCTCGCCTACACTCGTCTGCGCGGCGCTCAACCGTGCCTTCCGCTCGGCAAAGACCTGCCCCTCGGACACCGCCCGCCGCGCGGCTTCGTGGGCCACCGCAGCGTAGCCCAGTTCCTCCGCCTGCGCCAACACTTGCGCCAGTTCGGCCCGCACCTGGGGGGCATAATCCTCTGCAGTCAGTCGCTGTTCCACCGCAGCCAGTTCCGCCTGGGCGGTCTCCAGCGCCTCGACCGCCTGCCGTCCTTGCTCAATCCGTTCGGCCAGCGCCGCCTTCTGCCTCTGTAACGCCGGCAGGTCACGCAGCAGCCGGTCGCTTGCGGCGATCTGCTGCTCCAGCGCCCGTGCTCGTTCGGCCAATGACTTGGCCGTCGCCTGATTTACGCGGTATGCATCCCCCCTGGCCTGACCCTCGATCTGGAACTGATCCAACAATCGCAGCCTGTGATCGTCAGTTAGGGGCTGCTCACAAAGGGGGCACTCGGCTCCTGCCCGCTCCAAGAGCGTGATTTTCTCCTTGATTGCATCCATCTCCACCCGCAGCGCCTCGTTGCGAGCCCGCAACTCTGCCCGCTCCTCAGCAATATGCGCCAGGTCTGCCCGCGCAGCCTCCCGGCTCTCCGATAACTGCGCCAGGTGAGCCAGTTGTGCCTGCACCTCGTCATATTCGGCCAGGAGCGTCTCATCGGGCAGGCGGCGCTTCAGTTCGGCGATGCGCTGTGCGATGACCTCCCGCTCCACCTCAAGCCGATGTCGAGCCTCCGATAACTGCGCCTCCAGAATCATGCGGCGCTCGTTCAGTTCCACCGACTGACGCAGTTTGGCCCCCAGCGCCTGCTCTTGTTTGACCGCCTGCCGGTAGGCCGCGTACCCGGCCTCGATTTCGTCGGCCCGGGCCAGCAGATCTTCGTACTCGGCCAGCCGCCTCTCCCGCACAACCCGTTCCTCAGAGAGCGCACGCAATTCCCGCTCTGCCTGAGCGATGCGTGCGGTCAATTCGGTAATCTGCGCCTCAACGTGCCGGAGTTCCGCTCGCGTCGCCTCTATCCGTTGATAGGCTGCCTGGGCTTCCTGAAGCGCCGCGCTCAGTTCGATCACCACCGCCTGGGCTGTCTGGAGTTCCGCCTCGTACTCGGCTCTCCGGGCCAGTTCGACCTCGATCTCCCGCAGGCGCACTTCGATCATCTCCATCTCGGACCGGATGGCCCGCAGCCGTTCTTTAGCCCGCTCCTCATAGACCGTCCAGCGGTCGAGCCCCAGGATGTCTCCCAGCACACGCTTCCGTTCGGCGGGGGTCTTGACGGTGAACTCGTCGGCGCGGCCCTGGCGGAGGAAGGCCGAGTTGATGAAGGTTTCGTAGTCAAGCCGAAGAAGGCGCTCGATCTTCGCCTGGGTGGCCCGCACACCGCTCTCGGCGATAGAACGCCAACGTCCGCCGCCTTGGACCTGGAACTCAAGCAACGTACTACCACGCTTGCCGGCCTTGCGTCGGCGCAGCGCACGATAGGTCTGCCCCCCCAGATCGAACGTGAACTCGACCGCCATCTCGTCCTCGCCCATGCGGATCAATTCGTCGTCCCGTCTGGCCCGTGATCTGCCCCACAGCACCCAGGTGATGGCGTCCAGGAGCGCCGACTTGCCCGCGCCGTTTTCGCCGGCCAGGCATGCGACGTGGATGCCAGCGAAGTCTAAATTCACCTGGCGGTAGCACATGAAGTTGGTGAGGGAAAGGGTTTGGGGGATCACTTCAACACACAACGCACCATGCGCCGCACAACGGCGACGATCAGCGCCTCCAACTGGCTTGTGGTAAGTTGAACGACCGCTTGATCTGGTAATAGGGCCACAATCTCGCTCACGGAAAGTCTCCTGTCGTTCTAACATACATACTATACCACGAAGTGTCATGTTATACCAATGCCGCCACCTTTTTTCTTAGCACCCCAATGTGGGACTGATTCACAGGTCGAAAAAGTGCCAAAAACAGGCCGGTTGTTAAGAAGTTTGTTTAGAAGTCTATGCTATTCTATTATCAAATTTGACATTTTGTTAAGGAGGATAACGGTGGAGAACAAACGCGGTAAGGTGACCCTAGTGCTGATGACCCTGGTGCTGTTATTGGTATTGGCCCTCGGCCCCGTGGCCCCTGGTCTGGGTGCGCGGATGGCGGAACCCAGGGGCGGTACGGTGGAGATGTGGGACGGGCTGCACGGCCTGTTGGCAGATCCAAGTGCTGGTGCCGGTAGTGGTGGGGGGTAAACTATGCCCACACGTGGGATTGATGAGTTGGTCTGGATGGCGCTCACCGATTCCGCCTTCCGTGAGCAGTTGCTTAACGGCCATCGCCGCGAGGTACTGGCTTCCCTCAGCCTCACGGAAATGGAGCAACAGGCCGTGATGGCGGTTAAGGCTGACACGCTGGAGGACTTCGCCGGAGCGCTCTGCCGGCCGGCATTCAGCATGGTAGCCTGTCTCTAGGCCTCACAATACGGCCGGTCATGGGTGTGGCTAAAATCAGTGGGACGTCCGGCTTCAGCCGGAAAAGCCCCGCCTCCGGCCTTTTCTTCCCACGAATTTTAGCCAGACTCTCCGGTCATCACCTGGCTGTTGTAATATTGCTCTGTATGGTCACATCCTCCGCTCAAGCGAGTTAGGATGTGTCACGGCCAGGCAACGACCTCTGCCTCTTGCTCGAAGAGGGTCGGGGATTGAGGTTATACGCCCCGGCTGTTCATTGACGAATGTTGGAGCAAGAGGGAGGGGTTGTGCGTGCCTGGTATTAAGTCTATGCGGGCGGATGCTCCCTCTACCTCTGGGGAATTGGCCGCCGGGTGTCCCCAGGCCGATTGGGTCTGGAGGCCAGGAGGGCGATGCAGGGCGGGTTTGAAGGAAAGAGTGAAGTGAACAATATTGGAGATTCTGTTGCCGTCGTGGTGTGGACATCTGGAGAACCGCTGATCGTGCCTGATGCTCGCACTGGTTCCTACCGCTGTGTGGAGGTGGCACAATGAGCATCGCCATACCCGCCGTTGAAAGAGCGCAGATTATAAGCAAGGAAAGTGTCGAATCACTCGTCGAGGCTTTGTTCTCCCTAGATGAGCCCTGGCGGGGGCGCTTTCTAACCTTGGTGGCTAAGCAGGCCACGAGGTGGAAGTGGGATGGACAACGGCCAGGATGGGAGGAGATGGTAGCCTGGTTGAGTACCGACCCGTGCTTGTACCGAGAAGTGACGCTGCTGCTGGATGCGTGGCGGAGACCGGCGAGATGACCGATCCCAATCATTGGGGTGCCGCTAAAATCGGTTGGACGTCCGGCTTCAGCCGAAAAATCCCCGCTGAAGCGGGGCGTTTGGTCTCTCCTCCCACTCATTTTAGCCAATTTTCCCCTGTTCCCCTTCCATGCTATAATCCGCTGCCACGGCTATGTCTCTACCCTGTCAGATTCAATTGTCTGTCTTCGAGGGCCCGTTGGACTTGCTCCTCCATCTCATTGAGCGGGAGGAACTCGACATCACCACGGTCGCACTGGCCAAGGTAACTGACCAGTACCTGGCTTACCTGGCGGAACTGGAACGAGGGCAGATAAAAGAACTGGCGGATTTCCTCGTTGTGGCAGCGAAACTCCTGCTTATAAAGTCTCAAGTCCTACTACCGCGCCCTCCTTCGCCGACTCCCGAGACCGAAGACGTAGGTGACGAACTGGTGCACCAGTTGCAGGTTTACAGACGCTTCAAGCAAGTCGCAGCACTGCTGCACGAGCGGGAGATGCAAGGGTTACACGGTTACGTGCGCATCGTCCCTCTCCCCCCTCTTGAGCCACAAGTTGACCTGGGCGAGGTGACACTCGACGACCTATTGGCCGCCGTGCAGGAGGCACTAGATGCAAAATCTGCCCCGCCGATCGGAGAAGTTGTCGCGCCTATTGTAGTGACCGTCGCCGAACAGATTGCCTGCATTGAGGAGCGACTGACTTGGCAGCGTCAGGTTTGTTTCCGCGAGATCCTCTCAGATACCGCCACCTCCGTCGAGGTCATCGTGACCCTGTTGGCGCTGTTGGAACTGATCAAGCAAGATCGAGTACGGGTGCGACAGGAACGGCTGTTCGGTGAGATCATCATTGAGCGGCGGATCCCTGCCGAGGGAGCGCCCGCCGCCGCTCCTGCCACCAGTCCAGCAGCATAGCCCCACATGCTCCTACCCCATCCACTGCCACATCCACCAGTGTGCCGTTACGCCCCGGCACGAAAGTCTGGTGGTATTCGTCGCTCAGGGCATAGGCCACGCTCAAACCAATACTGATTGTACGGAGAGTGCTGCCGGTGGAAAAGTGGCGGTGTAGCGCCCGCCGGTAGAGCCAGGCTAGCACCCCGTAGGCCACCGCGTGACCGATCTTCTTGAGCAGTATGTCAAGCCAGCGCTCTCCGATATGTGGCAGGTCTGATCGGGCGGACACCATGAAAATCAGCGCCATCCAGACTAACGGAGGAAACCAATGCCGAAGGAACTGTTTCACTCTTCAACTCCATAGGCCCGTTCGACCGTCTCCACCAACCGCTCCCACGCGAACCGCTGCCTCACGTCGTTGGCGGCCGCCTGGCCCAACCGCTCTCGCAACTCCCGGTTCTCCAGCAGCCGCACCACCGCGTCGGCAAACCCCTCTACGTCGCCGGGGGCCACCAGCCAGCCGGTTTCGCCGTGGCGGATGTACTCCCGGTTCTGCCCCACCGCCTCGGCCACGACCGGTACACCGGCTGCCAAAAGATCCAGCAATTTCACCGCGCACTTGGTCCGGTTGACCAGCGTGTCGTCGAAGGGGTAGATGGCGAGGTCAGCCTGGGTGAAGTAGGCTGAGAGTGCCTCGGACTCGACCCAACCGACGTATTCGACCGCATCGGCTAGGCCGGTTTCTTGGGCCAACCCCAGCAGTTGTTCTTCCTCGCCAAACAATCCTTTCCCTACCACAAGCAGTCGTACCTCCGGCGCCGTTTCACGCACACGGTGCAGCACTTCAATGACGCGACGGACGGGGAACTCGAAGAATCTCGTGTATAACAAGATGCAGGATGCAGGATGCGAGGTGCAAGACGGGACATCTCTCGTTTCTTGCTTCCTGCTTCCTGCCTCCTGCCTCCTGCCTCCTGCCTCCTGCCTCCTTGCCACGCCGTTGGGGACGTAGAACACTTGCTGGGGCGGTACGCCCATTGCCCAAACCAGGCTCTCCAATGTGCGGCTGGCGACGGTGACCGCGTTGGCGTGAGTGAGGCCCCAGCGCTCTTGCCAGGCGAAGAAGCGCCGCTGGGCTGGAGTGTAGCCGCCGATCTCATTCCAGCCGCCGGGACCCTCCCAGTCATCGGTGTCCACTACCAGGCGCGGTCTGCGCGTGCGGGGGAGGCGGGCCAGCAACCAGTGGGTCAGGCCGCTGTAGGCTTTAGGTTTAAAGAAGTGCACCACATCGGGGTGCAGGGCCAGCGCCCGGCGGGTCAGCCGAAGGGCGATGAGGGCGTGAAATAGCAGTGGAAGACGCGGCGGCAGAGAAATGTTCTCGATGTGGATTCCCTCCTTCTCCCAACACCGGCCGGCGTCCTCCGGGTTCTGCCACGGGGGGAGAAGCATGGTCACGGCGTGACCGCGCACTGCCAGCGCTTTCGCCATCGGCAGCGCGCGTACACTCATCGTGCCTCGGGGCCGCAGCCCGAAGGGGCCGACCATCACGATGTGCATATTCACTCCACGGTAACACTCTTCGCGAGATTTCTGGGTTGGTCCACGTCGCAGCCTCGCCGCACTGCCAGATGATACGCCAGCAATTGCAGCGGCACGACGTTGACCACCGGTGAAAGCAGCGGCGGCGTCGGTGGGGCGTAGAGCACGTAGTCGGCTTTGGTTGTGATGTCCCCGTCCCCTTCCGTCGCCAGTGCGATGACGATGCCACCTCGCGCTTTGACCTGCTCGACCTGGCTCACCATCTTGTCGTAGACATGGTCGCGTACGGCGATGGTGACGACGGGCATCGCCTCGTCAATGAGCGCGATAGGGCCGTGTTTCATCTCCCCGGCCGGATAGCCCTCGGCGTGGATGTAGGAAATCTCTTTCAGTTTAAGCGCCCCTTCCAGAGCGATGGGATAGTTGATGCCCCGGCCCAGGTACAGGAAATGCTCCCGATCGTAGAAGATATTAGCCAGTTGCTCGTATTCGTCGCCGTGGTTCAGAGTGCGACCCACCATGTCCGGCAGTCGGGCCAGGTCGTTCACCAGATGCCGCAACTGCGCTCTCTCTAGCACGCCGCGCAGTTCCCCCAGATAGCAGCCCAACAGGTAGAGGTCCACCAGGCTAGCAGTGAACGCTTTGGTCGAAGCCACGCCAATCTCTGGGCCGGCGTGCATCAGGATGTAGCCGTCGGAGAGGCGCATCGCCTGGCTGCCGATGACGTTGACGATGCTCCACAGTCCTGCTCCCTTCGCCCGCGCCTCTTCCATCGCCGCCAACGTGTCCACCGTCTCACCGCTCTGCGTGATGGCCAGCACGGCAGTGTTCTCATTGATGATGGGGTCGCGGTAGCGGAACTCGGAGCCGTAGTCCACCTCGACCGGCACGCGGGCCAGCGCCTCCAGAATGAACTTGCCCACGAGGCCGGCGTAGGCCGAGGTGCCGCAGGCGACGATAATCACTTTCTCCAACGAGCATGCCTTCTCCGGCGTCAATTCCAGATGCTCCAGTCGCACCCGCCCGGCGTCGAAGTCGGCCCGGCCGCGGATGGTATCAGTGACGGAGCGGGCCTGCTCGTAGATTTCCTTCTGCATAAAATGACGGAACTCCCCCTTGGCCGCTGCCACGGGGTCCCAGGGTATGGTGTGCACCTCTGCTGTGACCGGCTCGCCACTCAACGTCGTCACCCGCGCCCCGTCCCGAGTCACCACTGCCACCTGCCGGTCTTCGAGGAAGATCATCCGGCGGGTGTGCTCCAGGATGGCGGGGATGTCGGAGGCGACGAACATTTCTCCCTCTCCTATCCCGATGGTGAGGCCACCAGCGTTGCCCAGGCGAGCGGCAACGATGCGGTCGGGTTCGCGGCTGCTGAGGAAGACGAAGGCGTTGGCCCCTTTTACGTGGGTCAGCGCCCGGCGCACCGCCGTCTCCAGGTCAGCCCCGCCCGCCATGTACCCCTCGACCAGGTGCACCACCACCTCAGTGTCGGTCTCGGAGGCGAAGCACCGTCCCTCGGCCTCCAGTTCCTGTCGCAGTTGGAGGAAGTTTTCGATGATGCCGTTGTGGACGACGGCGACCTCGCCGGTGACCCCAACGTGGGGATGGGCGTTGCGGCGACTGGGCTCGCCGTGAGTAGCCCAACGGGTATGGCCGATGCCGATCTGTCCACTCATCGGCTCGGCGTCCACCAGTTCCATCAGGCGGGCCAGTTTGCCGACCTCGCGTCGCACGGCGATGGTGTCGCCCTCGACCACCGCCAGCCCGGCTGAGTCGTAGCCCCGATACTCTAGCCGTTTCAGTCCTTCAAGGATGATGGGGGTTGCGTCTCGCAGCCCCACGTAGCCGACTATGCCACACATAATGTTCCCTCCCTCATCGTCACCCGGATCCGTACCCGTGATCGGGCCGGGCCCGCTAGGGCATGTAAAGAGCGTTTCGAAAAGACCTGGGTGGAGGCCCGGCTTCAGCCGGGAGATCCCCGCTGAAGCGGGGCCTCCGGCATTGAGAGTATACTTAACCCAGGCAGAAAGGGCAAGTGAACTTTAAGCCGGGCAGGGTTGACCATTACGCCGGCAGATGCTACAATTAACAGCGAGATGGCGGAGGACAAGCATCGCTAGGCCGTCGTTGGAGGCATCGCAAACGGCGCTAGAAGTCAAGGAGGTGACCATAATGGCACGCACAGTCAATCGGGCAGACGATTACCTGTCGCGGGTGTTGAAGCACATCCCTTCCGAAATTGTGATGGCCTACGTCGCCATCGAGGGAGTGCTGCGCACCAGTTACAACCCTAACGTATGGACCGAGCGGCAGATGCTACAGACGCTGTTGTGGATCGTGGCTGCGGCCCTGACAATCCTCACACCCTTCTGGCTGTGGCGCGTGATGCGCGTCAAACGGGTGACGCAACTTTTCATCTCGACGCTCTCGGTCCCCGTGTGGCTCTTTGCTTTGGGCGGGCCTTTCGCATTGCTTGATTGGTACCAGCCAGCGTTCGGTGCCGTCGTCCTACCCCTCTACACTCTGATCGTCCCCATCATCTCCCGTTCTGCCCGGTAGGTACGACGTGAACCTCGAAATTGGCCTCTCTACCGCCGCCCTCTACCCCTCTCACCTGACCGAGGACGCGCTGACGACCATCGCGGGGCTTGGCTTCCGCACGGTCGAAATCTTCCTCCAGGCTGAGGAGGAGTACACCCCGACCTTCGGCGCGGAACTCGACCGACGGCGGCGCGACTTGGGGTTACGTGTGCACTCGTTGCACCTCTACGCCCCTTACTTCGATCTCTGGTCTCCCTATCCCCGTATGATTCAAGAGACCCGCGCCCGCTTTCGGCGCTTGTTGGAGATTGCGACTACACTAGAAGCCCGCGCTCTCACCTGGCACGGGCTGCGCTACGGCGTGGACAATCCCCGCCTGATCGCCGCTTTCTTCGAAAGTGCAGCCTGGGCCGGCGAGCAGGCTCAAACCGCCGGCGTCACTCTCTGCATCGAAAACGTCAGTTGGTGCTACTTGCGCACCCCCGACCAGGTCACGGCCATCCGCCAGGCCGACCTACCCGTCGGCTTCACCTTCGACACCTTCCAGGCCGGCGAAAGCGGCACTGACCCTGCTGCCCTCATCCGCGCGATGGACAGCCGCCTCGCCACCGTGCACCTGGCCGACTACGCCCCAGCCGGGCCGCGCCACCTGCCCCCTGGTGAGGGCACCCTGGATTGGCCGTCTATCCTGCAAGCCCTACAGGCCGTGGGTTACGATGGTCCGCTCATTCTCGAACCGGCTCACGTCGAGAATACCACCATCCTCCTCCGCGCCCGCGATTTCGTGCAGCAGGCATTGACCAATGTGGCACTTACCGAGAACCGAACTCCCTGAGCAGGTCTGCAAACTGTGCGGCGCACGCTCGCACCTCATTGCCGCCCACCTGGGCGTGTGCCTGGCTTGCATCCGCAGCCGCCCCCAGGAGGCGCTGGAGATCGCCGATGCCGCCCACGCCGCCGCCCGCCGTCTCTTCGGCCTGCCGGAGCGACCGCCCCGCACCGAGGAGGGCCGCCGCTGCGGACTGTGCGCGCAGGATTGCGTCATCGGCGAGGGGGAGCGCGGCTTCTGTGGCCTGCGCGAGGTGCGCGACGGCAAACTGCGCCACCTGGCCGGCACCCCCGACCGGGGCCTACTCCACTGGTACCGCGATCCCCTGCCCACCAACTGCGTCGCCGACCCATTCTGTGCCGGGCACACGCAGCGTGGCAAGCACAACCTGGCCGTCTTCTACGCCGCCTGCACTATGGATTGTCTCTTCTGCCAGAACTGGCACTTTCGAGAGAGCGACCCGTTCCACTCCGATAAACTCACCGCCAGCCAGTTGGCCGAGGCCGCCAACCCGCGCACCTATTGCGTCTGCTACTTCGGCGGCGACCCGGCCAGCCAAATGCCGCACGCGCTGGCCGCCAGCCGCCTCCTGGCCGAGCGCGGCGTCGTCGTCTGCTGGGAGACGAACGGCACTGCTCACCCTCGCCTGATGGACCGTGCCCTTGATCTCTCCCTTGCCACCGGCGGCTGCGTTAAGTTCGACTTGAAAGCCTTCGACGACAATCTACACCGCGCCCTCACCGGGGCCAGCAATCGCCGGACGCTTGCGAACTTCGCCCGCGCCGCCGCCCGCTTCGACGAGCGTCCCGAACCGCCCCCCGTCGTCGCCAGCACGCTCCTCGTGCCCGGCTACGTGGACGCCGAGGAGGTGGGCCGCGTCGCCCGCTTCATCGCCGACCTGGACCCGCGCATCCCCTACGTCCTGCTCGGCTTCGCGCCCCACTTCTTTTTCCCCGACCTGCCGC
>Ga0164310_10001160_pt1 | contig 14663 bp, 17 predicted proteins | sample GuaBasSedimGuay1_FD_121795 | JGI IMG/M metagenome (GOLD analysis project Ga0164310, IMG submission 121795) | Subseafloor sediment microbial communities from Guaymas Basin, Gulf of California, Mexico - Guay1, Core 4569-9, 0-3 cm | ecosystem: Environmental > Aquatic > Marine > Hydrothermal vents... | reverse complement strand
TCACTTCCTTATTTATTCCCAGGCTCTCTTCATAAACTCCTTCATAAACATAAACAATGCCACCACTAGCAACGCCATTTATTCCATCTGTTATGTTAGCAAAATGGTCATATCCCCATCCTGAGGTGCTGCTATCATAATCATCATCTACATATACGACTGTAGGCTTCGGAAGTGTTGTTGTGAAATGCCACACATCGCTTTTATTGCTATCAAACCCATCATTTACAATTACATACCAGTAATATGTTGTACCATAATCCAAACCACTCCATACAATGCTCACTGTATTTCCAGAAGATACACCATCAACATAGCCAATTAAAGTATCACTGGAAGCATCATAGAATGAAACATTCATTGTATCGCCATCTTCATCATGAACAACTACGCTTAGAGTTGGATTTGTTGAAACATCAGTGCTTCCATTGGCAGGTGTTGGGTTGGTGGCATAAGGCAAATGATTTGGTATCATAACAAGGGGTGCAAAAATGCTAAATGAGGTTATATTCACGCCAACAATATTATTTATCATATCCAGATAACGGCTTCCATTCCATCCATCTTCCTGCCATCCATAGCTATATCTCCATATTTTCAATGAGCTTTCATTCAAACCAGCAACATCACTGTCATCATAATATATCCTTATATCCATCCATGCTGGATTTCCATCCAATTTGCTTATTTCCAAGAATTTTCCAATATGCTGCCAGTGAGATGGCGGTGAAGCAGGCAGAGAGGCATTTTTTATGGAAAGATTGCCTTCATAGGTAAAGGAAAACTTTGTTGAATTTATGGTATTGTTTATGAAGGTATTATGCTGTCCATAAATATAAAGCTCAGATGTTGCGGAACCCTTTATTATATTATCTTTTATTTCATTTTCTCGGGCGGTTTCCTTAACGTAAATGCCATAGTTGCATGAAACTATATTATTTGATGAAACTGTGTTGTTGTCCCCCATTAAATAGATACCATAAGCACTGTTGTTCCATAATGTATTCGATTGCACAGTATTATTGTTTCCTATGAGATAGATTGCACATAGCCTATTGTTATCAATTTTATTTCCGGTGATGCTAACATTTGATGCTGTATCTCTTATGACTATGCCATTATCATCATTATTGGACACAAGATTATAGTTGATTACATTGTTGGAACTATATATTTCTATGCCATTTCCTGAGTTGTTATATATGGAATTTGAAAGAATAGAGTTATTGCTTTCTGCAATATATATAGCACAAAAACCATTTTCATATAGAGAATTATATGAAATTGTGTTATTGCGAGAGTTAATATATATTCCATATTTTGTATTGTTATAAATGTAATTGGAAGTTATTTCATTATAATAGCTTTTGTCAATGAAAACTCCGCTATAATACCCAGAATTATTATAAATATGGTTTGATGTTATTTCATTATGTATAGAATTACCAGTTATCTTTATTCCATCACCGCTATTATCATGTATTTTATTGCCTGAAATTACCAAATTGCTACATCCTGAAATTGGCAAAGCATTTCCACTGTCAAACATTTCATTATTCTTAATGTCTCCACCATTTACATCCCATATAACTATGCCTGCTATTGAAACATTGTATATAGTGTTATTTTCAACAAATACATCGTTGGCATGGTGAACAAAAATGCCGTAATTTGCACAATCATAAACTGTGCAATTTTTTATTGTAATGTTATGTAATGTGAAGGAGAGATTCTGAGCATATATTCCATATGAACAATTAAAAACAGTAAAATTCTCTACAAGCGTATTATTAGCTTCGATTTCTATTCCATATCCTCCATGTCCATCTATGACAGGGTCTCCAATTAACTTTATCTCCTTGTTTATAACGATTGGACCATCATATGTGCCAGGATAAACTTTTATTATATCGCCATCACTTGCAGCATTTATTGCATCCTGGATGCTTGTATAGTTCCCTGCTCCAGCGCCACCAACATAATGTATTCTCTTTGGGATCATTATGTAAATGTAGCCTTTCACAATGCAATTTTCTGGTGGGATGGGGTCAAGAAGTACATCCTTATGGATTGTTGTCCCCGGGGTTAAGCTATCCGATATTGAAATGCTATTGGTGAAATAACCATCTACTTCCACATAAAACTCGAATATATATGATGGTTGATAAAGATATGATGCAGGGACAGAAACATTATAATAACCTGTTTCATTAGTCACGGTATTTCTTTCATAAACTTTATAATAAAGGGGAATTTTCATTACTGTTCCTGAAATATTTACATTTGCATTTGGTATTGGCTTTCCAGTTTCATTGTCATATACATGCCCTTCTATCCATACTTCATTTGGGGGAAAAGGAGGTAATGAAATATTTATCCATTTTACCTCGCTATCGTTTACTTCAAAAGAGTAGATATGTAATGAGAGATAGCCATCAGCATCCACTATCATAGAAAAGTTTCCAGGAGGAACATTTAACTCATAGTAGCCGGACGCATCTGTTAAAGTAAAGTCATAATAACTAAAATTAAGCCCATTAATTGTAACATTTGCATTCTCTATAGCTGCCTTTGTATCAGAATTATTTACATATCCTTTAATCACTGCCGTTACTGGTGGCACCGTAGGTAATGGATCAAGAGAGAAATTTATAATCTCCATGTCTTCCACATAGGTTGCATTGAAAGAAGTATAATATCCTTCCGCTTCTACAGTTATGGATACATTTGATGGAGGTAGATGGAATTCATAGTATCCTGTGGCGTTGCTATACGTAAAATTAACCCCTCCAAAATAGTCATCAGTAAAGAGTATGCTAATGTTGGCATTCTGAATAGGCAACCCAGTTATGTTATCAAAAATATATCCTTTTATTGTTGCTGTAAATTCGGGAAAGCTAGGTAATGTGATATTTCTCCATTTTACGCCTGTTATGCTGAAATTTCCTGTTGAATTAAAGACGACAATCGTTTTATTCAAATAAAGATCTCCAAAAACAGCGGTTATATTCACAGTTCCTTCTGCAACTTTTATTTCATAATATCCAGTTGTATCTGCAATTGTAATATTTGATAAACTATGTTTTCCATCTGTCCAGTCAAGTATAACAAAGGCATTCTGTGCTGGCTCTTCTGCTTTTATTGATAGCATAAAAAATGCTAATAGTGCCAACAGCACGAGACAGCACACTATTTTCTTCATGAAATTAATTATTTTTGTAAAAATAATTTTTTCTTGATATGTCATGGCAAAGCAAACCCCTATGAATTTAAAAATTGTTGGTAATTATTTAATCATGAATATGAAATGTATGAAATATTATGCAACAGCTATAATGGGTCTTGAAAGAATAGCTGCGGACGAGATAGAAGAGTTAGGAGGAAGAATAAAGGAAATAAGAGAAGGAAAGGGAAGAATATTTTTTGAGGGAAAATTCGAACTAATACCAAAATTAAACTTTTTTCGGGCGAACCATTGAAAGATTACTCATTCTGCTGGAAAATAGAAAATTTGAGACACTGGAAGACATCTACAAAATAACAAAAGACATAGATTTCAATTTCATAAAGCCCCAGCAAACATTTGCAATAAGGGCAAACAGAGTTGGAACACATAATTTTACATCCATGGATGTTGCCCGAGTAGCTGGGCAGGCTGTTATAGATACATATCTGGAGAGCAGACAGAAAAGATTGAAAGTGAATCTGGATGAACCAGATGTCATAATAAGAGTGGATGTGATACATGATGAAATTTTTATTGGAATTGATACAACAGGAGATGATGCATTGCACAAAAGATGGTATCGCGTTTATAAACATCCTGCTCCCTTAAATGCTTCTATTGCTGCCTCATTAATCAGGATAGCTGACTGGAATGAAAATAAGGTTTTACTGGACCCTATGGCTGGAGGAGGAACAATATTGATTGAAGCAGCTTTAATGGGCAGAAACATTGCAACAGGAAAAAATAGGGATTTTGCATATTTCAAAATTTTTGGAGAAGTATTGCCAGAGGAAGATGAAAAAGAAATTTCCATGGAACTGTATGGCATTGAAAAATACAGAAAGCATGTTGTGGGTGCTATAAGAAATGCTAGGGCTGCCGGTGTTGCAGACACAATAAAATTTTTGCAGGATGATGCCACAAAATTGGAAGGAATTGAAGCAGATACAGTTGTGACAAATCCTCCTTACGGGTTGAGAATTGGCAGCAAGAGAATAATTGAGGAGCTTTATAGTGGCTTGCTTGCTTCTCTGCAGAATGTATTGAATGATGATGGTGTGGCAGTAATAATAACTTCCAATGATGAAATTTTAAGGAAATATGCCAAAACCCTTGGCTATATAATTGAGGAAGAGATAGGGGTAAAATATGGTAATTTAGATACAGTAGTTTTTAAATTACATCTGCAATAACTTTAAATATTCATAAAATCTTTCTTTAATGATAGCATGGAGGAGATATATGGGATAGAGGAGTTTAAAGCGAATTTTAAAAAAGTAATCGAGGAAATAGATTCAATTATTAAGGGTGCTTATCAGGAAAAAGAAGCGATGGAGAAATTGAGGAAATTGTTTTCGGAGGATCAGATAAAGAGGCTAGAAGAACTTATGGACGCAATGAGAAAAAGAACAAAGGATGCAGAAGATAGAGCATTAGTTGCTTTGCAGGAAGCCGAGAGATATAAAAATGAGCTGGAAAAGGAGAAGACAAGGCTTGAAAAACTATGGGATGCATATAAAAAACAGGAAGAAGAACTTATGGAAAGAGAAAGGGAAATAGAGGAGTTGCAGGAAGCATTGAAGGAAAAAGATACAGAAATAGAAGAGCTTAAGAAACAGGTAGAGGGCATGGAGGAACTTAAAGGCAAATACGAAATGCTCGAAATGTTGAAGAAAGAACTGGAAGAAAAGAGTAAAGAACTCGAAGAAACTAAAGTGGAATTAATAAGAGAAAGAGAAAGAAGAAGTGCCCTGGAAAGAGAAGTAGAGGACTTAAAGTCATATATCCCTTATAAGAAGCAGGCGGAAGAATTGATGGAAAAAGTAAAAGAACTCGAACCATTAAAAGAGCTTGTTAAGTATAAGGAAAAGTATCAGGAAATCGAAGAGCTTTACAGAAAGGAGCAGGAAAGGCTGGCAAAACTATTTAAGAAATATGAAGAACTCAGCAAGGAATATGAAGAAGCCAAGGAAAAACTTGAAAAATGGGAAGAATGGTACAATGAAAACAAGGAATACATAAAGATGGCAGCAAATGCATTCAGTAAATTCAAGATGCCAGAGTAGCTATTTTCTTTCTAGATCCTCCCCTCCATAAAATATATTCTGAATGGAGGCATATAGGTCCTCCATTCCTTCCCATGTTTCTGCAGAGAGGGGAATAAAGGCTGTGTGAGCTTCCATCTCTCTTATTACAGTGATTATTCCTTCGTTGAGCCTAGAATACAATGAGGGTGCTTTCATCAGTTCTTCATATAACAAATCCGGATTTTTCCCCCATTTCATCATTATATCAAGCATTTCCTTATCAATCATATCTATTTTTGTGAGTACATTAACCAATGGCACTTCAAGTCTGAATTGAGCAGTGGCAGAGAGCATTAATTGCGAGGCAAAATTTGATGGAGTGGTTGCTAAGGAAGGATCAATTAAAAAAGCAAGCAACGAATTCTTTTTCCCAAGATGTTCAATTATTATTTTTCCGGCACTCCTGAAAGCGAACAGTTCAAGCTGTCCAGGGGTATCAAATAAAACATAATCAGCCCTATATTCTCCGAGTCTTTCTTCCAGTTCTTTTACATTCAATGCAAGCATGTCAGCACATACAATCTGTGCTCCATTTGGGCCGAGATCATATTCTTTCATAACTTCATCCAGAGAAATCCATTCCCTGACATCAATTTCGGGAGCATAAGGTGTCTTTTTTACCCCTGGATCGAGATTAACTGGAATACTATCATATCCATTTCTCTTGCACCACTCGTTGAAAGAGCCAGTGAGTCTGCTTTTTCCTGAGCCGGCGGTGCCTATAAAATAAATGTATATCATTTTAGCCACGGAGCATTTCCATATGTTTAATTCTTTTTTCTATCAGTTCTTTTTTCCCAATATCATGTCTTATGAATATGTTTCCGCTCACATGTTTCAAGCATTCCTCACAAATCTTTTCCGCATCCTCTATTTCATCTGCTATGCCAACAACTGCTAAGCTTCTAGAAGTAGTTGTGTATATTTTTCCGTCTTTTTCGTTAACAGAGGCATAAAATAGCAGTCCACCTTCTCTTTTGATTGCCTCTTCATCAACTCTAATTTCTTCTCCCGCTTTTGGTTTTATTCCATATCCATCAGGCACAACATATTTGCATACGGTACTTTTGCGGGCAAAACTTATTTTCTTCCTGCTTAATGTCCCTTCTATCATGGCCATGCAGATATCAACAAAATTGGTTTTCAGCAAAGGAAGAACATTCATCGCTTCCGGGTCTCCAAACCTTGCATTTATTTCTATAACTCTGACTCCATCCGTGGTAAGCATGAATTGTCCATATATCACGCCTTTGTATTCTCTTTTCTCTTTCCTCAAAGCCTCGATTATTTTTTGGAGTATTGTTGCAGCCTCTTCATAATCATCTGCAGTCATGAAGGGAAGCAAGCCGCTTTTATGGCTATATGAGCCCATCCCTCCTGTATTCGGTCCTTTATCTCCCGGCAGCAATCTTTTGTGATCCTGCACAGCAGGCATGGGATATATGGTGGAGCCATCGCAGAATGCCTGCAGAGTAAATTCTTCTCCCACTACTTTTTCCTCAATAAGTACCTTATGGTGTTTCCCAATACCTTTCTCAATAACTTCTTTTGCATATTCCACCGCTTCTTCAATAGAATTGAAATGGTCTCCAGCCACTCTCACTCCTTTTCCTCCCGTCAGGCCGAGCGGTTTTATAGCCACCTCGCCATCAAGCATTTCAATGAACTCTTTCGCCATTTCAACACTTGAAAACGCCTTACATTTCACACTGCCCTTTATTCTATATTTTTCCATTAAGTGGCGCATAAATTCCTTGTTTGTTTCAATTTCTGCCGCTTCCTTAGTTGGAGAAGCAACTTTTATGTCATGTTTTGCCAAAATGTTGGTTACACCTGCTTCCTCTGGCGCCTCTGGCCCAATAATTGCTAAATCAATTTTCTTTTTCAATGCATATTCCAGAACTTTTTCTGCATCTGTTTCATCATGAAGAAAATAATCTTTGGCCAGCCTTTTTATCCCTGGATTGGCGTTTTTCATGAAGGCATACAACTCAGCACCACTTTCATGAACAGCCCTGCAGATGGCGTGTTCTCTTGCTCCACCTCCAATAACTAAAACTCGCATTAAATTGTATAACAAAAAAGATAATAAATTTTTAGTTAAAATTTATTTTAACTCATCTATTTCATCTATTCTATCTTCTTTTATATATTCGATTAATTTTTCTCCTGCTTTTTTAGCTTCCTCACTCATCTCCCCATACATGCTTTTCGGCTGAATGCCAATCAGATAAATCTTTGCCTTTGTTGTCTTTTGCAAATGGGAAATGAAAAGAGACAAAGGAATGGAATGGGTAGAAAAAGAAGCTTTTCCAACTTTCTCTTTTGGTATCCTTCTTATTTCTCCCGCTTTCAATCCCATGTTGGCAGCATCAACAATAACAATTTTTTCTGGCCTATAAGATACGATTTTTCCCATATAGTTCTCGGGTACAGTAGCACAATCTATGGCAACCCATCCTTCGTGTTTAAAATTTCTTGCCACGTATATGCCGATGGCATCGTCGCCATTACTCTCATTTCCTACTCCAAGCAATACATTCATTAATGCTAATAGAAAAAACCATTTATAAATTTACCATATAAGTATATGGAAATATCAAAATTGACTTGGAAAGAAATTGATGCTTTGCCTCGAGACACCCTATTTTTCATCTCTATAAGCCCAATGGAAGCGCATGGCCCTCATCTGCCCATAGCTACAGATTTTGAAATAGCAAGGAATGTGGAAAAGGAAGTTATAAAATTGCTGGAAGAGAAAGGAATAAGATGCGTTACATTACCTCCCCTGCCATTAGGGGTATGCAGATATCTTGAAGGTTTTGCTGGAACAATTTCTACCCACTGGAAAATTTTGCATAAACTCTTGCTGGATATTTTCAAATCATTCGCCGGCTATGGCTTCAAATATTTTATGATAATAAATTTTCACATGGATTTGATGCATATTAAGGCTTTATATAAAGCAATTAAGAAGGCAAGGAAATATGGCATAATTGCATGCGAGCCATTATCGGCATATTATTTCAGAGGAGAGTTATTTGAAGATGCGGAAGAAGAGGTGCATGCAGATGTTAAGGAAACTTCTCTGGCATTATACTTGTTTCCAGATGATGTTAAAAATTATAAAATAGAGGATTTCAAAGTTAAATTTAACCTGTTCAACTCTCTTAAAAAATTTAAAGAAATAGGAGTAAAAGAGGCATATATTGGAAGTCCTTCAAAAGCAAGCAAAGAGTATGGTGAGGAATTATTCAAAAGATTGGTTGAGAAATGTTATCATGCTTCTCTAATGCTTAGAGAAGGAAAAGTAGTCGAGATGCCAAAAAAGTTGAAAATTTTGCTGGGGATATGAATATTTATCAACGAAAAATAAATTTGCGGATAAACATTCCCTATATTATAAAAGCATGATAGTTCATCTGCCGTTGTGGCTCATAATTGCTGCCATCATTATATTGCTCTTTGGATGGAAAATAATAAAATTTGCATTAACAATATTATTCATATTTCTCCTCGTTTTGTTTATACTGGCGCTGATATATCTTTTACCACATCTAAAAGCCATTATTCCGTAGCTATGTGGAGTATCTCCTCTTCATTATATCAATAGCCACATCTTCTTTTGGCGTTTTTATGAACGTAAAAAATAGGGAGAATGATAAATACGGGAAGATTAGTAGCAATAAGACTGCTGTAACAATCCATTGTATTAACTGGGCAAAATAAAGTATTGTAACAATAGCTGTTATTAACGACGCGATAAGCAAATGACGCCGGTGTTTCTCCATTACAAATTTTTATATTTGCCAGGTATATTAATTTTTCTGAAAGGCGCTAGAGCAAGCACAAATCTTATAAAACACTTTCTTATACTTCCTTCCAATGAGAAGAAAAAAGACGAACCCACAATTGCTTAGAACCATCGATGTGTTATATGAGGCGGCTAGAAGACACAAGGCAGCGATATGGAAAGCAGTTGCCAAAAAACTTGAAAAGCCATCCAAGAATTGGGCTGAGGTTAATGTTGGAAAAATTGCAAAGCATTTACAGGATGGAGAAATTGCCTTGGTGCCTGGCAAGGTGCTTGGAATGGGTGAAGTCGGCAAGATAGAAGTTGCTGCATGGAAGTTCTCAAAGACAGCAAAGCAGAAAATTGAAAAGGCCGGAGGAAAATGTTATACCATACTGGAACTGGTTGAGAAAAATCCGAAAGGAAGTAAAGTTAGAATAATAGGTGGTTAAATATGGCTGTTATAGATGCTACTGACGCTCCAATAGGAAGACTTGCATCAATTGTCGCAAAACGTTTGCTTAGTGGAGAGGAAATTTTTATTGTAAATGCTGAAAAAGCTGTAATAACTGGAAATAAGGATGAGATAGTTGCGAGATATAAAAAAAAGAGAGAAATAGGGGGGACAAAGAGAAAAGGTCCTTATTTTCCTCGCGTCCCTCACATGATTTTGAAAAGGACTGTTAGAGGTATGCTACCATATCAACAGCCAAAGGGTAGAAAAGCATATAAAAGGCTTAAGGTATTCATTGGCATACCTGAAGAGCTGAAAGATAAAGAGATTGAAAAAATCGAATTTCAAAAATCAATAAATTATATAACCTTGAAAGAATTATCGGAATATCTGGGAGTAAAATGGCAGAAGTAGTTATTGCATCTGGCAAAAGAAAGAGCGCAATTGCAAGGGCATACGTTAGTAAAGGAAAAGGGGCTGTTAAAATAAATAAGCTCAACTTGCTCGCATATCCAGAATACATTCGCCAGATAATAGCAGAGCCTCTCCAACTTGCAGAAAAATATAGCAAAAAATTGGACATAAGAGTCAGAGTAGAAGGCGGCGGCCCAGTCAGCCAGGCTGAAGCGGCGAGAACAGCAATAGCAAAAGCTCTGGCAGAGTTTACAGGAGATGAAGAATTAAAAAGAATGTTCATGGAATATGATAGAACTTTGTTAGTAAGTGATACACGCCGCAAAGAGCCGAAGAAGCAGCTTGGAAGAGGAGCAAGAAAGAGAAAGCAGAAATCATACAGGTGAAGAAAAATGATAATGCCCATTCGATGTTTCACATGCGGAAAGGTTCTTGCCTCTTTATTTGAAGAATATAAGAAGAGAGTCTATATTGAAGGAGAAGAGCCAAAAAAAGTTCTGGATGACCTTGGCATAAGAAGATATTGCTGTAGGAGAACAATAATTTCCCATCCAGTATTCATGAAAGATGGAGAGGTAAAAGAACTAATAGATGAGGCAGCACAATACGAGTAAAAACAATTTTTGTAAATAAGATATGCTATCACAACAGATACATTCTTTTCTCTAATACATCTTTTTTCATTCATTTTAACCAAAAAGATAAAATTCAATGAAATCTTTTCCAATGTGCACTGGGCGGATGTTGTTGCGGAAAAACTGGCAGGTAAAGCAAAAAAGCATGTTTTAGCCACAGCCATAACGCCTTCTGGTCCGATTCATGTGGGAAATTTAAGGGAAGTGATGACAACAGAAGCGATTTACAGAGCATTGAAGGATATAGGCACAGAAGCAGAGTTAATATATATTGGTGATACCTTCGACCCTCTCCGCAAAGTATATCCTTTTCTGCCATCCAGTTATGAAAAATATGTTGGGAAGCCAATAGCCGAGATACCCTGTCCATGTGAGGAGCACGAAAACTATGCAATGCATTTTCTCGAACCATTTTTAAATAGCCTGGAAGAAATAGGAGTAAAGCCCAAAATATATCTTGCGCATGAACTGTATAAAGAGGGAGTGTATAATGAAGCAATAAAAATAGCCTTGGATAATGCAGACAAGATAAGGGAAATAATGAAAAGAATTGCTGGGAGAGAACTTCCAGATAAATGGATGCCATTCAATGTTAAATGCGAAAATTGTGGAAGACTGGACGGAGAAATTACAGAGTACAATTATCCTTCCGCTAGCTATAAATGTAAAGTATGTGGATATGAAGGCAGCATTGATTTAAGAAAAGGAGGTGTTGGCAAACTCCCATGGCGTGTTGATTGGCCAGCGAGATGGAAAATATTTAATGTTACATTTGAAGCATTTGGAAAAGATCATGCAGCCGCTGGTAGTTCATGGGATACTGGAAAGGAAATTGTAAAAGCTGTATACAATCACGAGCCCCCTATGCCTCTTGTATATGAGTTCATCCATTTGAAAGGCAGAGGAGCAATGCATGGTTCTACAGGTGTGGCAGTGGCAGCAGAGGAAGTTCTTAAGATGTTGCCCCCGGAAGTTTTACGATTCTTATTCATGAAATATGAGCCATTCCGTCATATTGAATTTGATACTGGCTTTGGATTACTTGATTTGGTGGATGAGTATGATAGATATGAAAGAATTTATTTTGGCCTTGAAGAAGAAACAACTGGCACGAAGGATGCAAAAAGAGTTTATGAACTATCACAACCATATAAAGTGCCAGATAAACCATCGGCATTGCCATCTTATCGCCATCTCGCAGTTGTAGCTCAAATAGGAAGAAATTTTGAGGAAGTTGTCGAAATACTGAAAAGAAAGCACGATTTGAGCGATGCAGATTTAAAAAGATTGAAACAGAGGTATGAAAAGATTTTATACTGGCTGGAAAAATACGCACCAGAAGAAATAAAATTCCATTTACATTATGAAAAGCCAGATGTTGAAATAAACGAGGACGAGAAAAATTTTCTCAGAAAACTGAAAGAAAAATTCGAAAAAATTGAATGGGATGCAGAGGCAATACATTCCACAATCCATGAAACAGCCAAAGAATGCGATTTACCAGCAAAAAAAGCTTTCCAGACAATATATAAAATCACCTTGGCAAAGCAGCAGGGCCCCAGAGCAGGGTATTTCCTCCAATCGCTGGGCAGAGAATTTGTATTAAAGAGGATTGGCGGATTCATTTAAAAATTGCATATGGTATCTCTCTGCATTCATTTTCTATTAATCGAAATGCTTTCATTTCTCTGGTTATTGGATCAACAACAAGTGCAGCATGAAACGGCTGATTGAAATATTTTTTCTGTGTATCAAGATCAATAGATGACATAAAACTTGAATAGCCAAGATGAGAGTGATACCATCCCACCATGACATATTCATAACCTATCTCATCCAGTTTATCAAAAATTTCTTCAAATGCCTCCCTTCTGAACCTAACATATACTGGAGAGGCATCCAAAGAGGCAGTCGCTATATCATAAACTATGGAATATAATCCTTCCCAATATTTAACATCTCCAATCAAAAATCCCATCGCTTCTTTACCCTTTAACGCCATTGAGTGGCAATGCTCCAGAATTTTTTCACATGCTCCCTCCTTTATATAAAAATCCAGTTCCTCCTGTAAGACAGTTTCTATTTTTTCCTCCGTGCAATTTATGCTGTGCACATTTTCTATTATAAATCCCTTTTCCTGCATGTATTTTTCAATGTCTTCTTTACCATACTCAAAGATTATATTTTGTGGAGGAGGCTGTATCTTGTATCTCTTTCTAATCTCCTCATCTATCTTGATCATTTTACTCAATAATTTTCGGTCTTTTCCTTACCCTTTTCGGCGCTTCATAAGGATTTTTATTGAAGTATTCCGCTGCTCTCGTGCATGCATCTGTTTCAAACGGACTTTCAGGGTTTGGACTGGAGAGCAAGACTTCCAACCCCTTTATAAAGGCGAGAAGATTGGACTTAAAGTTCCATCCATCAAGAAGCTTTGTACATACATAGCCACCATCTTCTGGAGGCATTATATTTGGATGAAATATTTTACTTTTCCATCTCACAATCGGGGTTTGATAAGGGTAATCTTCCGTTATAATAATTCTGAGTTTATGGGTATATTTGTGTATAACTTTTCCATCCTGCCATACTGGGCCAGGAGTATCCACAAGAGTTACATTTATTTCCAATGGCAGTTTTTTAAAATCAGGATCTGAAACCACAAAATGGTGTCTCAAATGCCTTTTGCACTCTTTTAGTTCATTTTTTATTCTTTTTATGAGAATATCTTTTGGAAGAGGCATTTAACCCCCTTCTGGATCGGGTATAAGTTCTATTATGTCTCCATCCTGCAGATTGGCTTCTTCCACTGTTAATTCAGCCTGTAAAATTTTCTTTCCGAGCCTTATTACATATGCCCCGGGATTTTTTTCCAATAATTTGCTGCTTCCTCTATTATTTCCTCAACAGTATTATCTTCTTCCACTTCCATATTAATTCTATTTCCTGTTTCGGCATCTTTAACAGTTATTTTCATAAGCTCACCAATTTATAATAAATTATTCATTTATAAATGTAGTTTTGACTGGTCTTGATTCATGCATGATGGATAAAATTCCTCCCATAATGGAAGGTATAAGATATGTTATTAAATATCCCGTCAGAGAGATTGCAACAGCAATCTGTTCCTCTATGCCATATATTGCAAAAAGATGAATTAGGGCACCTTCTCTTGTTCCGAGCCCACTGACTGTTATCGGAATCATTCCTATTAAAGAGGATATTGGATAAATCAATATAAACTGCAGAGGAGAAATTTTAATGGAAAAGGAAAGAGCCACGATATATATCTGGATAAAAAAAAGGCAATAACTGAAAATTTCGATTACGAATGGAACCAGGAGACTGGAAAAAGGAGGGATATCTTTATAGAATTCTTCAAATTCATTTGCGACAATTCCCTTGAGCCTTTCTGGAACAATTGCTTTATAAATAACCTTGAGGAATCTTTTGCTTCTCTCTTTTTCTTTAAAGAAGTAGGCAATCAATATAAAAATTATGAAAAGAGAAATTAAAATTAAAAATAGGGAAGGAAAATATCTGAAAATAATTACAGAGCCAAATAAAGCTAGAATAAAAAGGGAGAAAAATTCTATGAGTTGATCTATAATGACATTTGAAGCGCATTTTCCAATGCTTTCTTTACTTTCGTCCTTTAGATAAAAAATTCTTACCCAGTCTCCAAGCCAGAGTGGAGTAACTGTTCCATAGAAAAGCCCGATAAGATTGATTTTTATAAGTGGCAGTAATTTAACATTTATTCCCTGTTTTCTAGCTATCATTTGCCATTTATAAGTGCTGAGGGCGATGCGTGGAAAAAATATCATGAACGAAAAGAGAAGAAAAATCGGTTTTATTTGCATGAAAGCATCCCATATTTTTCCTACTCCAATGTCATGGATAATATATATGAAAATACCAATGCCTATGAATGGAAGAACAACCCTGATATGTTTTAGTTTCTCCAGTTTCGTCACTTTCAGAGTATCCACTAAATCATTATAAATCTTGCATATTTTTATTTCACTTTCTCCAAAAAATCACAAGGAAAGCC
>Ga0164310_10001159_pt1 | contig 14671 bp, 11 predicted proteins | sample GuaBasSedimGuay1_FD_121795 | JGI IMG/M metagenome (GOLD analysis project Ga0164310, IMG submission 121795) | Subseafloor sediment microbial communities from Guaymas Basin, Gulf of California, Mexico - Guay1, Core 4569-9, 0-3 cm | ecosystem: Environmental > Aquatic > Marine > Hydrothermal vents... | reverse complement strand
TACTCAACCTTGTCACACGACTTGTGAGCCGATTGTGGCGTCCAAACACAAACATAGGTTGCCATGCACCCTCATCGTATTATGCAACGTGAAAATAAGGCTTTATCAACAAGCCCTCTCGGCTGGGTGCGTATATTGTTATGCCGAGCGGATGGCGAAGCGGCTGCAGGCTATGGGGGTGGCCAAGTACCGTAACGGGTTCCAAGTTACCCTGTATCCGGAAATCCTCGAAGAACCCCTACATTGGCGCAAACCGCAGGTGGTGTTTGTTAATTCGATGTCCGACCTGTTTCACCCCAAAGTGCCGGTGGCGTTTGTGCGCAGGATGTTTGATGTCATGGCCCGTGCCGATAAACACGTTTTCCAGATTCTCACCAAGCGCTCCAAACGGCTGGCGAGGTTTGCCCAAAAGCCTGATCCCACCGCAAGCGGGCTTGTTGAAAAACTGATTGACGGTGGGCAGTGTACGTCCTCGTGCGCCGCCTGGCATCAGGATATCGGCAGACGGGGACGTCTGCCGCGCACAGTACAGGGTTTATCAACAAGCCCAAGCGGTGGGGCACCCTCGCTCTACTGGCCAGAGAATGTCTGGATGGGGGTAACGGTCGAGAGCAATCGGTATCTTGAGCGGATTGATGATCTTCGCCGAGTCGATGCCCCAGTGCGGTTTCTCTCGCTGGAGCCGCTTCTGGGACCGATTCCAAGACTTGATCTTGACGGGATCGACTGGGTGATTGTAGGCGGCGAGTCCGGTCCCGGCGCTCGGCCCATTAAAGAGGAGTGGGTGCTGGATATCCAGGAGCAGTGCCGCAAGCAGCATGCGGCGTTTTTCTTCAAGCAGTGGGGCGGTGTGAACAAGAAGAAGTCAGGGCGACTTCTGAAAGGCCGTACCTGGGACGATTCACCCCCGCTTCCTGCGCCCATCAAAGCGATCAGCAACGACCGCCAGGTTTTGCTCGGTTTTTGAATCGCCAGGGCCGTACACAGGGTTTGTTGAAAGAGTCCTTCTATCCATTTGGGCGGCTGTGCTGCCAGGTGTCTCTGCCTGGCAGCCGCAAGAATCCGTAGGTAGCGTCAGGCAGAGACACCTGACGCCACTGTATGCGGACGGTTTATCAACAAGCACCACACTTGACCGGTCCGTCCAATCTCGTATATTCCAACCCGGCACTTTGTATGATTCCCAGTGTTGTAAATATGATGAGAAAGTTTTCTGACAGAACAGTAGGTATCTTGGCTCTTCAGGGCGACTACGAGCGCCACCAGCGCCAGCTTGAGGCAGTCGGGGCAAAATGCCGTCTGGTCAGGCTGCCGCAGGATCTCAAGGATATAGACAGTATCATCATTCCGGGCGGCGAGTCTACCACGATGGACATACTTCTGGACAGATTCAAGCTGCGCGAACCGCTGACAAAGTTCGCCCAATCTGCGCCGGTGTTCGGTACCTGTGCCGGTATGGTGATGCTGGCGCACGGAATCAAAGACAATCTGTCCAAAGTCACTCCGCTTGGGCTTCTGGATATCGATGTTATCAGAAACGGCTACGGGCGGCAGGTGCACTCATTCGAGGACACGGTGACCGCTGATCTCGGGGACGGGGAAATCACTGTCGATGCCACTTTCATACGAGCACCGAAGATCACCCGCCTTGGGTCTGAGGTGACAGTGTTAGCTTCGTATCTTGGCGATCCGGTTCTTGTTCGGCAAGACAATCTGTTATCAAGTTCGTTCCATGCAGAACTGAGTGATGATACCCGGCTGCTGGAATATTTCCTTGGCAAAGTTGCTGCTTACAAATCCGGCAGCACCTGTTCAACCAACGCATGAAAGAAATATCGAAGTCACAGACGATTGTGTCGCAAGGGACGCGGCCGACACAGCGCCTTCCCGAATGGCTCAAAATCAAGCGCCGGATAAATGACGACTATGGACGCGTTCGCTCGATACTGAAACAGCACGGGATTCACAGTGTCTGTCAGGAGGCACACTGTCCGAATATCCGGGAATGTTTTGGACGCGGCACAGCTACTTTCATGATTTTGGGTGATATCTGTACCCGCAACTGTCGGTTCTGTGGCGTCTCATCCGGTATACCCGGTCCACTGGATATCGAAGAACCAGTCCGACTTGCCGAAGTTGTGGCAAAACTAAACCTCAAGCAGGTTGTTATTACCTCCGTTACCCGCGATGATCAGCCGGATGGGGGAGCAGGTATTTTCGTCTCGACTATGAAAGAACTTCGCGCCCGTGACAAGAATGTTCGGGTAGAGTTTCTCATTTCGGACCTTGCCGGCAATACGGAAGCACTGGCGGTAATCATCGACTCAGGCGTTGACGTCCTGGCACACAATGTTGAGACTGTAGGCAGGCTATATTCCGCTGCGCGTCCCGGAGCCAGCTTGTCGAGATCGCTCGATTTACTTCGGGCTATTTCGGTACACACGCCACGTCCGGTAGTCAAAACCGGTTTCATGGTCGGGCTCGGCGAAACTCTTGACGAAATTGAGATGTTGCTTCGACAGGTTCATGATGTTGGCGTTGATATTGTGACAATCGGCCAGTATCTAAGACCATCGGTGAACCATTTGTCAGTGGAACGGTTCTATACTCCTGATGAATTTGAAATGTTAGCTGAGACGGGACGCAAAATCGGTATAGCCCATGTGGAATCGGGTCCGCTTGTTCGCAGTTCCTATCGCGCGTTCGATCAGTCGAAAGGATTTCTTGGCAGATTATGATCAAGAAGATCATCATTGCCCGCAGTAAGGGCTTCTGCATGGGGGTCAAGCGGGCAATCAATATCGCAGAGGACACCGCAAGAAAGGCCACTGGTCCGGTTACGATCCTTAACCAGATCGTCCACAACGAAGCCGTGGTGGAGAGTTTTCGGAACATGGGCGTCGGTCAGAAATGGTCCGTTGACGAAGTCGAAGGTGGCACGCTGATAATTCCGGCTCATGGTGCTTCGCCGGACGTGATGGCTGTTGCGCGCGCCAAGGGTCTGAACATCATCGATGCCACCTGTCCGTTGGTCACGCGCATTTGTACGAGAATCATGGAAGTAATACCGCGCGGCTACTACATTATCCATTTTGGTGATCGGGACCACGATGAGACCAAGGGGATTCTTGGCCACGCCCCGGACCGAATCACCGTGATTTCGAATATGGCGGAATTGGACAACTACCCGGATTGGCCTGATCGCAGACTGGGACTCACTGTGCAATCAACAATGGGAATAGATGACTTCCAGCAGTTCCAGGCGGCTGCAAAGAAGAAGTGGCCACAGATTGAAACGTTCGATACCATTTGCAACGCAACAACAGAACGCCAAAAAGCGATTTTCGACATGGCTCCCGGTGTGGACATGATACTGGTCGTCGGGTCGGAGACTTCGGCCAACTCCAAGCGTATGGCAGACATCTCAAAGGCACAATGCGGACGGAGTGAACTGATCGGATCGGCAGTTGATATCTCGGAAGGCTGGTTCGTTGGTGATGGGGCGGGTATTGAGACTGTCGGAGTGACCGCCGGAGCATCAACCCCCGATTTCCTGGTCGAGGCAGTCATTGATACATTGCTGGCTCTTTCAAATGGCGCTGCTGAAGTCATTTTGCAGGAAGATCTGGCGGTTTTGGACGAAACAGCGGAGGATACTGAAAAGTGACTATTGTTAAGTGGGTATCAAAGGAGCAGTAGATGGCATACTTGGGTGACTATTTAATCTTTACGGCTGCAGCCTGTAGCCTGTTTTCTTGCGTGGCCTATCTGCTTGTCTGGCGAGGCAGAGACCGGTGGCTGAGAGCAGCGCGAATTTTCTTTAGAGTAACTACAGGTTTCCTGGTTGCCGCTACCGCCGGTCTTTTGTACCTGATCGTCACACACGATTTCACAGTTTCCTACGTGTATTCGTATTCTTCGACCGATCTTCCCCTGCACTACCTGATATCTGCGCTGTGGGGTGGTCAGGAAGGCACGCTTCTTCTCTGGGCAATGCTTACTGGAGTAATTGGACTGTTCCTGATTCCAACTGCGCGTCAGTTCGAGAAGGGCAACATGTTCTGGCTCAACCTTTTTATGATGTTCATTCTCGCTATTCTAATCAAGAAGTCGCCGTTCGAACTGTTGCCGGTAGTGCCAACCGAGGGTGCCGGGTTGAACCCGCTGTTACAGAATTTCTGGATGACACTCCACCCGCCGTTGATGTTTGTCGCCTATGCTGCCATAGTTGTGCCGTTCTGTTTTGTCATGACAGCCCTGGTGGAACGAAAATACGATGTTTGGGCAGAGGCTGCGAAGAGATGGACGATATTCGCCTGGACAGTGCTCGGAATATCGATTGTCATGGGTTGCTGGTGGTCCTACGAAACACTGGGGTGGGGTGGCTACTGGGGATGGGATCCTGTTGAAAACGCATCGCTGATACCATGGATTCTCCTGACTGCGCAGATTCACACGCTGTTTGTCATGCAGCACCGCAGGGGACTCATACGCTTCTCTGTGGTTATGGTCTGCCTGACGTTCTTGTCGGTTCTCTATGGTACTTTTCTGACACGCTCCGGAGTACTTGGTGATTTCTCGGTACATTCATTTGTTGATCTTGGGATAAACCAGATTCTGGTCTTTGGCCTGATCCTGTTCATGGCTGTCAGTGCTGTTCTGGTGGCGATACGATGGCGTGACATTGCGACTCAGCCGTGGTCTTCGAAAGTCAACTCGCGTACATATTTGACCGGTCTGGGTATCATTGTTCTGTCTATCGGGGGAGTGTTGGTCCTGTTGGGGACTTCGGCTCCGCTGATTACTCGGCTGACAGAGAATCCTTCCTCAGTCGATCTCCACTATTACTTCGTCACGATGGCACCGGTAGCAGTTATCTTGCTATTGCTGACTGCCGGAGCTCTCTTTTTTCGATGGAGTGCGGGGCTAAACCGGCCAATCTGGCTGTTGGTTGCAGGAATCACATTTGTCGTAACGGTAACGGCCTTGGTGATCACGGGTGTAACCACTCAGATTATTTACCTATTGTTATTCGGGTCTGCTGTCGCGGCCCTGGTCAGTGGTCTTGTGACCTTTGCTCAGGGACTGGGTGCCGGGAAATTTCGACCGGGACCACTGTCACACATTGGTCTGGCACTGATGATTCTCGGCGCAGCTGCCTCCGGCGGACTGGAGACTAAGGAAACTCTTTCGTTGCCGCAGGGTGAGAAGGTCAGCAGTATGGGATATGATCTCACGTTCACGGACATCACCGATTCCCCAAAAGGGTATGACTGCCTGGTGGATGTCACCGGGAATGGTGATCATTTTGTGGGGATGATGTCTCACGAGTTCAACTGGGCCGGTCAGAATATGATGAAAAAACCCCATATCCAGAGAAGCTTGCTGTACGATTTGTATCTGTCGCCATTGGCTTTGGAAAGGACGGAAGAATCCTCTCCGGGTGATCTATATCTGGAGAAGAACCAGTCTGCCACACTGGACAAGTATCAGATCACGTTTCTGGATTTCGAGGTCGGCGGACACGAATCCGGTGGCGCGGAGATGTCCGTAGCAACCGTTGTTGAAATCTCATACGATGGAATCAGCGAGATCGTCCGACCCAGGCTGGTGGCATTAGGCGAAGATATGAGCAGAATACCGGCGACATTCGACAGCAACCGCGGCGAGCTGAGGGTGGTCGGAATCCATGCCAGCGACGGCGCGGTAGTCCTCGAAGTGAGCGGTGACTTTGTGCCGACTGAGAGTGTGAAACCAGAGACGTTTCTCGTTGTCGAATTGTCCCGCAAGCCCCTTATTCAATTGTTCTGGCTGGGGACACTGCTCATCTTTGCTTCGGGGATTACCTCTCTGTTGCAGAAGCGGCGGACCATAAGGACAGAACATTAATGGCTGTGTTCAGCAGTAAGGGAAAGCGCTTCTGCTGAAACCCCTGAACGAATTCCCCCGACTGCCAGGCAGGGATGTGCGTACCATGACATAGGTACACCTGGCAGCACGGTGAGCTTGGTACGAACATCCCAGAGATACTACTTCTTCAACAGGCTGCTAAAGGAGCGGACTCATATTCCGACATATCACATGGGTACTCCCGAAACAGATGTCTGAGCGTATCAGTTGAGTGCACTCGTCCCGGAAGTCTGACAGAAGTGCTTGCCGTTCGGTCTGCAGAAAGATAGTTGAAATGGCTGTTTTTGTATTGCAGATTTGTGTTGACAAATATGTATTTTGATGTTTAATATGTATGTTCAGGCTCGCAACGAATCTGTAGCGAGGGGAAATTACAGACCTCTACAGTGACTATTTGTTGCGCCTTCTTGATAGTTGGATAATTTGGTTTCTTCTGAGACGGAGGATGTATGGCTCAGAAACGTGCTACTTATATAACATATGATGATCGGTGCGATGAAGTTCGCAAGTTCATCGAGGATGCCGGTGTGATTCTTCAGATCCGTGACATGAAGGAGAACCCGCTGTCAGTGAGAGAACTGAAAGCGCTGCTGGGGTATATTCCCGCCGCTCATTTTCTTAATGAGGCATCAGCCACCTACAAGAAACACGGGTTTGACAAGGAATTGCCGGAGAGGAATGAACTGTTCTCGATGATAGCAGAGGATTACACCCTTCTGCGCAAGCCGATTATCAAGACCCTTCGATTGGTTACGATTGGCTGCAACAAACAGAAGATCGGGGAGATGCTTCAGATCAATTCAAATCAGGCATCAGAACCAGTGCCAGATGTACAACCACCTCGTCGTAATCCTCGGCGATCCCCGTCTGGTGCGCGCAGGTAGCGCGGTCGAAGCGTTTTTTTTCAAGCTCTTGTTCTGTGCGAACCATTGTGTAAATTCCCTTACAAACAACATTGTTGGAAGGTGAGTTATGGATTTCGAACGCGATATTCTTGAGACAGACATACTAATCGTTGGTGCCGGTCCTGCTGGTTTGTCGCTGGCCTACAAGTTGGCCACACTGGCTTCGGCTGACGATTCGGTTGAAATGCCGGAAATTCTGTTGATAGACAAGGGCTCTTATGCGGGAGCGCATTGTTTGTCAGGTGCTGTCATGAACCCTATGAGCCTGGCGGAGTTGATTCCTGATTTCAAGGAGAAGGGCGCGCCATTAGAGGCCGAAGTCTCATCTGATGCGATGTACCTGCTGAGTGAGAGCGGTTCAACCAAAGCCCCGTTCATGCCGCCATCACTCAAGAATCACGGCAACTACGTTGTTTCCCTGAACAAACTGGTTGGCTGGATGGCTGAGCAGGTGGAGGCACTTGGTGTTGACATCTACGCCGGTTTGGCCGGTCGTGAATTGTTGGTGGAGAACGGTCGGGTCGTTGGTGTGCAGACTGTCGATATGGGGCTTGACAAGGATGGAAGTCAGAGATCAAATTTCGAACCCGGTTCAATTATCAAAGCCAAGGTTACAGTCCTCTGCGAGGGTGTCCACGGTTCCCTGACGTGTCAGGCTTTCGAGAAAATGCCGGCGCTTGAGCGAGACAGGCTGCCACAGTCTTATCTGACCGGCGTGAAAGAAGTCTGGGAAGTCCCCAAGGGCAGAATTAAGCCCGGACAGGTGATTCACAGTGTCGGTTGGCCGTCGGAATCACGCGACTACGGTGGTGGATGGGTCTATGGTATGAGCGATCAGATGGTATCCGTAGGTTTGGCGGTTGGACTGGATTCAGCCGACCCCGCGAATGATCCGCACGGCAAATTTCAGCAGTACAAGAACCATCCATTGTTGAAGTCGATTCTGGAGGGTGGCACCATGCTGCACTATGGGGCTAAGACAATTCCGGTTGGCGGTTACTATTCGGTTCCTGACCTCTGTGCGAATGGCCTGATGCTCTGCGGAGACTCCGCCGGGCTCCTGAACGCCAGCAAGCTCAAGGGCATCCATCTTGCAATCAAATCCGGCGCCCTCGCCGGCGAGACACTTTTTGAAGCCGCCAAAGCCGGTGACTATTCCTTTGACAAGATCAAGAGCTATTCAGACAAGTTTTCCAATAGCTGGGTGCATGATGAACTCTGGGGTTCACGTAATTTCCACGCAGCGTTTGAGGGCGGACTATACTCCGGTCTGTTTCATGCAGCCATGCAGATTGTAACTGGTGGGCGGGGTTTGTTCAATCGGCGTGATCACAAGCAGGACCATGAATACATGTTGTCACGAGCTGATTTTAAGAAAAAGTACGGGAAGGATTCCCGGGAACTGGAAATCAAGTTCGACAATGAGTACACTTTCGACAAGGTCACTGATGTCTATAAATCCGGTACCATGCACGAGGAACATCAACCATCCCATTTGATCATAGCAGACCCGGATATCTGCAACAATCGGTGCACTGAGGAGTATGGGAATCCATGTCAGTATTTCTGTCCTGCTTCAGTATACAATATGGTCGAAGACGAGGAACGACCGGGCAAACTCAAATTGGAGTTGACGCCGTCGAATTGTGTGCATTGCAAGACGTGTGACATTGCTGACCCATACCAGGTAATTACCTGGGTAACTCCCCAGGGTGGCGAGGGCCCCAATTTCACTAACTGCTGAAGAGTCGATCGGCCACTTTTTTTCTCAAACAGATTGAACCAATATTCGTTTAAGTAATATAGGGTTCGGTACGCAGAAGGGTTAATCCTGTGCTGACAAAAGTCGTTGCTTTTCAAGCCCGTATGGGCCAGACGCTCAGTCTTGCTGAGAAGATTCACATCTTTAAGCAGCGGCCGGATTTTGTCTGCCTTCCCGAGTATTGCCTTCTGGACGATTCCGTAGGCGACTATCGAACTGCGGCGCTTCGCAAGAGAGAGTACATTGAGTATCTCATCAGGCTATCCGACGAGCTTTCGACCTGTTTGATCGCGGGCACAGTCGCTGAGGCCGTCGATGACAGGTTATACAACGCCTGCTACGTTATCAATCGTGGTATGCCTATCGGTCGTTACCGCAAGCGGTATCCGGTGCCCGGTGAACTGAGTGAGGGGATATCACCCGGTGAGAAAGGGCTGGTCCTTGAAGTTGAGGGTATTCGCATCAGCGTTCTGATCTGCGGCGACATCTTTTATCGTGATCTCTACGATGAGGCTCGGCGGGAGCGCGTGGATATCGTATTTGTGCCAACTACGTCGCCGTATCGCCCGGCTGATTCTACTTCTGCCAGGAGAGAGCGTGACCGTAAGTATTTCTTTGCCCTGGCTCAACGCAGTGTGGCCTACGTAGTGAAAGTCTGCGGGGTCGGGAAGATTTTCGGTCGACCCTTGCAAGGCAGGTCTCTGATTGCAGCCCCCTGGGACTTTGTCAGCCAGGTTGACTTTAGCTCACAATCCGAGAAACGAATTCTCACCGAAACGCTCGATATCTCTGAGTTGAGAGAGTTCCGCGAAAAGCTCGAGCGTCGGAAACCCGTCATTCGCGATCAGGTTGGTTCCTTGTCATCTCAGATCATCTGATGTGTCCGACACAACGCTACCATTGGTGGTTCAAAAAAAAGACCCCCGGTTTCCCGAAGGTCTTTCTTGATCATTTCTGAGCTGGTGTCAGCGTCTTCGCACTTCTCCCGTCACGTTACTGATAATTTCAGACTGAGCTATCAAATGTTCAAACCAATCTGTGTAAGCACGCCGCTTCTTGAAGTCCACCACTGCAGTAAAGACTGAGTCGTGCTTATCATTATAGAGCGTCAGGTCAGGAGTGTCTTTCTGCAGAAGTTCAAACACAACTGTTCCGGCACTGTATTCGATCGGTTCGGATATCTGGCCCACAGTAGTGAGAGCAAACGCTGCCCCGACCGCTTTGGGGTCGGAGCCTACCTGCGGCATACCTCCCGCGCGTGAGATTGATTGGGATATATCATACTTGAGTTCAAGTTCCTCGGCGGCCTTGGTAAGAGTTGTTCCCTTCTGGACTTTCTTATGCAGCACGTTAATTGTGTCGCGGCAGAGCCGCATTAGTTTTTCCGTGCGGAGCTCCTTTTGAATGTCGGATTCAACATCCTCAAATTCGGCGAGACCTGCCGGGACTTTCTCAGCAAGGCGGATGACGTAGTAGTCGTTATCCGTCTCTCGAATCTCCGATATTGCTCCGAGTTCATTTGAAAACGCCCACTCCAGAGCCTCCTGATCTCCATTGAGCTGCATAATTCGACTCTGTGCAATGTGGGGGTCAGTACGAATCACTTCAAGCTCAAGTTCATCAGCCGCTGCATCGAACCCTTCTTCTCCTGCTAACATATGGAATTGGTCGATCTGGTTCCAGGCCTGGTCGATAGTCTCAATCGATGCCCTGGTTTTTATCAGCACATGTGCTACATGGGCTTTCTTGACAACGGCGGGATCAGATTGGGATTTGGCTTCGTTTTTGTAGCCGAAGTGTTTCAGAACGTGCCAGCCGAAGCGTGTCTTGATCGGTGAAGAAACCTCTCCTTCTTTCATCGCAAATGCAGCAGAGTCAAAGGGACCTACCATGCGACCCGAAGCAAACCACCCAAGGTCTCCTCCGTTGGCGGAGCTGCCGACATCGTCGGACCAGCGCATGGCGAGATCGGCAAAGTCTGCTCCTGCGTTGGCAGAATCCTGGATTTCCTGGGCGGTTATCCTGGCTCTTTCTTCGTCGAACTCAGTGGCCTGTTTGCTCGATTTCACGATATCAAGCACAACTCGTTCTTCGACAGTGAAATCTTCGCGGTGAGAGTCGAAATACTCTCTGGCTTCTTCTTTCTCTGGTACCGGAACCGTCTCGTACAACGAACTGGACCTGACGTTGACCATGCCCACCTTGATTGTTTCCATGGCGTCAAGAAATGCCTGTTTGACTTCGAACTCACTCACATGCACTGCTTCTGTAACAAGCTGCTGGACCTTGATTTTTCTGATATCCGCTCTTACAACCGGTTCGATGGATGCCCACAGGCCGGCAGCCTGAGGGTCAGCCATATAGCTCATGTACTTTTGGTAGTCGAACTGGCCATCGGTCTGAAACTCGGCAGCTTGTCGTAAATAGGCAGGGGGATTGCTGCGCAGGTAGAGATAGACGTCGTCATCTGTGGCAACGATGTTATATTTATCGGCTTGCTGCCTGAGAAGGAGTTCTCCGACAAGCTGATCCCAGGCTTGACCTTCAAGCTGCTGCGTACGGGAGATCGGAATGTCTTCGTCCGAATCACCTCTCTCGTTCTGGTACAAATTACTGTAGGTTCGCTGGAAGGTCGACCAGGAGATTTCTTCTCCATTGACCATACCGGCGGCGTCGAAGTTTGCACCCGGACCACGGCGAGTGATATCCAATCCCCACTGGAGGACGATCATGCCGAGGAAGAAAAACAGGACGATAATGATGATTGGAAGAATCATCTTGCGAAGGGCTTCGAACATGCCTTGGAACTCCTCTTTTGACTCAATTAAACTCGTGTTTACTTCCGGCTTAACCTGACGATCCGGATCGTAAAACGGGTGGGCAATATAATGAAAAGGCCGACTTTTGCAAGGAACCGACTACCCTCTTTTACATAAAAAACTGTCTTCCCTGACACATAAGTACTTTCTTTAACAGATTATGGTCTGGGTAGCAACAATTGGTGTCATATGATTAGGATATCGACCAGAATCTGGTGTTGGTTAGCTTTACTACTGTTCTTGGCGACAATGGGCTATTGTGAACAGCCGCGCTGGCCGCTGAACTCCAAAGTTGATCTGTCTTCGGGATTCGGAGACGTGCGCCCTGGGCGGTTTCACGCCGGTGTTGACCTGCGAACAGGCGGAAAAACCGGCGTTAGGGTCTATTCGTCGGTTGATGGCTATGTCTGGCGAATTAAGATGTCCTACCGTGGCTCCGGCAAAGGGCTGTATATTAAGGGAACTGACGGTAAAATCTACGTCTTCTATCATCTCTCCAGGTTTAATGAAGAAATCCGTCGGGCTGTACGGAAGGCTCAGAACAGGGCAGGCAGGTACTATGTTGATCTGTATTTTCCTTCGGATTCGATTCCGGTGCATAGAGGACAGTTCGTTGCCTATTCCGGCATAACCGGGACCAAAGCGCCCCATCTGCACTTTGAAGTGCGTAGCCCGGAGAACAGGCCTATCAACCCGCTGAGCAACGGATACTCACTGGATGATCGGCAGCGACCGGTCTTTGAGCGTATTGGTATCCAGCTTGTTGACGATCATTCGCTCCTGCCATACGGTAAGCGTAGAGCACTGTTGCCGGTGCATGGAACGGGAAAGCGTGGAAATTACCAGCTTGATTCTGTTCTCTATCTGAGCTCACCTTTTGGCGTTCTTGCCGACTGCTACGACAGGATGCGGCAAGGCGGCATGCGCCAATCGGTCTACAAGCTGACACTTGCCATTGATGGCAGACAATACTACATGTCAGCTTTTGACAGTCTGGCGTTTGAATTGGGGCCACTGGTCGAACTTGAATATGATCACAAGTCAATAGCTTCCGGCAAGAAGCGAGTCCGCAGGCTGTTTCATGAGACAGGTAACAGCTACTTTGGAAGCCGTGCCTTCGGTGAGCATGGGGGAGTAGTCGGTTCTTATGGAGAGATATCCGAAGGCTTGCACGAAGCTGTTATTACCGCCGAGGACAACTTCGAGAATAAATCGGAATTGCATTTCAAGTTCCTGTGGGGACCGCCTGCACAATCCAAACCACCGGCTTCCATGTCCGATGGTACTCTGGAGCTTGGTTACCAGGTAGTCGAAGATGGTCTGATCGTCACAGCAGAGACAACCAGTGATGTCTTTCTGGAGGTCTATGGTGGAAACCAGCGTCTCGGCTCAGAAAGCACCGGTCGATTGTGTGACGACGGCCGCTTCCGCTTTTTTATGCCACCCCGTTCGGAGTATCGACAAGTAGACAGTCTCGTCGTGCGCTCGATAATCGGCGGGCAAATACTGGGCAGCCTGCCGCTGACGCTGGCCGCTGTTGGTTATGAGGACAATGAAACGTTTGCCGTCGGCAACTCTATCGTGATTCAAGGCGGGCACGATAACTTCTACAGGCCGCGCTTCATTGCAGTTGAACAAGTCACCGATATGCCCACTACCGTTGAACTGAACTCCGCATCGTTTCGTATTCTGCCCGAAGTCTTTGTTACACGAGATGAATTCGGTATTTCTTTGGCGCTTTCACCCGAGGCTAAATACGCCGACCGAAGCGGTCTCTGCTGGTGGGATGACAGAGAGAACGAATGGATCTGGATTGACGAAGACAGCCGGGATAATTCGCGGGTGGCAGGGCCTTCAAATGGCGGTGGTCTGTTTGCATCGCTATTCGATATTGCACCTCCGACAATTAAGAAACTGAACGTTAGAGAAGGGCAGACACTTAAGACGCTTCGGCCACTGATTGAGTTCATTCTCGAAGATGACCTCTCAGGCATTGAGGATGACCGCAACATCGATATCCGCATCAACGGCCAATGGCTGATACCTGAGTATCATCCCGCGACAGGACAGTGTGTTGCTGAGCCGTATGAATTGCTGAAGCCGGGGAAGTGTCTTTTGACAATTGACATCACCGACCGGGCCGGCAACCGGATTGAACTTAGCAGGACTTTCTACGTTGAATAGAATGGCAGCAGAAAACGTAGTTCGAAATAGAGGATAAGTGGTTTGTTTTTCCCGATCAAAGACGATCAGCCGACAGTTCGCCCGGCGCGCCTCACGGTAGCATTGATCCTCATCAACACGGTGGTGTTTCTGTACTCTCAGACTATGCGGGGACCAGAGTTCATGATGTTCCTCAGCAGTTTCGGGTACATACCGGCACTGTTCCTTGATGGCGGGGCGAGTTATATCGCGCCATCCTGGTTGTACGCCACGCCCGTGTTTTCGATGTTCCTTCACGGTGGCTGGATGCACTTGATCGGCAACATGTTGTTTCTGTGGATTTACGGGAACAATATCGAGGACTACCTCGGTCCGGTGAAGTTCCTGATTTTCTACATTGTTTCCGGCCTGGCGGCGGTGGGGCTCTACACACTTTTCAATCCGGGGTCCGAAGTGCCCCTGGTGGGAGCATCCGGGGCGGTCGCGGGAGTCATGGGTGCTTACATGGTGTTGCATCCGAAAGCTCGCATTACAGTGCTGATTGTCTATTTCTTGATCATGGTTCGTCAGTTCCCGGCCAAGGTCGTGTTGGGGCTCTGGTTTGTGTACCAGGTGTTGATGTCTGTAGTTGGCAGCTCGACCGGTGGCGGCGTGGCATGGATGGCGCACGTGGGCGGGTTTGTGTTCGGCTATGTACTACTGAAGATTCTTCTCAAGTTTCGCGGCAAGGGGACAACACCTTCGGGCGGCCAGCGTGTCTACAGAGTGAACTGGTAGAGGGATGCCCGTTTGTCTTTTTTGTAGAAGGGGTTGTTGATTAACCCTACTTACAGTTGTGTCGGGTCCTGATTCCGCCAAGCGGGATTGTGACCCGACACGTAACATCATGTTACAGAATAGAGTCAGGTCTCACAAACCTGCTATCGCAGATTTGAAGGACCTGACTCAACTCAGGGAGAGAACTTTTTCAACAAGCCCCGAGCTGTGGGGCACCTCCCCCGAATTGTGGACACATCGAGAAGATAGAGTTAACTTCTATCAGGAGGTGTGTTTATGTCCAAGAAGCGTCGTCAGTTTGACCGAGCTTTCAAAGTTGAAGCAGTGAGATTGGT
>Ga0164310_10001156_pt1 | contig 14682 bp, 11 predicted proteins | sample GuaBasSedimGuay1_FD_121795 | JGI IMG/M metagenome (GOLD analysis project Ga0164310, IMG submission 121795) | Subseafloor sediment microbial communities from Guaymas Basin, Gulf of California, Mexico - Guay1, Core 4569-9, 0-3 cm | ecosystem: Environmental > Aquatic > Marine > Hydrothermal vents... | reverse complement strand
TCAATAAGGTTTTCTGGCGCAGGGCCTATACCAAGAACTGTTTTAGTACCAGGAGGTATCTCAGTAAGACCTGCGTCTTCCACAACATACGTTGCTATTTTAAGCTGTTCAGCTTTTTCTTTTAGAGGATAAAAATCTTTTTCAGATTCTACTTTTACAACTGCTTTTTTAGCACCTTCTTTCTGCCATTTGTTAAACCATCTCGGGTTTTGTTTTTTAGTGTCAAGTACACAGGATACAGCTGCATGTGCTACTTGAGCTGCTAGTTTACCTGGTGAAAGTTTTAAATCTTCACGGGTAACAATCACCATTTTATATTCAAAAACCATATCCTTCTTCATAAACAATCTCATTCTTTTTTTTATCATATTTTTAGTTCTTTAAAATTTTCCTGACGCCATTTCTCACCCATCATCTCGGCTTTACCTCTATCTATTAAACCTTTAACAACCAAGGTTTTACCATTTATTTCAACATGTTTAAGCGGTACACCAAGGTATTTACTACCATTTTTGATGATAAGGACATCCTCATCTACTGCTACACTTTCACCTATTTTTCTACCAATTCCATCAAGTACAAAACGACAGATGAGTTCATCCTGTTTTGATTCTTCTTCTCCTCTTTCATCTTCCTTTTTTTTCTTTGAAAAAAAGAAGATTCTATTAATGAACATAGTTGATAAAACACCTGCCAACATAGTTTTATCCCGTTTTTACAGCCCCATGTATCTGCGATTCTATTATAAATCTTTGGAAATATACACTAGTCTCGTTTAGCACCATGATAGAATACGATACTGTAATCGTTGGAGGAGGACCCACTGGTGGTTTTACAGCTGCTAAAATAGCTGAAAAAAACTATAAAGTCGCTATTTTCGAAAGAAACAAAAAAACTGGAGTACCAATGAACTGCGCAGGGCTTGTAACACCACGAGTCTTCAACCTACTAAAAAACATACCCCAGGATAAAATAATTCAAAATAAGATTAAAGGAGCAAACATCCATTCACCATCTGATGAGATATTAAGTATCGGAGGCAACCAGGTTCACGCCCTAGTTATAAACCGTACAGTATTCGACCAGGAAATTATAAAAAAAGCCGAGGAACAAAAAGCAGATTTATACCTTAACAACACTGTTTTATCCTTACAAAAAAAACAAGACTTTGTTGAAATAAAAACATCAAAAAACATCAATGTTAAATGTAAAATTTTAATCGGAGCAGATGGTCCTTTTTCAAAAACCCGTGACAGGTTTATACTACATAACCCTAAAGAATTTTTACATGGCATCGGAGCAGAAGTATCTAATACTTGTTTAAACCCAGATTACGTTGAAATATTCCTTGATAACAAAATAGCACCAGGTTTTTTCGCATGGATCATACCTATAAACAAAGAAGGAACTAAAGCCAGAATTGGTTTATGCACAACACCCAGCGCACCATACCCACTGAAACAATATTTTTCAAACTTCCTCAAAGACAAAAAAACCCTACCGTTTCTAAAAAACAGTAAAATCATCACCCACATAGGCGGGGTTATACCCCTTGGTGTTCTAAAAAAAACCTACACCTCTAATGTAATGGTAGTAGGAGACGCAGCTGCACAAGTAAAACCCACTTCTGGTGGGGGCGTATACACAGGTTTATTATGCGCCAATTACTGTTCACAAACAGCAATAGAGGCGTTAAAAAACAATGATTACTCATCTCGTTTTCTAAAGAAATACCAGAAACTATGGTCAGCAGATATCGGTAGAGAACTAAATATAGGATGGAAACTTAGAACAATTTTCAAAAACCTAACAGATAAACAAATAAACGAGTACATAAAAAAATTCCAAAACCCAGAAATCATAGAAACCATAAACCAATACGGCGATATCGACTACCCTTCTAAACTAATAAAACCTTTACTTAAAAAAACTCCTTTCCTTTTAAAACTCCTTCCGAAAATAATCAAAGAAATAAAAAAACAAAAATATATATTCTAATTTCTTTTTTTTATTTCAGGTCCAGTTATTTAGACCGAGGCGGCGGAGGAGGTGGGACGTAATACTCGCTATCCTCGTACCCTACTGACTCTTTTTCAACAACAGGAACAACTCTTTTTCTCCTTTTTCGTCTAATAATAAAGATAACAAAAATAAAAACAATTGTTATTGCTAAACTTATTAGACATGGTGTGAAAACACCGATGATGAACAAAAGAGAGGGTATCATTTTACATGAAACTTCAACACTGAGATTAAACTCCATAGGTGTAAAAGAAATTTCAAAATAATTTCTACCGTCGCTGGTTTCCCCAACATTTGCTTTACCATAAACATCATCTACTTCTATATCCACCCCATGTGGGAAAACTATTCTATACGTGATAGACTGGTTTTTCAAACCCGTGAAACTATAGTTTTGAACTGGTATTTCGAAACTTGGGGGTATAAAAGACAGGTTAAACGAAACGGGATAAGAACTATGAGCATAATACGCTACTCTCACAGGCGGATGGGCATCCATTTTTGTTACATCTACATCTAGGTTTACTGATTTTTCAAAAACATCTCTATTAACATTACCAATTACTTCTAAACCTGAAAAAAGCCAGCTGATTCTGTTTTCAAAAGTTTTTTTACCATTATCTAGAAACATGTCAATGTCTTTCTTTTTAAACACGTTTTCCTGGATGCAGAGTCTAAAAGCATCAGAGTTTAGATAACCTTTTTTGAGATGAATAGGTGTTGGTAAGCTAAAATCCTCCGGGAGTTCTGTAACATTATAGTTTCTAACTTCCTCTGAATCTAATTCAAATATTAACTCTGTTTCACCTGTGAAAAAACTAAGGAGGTTTAAATCAGCATTTTTTATATCTACATTTACAACTATGTTTTTATCCTCTTTAGTATAATATGGTGGGTTATCTGAGGTGAATTCACCGGTGAACTCAATGGTGTCATTCCAGATGTAAGGGTTTTTCCCATCTAAATAAACACCCTCTGGCATTAAAATGGTGACATTATAGGGGTAACCAATACTGTTGAGGTTGTCACCAAAATTAAGAGAAGATTCTGTAACATTTGCTACTGCACCAGCGTTTACTAAACCAAACATTCCTCTAGCTGAAATGTTATATATTTCTAAATCAACATCGTCATCTTTTAGAACGGCTTTAACCGCAGGTTTTTCATTCATTTCTTCCACGTCATATGGTATAGGACATTGTGTTGTTGTAGTGTTATCCCAGTTGAATTTTAAATCCAGAGTTTGATTGAATTTTTTTGTCTCCACTGCTGTTTTTATCTTCTCCATTATCGTTTTTATTGTTTTTTCGTATATTTCATCCCAGGTTGTTAAATTGTTTTGTATAAGAAGCCTCAAACCATCCGCTGTTACACATGTTAAATTTATAAAATCAGGGATCATGTTATACCCTGTCACATCTAGTTTTTTTATAAAAACATCTGACTGCAGGGTTGTGGTTTTATTCTCTGCATCTAATAAGAACTGTATAAATATATCCTCTTTATCCCCTATTGTTGTAGGGTTTTTATCTTTCATTGACAACTCTGCTTCTATGTTTTGTTTGTTTCCATTCCAGTTTTTAATACTCCACTGTATAGTGTTTTCAATGTAATCATATTCACCATTGGTTCTACTTAGACTATATTTATTGTTTAAATCAAAAACAAAAGTGTTATTCCAACCGGGTTCTGCCTGTAAATTGAACCTGTAGGTGATCACTCCACCTGTATCTAATAAACCATTAACTACATCATAAACGTTTACGGTTTTATTTAAACCAAAAAAAACAGATGTAAGGTTGACTATGAAATCATCATAAAAGCGTTCGTTTTTATAAGCTGGTAAAACATTTAAAGACGATACTTCTGCGTTTTTAAAAGATTCTTTGATTATATTCATAAGTAATACTTTCAACTCTTGCTCTATTGCACCTAAAATAGTTAAATCACTCAATGTGTTTATCTCCTCATAGGTGTATGTTATCCCACTTCCACTTAACATAATCCTATGTACCATAAGTTCTACATTTACTCTGAAATCAGTTGCACTCACCATTTCAACATTAAACACTGCATCTACATGGTTCTCTATTGTTTCATCCATAGATACAGCATTCATTGTGAAAACAATAGATAAAAAAAGAAAAACAATAAACAGTATAGATAGATGTTTAGTTTTCATTAGTTGCAATTCGACATCCAACCTCCAAAGGCCTTAAAACTTATGAATTAAACATATGTTGATTATAAAAACTTTCTCACCCCCTACACACGGTAGCGTGCAGTTTTTTTACGAAACCACTAAAAACACTTATGTAATTTCAAAAATTGGGCATAACAAATTATGTATTACGTTGTCAGTGGAACAGCATCCAAAAATGTAGCTGAAAACCTTGCAGAAGAATTAAACGCACCAATAGTAAACACTATATCTAAACGTTTCCCAGATGACGAACTATATATAAGAATCCTAGACGATCTTTCAGGTAAAGATGTAATAATCGTTCAAACTACTTACCCAGATCAGAATATTATAGAACTATTCCTACTTCAAAACGCTGTACAAGAAGCAAAAGCAAAAACCATCACCATAGTAATACCATACTTCGGATACGCAAGGCAGGATACTAAATTCCAAGAGGGAGAAGCCATAAGTGCAAAAGCAATAGCAAAACTCATTAGCCTAAACGCAGACGAAATAATCACAGTTGACCCACACAAAGAACACATCCTTAAATTCTTTTCAAAACCAGCATACAGCTGCACTGCAGTACCCGCAATAGCATCCTATCTCAAAACAAAAAACATAGACATGATACTAGCACCAGACAAAGGAGCAATAGAAAGAGCAAAAAAAGCAGCTACCGTAATAAAATGTAAATATGACTACATGGAAAAAACACGTATAAACGGAACAACTGTTGAAATAAAACCCAAAAACCTAGACGCAGCAGACAAAAACATTGCAATAATAGATGACATAATATCAACAGGAGGAACAATGGCAGAATCCATAAAAAAACTAAAAAAACAAAATGCCAAAAAAATATACGTAGCCTGTACACATGGTTTATTCGCAGGTGATGCTATAAAAAAACTAAACTCCGCAGGAGCAGATGAAATAATATCAACAGATACAATACAAAGCGACTTCAGCAAAGTAAAAATAGCACCCACCATAGCAAAACTCATCACCACCATAAAAAAATAACTCTTCTTTTTTTTCAAGAAAAAACGTCTATATACCAAATTTTAATCAAAAAAACAAGGTACATGCGAAAAAAAAACATATTAAGATAAAACAATAATTTTAGACTTTAGATAAGTTATTTATAATACTATGGATTTACGGTTGTAATCAAACCCCCTACCACTTTATTATTAAAAACATTAAGTTTAGGTGAATACTAAAATGAGGAAAAGAGCACAAAGACGTTTTAAACCTCAAATAGAAGAAACAAGAAGACATACAATAGAGCGAGATAGAACAACAGCTGAAAAAAAACCATTACGTTTTAAAAAAAACTGGTGGATACCTTTAGCTCTTATCGCTATATTCCTACTCGTACTATTTTACAACTCATATTTTAACATTACAAGCGACATAGCTATTAACCCAGAGGGTAAAGGACTTGAGAAATACTATCTCTCAGGTCCAGATCCCTATTACAACCTACGTCTCATCAAAGGAACATATGAAACAGGACGTTACCCGTATTACTCAGAAAACGATCCATTGTTAAACTACCCGTTAGGTGCGACAGGTGGCCGTCCTCCTCTTTTCAACATGATGGCACTAGGTTTTAGTCGGCTATTAACACCATTCATGAGTGAATTAGATGCTATTGGTAGAGCTATGCAGTTTCTACCAGCACTCTATGGCGCTCTAATAGTATTCCCAGTATATTTCATAGGTAGAATACTTTTTAACAAAAAAGCAGGGCTTATCGCAGCGATGTTTATACCTCTTATACCCATCCATCTAGGATCTGGTCACGGCTCCGCATATTCCCTATTTGACCATGACTCATTCAACCTTCTACTATATTTCTCAACGTTTCTATTCCTTATTTTAAGTATTAAAGAAAAAAAACCAGTTAAATCAATTCTCTATGCTATACTAGGTGGGGTGCCTCTTGCTGCTCTTTCTATGACATGGTTTGCTGCTCATTTTCTATATGTTGTCATAGGAGTGTACGCTGTTGTACAGATGATATTTGATATTTTTACAAACAAGATCGAGTTTAAAATTTTTAGATCTACTTCGATTATTCTACTAACAGGTTATCTCATATCTTTACCTGTTTTATCTGCTAGACCAAGTGGTTTTACTTTTTCTCTTCCGTTTTTTATATGTATCGGTGTTATAGTTTTTGGTATAATCTACTATTTATTTGGTCGTCTCAGGATCCCTTGGACGTTGTCACTACCTATTGTTTTTTCAGTAGGTGGCGTTGCTTTAGCTTTACTTTATTTTATTAACGTATTAGCTAAGTCTTTTCCTTTTCTTTCACCTCTTAAAAGGCTTTCGACTATATTGTTCGGTAGCGGTATTTATGGCAGTAAGGTTTCTGGTACTATCGCAGAGGCGAACACATATGGTATTAGCCGTACTGTTATGTCTTTTGGCCCTACTCTCTATTGGTTAGGTTGGGCTGGTTTTGTTTTACTATTATGGTATTACTACAAGGATAAACGACGTAGGGATTATCTCTTCCTGATTATTTTATTTGTTGTAGATGTTTGGCTTACTGGTACTGCTGGTCGTTTCCTTAATGATATGGTTCCATTAATTGCCATACTTGGTGGATGGGTAACCTGGATCGTAGTAAGTAAACTTGATTTTAAACAGATGTTGAGGAATATTAAAAGCGCTGGTGGTGGTTTTCATGGTATACGTCGTGGTGTAAAAATCCTTCATATTGTTGGTATACTTTTTATTACTTTTCTTGTTATTCTCCCAAATGTTTTTATAGCTCTTGACGCAGCGGTGCCAAATAAGGTTTATCAGAAGGAAGATGGTAACTGGAGTAACCTTAAATGGGATATGTTTGGTGAAAACTATGTTGGAGTATTTGGATTGGGTGTTGGTAAAGAAGCGTATTGGTGTAACGCCTTGGACTGGCTTCGAGAACATGATACAGATATACCTAAATCTGAGGATAGACCTGCTTTTATATCATGGTGGGACTATGGATTCTACGAAGTAGCGTTAGGTGGTCATCCTACTGTAGCTGATAACTTCCAGGATGGTATACCACCTGCTGCTAATTTCCATACTGCTATTGGTGAAAAAGAAGCAACTATAGTTTTTATCATTCGACTACTAGAAGGTGATATGAAAGACAATAATGGGAAAATCTCAGAGGATGTAAAAAAAGCTTTTAATAAATATCTTAGTAAAAACGATACAAAAACATTAGTAGGATGGTTAGAGAACCCTACGACTTCACCATCATATGGTACCCCTATTGGGGAGATGTATGATAAAAACCTTAGTAAAGAACACCCTGTAGGTGAACAATATAGTATTAATGCTGTGTATCATGATGTTATAGATTTTCTTACTAATGGAGAAAACTATAGTTTATCTGATGAAGAGATCACTTGGTTGTATCATGATATTCAAAATATCACGGGTTATAGTATCCGTTATTATGGTGTTGAAGGATATGATATGCAGATTTTTAACATATTCGCGTACTTGGCTGATAAAAGTTTGCTTTTAGCTGGTGCACCTGAAGACGATTTTATTAAAATATACTATGTAGGGTATAAGACTGATTCTACAGGGAAGAATATTATAGAACGAAACCTTCATTTCACTTCTGATGAGCTTAAATCTATGGATATCGGCGAGAGGAGATATATACATATTACTGGTACAGATCAAGTGTTTAAAGATCCTTATTTTGATACAATGTTTTATAGGACATATATTGGTTATAATGAGACTGATCAGCAGGGTAAAAAAACTATTCCAAAACGTGGTCATATCCAGCTACCTTGTTTGGGTATGAAACATTTCTATGGTGAGTTTATCTCTGATCTTACAAAATACCCATATTATAATACTGGTAGAGCAGCTGTTGTTATAGCTAAATATTATGAGGGTGCATATGTTAATGGTACTGTTTTGTTTAAAAACGTTCCTATAAATAATTCAGAAGTAGTTGTTCAGAAAAACCTAAGTTATACAGGTAATTTCACAGTACCTATTGATCATGATAGTTACAAGATAGTTTCTGATGAAAACCCAGAGGGTAGATTTAACTTGTTAGCTGGTGCAGGGTGTCGCCTCCAAGTTCGTAGAAACCTTGGATTGGGTTCTTTTACTTTGAAAAATGTTACTTTTAATGGAGTTAATGGTTCAGATTATGCTCCGATAACTGATGATGATGCAATGCGTAGACCGGATTCTAATTATGAACGTTTCTTAAATATTACAATAGACCCTGCGAATGTTACTGGTTATGTTTTTGTTGATAAAGACGATGATAACGTGTTTAACAGTTCAGTTGATCAACCTCTTTTTTCAAATGTGTTACTTAGGATGTCTGAGATAACAAAGTTTACAAGAGATGAAAGAGGAAATGAGAGAGTTGAATTCGGTAATTACTATTCTTTACCAATAGATAAAAATGGTTCATATGAAAAAACAGGTTTACTCCCTGGTTACTATAGACTAGTTTTATATGATAATAATAGTTTTATTCTCTCCCTGGTTGATAGTGCTTTTTACTCAGGTAATACCAGTTTGAATATTTCAAAATGTAAAACAGCTGGTTTAGAAGGAATAGTTTATTATGATGAAAACTCTGATAATAAATATAACCCTGGTGAAGAAGTTAAAAAAGCAAAGGTTACACTTTATCATGTATTCCGGGATGAAAACGGTAATGTGATACAGGAGTCTCCTGTTGCAAATACTACTACGAAAGATGACGGGAGTTACTCGTTTAAATCAATAGTTCCTGGGAAAATAAATGGTATGAATCTCAACGAGTACTCAATTAAAGTTGAAAAAACACCTGTGTATCAATCAGTTAAGGAAGGTGTGTACCCTGAGGAAAATAAAACAATGACGTATAATATCTCCATGGGTTTAACACCTGTTAAAGTGAGTGGCAATACAACCTTTAATGGAAACCCAGTTGATAACGTCCTTGTTGAGTTTACACCTGATGAAACTGTTGAGAATAATACAGCAGAGAAGAAACAGGTTTATTCAGATGAAACTGGTTCTTATAGTGTTGAGCTTCAACCTGGCTCGTATAATATTACAGTTAGTAAAAAAGAAGGCACTGGTTACCCGCGTACTCTTGTTTACGAGGTAACAGATAAAATAGTTTTAACCAAAGGCGAGGGTAGTGTAACAAAAGATTTCTCTTTGGTTAAAAAATCTGTGACGGTAACTGGTTTAACAAAATATGAAGATCAGGCTATAGGTAACGTGAGTATTAGTTTCAAAAAAGACTCTTCTGTTGAGAATAACACCGCGGTATCTAATGAAGCCATGTCAGATGAAAACGGTTCATATACTGTAGAGTTAGCACCTGGTACATATAATGTTACAACAACAGGTGAACAGTTCAATATAAGTGGTGTGAATTACACCTATGAAGGATACGGGACATTAACGGTTACTGAAGACGATATTACTACGGGTGTAACATATAATGTTGAACTTTTCATGAAAGAAATAGAATGATAGGTTTAGCTTGTAAATAGTCTTTCTAACTGTTTTATTCTTTTTTTTAACCAAATTTTTAATATCCTTTTTTAGTATTACATTCTTTTTGTTTAAAACATGTTAAACTTGGATGAAGGTAAAAAAGCTGTATCTTTTGCGAGAGAGGTAATAGAGGAGTACGTGAAAAATAAAACAGTTCCAGAGATAGAGTTACCTGATGTTTTCAATGAGAAACATGGTGCTTTTGTAACAATACATACCTACCCAGAGTATGAACTACGTGGATGTATAGGTGTACCACTCCCTGTGATGCCTTTGAAAGAAGCTATTGTTGAGGGTGCTACTTCTGCTACACGTGACCCACGTTTTCCGCCGTTATCTCCTGATGAATTGGATAATATAGTTGTTGAAGTGACAGTGCTAACAGAACCAGAGCTTATACGGGTTGATAAACCCAGTGATTATTTATCTGAGATAGAGATAGGTCGTGATGGTCTCATTGTTGAACAGGGTTTCTTTAAAGGAGTACTTCTTCCACAGGTACCTGTTGAGCAGGGATGGGATAAAGAAGAATTTCTCTCTCATACATGTATGAAAGCTGGTCTTATGCCTGACGCCTGGTTTGATAAAAACACAAAAATTTATCGTTTTAGTGGACAGGTTTTTACAGAAACAAAACCAAGAGGAGAAATTAAGGAGAAGAAAATAGATGGATCTAAGTGTTGAGGGTAAAGTTTATGTTAATGGTGTTTTTGAACAGGCTTGTATAGGTGTTGAAAACGGTAAAATAGTTGAGATTAAAAAAATTTTGAAAGAGGATGAACATTTTGATTTTGGAAACAAGCTTATTCTCCCTGCGGGTGTTGATGTTCATGTTCATTTCCGTGACCCTGGTATGTTGCATAAAGAGGATTTCTATACAGGATCAGTTGCTGCTGTTTCTGGTGGTATAAGTTGTGTTTTTGATATGCCGAATACTATTCCTCCTGCTAATAGTGTAGAGTGTTTAGATGATAAAATAAAAATTGGTAATAGGAAGTCTGTAGTTGATTTTGGTTTATATGCTGGTGTTACAAATGATAACATTGATAAAATAGAAGGATTGAATGAGAAATGTAATGGTTTCAAGGTTTATCTCGGTAGTTCAACGTTGTCTCTCTTGTTTGATAAAAAAAACCTCCATAGGTTGTTGGATAAAGTTTCTTTAACTGGTAAACCTGTTTTGTTTCATGCTGAGGATGAAGAATGTTTAATCGAACATAAAATGGTGGAGAAAAACCTATCAGATCATCTAAGCTGCAGACCTGCTGTTTGTGAAGAAGTTTCGATAAAAAATGTTTTATCTATGTCGCAGGGTTCTAATGCTAAGGTTCATATATGTCATGTTTCTAGCTGTGAAGGGTTGGAGTTGTTGAAAGGTCACCTGGGTAACGTTAGTTTCGGTGTAACACCGCATCATTCTCTTTTGAATGTTGAAAAAAAACTTGGTTTTCAGAGTTTTTATAAGGTTAACCCACCTATTCGTACTAGTTTTGATAAGGAAGCTTTGTTTAACGCTATCAATAACGGTTTTGTTGATATTCTTGAATCTGATCATGCTCCTCATACTATGGAGGAAAAAAACGTTGATTTTGATGTTGCTCCTTCTGGTGTCCCTGGTGTTGAAACCATGTATCCTTTGTTTTTGTATCTTGTTAAAAAAGGTTTTTTGTCGTTTCAAAGGCTTACATCTGTGTTATGTACTCGTCCTGCTGAGTTGGTAGGTGTTTCTAAAGGTTGTATTGATAAGGGTTTTGATGCTGATTTTATAGTTGTTGATTTGAAGGAGGAACGTAGAATTAGATCTGATAATCTTCATTCTAAATGTGGTTGGACTCCTTTTGAAGATTGGCCTGCGGTTTTCCCAAGTTGTGTTTTTATACGTGGGGAAAAGGTTATAGATGATTATGAAATCCAAGTAAGTAAAGGTTTCGGAAGGTTTGTTGGTGTATGAAGAATGTTTGAAATACTACCAGAGTGGTTTCAGGTTTTCTTTTTCTCTATGATCCCATGGCTTGAATCCCGTTATGTTATCCCTTATGCTATGATATATCTTGGTTGGAGTTGGTGGCAGGCTTTACCTTTAGCTGTTATAGGAAATATACTCCCAGTACCATTTATTTTATTATTTTTTCATCATGTTGAAAAGTTTCTGAGAAAATATTCTTTTTGGGTTAAAATCATGGATTGGTTATTCTCTAAAACACGTAAACGCGCTAATAAAAAAATACAGCGCTATGAGCATCTAGGTTTACTTTTATTCGTAGCAATACCTTTACCTTCTACTGGTGCATGGACCGGTGCACTTATCGCTTATCTTTTTAACCTTGATTTTTCTAAATCAATAGCTACAATTTTTATAGGTGTTGTTATAGCTGCTTTCATTACAATTAGTTTAACATTGTTTTTTGGAAACATATTCGGGGTTTAAAATTTTTAAAAAAAACGAAAAAAAAAACAGTTAGAGGTTGATGGAAAAAGGTATGGATGAAGAAATAAAAACATTAGCATGTAAAACAGTTGATGCTGTGTATCGTAAAATCAAACGAGCATCTAAAACCGAGTTTTTAAAATTCAACAACAACATTGGTCTAGGTGCTGATGGGACTATTACTAAATATGTTGATAAAATCGCTGAGGACGCTGCGTTTAACATTATTAATAAATCAGAAAACAAGGTTAACGTTCTCAGTGAGGAAATAGGTTTCATAGATAACAATGCAGAGTATACTTTTGTCCTCGATCCACTTGATGGTACACGTAACGCCGCCCGTGGTATACCTTTTTACTCTGTTTCGCTCGCTATCGGAAAAAAAGAAATTAACGATGTAGAATATGGTATCGTTAAAAACATTCCAACTGGTGATGTTTTTGTTGCTGAAAAAGGATTTGGTGCTTTTTACAATAACAAACGTATATATGTCCCAGATATCCCAGATAAAGAACTCCTTTCATCCCTATCCTTAGGTAGAAACTTTGATAGAAAAACCATTACTCTCGCTAAAAAAGACAAAGTCCGCTCCCTCGGCTCTGCTTCTCTTGAAATGTGCATGGTAGCAATTGGTGCATTAGATTTCTATGTTATTGGAAAAGAATACCTTCGTGTTGTAGACATCGCTGCATCCACGCTTATCCTTAGAGAAGCAGGAGGTGTTGTCACCAACATCCATGGTGAAGAACTCAACCTTCCTTTTAACCTTAATGAACATACTAGTGTCATAGCAGCATGTAACATGGATTTAATCAAAAAAATTGTTTCTCAAAACTAAAAAATTTTTTTGCTTATAAAACAAGTTTTTGATAATCTCCACCTTGGCAGGGTTTACCATACAGTATCTCCATGGTTCTCCTCCGAGGATAAAATATTAAGGAAGAAATAGTAGAATAATAATCACCATGTGAACAAATAGTTAACCTATTACCTGTTTTTTCCTCATTATGGTCTCTTAATATATTTTTCAACTCTGTAATACTATATTCTTTTTTCGTATCCAGCAAAAACCTTACCCGGTTGTATCTTTTTTCACTAGAATCGTGTACTTTTTCCCCTTGTACGGAACCAGGTGTGTTTTTACTATAAACCGCGTTATAAGGTATATCCCACGGCGTCATCTCCCTAGTGAGATAATGATTCGTATTCACAATATACCCTCTACCATCATCATCATGTACACTCATATGGTTAGAAGTTAACTCTATAGATCTTAGATCTTCCTCTTTATCACCAATCAACAACAACGCACCACCTGCTCTTTTACTATTTTTTATAAAATCAACTGCTTCTTCAGTGGTTTTACAGTTTTCAAGCATTTCCTGGCACAATATAGATATGGGTATATTATAACATGGGTCATCCAACCCAAACGCATAGTTATAGCACACTACCAAACCATACTCATTTATACCAGCATGACACCCCGGGAGGGGTACCAAACTCGTATCAAGAGTACTATAACCATCATCAAGTATACAACGTCGTACTATCTGAAGCGGGAGAGAATCCTTGATATAATCAAAATTTTTAAAAATAACTAACTCCCCCAAATCATTTCTAAAGCTTTTAACTCCAAAAGAAGTACAACCCAGAGTGTATCTAATATTCAAACTCATATAACTCTCAAAAAAACAAGCGAGTTCTACTAACTTCAAATCTACCTCTGCACCATCAGATATACCTTTCATCCGGATACCCTGCTTAGGGTAAAATTTGTTTATATCCTTTCTAACATTTTTTGAACCCTTCTGTTTAAGGAACCAAATAAAAAAACTAGTAGGTACCCACCAAGGTTTTAAAATATGAAACTCTTCATCTCTTTTAATAACATCCAAAAAAACCTGGGTTAATTCTTTTGTCTCTTTACCCTGCTGCAAACCTACATCATAATGATCCCCTTTCAAATTATAGAGATCAACATCTCCATAACTCTGCATAATATTATACCAAGTTTTTACTAAATAACCTATTCGCTTTTAAACTCTCCCTCCCCACTTAGAATAAAAGAAAAAAAATTAAGAAAAAACCCCCCTCCTTAACTTGGTTCTTTACCGTCTCCAACCTTGTTTCTCTTTTTTTTATTTGATAATAACAGTTGATTTCCCTTTAACATATATTTTTGTTTTAGAAGTATTATCACTAACACATACAAAACCCAATCTTTCAAGACATCGAGATACTTTTTTTTTCATTTTTCACACCAAACTCAATAAAGTTTTTTTAGTACCAAATACAATAAACTAATGTTATTTATCTGTTTAAGTAGTATTTAAAATCTATGGTACAACTAACCACCATTCTCTACCTAAAAAAATTTTTTTATTTGAGGAGTCTGGAAAAGAAGCGGAATCGGATGGGATGAAATAAACCCCCTTTTTTAACCTCTCAAATTTTTTCTCCAGACCTCCCCAAAAACATAGTAATAATTTTTTTG
>Ga0164310_10001155_pt1 | contig 14700 bp, 9 predicted proteins | sample GuaBasSedimGuay1_FD_121795 | JGI IMG/M metagenome (GOLD analysis project Ga0164310, IMG submission 121795) | Subseafloor sediment microbial communities from Guaymas Basin, Gulf of California, Mexico - Guay1, Core 4569-9, 0-3 cm | ecosystem: Environmental > Aquatic > Marine > Hydrothermal vents >... | reverse complement strand
CTTCTCGCTGTTGCTTACGAAGCAATCTCTATAAATAGTAATCAACTAGCAATATAGATTGCTTCAGCAGAAACTCTCTGATAGATGCTTCGCAAAGACAAAGTTTGTATTATGCAGAAGCCTTTTATTTTGAACACACTGCATCTTTCTTAAGCAACAAACTTATTCTGGTTAAAATATCAGAGCAAAGAATTGATTCAAAATTGGAGTCAATGTTTGCATTTGGAGTAGATGAAATGAGCTGGGACGACGTAAATGAAGTTCATTATGACTGGACGTTATTGGATGAAATAAAAAATTACAGCAATAACATTAGAAAGACTATAGATCGTTTAGTAAAGCAGCTCCAATTGTCCTTACCTACTGGTCGGGAAGATAACTTTTGATTCATAATTATAAGCATAAAATACTTCAGTATCCATGTAGAAATATTATTTATACTCTTTAGGCAGTTACCAATTTAAGAAGTTGTGCAAAATGAATATTGAAGCATCTGCAAAGAATGGAATCATGTTCTTGAAAATGAACTTTTACCTGTGACAGGTGGTAAGGTAAAATTGGTAAAACCAGAAGATATTCCTTACTATGGCTGGGACAATAAATATGGAACTTTGGTTGAAGAAATTAAAGAATTCAATGCTTCAAAATTTCTGGTTTCCAATCAGAAATTATCAAATTTTTCCAATAAAATGGTTATCACAAAAAACAATATTAGACCAAAAATAGATGCGATTGGAAAAATATTAATAAGCTGAGTTTCCCGAATTTTGACTTAAAGAAGAAGAACCGTTTACTTCATTGTATGACATGAATGATGCTCTAAAATTTCAATTTCAGTTGGAGTATGAACCAAATGGTAAACCTTATGTTACACGTGAAACGTCACGCGTCTATAAAACTGAAATTTCACAAGTTACAATTCTGAGAAAGGTGGATTAGCAACGAATAAAAAACGAACAAGAGTGATTGGCTCAAGGATTTACGTCAGTAGTCGTCTATTAAAAAATCGGGACTTAGCTTTGCCAGACGAATAAACATGTGTAAGTCGGTTGCTGATTTTTATCATCTTTGCGAACTTAGCGGTAAAAGTAACAATTCGTTGTATTTTATTACTATTCTCCTTGACTCCAAATTCACCTTCATTTCCCTCATTCTTATGAAATGGAAATATGATATTAAACCGAACAGCGATGAAGCTGTGATCAATGTTTTTCAATCCTTATTACGATTGAAAGCTCTCTATCGACAAGGCTGGCTTCAGCGTGAAGTTCCTGCAGAAAAAACAGAATCAGTGGCAGATCATTCCTTTGGGATTGCTATGTTGGCACTTCTGCTTTGTCCACCAGAGCTGAATAAACTGAAAGTTCTTGAAATTGCTTTGCTGCATGAAACCGGAGAATGTATTATCGGTGATCTGACACCCTGGGATAATTTTACTGAAGAAGAAAAAAGCCGGATGGAACTGGATGCTGTGGAAGAAATTCTAACCCAACTTCCCGATGGAAAGCGACTCATCTCACTTTGGAAAGAATTTGAATATGAAACCAGTGAAGAGGGTAAATTCGTGCGGCAACTTGATAAACTGGAAATGGGTTTGCAGGCAGAAGTATATAAAAAACTGGGATTTGATGAGGCAAAAGCATTAATCAAATCAGCTCATCAAAAAGTTTCGGATGAGGGATTGAATAAGTATTTGACGAAAGGATAACAAATGAAAAAAGCAATTCTAATCATATTCTTAGGAGCAATTATGATCTTAAATGCAAACGATTATTTAATTCCAGAATTGGTCTTAGAATAGAACTTATGCGACTGGCAGTTATCGGCAGTAAAGATTTTCATGATTACAAAAAACTGAGATCTGTTTTGGATAAAATCTCTGGAATTACAACTATCGTTAGCGGAGCAGCAGATGGAACGGATTCACTATCTGCAAAATTCGCTTTGCAACACAACATCAAACTCATAGAATTTCCACCTGATTTTGTAAAATATGGGGAAGAAGCCAAACATGTTCGCGACCGGAAGATCGTGGAAAATTGTGATAAACTCATTGCTTTTTGGGATGACAAATGTGAAGGAACAAAATACACAATAGATTATGCTAAGAAGATGGGAATTCCAATAAAGATTTTTCAAATCCAAAATTCTCCTCGATCAACGGGAGATGCCGACAGACAGAGGGGTTAGTGAAAAAAATTATTATCGGAATTCACGGACTTAAAAATAAACCGGAAAAATCTCTATTAGAAAATTGGTGGATTCGTTCTATTCAGGAAGGTTTTAAAGCTAATGGTTTAGAGCAACTTCCATTTGATTTCGAACTGGTATATTGGGCTGACCTGGAATACGAAAAACCACTCGATCCAGCGATTAAAGATGAAAATGATCCCTTATTTCTGAAACATCCTTATGTTCCTTTCAGTCATACTGTTTCAAAGGAAATTGAGAGACGAAATAAACGCAGAATACTAGACATATTAGAAACTGGTATGGACAAATTATTCCTGCAGAAAAATGGTTTTGGCGGACTTGATAAAATTGCTGATATAGCCATTCATGCAATGTTTTCAGATCTGGATGCTTATTATCACGGTAACTGTAAATTTCGAAAAGAACTTAAAGCCAGAGAAGCTTTTCGATATAGACTTGCTGTTGTGTTAAAAAAATATCCAGAGCATGAGATTCTGCTTATCGCTCATTCTATGGGATCGATAATTTCGTATGATGTTCTTACCCAGAATATCCCTAACCAGAATATTGATACATTTTTCACATTGGGTTCACCTCTGGGATTGCCGGTAATAATAAAGAAAATTCTGCAGGAACAGAATAAAGAGATTAGTTCAGACAGTAAACCGATAACACCGGAGAATATTACTAGAAAATGGCTCAATTTCTCTGATCTTGATGATAAAGTAGCCTTGAATTATAGTCTTTCAGATGATTATGCAGAAAACAGCAGAAATATTAAACCAATAGATAATATTGTGGAAAACCAATACGAATATAATGGACAAAATAATCCTCATAATGTTTATGGATATTTGCGTACACCGCAGGTGGCGCAGGAAATTTTTGAATTTTTAAACAGGAGGGAATCATTCCTGCAGAAAATTTTAAGAAAATTAGGAGTAAAATGAAAGTAAGATTCGTTTTTATTTTACTGATTTTTAGTACCTCATTTCTCTTTAGCCAATCTTCCCAAATTGATAGTTTAATCATTGCTGTCCAGAATAGCTCAGACACAGCCAAAGTAGATAATTTGAACAAACTTGCCAAAGCCTATTGGTACGAAAATCCGGAACTTTCTATAGAACATGGAAATCTGGCTGCTAAGTTATCCCGCAAATTAAAATACAAAAAGGGCGAAGCAGATGCAATCAACAATATCGGAGGAGCTTATTATTTTCTGAATGATTTCGATACTGCTGTCGAATATATGGAAAAGTCATTAGAACTAAGAGCAAAAATTGGAAATAAAGAGGATTTGATTATTGCTTATAATAACATGGCAATTATTCATGAAAGTTTAAATAGATACGATAAAACACTAAACTATTATCAACAGGCCTTGAAATTGCAAAGGCAAATTAATGACAAAACAGGTATTGCACATACGTTAAATAATATTGGCAGTTTGTATGAAAAATTAAATGACTATAACAAAGCTCTTGAAAACTTTCTGCTTTCATTACAAATGAATGAAGAAATCGATAATTTGATGGGGCAGGCAATCAATCTGGGAAATATCGGATTGACCTATGGTTATCTATCGAATTATGATAAGGCGCTGGAATATCACTTTCGGGCTCTCAGTTTACATGAGGAATTAGGAGACACATTAGGTATTTCAACAATCCTGGGCAATATAGGAATGATCTACGATGACTTGGGTAATAATGATATGGCCTTGGAATATTATCTTAAGTCTTTAGAAATGGAAGAAAAAAATGGTGATGAAGTTAGAATTGCTAATTCACTGAACAATATTGGCATTGTTTACGATAACCTGCAGAATTTTAATCAGGCTATTGAATATTATCAAAGAGCTTTGGAAAGCTATGAAAAACTTTCTGATATGAATGGAATTGCAAATGCCTCTAATAATATTGGGGTTGCATACCAGAATATGAACAACAATAAAAATGCTCTGGAGTATTTACTGAAAGCCCTGAAGTATTATCGCGAACTTGATAGAAAAAAAGGAATCGCAGCAACGTTGAATAATGTTGGCACCGTGTACTATAACTTAAAGAATTATTCAAAAGCGGAGGAATTCCTCAATGATGCTCTAGATTTAGCGATTCAAATCGAAACCCGTGATCTCATCATTGAAATCTATCAACATCTCTCCAATGTAAAAGCAGCTCAGAAAAAATTTGAATCTGCCTTGAATTATTATAAAATGTATTCCAGTGTTAAAGACAGTATCTTCTCTAAAGAAAGATTGGAAATAATTGCCGGAATGGAGGCAACTTACGAAGTGCAGCTCTTATTGGAAGCAAGGGAAAAGGAAATTGAACTGCTGCAAAAAGATAATGAAATTTATAAGTTAGAATCAGATAAACAAAGACTCGCTATGTGGTTACTTTATTTTGGCTCAGCGATCATAATAGTTTTAGCTTTTGTGATCTACTATCGCTATCGGTTAAATAAAAAAGTAACTTTAGAATTGGAAAGGCAGGTTGAAAAAAGAACCAAAGACCTGCGCGAGATTAATGAATGGCTGAAAAAAGAGATCAAAGAACGGAAAGCTCTGGAAAGTCAGCTTATACGCTCTGAGCGTTTGGCAGGTGTTGGAGAACTGGCTGCAGGTGTAGCTCATGAGATCAGGAATCCATTGGGAAATATCAGCTCATCGGCTCAAATATGTTTAAGCAAATACGATCTGCAGAAATCGGTAAAAGATTTTATAGAGATCATACAGGAAGAATCTGATAAGGCAAATGCTATAATAAAAGGATTATTGGATTTCGCAAATCCTCGAGAAGTTAAACTTAAGAAGAGCGATGTATGTAAAATTTTGAACAATGTCTTAAATAGTGTGAACGCACATGTAATAAATTGTAAAATTAAAGCTCAGATTAACTGTGATAAGAATATACCACGAATTATGTTGGATGAAAAGTGGTTTGAACAGGCAATTCAAAACTTGGTTTTAAACTCCATTCAGGCTATGCCGGAAGGTGGTAAATTAAATATATCGGCCAAAGCAGACTTCAATCGGAAAGAACTTTCAATTTTGATAGAAGATAATGGAGAAGGCATACCGGAGGAACAGATTTCCAAAATTTTCGATCCCTTCTTTACAACTAAAGAAGATGGGGTTGGATTGGGGCTAAGTTTATGTCACCAGATAATTTCAGATCACAATGGCAAAATGAATGTGGAAAGTCAGATACAGAAAGGAACCAAGATCACACTGACTTTTCCCATTACATATATATAGTATCAAGTTAGTAAACAGGAATATTGGGGGAAGGCTATTTTATGGAAAAGATCTTAGTAATTGATGATAATAAAAATATGCAGCTTATTCTTAAAAATATCTTAACCGATGAAGGATATGATATTGAAACTGTGGGTAATGGAAAAGGTGGATTAAAACTTGTTAAAGAGTTAAAACCAGATTTGGTTCTGCTGGATATTCGTCTTCCTCAGATGAATGGTATGGAAGTTTTGCAAAAGATCATGGAGTTTGATGAGGATTCTTTGGTGATAATGATCACAGCTTTTGGAGATATAAAAACAGCTGTTCAAGCCATGAAGTTGGGTGCTTATGATTATGTTACTAAACCATTTGTAAATGATGATCTTACCATTACAATAAAAAAAGCTCTAAAAACCCGAAGCTTGAGTAGGGAAGTGGAGTGTTTGCGTAAAAAACTTAAAGAGAAAACGGAAAATGTTCAAATCACTGGGGAAAGTCTGCAGATAAAACGCATATTAAAACAAGTTAAACTGATAGCTCCCACCGATATGAGTGTAATAATACAAGGTAAAAGCGGAACCGGCAAAGAAGTTATTGCCAATATGATCCACCGAAAAAGTAATCGTAACGATAAACCGTTTATTCCTATTGATTGCGGAGCAATACCAGATACTCTTGTAGAGAGTGAACTTTTTGGTTATGAAAAGGGAGCTTTTACCGGAGCAAACAGCATTAAAAAAGGGAAATTTGAAGCAGCAAACGAGGGTACTTTATTTTTAGATGAGATCACGAATCTACCTGCTGCAGCTCAAGCTAAACTCTTACGTGTTCTGCAGGAAAAGAAAATCCACCGCATTGGCAGTGCCAGTGTTATTAATATTGATATACGAATAATTGTAGCTACAAATCTGGATTTGATCGAAGCAGTTTCAGATGGCAGGTTCAGAGATGATCTATTTCACCGTTTGAATGAATTCAAATTAGTTTTACCGCTTCTTTCTGAACGCAAAGATGATATTCCGATCTTAGCTGACGAATTCCGGCAGTCTGCCAATGAAGATTTGGGTAAAAATATCAGAGATTTTTCTCCTGAAGCTATGAAACTGCTGCTTTCTTATTCATGGCCAGGTAATGTGCGTGAACTAAAACATGTAATTAAAAGAGCTGTTTTGCTGGAAGAGAGCGAAATTATTTCAGAGGAAGTTATTAAACTGGAAATGGCAACAAAGCAGCAATCAGAAAATGGAGTAGATGTAGATGAATACTACCAGATGATCATAGACGAGGGTTATTCACTTTCCGAAATTACTTCACAGGTAAGCAATAAAATGGAAAAAGAGATAATCAAACGCATTCTGATGGATGTACGTTACAATAAATCTAAAGCAGCCAGAATACTGAATATCGATAGAAATACACTCTATTCCAAAATAAAAAATCTAGATATTTGATTGGAGTACCCGAGTCGGATTATTGAAGAACTCGACTCGAGTGTTCTGTAATTGATGGCAAATATTCTCCTGAAGCTTATTTCCTTGTCTTTTTCTATTAAAGAAGACAAGGAAAGATAATGTACAACGACGTTGTACATCGTTGAAAGAACCTCAATATGCAACGTTGCTGTACAATAATTCCAATCCTAAAAGCTTTTGATATAAATTTCATTCCGAATCTTTGTTGGAAAATTATCTTCTTCTTCTTCTTCTTCTTGTCCTCTTCCGTCCTCATACTGCTTATTTTATTCCGCACACTTATTTTTAAATACTATTGATCTCTATTCTGATTTCAGAATGTAATGAATAATTCATTAAACCGCAATCTTCTACTACTATTGAAGTTCCACGTTTTACGCATGCTGTGTAACTGTTTGCTGGCATAGCAATTGCATTTTATAATCTAAAATCGAAGGAGGAGAAGATGAAAAAATTCACATCCCTATTAATTATTTTATTTGTTGTTTTTAGTCTTTCAGCCGAAAAAATGCAGCCGATTTACAAAAATGCTGCCATTGATGAACATGGCTCTGCTGCCAGAGTCTATGAAAACAACTCTCGTGAAATTCCCAATTGGGAATTCAGTATTGATCCCGTTGGAATAATCACGAATTACTATGATTATCAGCCAGGAAGTTATAACAGCATTCCAGTTCGAGTACAATCAGAAGAAGTTGGTGGCGGAATCTATTTGGCATTCCATTCCCGCGAGACTGCTGCATCTACCAGAAGGGTTTATTATGCTTACGTAGATTCTGAAGGTAATGTTACAAATACTTCAACCATAAGTACAGATGACCTGCATGAAGGCTACCCTGGAATAGATCTTGATCCGGTGAATGGTGATCCTCTTGTAGCCTGGCATGTAAATATCGATACCAGCACAGCCGACGAAGAAGTTGTTGCTACTTATGATATGTTTCATCTTGGCAGTCCTGGTCTTTGGAAGAGTCCCTTTGTAATGATGGATGATACAACTCAATCTCCCAATATGCCGGACGATGTGTTTGTATGGCCTTATGTGTATGTAGGACCATCTCCCGATGCTGCCAAACGTCGTGTTTATATAATAGCCAGCAATAATGATGCTGCTTCAAATGGAGATCCTTCTGAAAATATTTTGATAGCGTATGCAGATTTTGATGAAAATGACTTTAATGCTCAGTCTGAACTGGACTGGTCTTATAATACAATTCCGTTGTTGGATGAATGGCATGATTGTAATCCTGAATGGATTAGACCTGCTCATGCAATTACTGTAGATGAAACTGGCTCTGTATATCTTTTTGGCTATACGGTAACAGAAGATGCTACGTCTCCTATGACAGATCATCTTTATGTTTTTAAAAATGATAATTTTGGAGAAGGTGATTTTGAATTTATTTCTGATGATTTTCATATGAGTGTAGATAATCCTTTGAATCAGGATGGTACACCTCGATTTATAGATCCCGATACAGGATTAGGACATGATATATATTTTGCTCCATATCTCTGTAATCATCAAAATGCTATAATTTCTAATGGAAAATTGTTTTTTTTGGGAAATATGAACATGCTGCTTTATCCTGATTCATGGTATCCCGATTTACCGATAATGTATCCCAAAATATACACCTATGATATTGCCACTGAAGAATTTAGTTTCCAGGATATTTATATTACAGGCGCAAATCCCAATGATGATAATGTAATGCTTCCCTGGGATTTGGATGAAGATGGCGTGGTAGATGAATTTGATGATGATGGATATGTAACATGGGTTGAAGGATGGCCAATCTATCATTTTGATAATGCTGTAGCTTTTGATGAAAATCGCTGGCAGATAACAAAAAATGAAGATAATGGCTGGTTAGTAGCAGTTTGGAGTGAAGGCTTGAAATCACGCTTGGGTAATATTCCTGAACCTGGCTATGAAGACTGGGCAGAGTACCCTGAAATTGCTATAATCGTCTCGCAGGATAACGGAGCAACCTGGTCTGATGTAATCTTGATGAATGCTAAAGCAGGTGATGATAATTTTGTTCCTGAGCTGGATGGCATGATCCCTGAGTATGTTTACACAGGCGATAAGGTGGAAGATCTGGGCAATGGCTGGGGTCGCTTGCACCTTATGTTCCTCGATGACAACAGTTATGGATCTACCATCAATGGTCATGGAGAAAATCTGGGTGGAACTATGATGTATTCTGCCATAGATATTGATTTCGGTAATAATTCTGCTCCTAACAATGAAATTCCCCTAATGGCGGGATTAGATCAGAATTATCCTAATCCATTCAATCCAAATACGACAATTGAATATAGTTTAAAAAGCACAGGTCATGTTTCTATTGAGATCTTCAACATAAAAGGCCAGAAAGTAAAAACCCTGATCAATCGTGAGTTAAATGCTGGTGAACACAGTATTGATTGGAATGGAACAGATGATACTGATACCAGTGTTTCCAGCGGAATTTATTTCTATAAATTGAGTGCTGGCGACTACACAAGTGCCAGAAAAATGATCCTGCTTAAATAATAGAAAGCACTAAGTATGATATGAAGGATTAACAAAGAGGTTAGTACTCTTAATAAATGTTAATCAGCATCCCCACGCACCGGGTTTTCATATGGAGATCCGGTGCAATTGATTTATAGATTCAAAATAACTCTATAAAAAAATTGGTTTTAGCAACCACTCATTCTGTTGAGCTTATTCCGCAATTAATTTCGCGTTTTTACTTAGTTTAAAAAGCATTGTATTATCTGATTAAGCTTTCTTAAGATATTCAAAAATAATATTTTATATACAATGTTGTCTCGTGCTTTGTCGATTATGGCATAGCAATTGCATTTTGATCATATAAATCTTATAAGGAGGAATAAAATGAAAAAGCTAATTATTATACTGATAATATTCACTTTAAGTATTAGCCTTTTTTCCAAACTGCAGAAACAGGTAATGAAAAATTCAGAGAAGCTCACGTTCCACAAACAAGCCAGAGTTTTTCAAAATCCTTCCCGCGATGTTCCAGAGTGGGAGTTCAGCATCGATCCGGTTGGAATAATTACAAACTACTATGATTACCAACCTGGAAGTTACAACAGCCTTTCCTTGCGAAAACAACCAGCAGACGCTGGCAATGGTATGTATGCCATTTTTCATTCCATGGAAACAGCTGCATCTACCAGACGAGTATATTACACCTATATCGATGATGCAGGCAATATAAGTAATATTGCCACAATCGGCACAGACGACATTCATGAAGGTTACCCCGGGATTGATATTGATCCGGTTTCAGGTGATCCTATTGTAACCTGGCATGGTAACTTTGAAGCTGCATCAGTAGATCTAGAAATAGTAGTTTCCTATGATCTGTTCCATTTGGGAAGCCCCGGTTTGTGGAAAGCTCCTTTTACCATTTTGGATGAAGCTACTCCTTCTCCTAATGCACCTGCTGATGAATTCAATTGGCCTTATGCCTACATTGGTCCTTCACCAGATCCCAATAAAAGAAGAGTATATGTGATCTCTACAAATTATGATAACTGCCCGGTGAATAATTTGCCTTCTGAGAATGTAATGATAGCTTATGCAGATTTCGATGAAAATGATTTCAATATGCAATCTGAACTTGATTGGACATATCGAACAATTGATATTTTGGATGACTGGCATATGGGTATTCCGGAATGGATTAGACCTTTTCAAGCTGCCTCTGTAAGTGATGATGGAACCATTGCTTTTTTTGGCTACACTGCAACGGATGATGCCAGCACGCCAATGGCAGATAAAATGTATGTGCTAATTAACGATAATTATGGAGAGGGTGAATTCACTTATACTGAAACAAGCTGCTATTATGGTGTAGATAATCCAATGAACCAAGATGGAACTTATGCTTTTGAAGATCCCGATACCGGCCTGCCCCATGAAATTTATTTTGCTCCTTCTCTTTGTAATCATCAAAATGTTATTTTTCACGATAATGGAACAAAGCTTTCCTTCCTCGGAAATATGAATATGCTGATCTATCCTGATTCCTGGTATCCCGAAAGACTGCTAATGTATCCGAAAATTTATACTTATGATATTACTAACGATGAATTTAGCTTTAAAGATGTCTTCCTTACTGGCGCAAATCCAAATGATGACGTTCCGATGCTTCCCTGGGATTTAAATGAAGATGGAATTGTGGATGAGTATGATGATGACGGCAATGTTACCTGGGTTGATGGCTGGTCAGTTTATCATTATGATCCAGATGCTGCTTTTCATGAAAATCGCTGGCAAATTACCAATAATGATGAAAAAGGTTGGTTGGCTGCTGTCTGGTCGGAAGGAACAAAAGCTCGTTTAGGAAATGTACCGGAACCGGGCTTTGAAGATTGGGCTGAGTATCCTGAAATTGCGATTATTGTTTCATCTGATAATGGTGCTACCTGGTCTGATCCTATCATTATTAATGCTAAATCGGGAGATGATAATTATGCTCCTGAATTAGATGGTATGATTCCATGTTATATCTATACTGGAGATGTTATCGAAGATATGGGAAATAATGTGGGCAGGTTACATCTTATGTTCCTGGATGACAATAGTTATGGCTCTTTTATTCAATCACACGGAGAGAATCTGGGTGGAACAATGATTTATACTGCTATCGATATAGAATTTCCTCCTACTTCTGTTGAACCCCATACAATTCCAGCTGCAATTCAGCTCGAACAAAATTACCCTAATCCGTTCAATCCTTCTACATCGATTTCCTATAATCTGCAAAACGCTGCAGATGTTACACTGGATATCTATAATGTAAAGGGTCAAAAAGTAAGAACACTGGTAAATGAACACAAAACAAGTGGTTCTTTTACAGTAGATTGGAATGGAATTGATAATGAAAACAACAAAGTTACCAGCGGTGTTTATTTCTATAAATTGACTGCTGGGCAGGACACAGTTACAAAGAAAATGCTGATGCTGAAATAGACTCTACCAAATAAAATTTAACATACACGAATGCCGGATTGTCATTTTGATATCCGGCTTTTTTTTGTTTGGTTATTCAATATCACAAAGTGATGAATTAATTCCGCACCACTATGACAAATCTATTTTTTGAATAAATAATTTACAAAATAAACCTGACGAATATGTGCTATTAGTGCTTTCATTGAAACAACTTAAGATAATTATATTTGTATGAAATATTGATAACTATGCAATGGCACACATAATGCAATAATCTAGCTGGAGAGTATTTCTGTAATCTTAGGGGAGGATTCATGGTTTTCAGAAATCTCAAAATGATTTCACTTTTATTGTTTGTAATTTGTATTTCACACTACCTGTCGGCAAAATCTATTGATAGTAACAGCAGCAACAAAAAGTTTGATCTGATCAATTACCACAATGTGGGAAATATCTGGCTGCGAGTAAGTAATTATGGATTTTTCGGATCAGGAAACGATATTCAACCTCAATGGCCGTCGTTAGAATATCCTGGTGGCAGCGCTATCGACTATCTTTATCAGGGAGCTCTCTGGTTTGGAGCAAAAAAGGTAAGACGAAATCTATTTGGTGAAAAACTCTATTGGCTGGATGATAATCCTCAAAATAGAGATGATTGCATTCCTGCCAGCAATCCAGAATGGACAACTGACCTTAAACTTGTTGTTGATACACTAACAAGTGTTGGCTTCGATGGTGATAACAATCTGTATGAATTTCTACCTGCTTACAATCCATTGGAAACTTCTGCTCTGGGACAGACGTACAGTCAGTATAATATTTTCGATAGAACTATGTCGGCTTCTATAAGAGAGCAGCGCAGGGGAGAAGATGATGACGGAGATGGACTTATTGATGAAGATCCGGTTGGTTTTGGTTTTCCATTGAGAACTACAGAAAACGGTATCCCTGACGAATTCGTTGATCTGGGAGGAAACTTTTTACAAGACCAGACACTAAACGATATAGCTGCGATTACCGCAAATCAGGATATCTGGTATCCGCTTGGATTTGTAGAGCTGAGCTATGATGAGAATGAATTTTATAATTTCAGCCAGGAAAATGATGATGATAGAGATGGACTTATCGATGAAGATGGTTATCCTGTTTCTGAGCAAGATTATATTTCATATTATTATGACTATAGTCCTTTTGGAACAACCGGGGAACGAGATTGGGGAACCGCAAATGGAAACAATTATCATGGAAACGAGGAACAGCTCAATATTAGAGTACGTCAGTTAAGTTATCAATGGAGCTATGATTATATTAAAAACCTGGTTTATGTGGAGTTCAACATAACAAACATGAATCCTCAGGATACTTTATACGACTGTGCTATGGGTGTATATATGGATTCTGACGTTGGACCTCAGGCTTATGATGATAATGCCAGATCGGGTGATGATGTAAGCAGTTATGTCTCTGGGGAAGGATATGAATTTGCCTATACCTACGATGAAGATCAGGATAATGGCTTGACGACAGGTTTAATAGGCTCTCGGGTTTGTACACCCGATCCTGATTCTCTGGAATTTGCCTGCTGGTATTGGAACGTGACTGATGGTCCTGATGATCTTGATCCGCTTGATCTGACAGCATCCCCTACTGCCAACCAGAAATATTGGCTTCTTACCAATCGAAATCCTGATACAGATAAATATATTTCACTTAGAGAAGAACCTAATTCTCAAGTCAATAATCCTGGAGACACCAGATATTTGTTTGCCTTTTATGGAGATATGCAGGGGATGAATAACGCAAGCAATGCCTCTTGGAACCTGGCTCCGGGCAAAACAATGAAAATAGTCATTGCTGTTTTTCCCGGTGAAAATCTTGCCGAATTAAAAACTCAGGCAGTATGGGCTAAAGATATCTATGAAACACCACAACAATTGGAAACAGTTACTCTCCCTGACACATTCCCACATTACATCGCACCGGAACCTCCAGCTATTCCTGCTATGTTCGCCGAAATGGACGAACAGGGTAACATCATTCATGTTTATTGGGACAATCGCTCTCAAATGGATAATTACGATACAAAAACTGTTCCCAATGAAAACATAGGCTGGCAGAATGATGATCCTGACCTGGATAGCTTTGTAGATAACTATGATTCAACAGTTTTTCCTGAAGAATTTTCACCGGATTATCCGGCCAATTGGAATCCAAATGGTATTTTAAATCCCTGGACAGGTTATCGGCTGCGGCATGATTTTCAGGGTTATGCTCTTTGGGGGCGTTCTGGTAATGGATCACAAGAATTTTGGACACTTCAGCAAAGATGGGATAAACATGAAACTGCTGTTGATGAGGCTGATTATGAAGTAAATCTTGGCTCAGATGATTATAAATACTTCGGTGGCAGTGGCTCAATGTGGTATACGGATATGGGATTGCCAAATCAAAATGAAGCTACAATAAATGATGTGGATTATTTCAGATATAATGAAAATTATGAACTTGTAAATTATGAGGTTGGTGATGAAATTTACGGATATCCAATTTATGATCCTGCTAAAATGATTACGGATCTTCCTGAAAATATTTATGCTCTTAGTAAAGATGATCAATCTTTATGGTTTAAACATCCCAATCTGAGAGATGATATTTATCTGGCATTATATGATGACAAATTAATTCCTTTGGAAGATCATTTAGGAGAAAATTCCGTGGTTGAGGGTGTGGAAGATGAAAGTCACATAAAAGACAGGTTATCCAGAAGATACTATCATTCCACCATAAGTAATCCACCCAAAGGAGTAGAATATTAT
>Ga0164310_10001154_pt1 | contig 14721 bp, 10 predicted proteins | sample GuaBasSedimGuay1_FD_121795 | JGI IMG/M metagenome (GOLD analysis project Ga0164310, IMG submission 121795) | Subseafloor sediment microbial communities from Guaymas Basin, Gulf of California, Mexico - Guay1, Core 4569-9, 0-3 cm | ecosystem: Environmental > Aquatic > Marine > Hydrothermal vents... | reverse complement strand
GCAATAGGTTCGCGGTGAAGCAGCTCCATGAAACCTGTGTCGTTGGTATAATTTGGCATTAAAGTTGGACGACTAATAATCCTCAAATTAAGTCGATAAAATTTTTCGAGGGATTCATTTATTGGCCCACAATAGAGTGCCATATTAACTGCTGTTACTCCTCTACCATGATATAATGCCCTAAATACCTGCACAAGCTCCTCTGCTAAAGCACCAACTTCTTCGTCCGAAAATTTTGTTATATCTGTTTTGGGGATTTTGATGATTCCTGTCAATTCATCTTTTCCAATGGGCGAAAAGGTTGCCGTCCAAGTCATAAAATCATTTTCAGTTATAAAGCGTTGATCTAATTCTTTCTCAGACTCGAGTAAATCCAACCAGTAATTCCTCCCTTTTGTTTCAGGAGTAGTTGTTGCGTTGTAATAATCCAGGCTTTTTGTAAGGAGCAAATCGGTGAGGTAAGTTGGTTTGTCATCAAGAATAATTTGAATGTGGGGATGAATAATTGATGAAGCGGAAGGTGGGAGAAAATTGAAGTTTATACTCGGGAATTTCAATTCCGGATTTAATTTATACACTGCCTTGAAGTATTTTATTGATCCAAGAATTGCATCTCGCCAAATAGCTGGCGAAAAATCTGGCAGGTTCGTAAAATGTTTTGAGCCGAGGGTAACTACTGCATGATTCTGTGAGAAAACAAATAGATTGGGGAAGACTATAATTTCGCCTATGCTAATTCGTTCTTCAAGAGCCAATTCCTCAGGAAATTTAGGCGTGCTTTGTTTTAAAAAATTGGAACAGAAAAAGCATTTCTTGCTGGAAGCCTCAACGATTTTTTGTAAATTTGCTTCAAAATTTTCTCCTGGGAGTGTGGCTTGTTTCACGCGTTCTGCTCGTAAGGCATTTATTCGGGAAGGGATTTTCAGTAATGGATCGTATCTTCGCTCAATTTTTTGCTGCACAAGCTTAAATCCTTCCAAAGGGCTTCTAATTGTTGCTATAGCAATATCTTTTTCAAAGAGGATTTTTCCTTTTCCTTTCACGATTTCTTTCTTTGATGCTTCCATTGTATTATTACGCTCCTTCTTGGTCTGTTTTGTAAACTCCTTGTTCGTTTTAAAAAATCTCTGATGAAGTCAGTCTTTAATAAGGCTCTTTTTCATTAAAAGCACAAAAAAAGGCGAAAAAAATAAAGTTCGTGAGAAAGTAGTCTATAGCTAAAGTGAATAGTTAAAGCGAATACAACCGCCGGTTGACGTTTATGCCTAAAATGAAAATCGAACGTTCTGAAGCCATTTTGCGGAAAAAGAGGAATACTCGCAAAGGATTGCTAATGCGCAATATTATCTTGAAATTCCTTTATGAATATAAACAGAAGCGTTTTACCATTGCAGAGATTGCTGAGAAGAATGGCTTAACATACTCTGCAGTTTCTTACCACCTCAAAAGTATGCTCGAAGAAAAAGTCGTCACACGGGAAATCATGGAACGACGTTCTCTCTGGCAAATTACCGGGCTCGGCCAGCAAACGATTAAAAAATGGTTAGAAAAGTCCACCGAGAAAAGCTGAGGTACATTATTTCTCTTCTCGGAACATCTAGTAATCCTTCTACAAATAGCTGGGAATAAATCTTAGAAAACAAAGCATAGATTTTTTAATTACGTTCATCCTTAAAAAAATAAGGTCAGAAAAATGAGCGAAGAAGTTAGCTGGTATCCTCGAACCGCAAAAGAACGAAAGAGTTTCTTTTGGCGTTCCTTTCCTATGTTTGTTGTTCTAATAGTTTTCCTGTATTTTGGTTTGGATTGGATAGGTGCATTTGAATTTCTCGAGATATTAGTTCGTGACAATTCCAGTTGGCTCTTACAAGTCATTTGGGGATATGATTCATCTGATATTGTTGCAGCATATTTCCAACGAGTTGATCAGGACCCCTTAAAACCCGGCAATGTCTTTTTCGGACAACCATATTTCCCCGGCATTGACTTAGCTACTTATCCGCGAATTTTATTGATCATTCGTGCTTGTACGGGAATGGAAGCCGGAGCACTATTGATGGCATTGATCCTCGTCACACCAGCAAAATGGCAGAAGAAGTTAGGAGCAACAGTCACTAATTTCCTTATGATGCATATTGGCAACACTTTTCGGGTTGCCTTTCATTTTTGGTATACCCAACACTTATATATAAAATATATTGACTTGGGAATGGCTTCTGATGCGGCAGCTGATAAAGCTTTCTTTTTAGCGCATGACAGCTTGAGTAAAGTATTCGGTTTTGTTGGTATTGTTATTTTCACCCTTGTAATTGAACGACAAGGAGTCAGGATAGTTTCAACTTTTGGCGCTTGGATTGACTCTTTTGTTGATTCTATGCAACGAGTGACAAAGAATGTGGAAACAAATGCCTATTATTTCAAAGCGCGAGTTTCGTATGAAGAACTTGCTCAGGCGGATGAAACAATACCATCGCGAGTGGAGATAATTGATAAGATTAATTACTACCCGCGGCAAGAAATTGAAAACAACAAATGGAAATTTTTCACAAATACTTTTGTAGTCTTTGCCTTGATTGCCGGCGGGTTGGCCATTATAGGTTTGATTCCACAAATAAATCAAGGGATTGGAGTATCATCTGATGCCCTTGCGCTAAAGATGGGTGCAAGATTTGATGAGCGAACAAAGTTAGGGACTTTTTGGTGGCTCAGTGTTGTTGAAAATGTCAATCAAAGAAATTTCGTGATCTCTATTTTGACTTCCGGTGTTCTTGTTTTTAGTCTTATGATGGCAGGGATACTAGTCACCCCTGCTTCCTGGAAAAATCGGGGAATAGCAATGGCAATTACTCCTGTAATTATTTTCCCGCTAAATATACTCCATCTTGGCTTTAATAAGTGGGCAACCTGGAAAGTTGCGAATGGTCCATTTGAAAACAACCGGCCGCTCCTGTATCTTAATCTTGCAGACATTGTAAAAGTTTGGATCCCCCTCTTTTTCTGGGTTGGAGTGGTAATATTGCTCTTGTATCTCTATAAAAAATTACAGGTGAACTTTTTCGCGGTGATCTGGGCTTGGTTGCATCAAATTACTTTCACTTTGGGTTGGCTAATAGGAATTAAAGAACGCCCCGGAGCCAAAAAGAAAGAAGAACAAGCTGAAGTCAGCGATGCAAATGCTCGCAAATAACTTTCTTCCAAAAGTTGTTTCTTTATTTTTCTTCTTGTAAAAAAAGGGGGTATTCTAACAAGCCTTTTTTCCGAAGAGATGATGCCCTCTCCTACTTTCTGTATTCTCATGATTTTTGCAAAGAAAAAACTCACAATCACGTTTTTTATTGACATTTTTAGTCAAAATGTATTTTTCTTTCACCAGACAATAATTGTCAACTCTCAAATGCTCACAATTTTCACAACAATTTCGTTGCAACGGACTTAACATAAAAAAACATTACTAGTTGATTATTAAAACCCCAACAGAAAATTAACTTGGTTTTGGGAAAGCTTCCTGTGTTTTTTTAAGGCTCAGCTTTGCCATGGTCATTTTTAGATGTGCATTAAACGCTCTTTGCCAGAGAAAGTCAAGAACGAAGTTTATTGAAGTAAAGAGAATAACAATGGCCAAAATGCTCCAAAATAGGGGTGGGATGGCCTCACGAATATTAATGCCAGTAGCAAAACCGACAATAGTTGGGATTAATGCTAAGAGATGAGAGGAGATAAGAGGGAGCATATACCAAATTGGTCGTGGAACTTTGTAGGGGGCAGTCTCTTTTTTTTGCTCTTTCAAATGGTCATAAAGACTCGCGTACTTTTTGTAATAGATCCACCAGAGGATGGGAATGAAGCCAAAGCAAATAGCAACAAGAAAGATCATCATCGTTTGAGAAGTATTAACATTAATTGGTTCAGCACGTGAGTCAAGAGGATAATAAGAATGTCGTTCTAAATCCTCAATATTGATAAATAAATAGATGAGAAAAATAATTCCCACAGTTCCGACACCTAATAAGAACCAAAGCCAGTAGCGACGTTCGGGAACAATTTCAAGGTCGACAGTCTGTTCTTGTAAAACTGTTTCTTCTGCTTTCTCGAGTTCCTCAATTGTTGGTGTGTGTAAAATAATCTCTTCTTCTCCCTCTGGTTCTGTTGTTATACCACTTGTCTTTGTTTTTGATTCTGGTTGCTGGAAAATCTCTTGGTGCTCAGAAACCTCTGGCTCGGGCATTTGAGGAAGGGTTGTCAGAGGTATTTTTGCATGACAAAAAGGGCAAACAGTAAGCCCGTCGTCAACTGAGGAGCCGCAATTCGGACAAAGAGGCATTTTCTATCACGTTTGTTTATTCTTAGCCATTTTTGAAGCCTTTCATTCTTACTTATTAAACCTTTACAAATTACTGAATACAAGGATGCTTTTTGAGGATTTTTATCTCTTTTTAACTTCTTTAAAAACAAATGGTAAACTTACCAGATTTCATTCTTTTGCAATTTTCCGGACAAAAAGGATTGCCTTTGTGAAAAAGAAACCTAAAACGAGTAGAATTGCTATCGCAAAGCCAAAGCGCGTGAGCGCTTTCCGTTTTGGCGGGAAACTTCGTGGGTTCAATGGATCAGTAGAGGCAAAGTACTCTTCAGCATCCGTGTAACCATCAGCGTCTGTATCATTATTTTCTGGGTTTGTTCCGATTTTCTCCTCAAAGAAATTACAAAGACTGTCTCGATCATTGTCTAAAGAAAAAGTAAGAATAAGCCTTTTTAGGAAAAAATCATATCTATAGTTAAAGAAGCCTGTGGTCACAATTTCCTCATTTATCGAATAGTCGATGGCCAAGAGTTCCATAGAAAAATAGCCGCTAGTGGTTCGATACCAGATAGGTTCTAAAGAAGAATTGAAATAGGCTAGAAAGGGCCCGTCAAAAGCGCCACCAATATTTTCAGTTTGACCAATTACATAGAATTCATTTGCATGAATTGAAGAAAGCCCCTGGACATCTTCATCTATATCGAATTTTCCCCACACTCTTTCAGTGAGAATTTCGCCATCCAAGTTAAGAGAAAAAATGCGAACATCTTTAAAATTTCCATTTTCATTGTTTTCAAGACAATCACCAACAAGAATGAGCTGTTCTTTCTCGAGGTTAATACCCATGTCCTTAATTGTTGTTTGTTCTTCTCGTGTGTATTGTTTTTTCCAGAGGATAGTACCGTTCTGCAAAAGTCGTTGAATAACCAAATCGGTTCTTTTCTGATTAGCTTTAGATATCTGATTAAAAAAGAGAAATAAGTCGCCTGTTAACGGTTCTAGAACAATGCGGGGATAACTATCAATTGAGGGCGACAAAAATGCTTTTTGCCAAAGAATGGCCCCAGTAGAGCTGTTTATACAATAAAGTAAAGTGTTATCAGCAGAATTTTGGTTAGTTGGATCAGTTTGTAAAGCCGTTAAATATAATTTGCCTTTTGAGTAGAGTATTCTTTCACCTTGTTCTGCCAAGCTGGGGGTTCCTATTGTTGTGTTCCACAAAAATTCTTTTGAAGTATAGTTAAAACTAAATAAGAAAATATCCCAATCATTAGAACTATTGAATGTTCCACCCACTGCAAATAATAATTGTTGTTGTTCATCAAGCACCAAGTTGTTTGCAGTGGTTGGTTCATCTTGTTGATAAACCTCAAGCCAAGCCAATTTTCCTGAGTCATTAACCATGCCAATAAAGAAATCAGTTTGCGTGAAAAACTCGGTTTGAAGATTTCCGACAAAAAAGAACTCCCCATTTGAACTGGCTTTTATACTCATTCCTTTTGCTATGTACCCTGTTTCCCGCCAAAGAGTATAGTAACCAAGTAGATTGTCTAACGCTCGGGTGGTCTGCGGAAAAAGTTGGCTGGTTTCAATGGCTTTTGATTGTTGAGTTTTCGTTAAAATTACAGTCGAGAAAAGGGGGAAAAGGAACAAAACTAATAACAAAAGTAATTTTACACTAGTAGGGACTCTGGAGAAAGGAAAATGGTTCTTGTTCAAAAAAGCTCACCAAACAACTATATCAAATGCGATTTTTCCCTCTTAAATTTATTTATTCCAAACCACGTATTTATATAGGAGAAAGTTAAGGTTAATACCAAAATAGTGTAATTTAAGTACTAAAAGGGTAATTATAATATATTCTTATCATTATAATGAAAAGAAAATTATTAGCTTTCAAAAAGAACTTTGTAGGAATGGCACTTATGAGCGGACCAGATAAGAAAAAATTAGATAAAATGATTTGGCAATTACGAGAGGGCTGGGGGGAAAGTACTCGTATTGAAGCCGCTAGAGATCTGGGATGGATAGGTACTGAAGCCGCTGAAGAAGCTGTCCCGGAATTAATTAAAGCGCTATTAGAGGATAAAAGTGAGAACGTTCGAGTGGAAGCTGCAATTTCACTCCAATGGATCGGTTCGAAAGCATCTAAAGCAGTGCCTGCGTTAGTGAAAGCATTATTAAATGACCAGAGCGAAAAAGTTCGTGAACGGGCTGCAATTGTCCTTTCCGGCATGGGAAAATCTGTTCTAAAAGCTGTCCCTGATCTTTACAAAGCAAGCAATGAGGATAAAAGTGTGCAAGTGCGAGAAGCGGCGATGAATACGCTTGAAAAAGTTGCACCAATCTGTGGGTTTCCTACTATCGAAGAGATGGTAAAAGCAAACAACGCCTCGAAAAAGAAATAGCCGCTGGTAAAAAAAGCAGCATTAAAAGCTTTTTCTTTTCAAGTTTATATCTAAAAGGATTAAAGAAGAAAAAGCGAATTATTCTTTTCAAGTTTATATCCAAAAGGATTAAAGAAGAAAAAGCGAATTATTCTTTATGAATCCCACAGAAAAACCTGCGAAAGAAAAGTGTGTTATAACTTTTAACGATTTGTATAATTTAAAGCAGATAACGCAAGTAACAATTCGCCCTAGAAGCGAAGAGATATATTTCGTTATTAATCAAGCAAATAAGCAAGATAATGATTATCGAGAAACTATCTGGCGTGTGAAAGATCAAGTCCAACAGTTTTCACAAGGACTTGGACGGGACAGTGCTCTAAAATGGTCACCAAATGGTAGCCAGCTTGCCTTCCTATCGATCCGAATTTCTCCCAAAGCCCTCAATAAAAAAGAGAATAAACAACCACCAAAACCACAGATCTATCTAATAGCCGCTGATGGAGGTGAAGGGCTCGCCTTAACGTCTATGCCTAATGGTGTGCTCCAGAATTTCGAGTGGAGTCGAGATAGTACAAAAATAGTTTTCATTTCAAAGATGAATAAAGAAGAGCTATTTGGTCCGGCTGAAGAAGAATTGAAAACACTTGATCCTGATACGGCTATGCTCTTAGAGATGAAGAAGAAAAAAGCAGAAGAAAAAAAAGTCGAGCCACGAATCATTACTCGTGAGGTCTATCGAACGGGAACATCCTTCCTTGACGATCGAAAAGGACAAATCCATGTCGCCGATGTTTCCACTAAAAAAGTTGAACGTTGGACAAACTCACTGGAAGATGACTATACTGTTGCCTTTCTACTTCCTGATAATTCAGCAGTGATTACAAGCCGGCAAAAACCAGGTGAGGGTGATGAAACTCGCAATTGGGAATTTGTTAAGATAACTCCAGATGGTACTCTTGAAGTCATTGTGGAGGACCATTACAATTGGGGTGGTTATTTCCAACTCTCACCAGATGGGGAGTATATTGCTACAACTATGGGAAAGCGAGAGTTGGGAACGCTGGGACAGACAAGTTTAGTGATTTATGAGGTCACAACCGGAAAAAGACATATTCTCGCTGAAGAAATCGATAATGAGAAAGTGTTTTTGAAATGGTCAGAAGATAGCAATTATCTCTACTTTGTTGTCATGGAAAAAGGTACGTCAGCAATCTGGCGAGTGGAAATCGCCACACGAAAAGTCGAGAAAATCATCAATGGCGATAAAATAATTTTCGGCTATGACATCTCAACAGATAACAGCTGGTTGGCTTACCAATCCTTCTATGTGAATGACCCCTCTCAATTGTACAAATATGCGATTTCCAGTGGTGAAGAAGAACTTGTCTACGCTCCGAACAAGGAATTTTTATCGGCAAAGAAACTCGGAAAAACAGAAGAGATTTGGTATGATGGTTTTAATAATGACTTTAAAATACAGGGCTGGATTCTCACGCCCCCAGATTTCGATCCAGAGAAGAAATATCCTCTTGCTTTAAATATGCATGGTGGTCCACATGTTATGTGGACTTGCCACCAAAGCATCCCAATGTTCCATGAGTTTCAGCTGCTTGCTGCAAATGGTTATGTTGTCTTCTATTGCAACCCTCGTGGAAGCAATGGTTATGGACAGAAATTTTATCAAGCATGTGAAAAACACTGGGGCGACCCTGACTCTGTTGACATTCTTAACGGTGTGGAGTTAGTTGTAAATAAAGGGTTTATAGATGAGAAACGGATGACCATTACCGGTGGTTCCTATGCTGGCTTCTTAACAGCATGGATGATCGGACATGACAATCGTTTTGCTTGTGCAGTATCTCAAAGGGGTGTTTATTTCCTTTCGGGTTTCTGGGCATCAACAGATGCTGCTCGTGTTTTAATAGATGACGAATTTGGCACTACCCCGCTGGATGACCATCTCTTTCTCTGGGAGCGTTCTCCTGCTGCTTATGCAAAAAATATCAAAACACCTTTGAGAATCATTCATAGTGAACTAGACTTTCGAGTCCCAATCTCGGATGCAGAAATGCTTTACACTGCTCTGAAACGCGAGCAACCAAAATTGGATGTGGAATTTGTTCGTTATCCAAAAGAAGGGCATGAGCTCTCACGTTCAGGGCAACCAACACGACGGATCGACCGCCTGGAAAAAATCGTTGAATGGTTTGATAAATATTGTCAACCCAAGAAGTACAAACAAGAATTGGCTCTCAAGGAAAAAATAGAAAAAATAAAAGAACAAACATTGAAAAAAATGTCGGAAAAGATTAAAAACTTGCAAAAAAAGTCTTAATCTTTTTCTCAAACTTTTTTATTTATTTTTAGGTTCTAAACGTTCATAGCCATGTTGTTCTCGAATGAAGTCCCAATGTTCATTAACTTTCCTGATAATGTCATCTGAGATTTCGTGCACATTTGGTTTGTACGTTTCTTGTGATTTAATATAGCGAACAAAGGCATCTTTTGCTTCGTCAAAGCCATCAATGTCAAGCTCAGTATAGATGCGTTTGAGCTGAGTTAATGGATCCTTAATGAAATCTTCGTACTTGATATCAATTATCCGGTCTTTTGGAATCAATTTTCGCGTCTCATTAAACCGTTCGTACATTTCTCGAACATTATCAAGAATGCCTTGTTGTAATTCATCATCATCCCAGGTTTGGACTGCATAAATAGCAAACACTTCTCTAAAGAAACGTAAGGTAGAAGCATACATATTATAGGGATTACGATAAGTATGAACAAATTTTGCATTGGGGTACATTTTCAGTAGAAGTGGTATTCGATAAGTGTTTGCGGGGTTTTTCAAAATAAGCATTTTTCCATTATACTTCAAGGTCATTTTTTTCACGAAGAATTCGTATGTTTTACGCCACTTCTTAACATCGCGTTCCTTACAATCACCAATGGCGTTATAACTTGAGTAGAGTTTAAAATTGCGGGGGAAGATGAAGCCATTGTAAAAACCATATTTGCTCATAGCACCAATGGCATATTCTTCTTCGGTTGGTTCCTCACTCCCCATTAAAACTTCATCCATGGGTCTTTTCTCCGGAAGAGACATATCTATGAGCTTTTTCGTTATTTTTTCAAAAGTAAGGAAAAAGTGGGGTGCATAGGCTTCAAGGTTCGAAACGTAACCTTTGTTCTTGTCTTTTGTAAGTAAAGACATCAGATAGGTTGTCCCCGTTCGATAATGTCCAACTACAAACAAGGGATCGGTTTTAACCTCAGTTTTCTTAATCTTCCGAGTTTTTGTTAACCACTCAATAGCGCGTAATGGCCAGGTAATTGCACAAAGCCAATAAGCGTAAGTAAAACGCAACCAATATTTCGGGTGAACTCGAAACTTATTTTGCCAGAGAAGTCGCCAAATGTTTATTAGCGTCATGCCACCAAGTGGCTCTTCTTTTACGATAAGATGAGTGCGATCTTTCTTTTTCTTTTCGCCTTTAATTTTCTTCTGTTTCGTCAATTGATGAATCCTCCTTAGGTAATTGAGGAAAAGATTTGCCAAACCGATTTATTCTTAACAATCTAAATTATTAATCTTCTTGTTTAAATCGAATTTAGTGTAGAACAACATCAATTAATAATTTTTTTATTTGCTTTCTGGCGGATAAAACAACGAAACTACCATGTGAGAGATACTAAGGGGTTGTTGAAAAAAAAAGAGAAAGAAAGAAAAAAAGGGTTGAAAATTAACTCGAGTTTGGGATTAATCGTTCTTTCTCGAGATAGTCCAAAATAATTTTTACACTTTCTTCTACAGTTTCATGTTCTGTATCACAGACAATTTCAGGGTTTGGAGGTTCCTCGTAAGGATGACTCACACCGGTGAAATTCTCTATCTCACCTGCAAAAGCTTTCTCATAAAGCCCTTTTACATCTCTTCTTGCACATTCTTCGACTGATGCTTTGACAAAGACCTCAATGAAGCGCGCATTCTCTGCTTCAACCTCTTTTCGGGCTTGCTCACGGACAGAGATGTAGGGAGAAATAAACGAAACAAGTGTTGCCACTCCATGTTTGGCTAAGAGCCGGGTGACAAATGTTACTCGTTCAATGTTTTTCTTTCGATCTTCTTCTGTGAAGCCTAAGTCTTTTGTCAAAGATTTGCGAACAATGTCGCCATCTAATCGTTGCACTCGGAGGTTGCGTTTTAATAGCTCCTCTTCGAGTTTAACTGCAATAGTCGTTTTACCAGCACCAGAAAGTCCTGTAAACCAAACAACAAAACCTGGTTTATGCATATGTTTTAGTCTCCAATGTTAATGTGAGTGTTTCTTTAAGATACGAAGAGTTCTTTTTGACTGAGAAGATACTTCGCTACTTCAGGTCGGATATATTCTGTTAGTCCATCAAGTTGCTTATTCATGAGCATTGCTCTAATCTTTCGACCACTGATTAAATGTTGGTATTTTGTATTAACATGCGGGCAAGTCTTGTCTGAGACAACTCCATTGCATTTTTTACAGATGAAAAATGAACGGAAACAGATCGGTTGAATCCTCAAGTCAGGGAATTTGTCGAAAATCGCATGAGCATCAAATGGTCCATAATAATTGCCCACACCTGCATGGTCGCGTCCTACGATAAAATGTGTACAACCAAAGTTCTTACGCATAATAGCATGAAAGATTGCTTCCTTCGGGCCAGCATATCGCATCCTTGTTCGTAAGATTCCCAACATGGTTTTACTTTCTGGGTAATAATTCTGGATGAGAATTTTATATGCTCCAAGGATAACAGGGTCGAGGAAATCGTTCTTTTTCTTCTTCCCAATAATTGGATTAATGAACAGTCCATCAACAAGATTTAAAGCAGTCTTTTGAACAAATTCATGGCCAATGTGCGGGACATTGCGTGTTTGGAATCCAACAACAGACTTCCAATTGCGCTCCTTGAACATTCGTCGTGTTTCCTCAGGATAAAAAGTAAATTCTTTGAATTGTTTAATTTCAGTGTTAAGAAGGGAGATTTTTCCACTTAAAAGAATGTCATTTGCTTGCATAACATTGGCAACACCGGGGTGTTCCATATCAAGTGTTTGAAAGACACTTTGAGCAACTTCCCGCTTTTTATATGGGAATTTTTCTTCGAGATGAAGCACAGCGAAAACTTCAGAATTTCCATTGAAAACGGCAATATCATCCCCCTCAGAAAACTGGTCAGCGATCTCCTCTGAAACATCTAATGTAATGGGAATTGTCCAAGGAATGTCGTTTGGCAACCGATCGAACTTAATTATTGACTCAACTTCATTTTCGCCCATAAAACCTTTAAGGGGGCTGAAAACACCATGAGCAATGTTGTTGATATCTTCAATAGTTTCATTTGAGGCCTTTAAATAAGGCATTTCTCTACTTTCCGATAAAAGTCGCTCCTTTTTTCGCTTAGATGAAATCACTCTATTAATTAATTTACCACCATGAGGTCTGATCAATATCAACTTATCTCCATTTTTTGTTTTAATTTGCACTTTTTGATAAACAATAGCTATTATAGGTGGTATGATGGTATTGAAAGAGAGACAAATTCTTTCATAAACATACTAATAACAAGCTCTTTTTCATTAGCTACTTGAATTTGTGAGAAATTACACTTTGTTATTAATAAGTTTATTCAAAATAAAGATAAGATGAGAATCATAAAACACTCTTGCTACCAAAAAATGAGTAAAGCTTGCATTTTTCATGCCAGAAGCCAATTTTTTTCTCCAGAAGAAAGGATTTGTTTGTAGTTTAGCTCCAAATTTAACATATTTTTCTTGAAATTAGCCGTCAGTAGACATGAAATTTCTGTCATCAAAAGTTTAAAGCCAGTTTTATTTTGCTTTTTTCCCAATTTGTGTAATTTTTCGAAGGAATTGATCTTTTGGGAATAATATAACCAATCTTTTCAGTTCATTATAATATAGGTCAATCTTTTCTTTTTGTTGGAAAACTTTTGCAATCCCTAATAGAAATAGCAAGCCGATCGAGCCTCTCCGAGTAATTTCCTGTTGTTTACTATAAAGACTAATAAAATCTATTAGTTTATTCGAAAGCCAGTCGATTGTTTCTTGTTCTTGATTTGGGAAATCAAGGATAAGAAAATTCAAAGTGTCTAAATATTTCAGCTGAAGTTGTTCATCGTACGAATGGACTTTTGCGATTTCTTCGTTAATTTCGAGTAGAATGGTTTTTTGCTTTTGATTTTTCGCTTCAAAAGATAAAATGCCTTCATTGATTGCACGTGCAATTTTAAGGGGAATTTCTTCATCATTCAGAATTAATCGATTAGCAATCTCCAATTCTTCTTTAATTTTTAAGAATAAGGCATATTCGCCTTTCCGTGCATAATAACTTAGCAAGTGTATTAAATTATCCACAAAATTATATTGTTGATAATACTTGTTTAAAAGTTTCAAACCCTTATGATTAAGGATTTTCATGAGAACAAGGACTGCTTCACCATCAAAACGTGCTGCACGAAGGGTCACAGCTCGAACCAAAGGCTCAATGAGTTCAATGACGAATTTCTTTTCACAAAGTTTGTTCGTATGAGTTATAATCTCTTCTTTTGTTATCTTCAATTCTTTGGAATTAAATCCAAACATCCCCACTGCATAAATCAAGGCAAGAGTATGGAGCAAGTGGTTCTCAAGGTATATTTCATTATCAAAATGGAGTTGCCGTAAAAAGTTCACCTGGTTAACAATTGCGCTTTCTTTTGTTGCTGCAGTAGTTAAATCATCCCGAAGTGAAATTGCATCTTGAATCTCGTTGATTGTTTGCCTATCAGGCGGGATTTGTCCGGTCTCTCTGAGATGTTCCTTCAGAGAAGCATCATAGTCAATGATCGCGTCAACTTCTTCGACAATAGTTATTGGGGTCAATGCATCCGGCTTTTGAGCGATGATTTGTCTATAAACTTCTTCAATATCATGGATGTTATTTAAATCGTAAGCAAGTACAATCCCCCGACGGCCTATTTTCAAGGCATCGTACTCCTCAATGCGCATTGTTTTCATGATTGACATGAGTTTTACTTCTGCTTCTCGTAAAAGCTGGTTTTTATCGCGTCCTTCTTTAAGTTCTTGAATGAGAGGGATGTCCATGAATTCATCCCAAAGATTAAATTGATCAAAAGCATAACTAAGGCGATAAATATCCTCAAAAAGTGTTTTCCCTTTTTGTCGGAGCAAATATTCTGCATCTTGCAAAATATGCCGGATAAATTGAAGGCATTCCTTCTTCTTTTGTTTCTTATTCTGTCTTGCGAGATTAATTATCGCATTTATCGCTCCTTCCTGCAATATTTCATTTATGTCCTCGCCAATTAATGAAGTCTTCATTCTGTTTAGCAAAGGTTCTGCTTCAAGTTCATATTCGAAGTTGCTTATAGCGAAGCTACTGAGTTGCTGGTAGACTTTATTGATCAGTGAACAATCTTGGTCGTTTAAATAGAATAAGGTGTTCATGAAGACTTTTGCATCAAGAAGTTGAATGCTCTCAAGAAGAGGATGAAGAACAGCTTTTTCTTGAACGTGATTCAAAATTTCTAAAATTTCAGTATCATCGCCCCATTTAATTAATTCTACGGCAGCAGCGGAAATTGCTTGAAAAACTTGCAACTTTTCCGGGAATCGTGCGAGAATCTCGAGTAAATCATTGAAAAAATTTGTTCGGGTTTTCCCTCGGACGGGGCGGCTATCAACAATCACTTGCGAGATAGCAAAAGCAAAAAATCGAAGAACTCCTTTGTTCTCCTTAGCAATTGCAACCACTTCAGCAAATTCGTTTAGAAGCATTTGTTCTGTTTCAAAATCATTTTGTTCACTAAAATGAAGGATGACATTAAATAAAGTTTCAGCAAATTTAACTGTTGTTTGTTGATCCTTTTTCAAGTCGATTTTTTTTCGTAGAGAATGAATTTCAGTCAGAATCTCTTCTTTTGAAAGTTTATCTAGCTTGTCTCTGAGAGCGTTGATTGTTTCAGTCATGG
>Ga0164310_10001153_pt1 | contig 14723 bp, 18 predicted proteins | sample GuaBasSedimGuay1_FD_121795 | JGI IMG/M metagenome (GOLD analysis project Ga0164310, IMG submission 121795) | Subseafloor sediment microbial communities from Guaymas Basin, Gulf of California, Mexico - Guay1, Core 4569-9, 0-3 cm | ecosystem: Environmental > Aquatic > Marine > Hydrothermal vents... | reverse complement strand
TCAGCGCTTAAGATGATCCTTGAATATGGCGTCGATCGGATTGAAGATCGCATAGGAGAACTAATTGACTATTTGATCGGGAGACTTGAAGAAGAAGGTTTTGATCTTCAAACGCCGAAGGATCCTTCCAATCGCTCCGGAATCATCAACTTTAAGATCTCAGATCCTATAAAGAAAGTTGAGGAGCTACGTAAAAAGGGAGTGATAGTCTCTGCGCGTATGAATGGAATACGGGTTTCTCCTCACTTCTACAATACAAAAGAGGAGATTGAAGAGTTTATTGAGCAATTAAAGAAAATATAACTGGCGAGCTAAGATTCATATCTACCGATGTACTCTTCGACTCTTCGGCGGCATAATGGACAGAAATCTTCCCGTTTTATATCAGTCATGCCTATATGAAGGGAAAAATGCATGACACATGTCGGGTTTGAGCAATGTCTAAGCCCAAGTGTATGTCCAATCTCGTGAACAGCTTCCTTCACGGCTCTATGAGTAAATAAGCTCCAGTTAGAAGGTTTACCGTAAAAATCGGGCTTAAGCCTATAAAGCGAGATCAAGGCAGCTTTGCCTAAAAATTCAGCTTCTCCAAAGATGAAGTTTAAGCCGGGAGCATATATGTCGACATCGACAACTCCTAGAAACCTGCTGAGCGTCCTCTCGCTAGCATGCTCCTCAGCGTATCTTCTTATATCCCGCAGAATCATTTCTGATAGGTACTGCCGCCTAGAAACGTTGTATGCCCCTGCTGGAATGGGAAGAATATCCTGAGATATCAAACATGAACTTCTCGGAAATACGCCCAAAAGATCATTTGCTATCTTCGCCAGAACCTTTCTATCCACGATTCCTATCGGCAAGATTGTAATTTTCAACCTGCCCCAGCCACTTTCAACTATATTGTGAAAGTTTCGCCGGTCTTCGGAGCCTTAGCCCCAAGACCTACTTCTTCCCTTATCCACTTTGCAAACTTTTGACAATTTCCTTCGGCTCCATGAACAACGTAGACCTTCGGCTCTCCTTTTAGTTTCTTAATCGTCTCCTTCAGCTCTTTCGCACCTGAATGACTGGAGAAATCGAAGAAGCCGACTTTAGCTTTAATCTTCTGTATCTTACCGTCGATAACGCATTCTCCCTTATCAAGCAGTTCTCTTCCCGGAGTTCCAGGTATTTGATATCCAACTAGAAAAACAGCATTCTTTGTTTTCTTTCCTACCGTTTGAATGTAGGAAGCGACAGGACCGCCCTTAAGCATCCCAGCGGGGGATATTATCACCCCCGGCCTCCTCATCGCTTCCTTTCGTTCCCTCCAGCTCTCTATCCAGTTAGCTAAATGAACTCCTTCCATGAAGAGCTTAGGATCCTTGATAAAGTCTAAATGTCCCATCATTATTCTTGTTGCTTCTCTAGCCATGCCATCTAAAACCACTGGATACTCAAAGTGATGAGCAGCTAGAATACAAGCAATCTCCTGTGCGCGTCCAACACTAAAGGCTGGAACCAGAACTGTTCCTCCGGATTCAACAACATTAATGACTTCCTCAACAAATTTTTTCTCAAGCTCCTTCCTCGGAGTGTGATCCTCATCGGCATACGTGCTCTCGATTATTATCGCATCAATCTCTCCATAGTCAAGGTCAGCTGGTGGTAAGAGCCTCGTCTCTACGGCGTTAAAGTCGCTCGTATAGACAAGCCGCTTGCCGCATGCCTCAACCAGCACGGATGCTCCGCCCGGAATGTGACCGGAGTTCAGCAGCTCAAACTTTATATCCCCAACAACCGTTTCCTCCCGAAAGCCTATGTCTTTGCGGCTTCTCATCATCGAGCGAAGTTCAAGATACTCAAAAGGCAAGTAGTACCCGGATAAATGAATAAAGTCTTTAATGAGTATGTTTGTTAAGTTGAAGGTTAAGCGCGTCCCATAGACCGGTTTTCTCCCGCCTATGTGAAATATTGGAACAGCTCCTGAATGATCTAGGTGGCTATGCGTAACCACTATCGCATCAACTTCCTTTGGTGGAACATGCATCGGGAAGCCTGGAGTATGATTAAGCATGACACCATAGTCTAACAGAATCTTAGTAGTCTCAGTTTTAACGTATATCGCCGCTCTTCCAACCTCTCTTGCACTACCCAGAAATGTAACTTCTAAGGAGATCTCTTCCACCATCCAGGATCAGCATATTTCTTGTTTTCATCAGCTGATCTTTGTTCCTCTATAGATGTCCAGAGGGAAGTTAATAAGTATTTATACTCACCCATCATTTCCATCGTGCAGATGTTTAAAAAATACCGTTTCCTTTTTGAAATAAGGTATCTAAGCCCTTAAAAATTCCATTTTCTTCATCACTTTTTCCGCGCAGATCTCCGATACTCTCTCCTGCCATGTTCCTGGCTCCCAAATCATAACTATCTTTTTATATCGGCTTTTCTCTACGTATTCAATTATTCTCTGAGCGACGTATTCTATTGTCTCCGCATCTGGAGGCAATGCAAACTCATATTGCGAAAGCGGGTAAATATCGCTAATCTCCTGAGGAACGATGCCGAATGGAAGAACATAGAAACAAACGTGAATTCGATCCCTGCTAATCTTTAGCTCTTCGCATAACTTCGCAATGATCCTCTTATATTTCTTCTTCTTGACTGTCAGCCTCGGGCTTAAGGATGGAAGTAAAATAAGAACCTCAGCGTCTTCTGGCTGCTCGTACCTCTCCGACAGCCTCTTCCTATGACGAATGATCTCAGGTCTTACAAGGTCCACAGAGCTGAAGAAGAATAATCCGCTTCTCTTCGACACCGGGCTATATCTTTCCAGAATTTCACCATAATCCTTAATCTTCTTAGCTGCCTGGAGCAATGAGGGGTGACCGTGAGATCTCATTATCAAATATTCCCATAAGCGCCCTTCAACTATCGCTTGTTTAATTCTCCTTATCTCTGCGAAGCAGACGTGAAGGTTATGTCGGGTTAGCTCAGCTTCACGTTCGTTCTTCGGCATATCCAAAAAATCCTTAGGATCCCGCTTATAGCATACTGGACAAGAACATGGTAAATATTCGAGCTCTTCAAGGCGAATTGTTCCATAGGTGGTTAAATATCGATCATCATGGGCAAATATATTGTATGCTGCAGAATCGAATAAGTCACAGCCCAAAGCAACAGCCAAAGCGAACATAAATGGGTGTCCAGCTCCAAATAAGTGAAACGGGCGGCTGGAGGAAACATTCATTTTGGCAGTGATTATCATATCTACGAGTAGATCAAAGAGATACTGCTCCATAACCGGCGTGGGACTTCCTAACGCATGTATGTCAAACGGAAGATTATTCATCTCCTTAGCTGACTTAGCGATAAGATCCAAGTATCTTCCGCCCTGAATAGGTCCAACCCACAGAATATCCTTCTTGCTCCTTAATTCTTCCAGTTCTCTAGCTCTCTTCACGGTCTCCTTAACCGTATATTCCGCATGTTCCCTTGAGGCATTCCATCCAGTAGGCACGTCAAGTATCGTAGCAATATCAGTTCCGATATCCTCTTGAAACCTAACAATTTCCTCCGGCGTAGCCTCTATATCTCCGTACTCAAGTATCTGGTAAGCCCCAGAATCCGTCATGATCACCCCGGGAAAATCTAGAAATTTATGTATCCCCATCTCCACCGCCGCCTTAGCCTGCTGCTTCTTAAGAATGTAAGCATTAGTTATCAGAATCCTGCAACCAAATTCTTCCCAGAGTTCTCTCGGAGTAACAGTTTGCTTTGCCATATTTATCACGGGAAGGAAAGCCGGGGTCTCAATACTGCCATTCTTAGTTTTTATTCTCCCTATCCTTGCGAGGAGATCCCTGTTTCTTACTTCAAATTCGGCCATAACTGCTGTTTCTCCTAAAGGAACCGATACTTGTAAGAGCTCGAAATATGGAAAATTTAAGCGTTCTCCCTCATAACGGTCTCTTGAGATCCATTACTTTTCTTTGAATGCTTTTTTTATTGCGGCTCTGCATCTTCTCTCTAATATTTAAGGCTTATAATATATGCGTTTCATCGGGACATTTTCAGTGTCGCTCCATCTCATCATTACTCTCGCTCAGAATATTGTGTCCCTCATCATGCACATTAAGAATGAGACGCAGATCTTAAAAGGATTTCTTATTTTTCTAGCAAGGCTCTCTTTAAAAGAGGCAGATGCCGTTATGAGGTCAAAATCTGCAGAACGTTGCCATTTTTAGATTCATTCAGCAAAGAATAATGTTATTCACGAAGGGTTATCGAATCAATTAATGAATCGTAACTGAACATATACTATGAGCAGAAGATATTTCTGAGGGATTCATCCTTCTGTGAAGTTCATTATTCGCCTCTATTATGAGAAAATCGCTTATTAATACCGGGGTCTTAAAGATCTCTTGGGTCTTTTCAAGCGAAAATTAAGGCTCATCCAGAAAATTTTTAAACATCACTACGCATCTTTTTTAAAGAAACTGCCGGGTTTATCATGAAGTTACTTGGAGGAGAGAATAGTTACGTTTAACGTAGTCACCTTGGAAGATTCAGTACGCATATTGCCAAGTAAATTCGGTGAGCCCTTAGAAGAGGTGGCCAAAGAGCAACTCAAACTAAAATATGAAGGCATAATCGATGAAGAGTTAGGCTATGTAATCGCCGTTACGGATATTGAGGTTTCTCCGGTTGGAAAAATAATTCCCGGAGACTGCGCAACATATCATAAAGCCACATTTTCCCTCTTAACATTCTATCCAAAAGTTCATGAGATAGTCGAAGGCGAAGTTGTTGAGATAGCAGACTTCGGAGCCTTCCTGCGGGTAGGTCCAGTCGATGCTTTAATTCACGTTTCTCAAATAATGGATGACTTCATATCTTATGATAGCCGTCAAGGTGTACTGATGGGAAAAGAGACTAAAAGAAAGATCGCCGTCGGCAATAAGATGCGTGTCCGTATAACAGCTGTTTCTCTGGGAAGAGAAGGCAGCTTCGGAAAGATAGGCGTAACTGCTAGACAGCCGTTTTTAGGAGCGCTCGAGTGGATAGAAGAGGACGTTAAGAAGATTCATGAAGAAATCGAGGAAAAGGAAGAGGGAAAGGAGTGACTAATCCATGGTTGATAAAGCTTGCAGAAATTGTCATTTAATTACCGAGGGAAATGTTTGTCCTCGGTGTAAATCCACCGATCTGAGCGATGACTTCAGCGGGATAGTAATTATACTGGATCCGGAGAATTCTCAAATAGCGAAGATGATGAATGTGGATAGAAGGGGCAGATATGCACTTCGCGTAAGGTGATCAGAATATTTGTACTCACGCCCGAATTACGTAAAGAACTGAAAGCCCCCCTCGGTCTGCTTATTAAAGGGTCATTTGAAGAGACTTCTAGAAAAGTCGCCAAGCTCGTGGCTGAGAAGAAACCAAAAAAGCTGATTACAGTTGGTGATCAAGTTACAATGAACATGATCTCGAATAATATCCCTCCAGATGTCGCCATAGTCGACTCGAAAGTTATGAGAAAGGCGATTTCTCCGGTAAAGTTTGAGGCTGATAAAATCTTTCAGATAAATAATCCTCCAGGCACCATAACCGAGGAATCTTGGGAGGCGATTAAGAAAGCCATTAATAGTCTTGGACGATCGAAAGTGGTGGTTGACGGTGAAGAAGATCTCCTAACAATAGTCGCCGTTCTCTTGGCTCCCTACGGTTCGATGGTGATGTATGGGCAGCCGAAGCAGGGAGTAGTTGTGTTGGAGGTTAAAGAAGAAGTTAAGAAAAGATTTCGAGAGATAATCGGAAGAATGAAAAAGGTAAATTAGATTAGGAATGTTTCTTCCCTAAATGCTGATGTGGAATCTGAATAACATTAATAAAGAGGAATTATTATTCCAATCACTAAAGTATCAACTTTGACATGCGTTGCGGTGAATGATGTGAAGCTCGAGGTCACTAGCAAGCGAAGGAACGAACTGCTTAAGCGGATTGAGGTTGAGTTTCAGGTAAGTCATGAAGGAGAGGGATCACCGTCCCGCATTGAAGTTAGGAAAAATCTTGCCAGTATACTTGATGTAGATGAGGAAAAGGTCTATGTCAAAAAGATTGAAACTAAGACGGGGATGAATCTTTCTATTGGCAAAGCGAATATCTATGATTCGCCGAGCCAAGCCATGTATGTTGAACCGGAACATATAATACTCAGAAATAAGCCTAAAACAGAGGAGAAAGAAGGAGAGTAGACTAATTGTCTAAAGAAGAGGCTAAGAAGCCTAAAAAGGAAAAGAAGATTTACATGTACTATAAGATTGAGAATGGAAAGTTAAAGCGTCTTCTGCCCTTCTGTGACCGATGCGGTCCCGGCTATTTCATGGCGGATCATGGAGATCGATATACATGTGGTCACTGCGGATTCACAAAATACAAAGCTGTTTTAAAGAAGAACAAGTAGAATCCTATTTTCTCTTTATTGCTAGGAAAAATTGAATTCCAGCGGCGAGTACTAGCAGAACTGTTAGTACTGATATAAGTCTTTTAGCGAATTCATAGGCTGCGGTAAATTCATATGCTGGTAAAAAGACGAGCCAAAGATATCCCGCGAGAACTAGAGAACAGATAGATGAGATTAGGTAGGAAATGTTAAATTGGAGTTTCTTCATCTCCTTATTCACCATCTTGCTAAACAAGAGGATATGAAACAACAAGACTATTAACTGTTTCTTCAAGTATTTCTCATTTTGATGAGCAGAAAATATTGTTTTAAATTTATTTAATAAAGAAAAATTTGTAGTATCGAGTCTGTTGGTGATGTGAGAATGAAGATCGGAATAATTTCAGATACTCATGATAGGCTACCTTTTATTGACAAAGCTATCGAAAAGATGAATGAGGCAAGAGTCGATCTGGTGCTTCACGCTGGTGATTACTGTGCCCCATTCGCTGCATTCAGATTTAAGCCTCTAAAGGCCAAAATGATAGGAGTTTTTGGAAACAATGATGCTGAAAGAGAACTATTGCGGAGAAATTTCAGCGAAATAGGCGTTGATATACGCGGTAGATTCGCGGAGATAAAGGCCGACGATGTCAAGATTGCTCTTCTTCATGGAGATGAAGAGGAGCTCTTAAACTCCATTATAAATACTAAGTTCTACGATGTAGTGGTTTATGGACATACTCATCATCCCGAAGTAAAGAGGAGAAACGGAGTTTTGATAGTTAATCCAGGAGAGGTATGCGGCTATCTCACAGGAGAAGCGACTATAGGTATACTTGATACAAAAACTAAGGACGTAACAATAATTCGGATATAAGGGTTTCTTCAGCAGACCCAATACGCTAAGTTTCTTTTTTCGCTTTTTCAGCACTAAGATGTGCGTGTCGAATGGGCTCTGGAATCCTATATCTGGAGCATTCAAGCACTATCTTCACGGCTGTTTCAAGAGAGACCTTATGACCCACACTTACGTATATAGGCTTACTGTTCTTCCTCGTTAAAACAGCTGCGCCTATAATCTCTTCGCCATCGATTATAGGTTTCAATGAACCCTCAATGCTCCTAACTCTTCCGCATAAAAGACTTTTAGCAACTCCTATCGTGGGCACGTTTAAAATTAAACCAAAGTGGCAAGCGAGGCCGAAACGGCGGGGGTGGGCTCGTCCATGTCCCTCAATCATAAAAACATCTGGTTTTACCCTCAACATTCGCGCTACGGCTATCGCTGGAGGAAGTTCTCTTAAGAAGAGAAAAGTTGGAATATAAGGAATCGTCATATTCAGCGAATAAGTCTTTTCTTCAATTATTTTCATAGTCTTATACTCAAGTACAGCGGCGGCCCCGTATGCTCTGCCAGCTGAGTATGCGACGTCTATCCCAGCGATGTACTTAATCTCCTCTGGTAAAGAATCGTAGGTAATCACGGCTTTTGAAAGATATCTCTGAATCTTCTCAGCCCGTTTAAGGAGGGGAAGCATTCTAGAATCCGGAAGCGATAGCACCCATTTCATGGCTTACCCGCTTATCTCTGCATGTATGCCTAGGAAAACAGGGCCTGTCACCATTATTCTCTTTTTCCGACTTGTTATGAACCTACGTGCTTTTTTGCTCAGCTCAAGATTCACATCGCTTAGTCTCTTAACCATCTTAATCCTGACATCGACTGTTTCAAGCCCCTTTCTTAAGGCCTCCTCTATTTTGGCGGCGGCATATGAAGCCACACCGTCTAAGTATTTAATGTCCGTGCAGAGTCCTTTCTCCCGCGTCTCCCTAACCAGCGGAGAGTCATCCATACCTTTGAGAGGCGCCCCTATAACGTTCCCATCGTAGACGAATATGCGATTTTCAGCCGCAGCTCCTAAAAGAGAAGCTCCCTCCTCATCCTCATAAATGTAAATCTTAACTCTCTTACCAAGTATCTCTCCATCATATACGAGAAACCGGCATGGACCTACGGAGTTCTTATGTTTAAGAGCTTCACGGATTATCGCGTCTCGTATTCTCCTTCCCTCTTCGGTCACCGGTTCCTCTCTGAATCTAAGCGCCTCAGCGATCTTCTGATCAGTAAGAAACAGCTCTTTATAGAATTGTGGATAAACAAGTCTTCGAACATCGCTTTCTCCATAAAGTACCATTGCCAGCCTCTCCACTCCTAAGCCAACATTTAAAACCGGATATTCCAGCCCGTATCTTGCCAGAGATATAGGATTATAAATCCCATAATCAACTATCTCAACCCACTCTCCGGAGGAGGGATTGTAAACAAATCCTTCATACTCCATTCCATAGGCATAATACTTAGAGGTCACTTTCCTCTTAACGAATCGGAAGTTTCTAAGACCTAGAGGCTCAAGTAAAGCTCTTGTTATTCTCTCTCCCTCTTCTATGTTCAACTTATCATCCATCACAACGCAGCTGGCGGAGTGATGTACTCTGAGATGTGTAGGGTCCTCCCTCTGTTCTCTCCGAAATCTCACGTCTACAGAGAAGAGCTTCAAAGGAAGATCCGCTATGTGCTGGAGGGCTTGAAGCGTCAGAAACCAAGAGCTCGTCATATGTGAACGTAAAGTTAGCTTTGAGGGCTTCGGTCTTAGGGATGAAAATTCAGGAAAAACCTGAGAGACAACACGAGTCGCAACATCATCGGAGACATCGAGCGCTTCAGCTATCTCCTCAATAAGATCATCAGATTCTATCTTCCCCTTCTTATAATCTCTAAATACTCCCTTCAAGGCGAGAATTTTGGAATCTGTCAATTTCACCCCTAGCTTCTCAATCTCTTCACATTTAGATTTGCTTAACCCGATATCTGGACGCGGCAGAGTCGCCAAGTAATAGCAGCGATCAAGTATTATCGGTGCTTCCGGTCCATATTGACGATATATCTCATTCTCGTCAACTATAACCGGATTAAAGACTTCATCGAATCCTAAACTGAGAAATCTGTTTCTGAGCTTCTGTATAAGCTCATAGATCGGATGGGGCTCTCCTCGTCTTTCCGAATGGAGAGTAAGTCTCTTCGATGTTCTTGGTATAAGACTTGAGCTCTCTTTCCATGCTTTCTCAAATCCTTCCTTCTCAACTTTTTTTAGAATCTCATGCGGATTCAGCGGGCTCATCTCTCATCCTCTCATCTAACGCCTTAATCAGATTCATGATCTGCCGCTCAAGCGAGCTTCTGCCAGACTCGATCATTATATCTGCTCTTGTGGCTTCGATTATTCTTCTACTTGTATCGCATTTTCTTCTAAGACTTGACACGAGAACTTGGATATCTTCTAGATTAATGATCTCCTCATATATTGTCTCCATTAATCTTAAGCATCTTTCAGCTTCGCATCTCATATTCTTTCTCAATGATTCAAGAGCTCTTCTTCTTAGTTCTCCTATTACATCTGCGAGTCCAAGAACATAAGCATCCATGGGGACGCCTAGTTCTTCAAATTCCGGAAATCTTGAGTCTTTGATGAGGGTCAAGAGTATGTTCGCCTCCGCATATTCTTGAAACGCCGAGTTCACCGAGCCCGTATAAAAAAGATCCGGATAATCCTTTGATATCTCTTTGATTTTTTCTAGGGTTCTCTTAGCTTCTTCAAGTGTTTCTCTGGCCTTTTTAAGGTTCTCTTTGTGAATTTGAAATACAGCCTGTTTAGAGAGCCTCGTAGCCTTACGTGCGGCTATTTGAATCTCTTGTTTAAACATATCTTTTCTGGCTAATTCTTTCCGTATTCTCTCCAGAGTATCCCTGAGCGACATAGTGTTCACATTTAACATTGGCTGGAATAAATACTCCATCATATTATTTAAAGAATCTTGATTTAGACCTGATTTTTAAAGGGATAAACCATACTATTTAGCCATGACGAATAATAAGATCTGAAGAGAGGGGAAGGATTGGATCTGAATGTTATGTTGAGCAGAAAGATTCCATGCGTGATGACGATCGCTGGCTCAGATAGCGGTGGAGGAGCCGGAATTCAAGCCGACCTTAAAACATTTTCAGCCCTAGGCGTATTTGGAACATGTGTAATAACGGCTGTTACCGCCCAGAACACTAGAGGAGTGGAGAGCATCTTTCCTCTTCCTCCAAGCATAGTAAAGTCCCAGATCAAAGCTGTGATGAAAGATATCCCAGTAAGAGTGGCGAAGACAGGCATGCTTTATTCACAGGAGATCATGGAAGAGGTCGCCAAAGCCATAGATGAATATAAGATCACGCTGGTTGCGGATCCCGTTATCCGAGCTGGCTCCGGCAGTCCCTTAATAATCGAAGAGGACAAGAACGCCATAATCAAATTAATAGTGCCTCGATCCATGATCCTAACTCCAAACGTGTTCGAAGCTGAGATGATAAGCGGCATTAGAATAAGAAGCCTAAATGACATGAAGAACGCGGCGAAGAGAATCGTAAATCTCGGCGCTAGATCTGTTATAATAAAGGGCGGCCACATGAAAGAGAAGAACCTAGAAGTATGCGATCTCTTCTATCATGAGGGATCCTTCAGGATCTTTAAGAAGAAACGTCTGATGATAAATCCTCATGGAGGAGGATGCACATTCTCAGCCGCGATAGCGTCATTCCTTGCACATGGAGAAAGCCTTGAAAGCGCTGTTGAAGAAGCCGAAAAATTCATTGAGACTAGCTTCAGAGGAGCTCTAAAGATTGGATCTGGAAGAACACCGGTGAATCCTATGGCGTTCTTATATAACAGAGCGGGGATAGCTGAAGCCATAGAGCAGGTGGATGAAGCAGCCAAGGCTGTTGAGAGAAATCCGAGTATATCCCGGTTCTACGCCGAGGTTGGGATTCAAATAGCGATGGCTCCTCCATATCCCCGCGGACCTGAAGATGTAGTTGCTATTGATGGAAGAATAATCAAGACTCGTGATGGACTGAAGGCAGCGGGTTCCCCGCGTCTCGGCGCTTCGAGACATATGGCATCCGTAATTTTGACAGCTATGAAGCATGATCCGCGAGTTCGTGCAGCTATGAATCTGCATTACAGCCCTGTTCTCCTAAAGGCCTTTAGGAAAATAGGTTGCAAAGTTTCCGGGTTCGATAGAAAGCTTGAACCAGCTGAGATAAAACGCATTGAAGGCAAGTCTCTTCCATGGGGAGTTGAGGAGGCCATTCATAAAATACGCGAGGTTCCAGACGTGATATACGATGAGGGAGAGGTTGGAAAGGAACCCATGATAAGAGTACTCGGCAGAAACGCATTAGAAGTTATTGATAAAGTACTCAGAGCCATAGAGGCGTTGCCTGAGGAAAAGCGCATGAATAAATCGAGGCGGGAATTCATAGATAAAAAGGAGTCTTCATGCTCCTAATTACATGTACTTGGAAAGCTATTCTGAGCTGAGAAGGTCGCCGAAATACCGCCGAAATATATTGTAGAAATCTACGAGATCTCCATGATCTTTGAGGCTATTTCTTCACCTACCTCTTGCGTTGTCGAGTCTCCTCCAAGATCGTATGTTCTAACCTTTCCTTCTCTCAAAACTTTGATCACTGCTTGCTCAATGATTTTAGCGGCTTCTATTTCTCCGAGATACTCCATCATCATCTTCGCGGCGAGTATAGTCGCTATAGGGTTCACTTTGTTCTTGCCAGCATATTTGGGGGCGGAGCCGTGAACGGGCTCAAACATCGCGTAATCGTCGCCTATATTTGCTCCAGCAGCTACCCCTAGACCGCCGACGATCTGAGCAGCCTCATCGGAGAGAATATCCCCAAACATATTCGTGGTAACGATTACATCGAACTTTTCTGGTTCCTTAATCAGCCTCATGGCCATAGCGTCAACATGCACTTCATCCAGAATAACTGATGGATAATCTTCTGCAATTCTATAGACAGCATCTCGGAAGATGCCGTCGGTTACTCGTAGTATATTTCTCTTATGCACACATGTTACATGGCGTTTTCTCTTCATAGCAAGCTCAAAAGCTAACCGCGCAACCTTCTCCGATGCATCTCGCGTTATAAGACGGATCGCTACGCCTTTTCCAGGCGACACTTCGAATTCCTCACCAAAATATAACCCTTCCGTATTCTCCCTAACAATGATGAGGTCAATATTGGGTTTTAATGATGAAACACCAGGCAAAGATTTACACGGTCTGACATTCGCATATAAACCGAATTTCCGCCTTATAGTCACAGCGGCGCTCGGAGGAGCCCCGATCTCCTCCGGCGTCGTCATAGGCCCCTTTAGACATGCATCAGTTTCTTCAAGTATTCTAAGGGTCTTTTCCGGAACGTTCGTTCCATATTTTTCAATGCAGTTATACCCTGCTTCCCCAAATTTAAGCTCAAGTTTTAGGCTTCCTAATGCTTTCTGAACAGCATCTAAAACTTTAACAGCTGCCTCTATAACCTCAGGTCCTATTCCATCCCCAGGTAATACAGCAATGCTGTAGCTTCTCGACAACCCATCATGCCTCCTCTTTGTGAATAGAAGAGAGAAGAATGCCAATTTATGTCTTTTCGGCATTCTATACTTTTCGTTCCGTTTCTAAATCAAGCATATAATTTATAATGTCAACGCATGTTGCAGCTAAATAAGGCTTCTTTCCTATAGACACCTTAGTTCCGAATCTCAGGGCGAATTCTTCATCCTTCCTCGGAAGACCTATCTGGTCGCCTAAAACAAATACGGGGTCTGCTCCCAAATCTATCTCCCTTATATCCCGTCCTTTCTCCTCCAGCACAAAAATGTTTCTATTACTAAATGAACGAAGCAATGCTTGGAAACTTTTCTTTTCTACATAGATTCCAGGATGAGAGCCTCCGGATAAAACCTTTCTTAGAATTGACTCCCATGTCCTCTCGTCCGTTCTCACTCCTCGAAGTTCTCTTCCATCAATAATCAGGTGAAGCGGAGGCCTAGGCGGCCCTCCCAAGATAGCGTGGAAAATCACGTCGCGGCGTATGGCTCCGGAGGTAAAAAACGCAAAGAGAATACACTGGTATACAACGTCCAGCCTACCAGCTTCCCTTAGGCTTCTGAAGGATCCATCAGTTCTTCCTCTTCTGGATAATAGAATAAACTCGATCATCCAAAGCCACTATAAGCGTTCGTTTCTCTGAGATATTACATATACATATTACTTTAATTCTATCAGACTTGAATAAGCATTTTCCATTAGAGAATTTAATAGCTTGTCATAGTATCTCTAATAGGAGACCTTTATCACGATTGTCTCTGAGATATAATTGAAAAGTCTTTGTTGCTTCTTTGAATAAAGAAGCCATCCGATGATGCAGTCTATGGGAAGCAGAAAAGCTTTACCAATACTTTCCACAGCTGCTTGCATCATGCTTATCTTTCCTCCATCCAGCCGCGTTACCTTCATCTTCATAACAATCTTTCCAATCGATTGACCGCATATACCCTCAGTGAATGTCCAGTAAAGGAAGTATACAATATTATCGAATCCAACGTCGATGAATGGGATTCCCCTCATAAAGATGAATGCTTTGCTGAAGTCTATGATTTTGAACCACACGAATCCTAACCAAAGGAAATACCACTTAAACAATGCGAGAAGAACGCCAACAACTATTATGTCGATCATCCATGCTACAAATCTTTCACCCCAACCTGCAGTCTCAAGTCTACTTCTCCAATAAGCTCTAACTGGCGCGCCGCAATTCGGACAGAAAACGGCATTCTCTGGGATCTTTGCTCCGCATTTTTCACAGTAAGGCATATTTTCTCTCTCGAAATCGTTATTTGCATCTCTTACATTAAAAGCATTAAATAAATATATTCCTCGGCGGCGTCTTAATAGTAGTTTCAATAAGCGGGGAATAGTGTTGGATCTAGAGAAACGTCTGGAACTGGTTTCAAGAAATACTGAGGAAATCGTAACCTACGAGGAGATGCGGACCCTCCTAGAAACGAATAGTAAACCTAAGGCTTATTGGGGATTTGAATGCTCAGGGCTCATGCATGTAGGAATAGGATTGATTCCAGGGGCAAAAATCAAAGATATGATTGAAGCTGGTTTTGACTTCACAATTTTCCTTGCTGATTGGCATAGCTGGATAAACAATAAGCTCGACGGAGTTATGGATAATATACGTGCCTGCGGAGAATATTTCAAGCATTGCTTTGAAGCGTTAGGAATATCCTCAGACAAAGTGCGTTTTGTCTGGGCGTCCGAGATAGCCAAGGACATAGAGTACTGGGAAAAAGTTATCAGAATAGCTAAAGTCTCTTCTCTC
>Ga0164310_10001151_pt1 | contig 14733 bp, 8 predicted proteins | sample GuaBasSedimGuay1_FD_121795 | JGI IMG/M metagenome (GOLD analysis project Ga0164310, IMG submission 121795) | Subseafloor sediment microbial communities from Guaymas Basin, Gulf of California, Mexico - Guay1, Core 4569-9, 0-3 cm | ecosystem: Environmental > Aquatic > Marine > Hydrothermal vents >... | reverse complement strand
CTCCTAATAGTTCCTTTAAGTCTTTCAGGTTGATTTTATCTCCTGAGTAAAGGATCAACTGTTCAAGAATAGAAAGTAAGTCTCTTAGAGAGCCATATGATGCTTCTGCAACCTTTCTTATAACATCCTCCTCTGCTTCAACTCCCTCTTTTAAGAATATTTCTCTTGTTGTTTCCATCAGGTCTTTTATACCTATTCTCTTAAAGTTAAATCTTATACATCTTGAGAGAATTGTATTTGGCACCTTCTGGGGGTCTGTGGTTGCAAGAATAAAAACAGCATGTGGAGGTGGTTCCTCCAGTGTTTTCAAAAGAGCATTAAAAGCTTCCTGTGTCAGCATATGAACCTCGTCTATTATAAATACTCTATATCTACCCATGGATGGTGAAAGATTGACTCTTTCTTTTAAATTCCTTATTTCATCTATACCTCTATTGGATGCTGCATCTATTTCGATAACATCCATATGAGTTCCATTCATTATACTTACGCAGTTCTTACATTTATCGCATGGGTAAGGAGTAATCCCTTTTTCACAGTTAAGCCCTTTGGCAAATATTCTTGCAGTTGTGGTTTTCCCGGTACCCCTGGGACCTGAAAATAGATAGGCATGAGACACCCTCTTTTCTTTAAGGGAATTTACAAGGGTTTTTATTATGTGTTCCTGCCCTTTTATTTCCTCAAACTGCTTTGGTCTATACTTTCTGTAAAGTGTAAGATATCCCATTTATTGAATTATACCATCTGTTATAATTAATTTTGGTATGATTCCAGAGAGAATAAAGAAACTTAAAGCTTACAGATTTCCTGAATTTAGAAAGGATAGATTGAACCTTAATGAGAATCCTTTTCCTCTCCCAGAGGTTGTTCTTTCTGAATTTAAAGAGAGGATAGATGGAGATGATATAAGGCTCTATCACTCCCCCATAGATAACACTTTCATATCCGCACTTACTGAATATACAGGCTTTGATGGTAAAAACATTTCTCTTCTTAACGGGGCAGACGAAGGAATCTATTTTCTTATAAGCTTATTTGGTAAGGAAGGTTTTAATATTGTATCTTTCCTTCCATCTTACAAATGCTATAAGGAATTTTCACTAATGCTGGGAGCTAATTTTATTGAGATTCCTCTTTCAAGGGATTTCTCCATAGATATGGAAAGAACATTAAATGTTGTAAAAGATACAAGAGTGCTTTTTTTTATACCAAACCCAAATAATCCTACCGGAAATCTCTTTGCAAGGGACAAAATTGTTAGAATTCTTAAAGAAATTAGAGGATTTGTTGTTATAGATGAGGCGTATTTCGAGTTTAGTAAAACCACCCTTGCGCCATTAATTAATAAGTTTAATAACCTTATAATTCTTAGAACCTTCTCAAAGTCCTTTTCCCTTGCTGGAGAGAGAATTGGATACTTAATATCTAATGAAGATTTTGTATCCCATTTCAATGGTTTCAAAAAGCCATACAATTTTCCTTATCTCTCCATGGTTATGGGTAGTGTTGTTCTTAAACATAAGGATATATTCTTTGAGAGAATTCAATGGATAGAGGCTGAGAGAGAAAGAGTTTTTAATGAACTAAAGAAGATCCCCCGGTTAAAAGTTTTTCCATCTAAGACTAACTTTCTTCTGTTCTTTGTAAAAGATTATAAAAAGTTAAGGGATAAATTAATTGAAGAGAGAATTTCTATCCTTGATTTAGGTAAAGGCTGGTTTAGATTGTCTATTGGAAGAAGAGAGTTAAACGATAAAGTTTTAAACGTTATTAAAGAGGTTAATTTATTGAAATAATTTTTTAAGGCAACTTAAAGATAAATTAAACATAGGTACCTCTTTCATGTATTTTATATACTCATCTCCAAATTTTTTAATCGCCTCAGGTTCTTCAATGGTCTTTATAAGTACAAACATGAGTATGGCTGTGACAGGAACAATGATAAGCATGTAGGAAATAGAGTTCATAAGAAAGGCTATACTGAAAGGCATAAGCATAAGCCCTAAATGCATTGGATGCCTCATACATGAGTATATTCCCTCTCTTATGAGTTTATTGGTTTGAAAACGAGGTACATTACCTTCTTTGCCAAATCTTTTTAACAGTTTTCCAGTTTTACTGCTTATATAGAAAGATAAAGGCAGTAAAATGATTCCTATTGAAAACATGAGTGTATTGAAATGAAATTTCGTATTGAAGATGAATTTATCCAGCAACTTAGATACAGTTATTCCACCTAAGATAAATGCTACCCACACAAAAAATCTAAATCTCATACTTTAAGTCTAACACATTTGAAATAAGGTAATTTCTAAACTTGTTTGAGGGATGTAAGTTTTATATAATAAAAGTAGAAAAGATAAGGAGGAGAAAAATAATGAAAGAGGAACGCTTTCTTCCTGCAAAGGGAAAGATAGCGGAGGACAGAAGAATATTAAAGAGGGTGGAGAATCTATTTAAAAGGGATGAAGCTTTAAAAAACGAAAAAATTGATATATCAGTTGTTTCAGGAGAAGTCTTTTTAGATGGAGAAGTAAGAGACAAAACCCTTATAAAAAGAGCAGAAAAACTCGTAAGATCTATAAAGGGAGTAAAAAAGATTGTAAATTCACTTTCAGTTCCAGTGAGAAGGAGTATTTCTGATGAAGATATTGAAGATGCGGCAACCAAAATAATAAAGGAGAGAAACTTATCTGTGAATGTGAGTGTAAGAAATGGCATTTTAAAAATATTTGGTTCCGTTTCAACTCTAAAAGAGAAAAAAACCATAGAGACTTATTTTAAATCTCTCCCTGTAAAGAGGATAGAAAACCAGATCAAGATCGAGCCTCCCTTTCCAGTTAATGATTTTGCTCTTGAAAGCTTACTTTTTGATGCTTTAAGGGAACTTAAAATCTTTCATTTGAGGGTAAAAGTCCTCAATAAAATTGCTTATATAAAAGGAAATGTTGAGAGTGAAGAGGAGAAAAAAGCTGCAGTTGATAGAGCATCAGAGGTTCCGGGAGTTCTTGGTGTTGTAAATGGGATTGTATCAAGGGGAGATAGAAGCAAAGATGTGGAGATAGAAAATAAAATTTCAGAAATCCTTAAGGACAGAATGTTTGCTAAAGATAATATTTCATTTTTTTCAGTGGGGGGAGTAGTTTTTCTTGAAGGTGAGGTAACAAATCCTTCCTCCCTCTATGCAATAGAGGAAAAAGTTGGTAAAATTTCAGGTGTTAGGAAAGTAATTAATAGATTAATTGGAGTGATAAGGTAGTGGTATTAAAAGATATTCTCTTAATGGAAGTAGAAAAGGTATTAGGGGAGAAACCTCCCCTTTCTCTTTACATTCCCAAAAACAAAAAGTATGGAGATATCTCCTCTAATTTTCTTATAAAGTTTGATGATAGCGTAAAGGAGAAGATTTTAAAGATCTTTAGGGAAAATAGGTATTTTGACAAAGTTGACCTTCTCCCACCCGGATTTCTCAACATGCACTTTTCATCAAAGTTCTATAAAGACTTTGTTTTTGATCTGTTTTTAAAGAAGGAAGATTATTTAAGAAATTCCTTGTCGGATAAGAAAAAAATTCAGGTTGAATTTGTATCTGCAAACCCTACAGGTCCTCTAACTCTTGGAAATGGGAGAAATGCTGTTATTGGCGACACACTGGCAAACATACTTTCCTATGTTGGCTATGATGTCCAAAAAGAGTACTATCTAAACGATGCTGGTAGAAAGATTGAGCTTCTTAAAGAATCAGTGTGGGCAAGGATTATGGAGATCAAAGGAGAAGATTACGACTTTCCTGAAGATGGATACAAGGGAAAGTATGTTTATGAAATTGCAGAAAGAATCATTAAAGAATTTAATGGAAAAACATTTAATAAAAAAGAAGTTGGTGAGAGAGCACTTGAGATTATAATTGAGTCCATAAGAGAAGACCTCTCCTTGTTTGGAGTTGAGTTTGATAATTGGTTTTCTGAAAGAGAGATGAGGGAAAGGGGAGAAGTTGAAGAGGTTCTTAGTATCCTTAAAAACAAGGGGTTGATTTATGAAAAAGAGGGTGCTTTATGGTTTAAGTCATCAGAGTTTGGAGATGAAAAAGATAGAGTTCTTGTAAAATCATCTGGTGATTACACTTATACCCTTACAGATATAGCATACCATGTTAACAAATGGAAGAGAGGCTTTGACAGGGTTATAGATATATGGGGATGGGATCACATAGGACACGTTAATCCATTAAAGTGGGCTTTAAGACCTTTTGGTATACCTGAGGATTTTCTTTATGTAATTCTCTACCATATTGTTCATCTTGTAGAAGGTGGAAAAGAAGTGAAGATGAGTAAGACAAAGGGAGAATTTGTTACCTTAAGAGAACTTGTGGAAGATATCGGTAAAGATACAGTGAGATTTATGTTTCTTGCCAGATCTCCCTCAGCACCACTTAAATTTGACCTTGAAATTGCAAGAAAAAAGAGCCTGGAGAATCCTGTTTATTACATTCAGTACGCCTACACAAGGACAAGGGCCATAGAGAGAAAAAGAGTTGAAAGAAATATTCCATTTCCAGACATAAAGAATGTGAGTTTCAATTTTTCTGGTATAGAAAGGGAGATAATGAATAAGATAGTTATCTTTGAGGAGACCCTTTCTTCAAGCGCAAGAAATTACTCTCCTCATCTTCTTCCATTCTTTGCTCTTGAACTTTCTAAACTCTTCCATTCCTTCTATCATGACTTTCCTGTTTTAACAGAGGACGATGAGGTTAGGAATAGAAGACTTGTTGTTGTGAAAAGTGTGGAGATTTTACTCGGATTAATTTTAAGATTTATGGGAGTCTCTACTCCTGAAAGGATGTGAGGTGAGTTATGAGACCAATAATAGGTCTTGAGGTACATACTCAGTTAAATACAGAAACAAAGATGTTTTGTAGATGTAAGATTGATTTTTCTTCTCCCCCAAATACAAATATATGTCCTGTTTGTCTTGGTCTTCCAGGAGCGCTTCCTTCTCTTAATGAAAAGGTAGTTGAGTATGCTTTAAAGATTGGCCATGCTCTAAACTGTAAAATTTCAAAGACATCTCTGTTTCATAGAAAAAACTATTTCTACCCAGATCTTCCCAAAGGTTATCAGATCTCTCAATATGATATTCCTCTTGCGAAAGAGGGTTACCTTGTTTTACCAAAGAGCGGAAAGAAAGTAAGGATTATAAGAGCACACATTGAGGAAGATGCAGGGAAACTGCTTCATCCTGAGGATATAGTAGAGGCAAATTATTCCTATGTGGATTACAATAGGGCAGGTGTTCCTCTTGTGGAGATTGTAAGTTACCCTGATATAGAAAGTCCAGATGAGGCAGTGGAGTACTTAATGGAGCTGAGACTAATACTTATATATCTTGGTGTATCCACTGGAAATATGGAGGAGGGAGCTTTAAGGTGTGATGCTAATGTTTCCATTGAAGGTCATCCGAGATGTGAAGTTAAGAATATGAATTCATTTAGAAGTGTTAAGAGGGCTTTAGAGTATGAGATAGAAAGACAGATGAAGATTATCAAAGAAGGTGGAGAGGTTGTTCAGGAGACAAGACACTTTAACGAGTCTGATGGAAAGACATACTCCATGAGGGGAAAAGAGGAAGCAGAGGATTACAGGTATTTCCCTGATCCAGATCTTCCTCCCCTGGTGCTTACAGATGAAATTATCATAAAGTCAAAAGAAGATATAGGCGAGTTACCCCAGGATGTAAGAAACAGATTGAAGAAATTTTCTCTGTCAGAAAAAGAAGTTGAAACCCTTGTAGGAAATATTTATTTAAAAGATTTTTATTTTGAATCACTCAAGGTATTTAACAATCCAAAGGCAATAAGTAACTGGCTTCTTACAGAGGTTTTAGGAATTATGAATGAGAAAGGTCTTAAAGAACTACCATTTACTCCCAGAGATTTTGCAAACTCTGTAAAGATGTTTTCAGATGAAAAAATTTCTTCCAAGATACTTAAAAAAATTATAAAGAAACTATTTGAAGGCAAGAGTTTTAAAGAGATAATTGAGAAGGAAAATATCCTTCCTATAACATCGAAGGACGAGATAAGAAAATTTGTTTTAGAGGTTCTCAAAGAGAACGAAAAGGTTGTTAATGACTATAAAGAAGGAAAAGAGAATGCCCTGACTTTTCTTATTGGTCAGGTTATGAGGAAGACAAAAGGAAGAGCGGATCCAAAAATATTAAGAGAGGTATTTTTAGAGGAGCTTAAGAGATGAGCTTTATTCATCTTCATGTCCACAGCGAATACTCAATTCTTGATGGATTCTTAAGAGTAAATGAGCTCATAAAAAGGGTTAAAGAGTTTAAAATGCCAGCAGTAGCACTTACAGACCACGGAGGAATGTATGGCATAATACCTTTCTACAAAAGAGCAAAAAAGGAGGGAATAAAACCTATAATAGGTGTTGAAATGTACTTTTCTCCCACATCCAGATTTGATAAAAAGGGAAAGGAAGATGCTGTAAATTACCACATACTTCTCCTTGCAAAGAATTTTAAAGGTTATCAAAATCTTACAAGACTTGTATCTATTGGACACCTTGAGGGTTTTTACTATAAACCAAGAATAGATATGGAGGTTTTAAAAAAGTACAGTGAGGGATTGATTGTTGGAACTTCATGCCTTAAGGGTGAGATACCTTCTCTTATCCTCTCGGGTCAATATGAGAGAGCAAAGAAAAGAGTCTATGAATTTAAAGAAATCTTTGGAGATGATTTTTATATAGAGCTTCAGAATCATCACCTTCCTGAAGAGGAAAGGGTTATTCCTGAACTTCTCCGTCTTGCCAAAGAGACAGATACAAAATACTTTGCATCAAACGATGCCCATTATCTTAAAAAAGAAGACGCAAAGGCACATGGAATACTTTTGTGTATCCAAACTCAGACAACTATAAGTAATCCTGATAGACTTAAGTTTCAAACTGATGAATTTTATCTGAAGTCCTTTGAGGAAATGTGGGAATTATTTAAAGATATCCCAGACGCCATTCATACTACCATGGAAATTGCTGAAAAATGTGAGGTTGAAATACCTCTTGGAAAATCAAGGTTACCAAAATTTCCTCTTCCAGAAGGAGAAGACGCATTTTCTGTTTTGAAAAAGAAATGTGAGGAGGGAATTGAAGAGAAGTTTGGAAAGGAAACTCCAGAGATAATGGAGAGACTTACAAGAGAACTTTCTGTTATAAAGGAGATGGGATTTTCAGACTATTTTCTCATAGTTTCAGATTTTGTTTCTTTTGCCAAGCGTAAAGGTATAAGAGTCGGTCCTGGAAGAGGAAGTGCAGCAGGAAGTCTTGTTTCATACTTACTTGGAATAACAGAAATAAATCCACTTCAGTATAATCTTCTCTTTGAGAGATTCCTTAATCCTCAAAGGATTTCCCTCCCAGACATAGACATTGACTTTTCTGATGAGAGGAGAGATGAAGTTATTGAGTATGTAAGAAAGAAATATGGGGAAGATAGAGTTGCTCAGATTGCCACCTTTGGAAGGATGGAGGCAAGGGGGGTAATAAGAGATGTTGGTAGAGTTCTTGGGTACTCTGCCAAGGAAATGGACAGGATTGCAAAACTTATACCATTTGGAATGAATTTCAACGATGCCCTGGTTAACGAACCCCTGTTAAAGAAGGAAATGGAAAGTGACGAAAACAAAAGAGAACTTTTTGAACTTTCTATGAAGCTTGAAGGACTTATAAGAAACTTTTCCACCCACGCAGCGGGAATTGTAATAGGTGATACGCCATTATCAGATCTTGTTCCACTTCAGTTTACAAAGGATAAGAGTGTTACAACCCAATATGATAAAGATGTTCTCGAGGAAATGGGGCTACTTAAAATGGACTTTCTTGGTTTGAGAACACTTACTGTTATTGAGAATGCTTTAACTCTTATAAATAGAGAGAGGGAAGAAAATTTTGAAATAGAAAAAATTCCCCTTGATGACGAGAAGACTTTTTCACTTTTAAGGGAGGGTAAAACCATCGGTGTTTTTCAGCTTGAATCTCCCGGGATGAGGAGAGTTCTTACTGGAGTTAAACCTAACACTATGGAGGATATTATTGCAGTCCTCTCCCTTTACAGACCGGGAACTATTAAGTCAGGTCAGGTTGATGAATTTATAAAGAGAAAACATGGAGTTATAAATTATACATCTATTCATCCTTTGCTTGACGAGATCTTGAAACCCACCTATGGAATTATAGTTTATCAGGAGCAGGTTATGCAGGTTGCCCAAAAACTTGCAGGTTACACTCTTGCTGAAGCGGATCTTTTAAGAAAAGCCATGGGGAAGAAGAAGAAAGATATTATGGCTAAATTAAGAGATGATTTTATAAATAGATGCATAAACAATGGAATTGAAAAAGAAATAGCTGAAAGGGTCTTTAACACCATAGAGAAGTTTGCAGAATACGGCTTTAATAAATGTTTGATTGGATCAACCAAGATAGTTGATGCAAAAAGTGGCAAGTTAGTCTCTATAAAATCAATCTTTGAATCAAAGAATACTAATTGCACTCTCGGCATAGATGAAGATTTTAGGGTAAAAAAGGTTAAAATTAAGGGTGTATTCTATAATGGTGTGAAACCAGTATACAGGTTAAAAACCCATCTCGGAAGGGAAATTGTAGCTACAGATAATCATCCATTCTTTACCTTTGATGGATGGAGGTATCTCAAAGAACTTAAACCTGGAGATAGAATTGCTGTTCCAAGAATCTATAGGAAGTTTGATTCTAAAGATATTGAGGACTATAAGATAATCTCTTTAGCATGGATAATATCTGAGGGAAATACATGTCATCCCAATGGTGTGTATTTCTATTCGAAGAGCAAAGAACAAGTCAAAGATTTTGTTCAAAGTGTAAAAAGATTTGAAAATACAGATGTAACTGTAAAAAATAGGAGAGATCTTTATGAGGTTTACTGCAGGAATAAAAGCATAAATAAATTTAGAGGAGGAAAATCTGGTTTTAAAAAATGGTTAGAGAAGTTAAATCTTAACTATAAAAACTCACTTAATAAATTTATTCCGGATATAGTATTTTCACTAAGCAGTAAAAAGATAGCCAAGTTTATTGGCAGACTTTGGTCTGGGGATGGTTTTGTATTTGGAAAAGGAAACAGTGTGCCATTTTTCTCTACATCATCAAGGAAACTTGTATACGATCTTCAAGATTTACTCCTTTTTATTGGTATTGTCTCAAAAGTTTCTGAAAAGAATTTTAAATATAAAGACGGCAAAGTCGGGTATACTCTTCATATTCATGGAAGAGATAGTATAAATAGGTTCATAGAGTTTGTGTCTCCCTTCATTGTAGGAAAAGATGAGGAAGTTAAAAATCTTATAGAATATTACAAATCTGTACCGTTAAATATTGAAACCAAAGATACTCTTCCTCAAGAGGTAAAGTTCCTTATCAGAAAAGAAAAGGAGAAGAAAAAGCTTTCATGGAAGGAGATTGAATTATCCTCTGGAGTTTCTGTAAAGGAATTTGTCGGCAGTATCCATAGCTATAAAAAGGGTTTTAGAAGAGAGACACTAAGAAAGCTTGGAGAGTTCTTTGATTCTTATGAAATTTTAAGGCATACAGACAATGATATTTATTGGGACAGAGTGGAAAACATTGAGTATGCTGGAAGTGAAGAGACATATGATCTCGAAATAGAGGATTTCCACAACTTTATAGCCAATGGGATAGTTGTTCACAATTCTCACAGCACTGCTTACGCTACAATATCTTATCAAACTGCATACCTTAAAGCACATTATCCAAAAGAGTTCTTCACTGCACTTCTTACATCTGTTTCTGGAAACGAAGACAGAGAAGCAGATTATATAAAGGAAGCTGAAAGTATGGGAATAAAAATCCTTCCCCCGGATATAAATAAAAGCGACATATACTTTAAAATTGAGGGAGACGCGATAAGGTTCGGTTTTTCAGCCATTAAGAATGTTGGAGAGAATGCTGCAAAGATAATTGTTGAAGAGAGAGAAAAAGGGGAGTACAGATCCTTCTATGATTTTCTTACAAGATGTAAAAGTGGAAAGATCAATAAAAAGGTTATTGAATCCCTTATAAAGGCAGGTGCCTTCGACAGCTTAAATCCCGATAGAGTACTTCTCCTGGAAGAGTTAAAAGGGAATGAGAAGAAAAAACCCATGCTTTTTTCTGAACCTGTGAAGAAAAAGAAAGTTTCAAAGGGAAAGATCCTTGATTGGGAAAAAGAAGCTTTTGGTTTCTATTTTTCGGGACATCCTCTTAAAAACTATATAGAGAGGATGAGGAAGAATGAAATAAAAATATCAAACTTATCAGAAATAGAAAGTGGAAGCAACGTTAAATTGCTCGGTGCTATAACCAGTTTTAGACACTATAAAACAAAGAGGGGGGATGTAGTTTTGAAGTTTGTCTTGGAGGATGAAAGTGGTAAAATCTCCATAGTGGCATTTAACCCCGTTGCCTCTCAGGTGGAGAACTACCTGAGGAAAGAAGGTGTTATAAGAATTGAGGGAGAGTATAGAATTGAAAACGATAGAGTTTCAGTAAGGGTTTTAAAGGTTTTGGAGTTTCTTACAAAAAGGGAGCTGGAGGAGAAATTGAAGGATGTAGAAAAAAGAGGATTCCATCTATACCTTAAACTGAAAAGGAAAAACATTAATGATGAATTTCTTAGATCTCTTCATGAATTCTTTGAAAAACATAGAGGGAACGATCCAGTAACAATATATCTTGTGTTAAATGGAAAGAGACTCGAGATGGAGCTTGAAAGAGAACATTTTATAAAAGTAACTCCTAATGTAATAACTGAACTTAAAAAGCTCATAGGAGAGGAGAATTTCTGGTATAAAGAGGAGATTTTTGCTTAAAGGAGGAGTGCTATGAGAATAGGCATTTTGACAGGTGGTGGAGATTGTCCTGGCTTGAACTCCACCATAAGAGCAATTTTTATGAGAAGTCTTGACTTCGGTTACAGTGTTTTTGGTTTTTTAAATGGCTGGAAAGGAGTTATAGATGATGATGGAATTCTTCTAACAAGGGAGGTGGTTGACGACATTATGCCTATTGGAGGTACAATTCTTTATTCCTCAAGAACCAATCCTTTTAAAGTGGAAAACGGAGTTGAGAAAATAAAAGAAACTTTAAAAAAGGAAAACATAGAAGCTCTTATTGCAATAGGCGGAGATGATACTCTTGGTGTTGCATCCCGTTTATATGAAGAGCATGATATAAAGACTGTTGGTGTTCCCAAAACAATGGATAATGATATTTCAGAAACAGATTATACTTTTGGATTTGATTCCTCTGCTACAGTATCCATGGATGCCATCGAGAGACTTAGAGATACTGCGAAGGCAATGAAAAGGGTAATAGTTCTAGAGGTAATGGGAAGACATGCAGGTTGGGTTGCTCTATTCACAGGTCTTGCTGGAGCAGCAGATTACACCCTTCTTCCAGAAGAAAAATATAATGAAGATGAATTAATTGAGAAGATAAAGAAAGCATTTGAGAGGAAGAATTATGCCGTTGTTTGCGTATCTGAAGGAGTTGAAATAGGGGAAGATGAGTCCCATGAGGTAGATGCTTTTGGACATAAATTGTTGCAGGAAAAAGGAGTTGGAAACTACATTGCTAAGGTTATAAAGGAGAAAACCGGAATTCAGACAAGATCTGTTCAGATTGGTCATATTCAGCGAGGTGGCTCTCCTACTCTTTTTGATAGAATACTTACCATGAGACTTGGTGTTAAGGCTGTTGAGATGGTTAAGAGTGGAGAGTTTGGCAGGATGGCTACCATGAAAAATGGAGAAATTACATCTGTTCCACTGAAGGAAGCTGTTGGTAAAACAAAGGTGGTAACAGAGGACTGGATAAAGCTAAAGAGGATTTTCGAAAAGTAATGAAATTTTTTACTTCTTTAAGGTTTCAAGTAGCTGTAACTTTTCTCGTGGTCGTAATAATAACCACGCTTTCTCTTGGTTCCCTTCTCATCAAAGAAACAGAGACTAAATTCTGGAAAGCAGAGGAGGAGAAGCTTTCTACTATAGGAAGGCAACTTGTTTCCTCCTACAATCGAGTGAGTGAAAAACTGAAAGTGCAGGCAGATTTACTTAATACAGATTTGAATGTAGTCAAAAAGACACAGCTTGAGACAGCACTCTTTGATTATACAAAGCCCATTCATGAAGAAAATGAAGAGATAGGTGTTGGTTTTTTTATATATGGAGATGATTTCAATAGACCTCTTGCTGTTCAAGAATCAAAGTCAAAAGATAGTGAAAAGATAAGAGTGGTTTTCCCTATATATGAGAATGGCGAGAAAGCAGGGTTTGTGTGGGTTGAGGAGCCAAAAGATCTTGTGCTTTCTGAGATAGAATCTTTAAAAGCCAAAGAGAGAAATATTATACTTGTGGTTCTACTTATTTCAGGAATTTTAGCAATCTATATATCTTTGATGTTTGTAAAAAAGGTTACCATCATAAAGACTGGCCTTGAAAATCTAAAATCTGATCTATCCTATAAACTCCCTGTAATGAGTGGAGAGATAGGAGAAATAAGTAGGGCAATAAATGATTTGTCCACATCTCTTCTTGTATCAAGAAGTAACTCTGAAAAAATCCTTGAGACCATAGCTTCCGGCGTTCTTATTGTTTCCAGGGATGGAACAGTTAAGGAATTTAACAGAGCCTGTGAGGAACTTCTTGGAGTAAGGAAGAAAGATGTTATAGGAAAGGACTATACTCTTTTTCCCCATTTAAGAGAGATTGTGGAGTCTGTAAAGGGTGGTGGAAGATTCAGGGAAAAGAAGATTAAAGTCGGGGGTAATGAGAAAATATTTCACATATTTTCCACTCCATTTAATGGAGATGATTTATTAATAAGTGTAGAGGATGTAACTGAGGAAGTAAAATTGCTGGAGGAAAAGCGTAGAACCGAGGCTTTGAAAACTCTTGGGATGTTTACCACAGGTGTTGCCCATGAAATTAGAAACCCTTTAACATCCATAAAAGGTTTTGCTCAAATTCTTGAGAAGAAACTTGAAGGAAAGGGTGGAGATGAAGAAAGGTATATAAAAACAATACTCTCAGAGGTTAGAAGACTGGAGAATATTCTAAGAGATCTCCTTATGTACGGAAGGCCCTCCCCTCCAAACAAAATTATGACAAACATCTCAAAAGCTATAAAAGATTCACTATCTCTGCTTAATGAGAAGTTAAAGGAGAAAAACATAAAAGTTGAGATAGATTTTGAGTATGATCCCAGATTCTCCTTTGATCCGAAACAGATGGAACAGGTATTTATAAACCTTATCCTTAATGCTATAGATGCCTCAGAATTTAACAGTAAAATAATCATAAGAACAAAGAGGGCACAGAATGGTATACTTATAGAGATAAAAGATTTTGGTTTTGGTATAAAGGAGGAGGATAGGGAGAAGATATTTATGCCATTTTTTACCACGAAGGAAAAGGGAACAGGACTGGGTCTTCCAATATCTCAAAAGATAGTAGAGATGCATGATGGTAAAATATGGTTTAACTCAAACAAGGATGGGACAACGTTTTTTGTCTACATTCCTATTAAATAGTGGTATAATTTGGATATGAATAAAAAAGTTAATAAATTCAGCGTTCTTGTAGTTGATGATGAAGAGAACATCTTAAACTTTCTCAATGAAGCATTGAAGGACGATTACTTTGTATTTAAAGCAAAGAACGGCAAGGAAGCCTTAAAGAAAGTTCAGGAAATTTATCCAGATGTTGTTCTTATGGATATAAAAATGCCGGTGATGGATGGCATGGAGGCTTTCTTAAAGATAAAGGAAATCGATAAAGATCTTCCGGTTATTATGATGACCGCCTATGGCTCATCCAATACAGCAATTCAGGCTATGAAGGAAGGTGCATACGACTATGTCACAAAGCCTTTAGATCTTGAGGAGATAAAGGTTACTCTTGAAAAGGCAATTCAGCTTAAGAAACTTTCAGAGAAGGCAAAAACAACGCAGTTCGGTGAGGATGAGTTTATCACACAAGGGCTTATAGGGAAGAGCCAGAAAATGCAGGATATTTACAAGCAGATAGGAAGAGCAGCATCCAGTGATGTTACTGTTCTTATTCTTGGTGAAAGCGGCACAGGAAAAGAGTTAGTTGCAAGAAGTATATATATGAATTCAGGGAGGAGAAACAAACCTTTTGTTACTGTGAATTGTGCCGCTATACCAGAGGGGCTTCTTGAATCCGAGCTTTTTGGGCATGAGAAGGGGGCATTTACTGATGCCAAGGAGCGGAGGATTGGTAAATTTGAACAGGCAAAAGATGGAACTATCTTTCTGGATGAAATTGGAGACATGTCACTCTCTCTTCAAGCAAAAATACTCCGGGTTCTTCAGGAGAAAACTTTTGAGAGGGTTGGGGGAAAGGAGACAATTTTTACAAATGCAAGAGTAATTGCTGCCACAAATCAAAATCTTCTAAAACTTGTGGAAGAGAAAAAATTTAGAGAGGATCTATACTACAGGCTAAACGTTTTTACAATTCACCTTCCACCCCTTAGAGAAAGGAAAGAGGATATACCAGATTTAGTGGAGTATTTTATTTATAAGTACTCACACAAATATGGAAAGGTTGTTACCGGGGTATCACCTGAGGTTATGGAAATTTTTATGGATTACAACTGGCCTGGT
>Ga0164310_10001150_pt1 | contig 14739 bp, 15 predicted proteins | sample GuaBasSedimGuay1_FD_121795 | JGI IMG/M metagenome (GOLD analysis project Ga0164310, IMG submission 121795) | Subseafloor sediment microbial communities from Guaymas Basin, Gulf of California, Mexico - Guay1, Core 4569-9, 0-3 cm | ecosystem: Environmental > Aquatic > Marine > Hydrothermal vents... | reverse complement strand
TTGCTTATATAGTTAAGATTGAAAAGAAAAAAAAGAGAAAAGCAACGTGGTATACCCTCTTTTTTCTCGAGATAAAGTCTGGACGAATAAGGGCCGAAAGGATGACAGAAGGAGCACTTAATAAAATACAAGAGGTAGTAGGAGGAGAGGAGCTCAGACTTACCTTTTTGGTTAGATATCGACTTTCCCTAGAGAATATTTTCTTGAAAGGACTTGCAGAAAGTGGATATGAAGATCAAATGAATGAGAATATTAAAAAGGCAGAGAGGTTGGTTGTTCAGAGTAAGAAACATAAGAAGTACTACAACGAGATTTGTAAAAGACTAACAAATGAGTGATGGATACAACACACTACTAGGATATATTCTTTGGATTGTTCGCGAAGATGGATCAGAACAAAAGATCCATGCGATGGTAGCTCGGGATGCAGAAGGAAAAAAGATACCCTCACTCAAGCTTCCGATATCAGGTAAGGAATATAAAGTAACAGAACGCAATGTTAAGCTGTATCTTAGTGAACTTAAAGAGCAGGACCCTTCAATAATCTATGTTGACATTGATAGGCTCTCTCGAATGGGTAGAATGAGATGGGAAGATAAAGATGATAATCAAAACACCTGAACAGATTGAGCATATTAAAGATGCAATGAAGATCGTCAGTAAAGCTCATAGAGTAGTTAGTGAGAAGATCTGCGAAGGAATGTCTACCTATCAGGTTGAGAATATTGTTAAGCATGTTTTGAAAGATGCAAAAGCAAAGTCTCCTTTTCATAGATATAAGGCAGGATCAAGGAGTCCGTTCCCGCGCTGGACTTGTATTTCAGTTAATGAAGAAGTGGTACATGGAATTGCACAACATAATAAGATTTTACGAGACGGCGACATAGTCACGGTTGACATTGGTTCTGTCATTGAAAGAGATGGTACATCATACTACGGTGATGCGGCTGTAACTCATATGATTGGAAATGTAGAAGAACAAACACGTGAATTAGTAGAACAGTGCCGTACTGTATTATATAAGGCAATTGAGATGACAGGACCTGATGTGTGGTTGTTTGATATCTCAAAGGAGATGAACAAAATAGCAATAGAAAAAGGATTTGGCAATGTAAAAGGATACTATGGTCATGGAGTGGGACTTGCTCTACATGAGTTGCCAGCGATACCTGCCTATGTTCCAGAGCGTGAAGAAGCGATGTTGAATGTAAAATTGCAATCAGGAATGATTATTACATATGAGCCGATACTCACTCTCGGTTCATGTGAAACTGAAGAACTTTCCGACGGCTGGACAGTGGTTACAAAAGACAGATCAATAGCGGCTCACTGGGAACATTCAGTACTTATTACTTCAGAAGGGTTTGAAGTTTTAACTGAACAATAACTACGAGATAAATAAGAAAGACTAAGAAATAGAAAGAAAGAAATGACAAACGTTGAGAAGTTAATGAAGTTGTTTGAAGATCGTCGTCTTGAAATAAGAGGGATAGAGGAAATTCATGCAGACACAGTAACTCGCTACATCGTTGAAGTAGATCCTATTAAATTTAAAGGCCGCGATAAGTTTGTCTCGCTTGACGAGAATATAGCTTATCTCCTTGGCCTTTCACAGAAACCGATCATCTCTTCAAATTATGAAAAAGGAATTTTGATTGATTGTGTTGATGGTCGTAGAGAGAGAAAAACTGTATTGCTTTCCTCTCTTTTAGAAGAAGAGATATCAGGAGCACTACCAATGGTTATTGGCAATGATACATATGGTAATTCATTTGCAATTGATCTCATCAAAGCTCCTCATTTGTTAATTGCAGGAACGACGGGATCAGGAAAATCTGTTGGTTTGAGAGGTATGATCACAAGTTTGATTTACTATAGGCCTGATACTAAATTTGTCTTCATAGATCCTAAGGGTGTTGAATTGAGTATTTTCAATGATCATAAAAAGGATTATTGGTTTACGAATGAATATGCGAAAACTATTGTTAATGTAGAAGAAGCCTATGGGGTTCTCGAGGAAGTGAGAGAATATTCTGAAACAGTCTTTGCAAGAATGAGTGAAGAAAGAGTTTCTGATGTTTCTCAACTCAAAGATCCACAACGAGTTGTCGTTGTCATTGATGAACTTGCAGATCTCGTTTCTGATAATAAAGAATTCATGAAGTTACTTCTTCGTATTGTTCAAAAATCACGAGCTGCTGGAGTTCATGTCATTGCTGCAACACAAAGACCATCAACTGACATTGTCACAGGTACGGTTAAGGCAAATTTTCCCAGTAGAATCTCCTTCAAGGTTAGTGCTCGTCAAGACTCACAAACAATCCTTGGTGGCATTGGTTCAGAAAGATTGCTTGGAAAAGGTGATTTGCTTTACATGAAATCGGCAGGAGAGTATGAGAGAATTCAAGGAGCCTTTGTTGATGATGAGACAATAAAAGAAATAATAAGGCAAAAAGTTAAAGATAAGCTTTTTGAAGAAATAAAAGACAGTAATGGTCTTGATGATATAGTGCCACTCATAGCTACTTCGTATGAGGATTATTTAAGAAATAGGTGACATAATGCCTCCAATCTCTATGTTGAGTGCGGAGGTATTTTTATGTCTACTGATATTAGAATAGAGTACTATGAATCAGGTATCGTACAGGCTGAAGTTCCGTATTTAAATGGTAAGCGTGAGGGTATCTCAAAGCTCTATTACTCCGATGGACGTCTTCAGTATGAAACTCCCTATGTAAATGATAAAAGAGAAGGTATTGAAAATGCCTTTTTTCCTTCTGGTGCTTTGCTTATGACAACAACTTATGTTGATAATAAGGCAGAAGGAAGAGAAGTACAATTTTTTGAACATGGCCGCCCTGCCCGTGTAACGACGTACCATGAAGATTTTAGAGTTGGTCTCGAAAAGAGCTTTGCTGAAGATGGGACCCTTCTTGAAGAAATTTATTACAATCCTCCTCAGCATTTTGTTCTTCGACAAAATGGTCAAATAATTGTTGACCGTCTTACTTATCTTCTCCTCACTCACACTCCTCCCAAATAGCCTTCTTTTTTCTACTCCTTCCAATCCCATTCACATTCTCCCTAAGGACAAAAACAGTTAAAAACTAGACTCAGGATATTGCTATAGGAGTTTAGTCAAGGATCATAGGTTTCTATGACTAGAGGTTCTTAGAAAGGATTTTGAATGTCACCAACAAAGCTGCTTTCTCTTGAAGAAGCCAATGAGAGGATTCCTCTATTAAAAAGTATTGCTGCCGATATTGAGAGAACATGGAAAGAGGTTTGTAAGTGCTACACCGATCGTGATCGACTTAAAAGAGTCTTTGCTTCGTCAGAAGAAGTTCTACTTGAATCTTCTGATATAGATCTTAAGCACCACACAAAGCGACTTGGCGAATATATTAAAGAAGCTAGAGAATTGGGTTGTATTGTAGAATCTCTGGAAGAGGTAATAATTGCAATTCCCTCACTACATCTTGGCCGACAAATTTCTCTTTGTTGGAAGATTGGTGACGAAGAAATAGACTTTTGGCATGAAGTCGAAGAATCTTACAGAGAGAAATCTCGTATTGAAAATTTTGTACAAGAAAGGCTTACAAAATGAGAATTGTTTTTATGTTTTCACTCATGCTTGCAATTACATTGATCGGTTGCAAAACAAATTTACTAGATCATCGGGAGCTTAAATATAGCTATTCCAATAGCCAATTATTTTCTCGTTCCCTTAATCATCACTCTCACCCTGATCATAAGACAGGTGCAGAAGATGTAGAGATGCATTCAGTTTCCGTCATGGTTGGTAAAACAATCCTCGAAGGAGACAGTGCTGGTTTTCCAATGAGTCTTGATGCTATAGTAGGACCAAGATTTTCTGCTCCAGTTGCTGGACCTGATCAAGATGCTACTGGGATAGGACTTGATCTCGATATTCGTGTCAACGCACATGTTCTTTCAGGTGACTCGACATTCTTCGTTGGACTCAATGGTGGCTATATGTATACTCATCATGATTGGAATGGACAGGAACATCAAAATCTATTTCGAGTTGCTCCAGTAGTTGGTGTCAACGTTCCTTTCACAGCTTTTGGTTGTAAAAATACTCATGGAGGAAGCTTAATCTTAAGCTACGCTCTTGAACATATCAGCGATTTCAGAGGTCGACTGCGTTTTGATAATGATGGATACAACACTGACACATTCAGTCTTGGCATTCAGTTTCCATTCTAAAAAATAACAATAACCTAACGATTTTAATTAATTTTGTTCAAACATTGAAGGAGTTTGAAAATGTTAAAAGGATTTTTGCTTACAATTTTGGGATTATGCTTAATGGTCGGCTGTTCTGATGGACACAATAAATATGTCTCGGCGCCCGCTGTTATGAATCTCAATTGTGTTTACAATGGTGACAGAAGTGTTACTATTACGTTTGATGGTGAAATGGGTCAAAGCACTCTAAGTTCATGGGTTAATGTTTATATGGACGGTACTCAAATTACAACTGCCGCTCTGTTAGAAACAAATACTCTTACCCTTAATCTCCCTGCTGGTGGAACTCATACATTTAAAGTTACTCCTGACAATGGTCTTATCGGACCATCAGTTGAGTGTACGCTTGAAGGAGAGTGTCCCAGCGACCTCACTGGTGTTGTATGTAATGTAATTGGATTTGATGCAATACTGGAGTGGTACAATGGTGAGATTCTTGGCGACATTAAGCTTGTTGTAAATAGAGAAGTGATTGACATCGAGCGTGGTACTGAGAGTTTTACTTTATATAATATTGCGATTGGAACTGAGTTTGAATTGATTACCTACAATCGCTATTGCAGTAAGAGTGTCTCTGGTATTGCTACTCGTCCAGGTACTCCTCGTCTTCTATGTGAACTTGTCAACGATACAGTTGTTATTACAGCTTCTTCTGATGCTGATGCAATTGAGATTTTAGAGAATGGCGAGCTTGTTGGAGTGATTGAAGGCTCCGGAACATTGGAGCTTGAAGATCGCAACCCCGGCAGCTACACTTATACAGCCACTGGTTACGGTCTCGAAGGTCAGCCGGATGCAGTTTCTGATGCTTCTACTTGTGAGCTTTATCGTAAAGCTCGTTTGATCCTTGATGATGAGTGTGACGAAGTTGCTCGTATTCTTATTGATGGTGAAGACAATCCTCCCGCTCTCTTTGGTGTTGATGTCTTATCTCTCAGTCTAGGTAGTACATCTGGTGATGCTTTTGAATATGACTTCGAAGCTTCTGGTTCATGTGGCATTTTCGACGTCTTCTTTAATGTTGACTTTGGAGATCCCGATGTAGAGCTTAGTAGTGTTGAACTCACCATTGATGGTGAGAGTGTGGGAGTTTATGAAGCTTGCGAAGGATTTAAGCTTGATGAGCCTATGGAACTCTGCGAAGCTGCAACTCTCGAGTTGATTGCTACTGCAACAGGTCTTCGTGAAGTTATTATTCCTACGCCTGCAACTTCTCCTGATGGAGGTCAAGAGCCAGGAACGGAAACTACTTTTGAGACAGTAATGCTCACTCTCACTGGTACTGCTACAATTATAGAGACTACAACTCCTCTATACGGTGAGGGTAATCAAGAACTTAAAATCACTGACAGTAGCTTTGCTGACTGGTTCATGGATGAAGATAGTAATGTTGGTAATCGTTATGGTTCTGAACAACACACTGAATACTTCTACGGCACTGGCTATGGTATTGGTACTGGTACAGGAACTGGTACTGGAACTGGTACAGGTTATGGTGAAGGTGAAGGTAAAGGATGTGTATATACATATATTTGGGGATGCAAAGTCTTTATTGGATATGCAAAAACAGATGTAGAAACTGAAGTGAACACAGAAGTAGCTGTTGAAGTTGAAGTTGAAGTTGAAACCGATGTTTGGGTTAAGATTCCAGTTCGCGTTGAGCGTGATTTTACTATGGATGCAGACTTCATGACATGGCTCGCTGGTCAAATGGCAATAGGTCCCCCAGACTGTGACGGCTTTGGTATTGGTCGTGAAGCTGGCTTCTTAAGTATGGGCTTTACTGATAATATCATCATTGATGGTCCCGGCTTTGACTTACGAATTTATGAGCGTGCAACTGGCGATACAACTGATTCATTCTTTCTACATACTTACTTCAGTAAGTTCTTTAACATCAATGTAGATTCTTGGACTGGTCGAGCTCCTGCATATGGTAATGGTCCTTTGTACTTTGATCTTCCTGTAGATCAAAACGTTCCCACTGTTGAGCTTGGCTTTGGCTACCATGTCTATAGTATGCAAGAGTCTGCTGATCTGTTTGATTATCACTGTGGTCATGTTGTAGAGCTTGACCTTGCTACTCTTGGCATTGACATGCTCAATCTCACCACCCTCGTAAGTGGTGGTGCTGGTAATACTATTGAAGGTTCTCTCCATGAGCTGTTTGCTGGTGCTGATATCGATTCGATCAAAGGTTTACATAATCTCTTTGGTCTTCGTGTAGAGCTCCAGGACAATGAGTGTGAAGATGAAATGGTCCGCGATCTTTATGTTGGTAGTCTCTTTGATGCCTTCAAGGGAACAGTAGACGTAGCTCCTAAGAGTGGTCGCTCAACGTGGCGTTACATTCTTAGTGCTGACATCTTCTGTGATGGCCTTTTAGGTGTCATTCTTGATACTAATAGGGTCTTCGTTGAGTCTCGCTTCTCTCCACATCGCATTAAGCGAATTTTGAAGCACGAAGCTATGAATGGTCTCAACAGTGCGGCCGATAGTGTTGGAGAAAGCTTCAATCATGGTCAACCCCCGATGCACTAATTTTATTAGGACATCTGAATAGTAAGCAGGGAGTCACCTATGTGGCTCCCTGTTTTCTTTAATGCTGAATTTTAATAAAAACTAAACATAATTTTATATATAGAGGAGTAGATTAAAAGAAAGAGAAAAAGGATGAAAATCGTACTGTATCCAGATTTAATTTTGAAGCAAAAAGCAGAGTTGATTCCTATTGACTCCATCAGAGACTACAAGGTAATCGTTGAAGAGATGCACGAATTACTACGCTCTACTGGGATAGGACTTGGTCTTGCTGGCAATCAAGTTGGGATTGCTAAGAGAGTCTTGGTAACCAACGTCGAAGGGCCACAAACTTTCATCAATCCTGCTATAATTGAAGTGTCTTCAGAGGAGGGAGTATGTTCAGAAGGATGTCTATCGTTTCCAGATGTAGGAGGATTTATAGTGCGCCCGACGATCATCAAGATTAGTTTCATTGACCTTGACGGTCAGTCTCACATAGAAGTATTTAATGAGACTATGGCTCGCGTCCTTCAGCATGAGATCGATCACCTCGATGGACTTAGCCTCTTAGATAGAATGTCAAAGAATGAGCAGCGGAAGAATCGAAAAGCCTTAAAGACTTTGCAACTTTGCAAAAGATTAAGAGAGGGTTAAGATGATAGTACTTGGATGCATTTTTGACGGTGGACTCTGAATGGTAGCTTTCTGGTCTGCTGTAGCAGGTCTTGGTGGATTTGTAGGATTGCTTGGAAGAAAAATGATGATGTTTTTAAGGTCCTTCAAGGGCAAACATGGATGTTGTCCAACTTGTGACTGTGATGAAGATAAAACGGAAGAAGGTTCAGATGAATAAGTTTAGCAAGAAGATGCAAAAGATTGGGGAGAAGACTAAAGACGGTCTCAAGAAGGCCAAAGAGATTGGTGCTGTAGGGCTTGAGAAGACCAAAGAGCTCAGCGTTGTTGGATTTAAGAAGACCAAAGAGATTAGTACTGTAGGGTATGAGAAGACCAAAGAGTTTAGTGCTGTAGGATTTAAGAAAGCCAAAGATGCCTACCTCGCTAGCTATAGGGTAGCTGGTAAGGGGGCTCAAAGAGTTAAGAAAAGCATTAAAGAGACCAGCAATAGAGATATCTTCATTAGTGGACTCTTTTTGACAGTCCTACTTATAGGTGCTGGAGTTTTCTATCAGCTTTCCCTACTCAATTCGAGAGCTCAAAAATTGACACCCGCTGCTACTATGGTTGAGAATTTTCTCACTGTTCCTCCTCCAGTAGAAAAAAATGACACATCAACCGTTTCTACAGATAAGAATGAAAGAGAAAAGAACGTTCAGCAAATAAGCAATATTGAGTGTGACATTGAAGAGAATGAAGTTGTTGAGTTGACTTCTGAGCAAACGAGACGAATTGAGCTTCTTCGTAATCAAAACTTCACCTCAATGCATATCTGGGAAACAAAAAATAAGCGTCTTGGTGTTGCAGAAGCAGAGCTTGATGTTCGAGTTAAGCGAGCGTCTGAACAGCAGGCAGTAATTAATGATCCCAACACTGAGCCACAAGTTCGTCATAACTTTACACTAGGTATGATTTCGCTCAACAATGCTATGGAGAAGCAAGATGTAATTGTTCAAGGCATCAGAAGAGAGATGTTGGCATTGCAGAATCAAATAGAACGCCGTACTCAACTCATCGAAGACATAGTTAAACAATAAGGAGAATTAAGATGTGTAGTGAGAGTCTCGTTGTATTCAGCGGAACTTCCAATTCACCACTTGCAAACAATATTTGTCGGGAACTCGGAACACGGCTAGGAGATATGGCTGTGTTCCGTCATCCTGATGGTGAGATAGGGGTACGCATTGACGAAGATGTTCAAGGAAAAGATGTCTTCATCATACAGAGTACAAGTAAGCCTGTGAATGATAACATAATGGAATTGCTGGTCATGATAGATGCAGCGCGTCGTTCAGCAGCTGATCGGATCACAGTTGTGATTCCATATTTTGGCTATGCACGACAAGATCGCCGTGATGAGGGAGATAGAGTTCCTATTACAGCTCGTCTTGTAGCAAATCTCATTGAGGCTGCAGGAGCTGATCGTTTGGTTACTATGGAATTGCACTCTACTCAGATCCAAGGGTTTTTTGATATTCCTGTTGAGCATTTGTATGCTGGCGATATCTTTGCGGAGCACTTTAGAGCAATGGAGATCCCAAACTTGTGCGTTTGTAGTCCTGATGTTGGTAGCATTAAAATGGCACGAGGAATGGCTAACAAACTTCATGCAGGTCTTGCTACAGTAGATAAGAGACGAATCAGCGGTGAGGTTACAAAGATTGGATTTGTTATAGGAGACGTGAAAGATAAGAATGTTATCTTGTTAGATGATATGATTTCTACTGCTGGTTCTATTTCTGAGGCATCAAAGGTGGTGAAGGAAATGGGAGCTAGAGATGTGTATCTTGCCGCAGTGCATGGCATTTTCTGTGGTGAAGCATTGCTTAAGGTTTGCAGTAGCCCTATAAAGGGGGTTTATGTGACAGATACCATTGAACAAGCATTTGTTGGTAGAGATGTTATTCAGCTAAGTACTGCTTTAGTATTTGCTCATGCAATTGAAAGAATCCACATGTCTTCTGTAACAAGGCTTCAACAGAAAAGAAAGGGAAAATAATGAGCTGCATTCTGGTAACAGGTGGGGCAGGTTTTATTGGTTCCAATTTTGTACGTTATCTTGTCAACAGCAACCTTTATCACACAAACGAGATAGTTGTAGTTGACAAGTTGACATATGCAGGAAATATTGAGAGCCTCAATGACATTAAGAAGAGCTTTACTTTTATTAAGGCTGATATTGCCAATAGAAGAAAGATGCAGCAAGTAATTAAAAAATATGACCCTGTATGGGTTGTCAATTTTGCAGCAGAGACTCACGTCGATAGGTCTATAGATGGACCAGATCCTTTTATACATTCTAATATTCTAGGAGTATATGAATTACTTGAAGCTTGCCGCCTCCACAACACTGCTAGTGGTTTTAGATTTCTCCATGTATCAACAGATGAAGTCTATGGATCGCTTTCTTTAGAAGATCCTGGCTTCACAGAAACTACTCCATATGATCCTAGCTCTCCTTATTCAGCCTCCAAGGCTTCAGCAGATCATTTAGTATCTTCTTACTTCAGAACCTTTCAATTTCCAACTCTAATAACAAACTGCAGTAACAATTATGGTCCCTATCAGTATCCAGAAAAGTTGATTCCTTTGGTGATACTCAATGCTATTGAAGGTAAGCCTCTACCAATTTATGGTAAGGGAGATAATGTGAGGGATTGGTTATATGTTGAAGATCATTGTGATGCGATCTACAGAGTTTTAACAGAGGGAACCCCCGGAGAAAAGTATAACATCGGAGGTGGATCAGAACAAACAAACTTAGATATTGTCAATCAAATTTGTGACATTCTCGATTGGGCTTCGCCTGACCCGTTTAGTCAAGGGGGCTTTAAGCACTCTTCTTTGATTGAATTTGTTGAAGATAGGCCAGGACATGATCAAAGATACGCAATTGATTATTCTAAGATAAAAAACGAGCTATCTTGGGAACCAAGATATGATTTCAGTAAAGGACTTGTAATAACGGTCCTCTGGTATTTACATAATAGACAATGGTGTCAAATGATCAATAAGAGGAGATAGAATGAGAAGAGTGAAGGAGTCCTTACAAGAAAGGGTTTCTATGTCTAAAAAAAGAGTATATCTCTCGGGCCCCATTTCGGGCAGCTCTTGGGATGAAGCAACAGAATGGAGGGTGGAGCTGAGGGATCGCCTTGAGAAGACAGGTTTGTATGATTGCCAAGATCCACTTCGAGGTAAGCAACATCTTCAAGGTGAAGAAGCTATCGAAAATACATCGTTTGAAGGTGTAGATGGTTATCTAACTCTCTTTAAGAGAGATAGATGGGATGTCAAGCAATGTGATATAGTATTCATAAACTTAACGAATTCAGAGCAAGTGAGTATTGGGTCTATGTTTGAGCTTGCTTGGGCTCACGAGCTTGATAAGTACAACATTGTAGTAATGGAAAAAGATAGTATTCATTGGCACACCTTTGTTCATAAGGCAGCTTCGATTGTATTCACTGATTATGATGAAGCAGTTAAGTATATGGAGAAGGTATTGTTAGCATAGGAGATCAACAATGGTGAAGAGATATAGACTAATAAGGTTGAGAAATTCCTCAAAAAAAGATGTGCCACAACACATTCCAACGATAAATGGGGCAGAGGCAGCAGTAATAATAGTACTAGTCCTCTCTTTTCTTGCTGGATTTATAGTACATACAATATGGGGTACGTAAGAGAAATTATAAAATATGATTAGTAGGACAATAAAAGTATCGGTAAAACCGGACCTTAGTGACATAACATACTAATCAGGAAGGGCTGTTATGATAAAAAATGATCTTGTTGATAAGCTTTCGGAAAGCTCAGTCTGCTATGGCTTGACCAAGAAAGAAATCCGAAAGATTGTATCAGAGTTATTCGAAATTATCACCGCCGCTATTATAGATGGTGATGAGATTGAGATCAGAGGCTTTGGAAAATGGGAAACCAGACATCGAAAGCCTCGAAAGATTAATCATCCATCAAATGGAAAGATTATAATGTCTCATTCTAAACGCGTTGTGCACTTTAACCCAGCCCGCAAAGTTAAAGCTGACTTGCGAGACTAATAAGGGAGTCCTATGAGTAAAACAAAAGCAGACTTAAAGAATAAATGTATTAAAGATATTCTTAAGGTACAAAAAGATTATCCAGATAGACCAGTAACTCGTGATCTTTATCGTAAAGAAGGAAAAATCCCTGAGAGAGAATGGTCAGGTATCTTTGGAACTTTTGGAGAGTTTAGAATTCAAGCAGGACTCGTTCAAACGCGCCAGCAAAGTGCAATTCATCGACAGCTTGCAAAGCATGTCAGCGTTGATCACTATCGTAAGATAGGAAAGCAGCGTAAGAGTTGGGGAGCTTGTTACCTCAGAGATAATAAAAGACGCTTTAAAACAGTTCTTGGTATGTGTGATATTCATGATATTGAAGTCGATAAGTTCTGGTTACGAGTAATGCTTGATACCGCTAAGAGAGCTCAACCTGATCTGATTGTAATCAATGGTGACTTATTTGACCTATCAGAGTTTAGTCGCTTTACTACTGATCCTCGTGAATGGGATATCACAAAGAGAATTCAATTTGCACACGAGCAAGTCCTTGCTCCCCTACGTGCAGCATGTCCAGAAGCTCAAATAGATTTAATTGAAGGAAATCATGAAGTGAGATTAATTAAACATCTTGCAGATCAATCTCCTGGCATGCGCTCTATATTATCAGATCTTCACGGATGGACTGTAAAAGATCTGCTGAAGCTTGATCAGCATGAAATGAATTATATTGCACAAGCTGATCTTGGAGCATATACGCAAAGAGATCAAAAGATAGAGGTCAAGAGAAACTGGAAGCTTTATTATAATTGTCTCGCAGTTCATCATCAATCTGAAGGTCGTCTTATGGGATACCCAGGCTTTAGTGGACATAATCACAAACACGCTGTTTGGAATGGCTTTTCTCCTCAATTTGGTTCCTTTGAATGGCATCAGTTTGGTAGTGGCTGTAAGCGTGATGCAGATTATTGTGAAGGACAAAAGTGGGCTAATGGATTTGGTCTAATTCATGTTGACACGAAGACACAATCAGTCAACACAGAATATGTACCCGTAACAGACCATGCCGTAGTAGGTGGTCAATGGTATTATAGAGGAAAAAAGGAATAAAGCAAAGGATAAGCAATGAACCGCTTTAATTATTTAGTTTTCGGTGCAGGACGACAAGGTGTTGCAGCAGTTTATGATTTAGCTCATCGATGTGAAGCAGCACATATTACTCTTGTAGATCCTGATGGTGAAGCTCGAGACAGAGCAAAACGCCGATTAGCAGGTATTGGACTTGGAGATGTAAGAATGTTATATCTACCTCATGCTAATACAGAGATAGTGCAAGAGCACGATATAGCACTTGGATGTGCTCCCTATAGCTGTAATATGGATTTTACTAAAATGTGTCTCAAAGCAGGAGTTCCATTCTGTGATCTCGGCGGTAACCCTAACATGGTAACAGAGCAGGAAGAGTATTTAAAAGGAATTACAGATAAAATCCTTGTTGTTCCTGACTGCGGCATTTCTCCAGGGATCTCTAACGTTATTGTAATGGAAGCAGCTCGAGAAGGAGCAAAAGATATCACAGTCCGTTGTGGTGGTATGCCACTAAGGAAACCAGATGTGGTTGAGAATCCCCTTGGGTATCAGATAGTATTTGATCCACAGGGTTTAGTAAGTGAATATAGTGGTGACGTTCCATCAATCGTTGATAGTAAAATGGAAATGGTTGCAGCTCGAAGTGTAGTAGAAGAGTTTGATAGTCGTCATGAATGTAGCCCAACCTCGAATAATTCGACACAAGTAGTAAAATACTTCCTCGAGAAGGGTATTCGAAATTACAACTATATGACGATCCGCTATAAAGGACATTTTAAGACATTTGCATCATTTTTTAGAGGAGTTCCAGAGAAGAATATTATCGATTATCTCAATAGTACTCCTTGTTTGCAGTATGACCCTAGTGTTGACAGAGATAAGTTGATTCTTGAGATATCTGCTACCAATAGAGATAAGCCAATTATAGAGACTCACAAGTGGAGATTTGATATTGAAGCCTGTCCTCGTACTAAATTTACAGCAATGGAACTTGGTACCTCTTGGGGAATTACAACAGTAGCATATTATTTGGCACAGAATCATCAAGTCATGCAGGAGTATATCGAAGATTTTGGTTGCTTCGCTACACCAGAAAGAATCATTCCAGGTAGTTGGTTAATAAAAGAATTAAACGAAAGATTAGCACAATAGTAAAAATATTAAAGAATTTACCTAAAGTTGAGCTTCATCTTCACATTGAAGGTTCTCTTGAACCAGAATTAATGTTTAAGATAGCAAAGCGCAATCAGATTGTGTTGCCTTATGAGAATATTGATGAGGTCCGACGTGCCTATAGTTTTAATAATCTCCAGTCTTTTTTAGACATTTATTATGCAGGTGCTTGTGTGTTATTACATGAACAAGATTTTTATGACATGACATGGGCCTATTTGCAAAAAGCTCATCGACAAAACGTTCAACACACTGAGATCTTTTTTGATCCCCAGACTCACCTTAGTCGTGGGGTATGTTTTGATTCGATTATCAATGGTATTCATCAAGCACTCGCCGATGCTGAAGTGCAGTATGGAATGTCGTCAGAAATGGTTATGTGTTTTTTAAGACATGAAAGTGAAGAGGTTGCATTTAAAGTGCTTGAACAAGCTCTTCCTTTTAAGGGGTGGATCAAAGCCATAGGACTTGATTCATCAGAATTGGGACATCCACCTAGTAAATTTGAAAGAGTATTTACAGTGGCAAGAGACGAGGGTTTCCTCACTGTAGCTCACGCAGGTGAAGAAGGTCCTTCAGACTATATTTGGGAGGCGCTTAATTTATTAAAGGTGTCTCGCATTGATCATGGTGTAAGATGTCTTGAAGATCAGGTTCTTGTACAGTACTTGAGAAAGAATCAAGTACCCCTAACTGTTTGTCCCCTATCAAATGTAAAATTGCGTGTGTTTAAGAAGATGAAACAACATGTATTCAAAAAAATGATGCAAGAAGATCTTTGTGTTACCGTCAATTCAGACGATCCAGCCTACTTTGGTGGGTACATAACAGAAAACTATTACGCACTTCAGCGAGCATTCTGGTTTAATGTCAATGATTGGCTTCAAATTTCACAAAATGCAATCGATGCCTCGTTCGCAAGCGAAGAGCGAAAGGCTCAGCTCTCAACCGCTCTACATACGGT
>Ga0164310_10001149_pt1 | contig 14741 bp, 14 predicted proteins | sample GuaBasSedimGuay1_FD_121795 | JGI IMG/M metagenome (GOLD analysis project Ga0164310, IMG submission 121795) | Subseafloor sediment microbial communities from Guaymas Basin, Gulf of California, Mexico - Guay1, Core 4569-9, 0-3 cm | ecosystem: Environmental > Aquatic > Marine > Hydrothermal vents... | reverse complement strand
TAAATGGGTTATAAATCTTTATTTCAGGTAATTGTTCGGGTTCAGTACTTGATTTTTGCGTGTGCTCTTCTCAGTTCCTCAGCCTTATCCTCGGGGCGGTAATCGTAGGTCACCGTTCCCATAGATTCCTCAACCCCTGCGAAGAACTTCAGCTTGTCCTTCTCCCTCACCGGTGACGAGAACTCGATGTGGAAGTGGTAGTATTCGTAATCCGCCCCGTCTGTGGGCTGCTGATGGAGAGCCATGATGTAGGGGAAACTCGTGTCGAAAAGCTTATCGAAGGTCATAAGGACCTCTTTCAGAATCTGAGCCAGACCGTCCCTCTCCCCAATGGTGAGCTGGGGGAGGCTCTGAACGTGTCTCTTCGGGTGGATGTGTACACCGAAGGGCCACCTCGCGTAGAACGGCAGGAAAACGAGGTAATCATCGTTCTCCACAACAACTCGGACCCCGTCTCTTTTCTCCCGCTCGGTTATCTCACAGAACAGGCACTTCCCCTTCTCTGCATGGAAATCTCTGCTTGACTCCAGCTCTCGCTGAATTCTGGGAGGTATGAAGGGAAAGGCGTAGATTTGCCCGTGGGGGTGGTCAAGCGTCACGCCAATGATTCTGCCCTTGTTTTCGAAGATGAAGACGTACTTGACGTATTCTCGACTCCCGAGTTCACCGTATCTCTCCGCCCAGTGGTCAACTATCTTTCTTATGTGTGAAACGCTCAGATCAGCCAGAGTTTTGTCGTGCTGCGGAGTGTAGAGAACAACTTCGCAAACCCCCTGAGCTGGAGCCACCCTGTAAAACGCGTCCCCCTCAACGTCAGGCTCGCTGGGCTCAGGAACCAGCGACGGAAACTTGTTGGGTAGACTTAAAACATCCCAGTCGCCAGAAGGCACTTCAGGTGAGCCCGGGCAGAAGGGGCAACCCCTACTCGGCAGTAGGGGCCTATCCTTACGCTTTCCCGAGACTATGATCCATTCGCGAAGAACCGGGTTAAACCTTAGCTCACCCACCATATCACCTCAAGTGGCCAACACTTAATTAAAACCATTGTTGTGAACACGTAAAGAAGCGTGACATAGGCACTAGCATGTCAACTGTTTTTAACTCTTTAGAATTCAAAGGCACAATCCCCTGAAAAGGGGGGAGTAGAGTGAGGCTCATAGAGCACTCTTTAGATTCTCAATTCTAACCAGGCGTCGATGTCTTGGAAAACCTTTTCTTTCTCAACCTCGTTGAGGAGTTCGTGGTAGAACCCGTCGTAGATTTTTATTTGGAAGTCTTTCTGCTTGACCTTTTCGGCGAACTCCTTGCTGCCCTCGGGGTTCACTAGCTTGTCATCCCCGGCCACCAGAAGCAGGGTTGGCACCTGTAACTTTTCAGCGTCCTCCAAGAGCTTCTCCATGGTTGTGAAGAACTCCGTGGCAAACCTCGCAGTAATCGTTTTAAAAACAAGAGGGTCCTTGTCGTACTTCTCACAAACAGCCCTATCATGGGTTAACACGTAGGGGTCTATCTGGTTCGGTATCTCCTGGGTAGGATTACTCTCCGAAAGCTCCATAATAGCCTTCATCAGCTCTGGGTCCAGCTCCACAGCGAGTTTTAATCCGGGGGAGGAGAGAATCAGCCCATCGATTTTTTCGGGATGCTTCATGGCGTAGGCTATTGATATTGTTCCACCCAGACTGTGCCCCAAAAGAAAAAGCTTCTTACCCTTCTCTCTTTCTCTAACCAAATCAACGAAGGTGTCTAAATCGTCTATGTAATCATCAAAGGCGTCCACATATCCAAGAATCCCCTCAGAGAGGCCGTGCCCCCTGTGGTCGAGAGCGTAGAAGGCTATCCCCTCGTTGGCAAAGTGATCCGCCACGTGAGCGTACCTCCCAGAGTACTCAGCTAATCCGTGCACTCCAACGATTACCGCCCTGACCTCCTCGGGTCTCCAGAACTGGTAGTATATCTTCGTTCCGCCCTTTCCTTTAAAATTACCTTCTTCGTGTAATATTCTCATAGCTCACCAACTCCCAAAACAATTTTTGAAATGTTGAAATTAACATTTTAATTATAGCCGTTGTGACATAATAATTTATTCGGTGAAAACCTAATTCGAACCCTTTTATTCCAACCCAAGAAGGCGAACACAGCAACTCCACTTATGGAGATAGAAATTCCGAACAAGAGAAAAGAAGAGTTTGGGTAAAGGAGTAAGCGAGTTGGAATATTGCCGGAGATTCGGTGTCTTCTGTTCTCCTGTTAGAACTGAAACCGCTCTGTTAAGATGTTTGGATTGGAGACGTCCCGTACTTCTTGGCACATTCTATTAGTATGTCAATGTGTTCAAGGGGTATGTTTCTGCTGACGCCTCCTCCGACGGATAGTATGAATCCGCCTCCCGGGCCAAGTTTTTGTATTACCTCTTTGCAGGTTTCCTCGACGCGTTTGGGTGTCCCCCTGAGCATCACGTCCCGCGGGTGTATGTTGCCCATAAGAGTGTACTTTCCGTATGTTTCTTTTTTCGCCGTTTCTAGGTCTCCTATCTCTCCGCAGTGGAAAATGTTGATTCCCAGCTGAGCTATCTGGTCCAAGACGTGGGCCGCGTAGTTCTCATTGTGGTAAAGAAATATACTCACCTTACTCCTTATACTGTCGATGAACCTTTTGAGATAGGGAGTGAAGAACTCCTCGCACTGCTTTGCTCTGAGGAAACCGGTTGTGTGATCGCTCACAAGAACAAACATGGCGGAACCGCCGATGACATCAATGAGAGCGTTAAACCACTTCGTGCAGGACTTGACCATGATGTCCAGAAGCTTATGTGCGTATTCAGGGTTCTGGGCTATGAGTTTTAGGAAATTCGTGTAGCCCATGATTTCGCAGGCGAGCTCAACCGGGCCGAAGTCTCCAACACCGGTGCTCCCCCTGACCTCTTGTTGAATCTTGAGATACTCGAGATACTTGGGCATTAGGCCGTCGCTGTAGGGGTCGGGAATCTCCAAGGCGTCAATGTCCTCGGGGCTCTTCACCGCAACCTCCTTAACTCCTGGGATTTCGTCCTCGGGTTCGGAGAGAACACAGCCAAACCCCGAGGCGTGGGCATACGGAACCCACACCGATGTTGCTATGAAGGCGTCAGGGAAGCGCTCCTTCATTTTCTCACCCGCTTCGATCTGCAGCATTGGATCGTCAAGAAGCTTCATTAGGGGTACGCCGTAGAGGTCGGCGAGAAAATCCCACTCAGGGAAAAGAATCACGGGGACCCACTCGGGCTCCTTAAAGCTCATGGTTACAAGAACACGCTCCAAAACAGATGACAACATTTATCCCACCAGCAGGTTTTTAACAATTTCCAGGGCCTTTATGGCGTCTTCGCAGTAAGCGTCGGCGCCAACCTCCTCGGCGAACTCTGGAGTCACCGGCCTGCCGCCTACAATGATTTTGACCTTGTCTCTTAGCCCCGCCTCCTTGAGTGCTTCAATCACTTCAGGGATACGCTCCATCGTGGTTGTCAGCAGGGCGCTCAGTCCAACAATATCCGCGTCTACCTCCTTGGCCTTCTTGACGAACTCCTCAGAGGGAACGTCTATACCAAGGTCGTAGACATCATACCCTTGGGAGGAAAGGAGGGCTGAAACAACGTTCTTGCCGAGGTCGTGGACATCGTCCTTAACGGTTCCTATAACGATGACTCCCTTCTTCTTTCCTTCTTCCTTTTTGATATGAGGGGTTAGCACGCTCATTCCTTCTTTGAAAGCCTCAGCAGCCATTATCATATCCGCAAGGAAGTATTCTCTGTTTTCAAACAGTTCTCCAACCTTCTGCAGACCTTTGGCAAGGCCCTCGGTTATCGCTTCGAGCGGGGGGATTCCGAGTTCCACAGCCTCTTCAGCTAGCTTCCTCGTTTCTTCAACATTCAGATTTACAACAGCATCAGCCAATTTTTTGAGCAGTTCTTCTCTCGACATATATAAACACCAACAGTCAGGTTCTTTGAAACATTTTTTGGACGGAATCGAGCTAGGAGATTCTTTTCGGATGCGACTTCACACTCAAATCTCATCCTATTTGTATATGAGGTTATTAATACATACAAGGAATAAATATTTCTTGTGTTCAACTTTCAGCACCACAGGCATGAAAACAAAACCAATCGCAAACACCAGCACCGAGATAAATGCTAATTCCAGTCAAGCCCCAACGAAGAATTTTGCAATCGACGGAAGCAACACCCTCGAATCATGGCTAATTTGTGATGAATAGAAGGTAACAGATTCTCACTCCTCAAAGGGGTATTTGCCATATTCAACTCCGGCCTCGAGCATAGCTACCACGTTCTGTGGAGGCGTGTCCGGCTGAATATTGTGCGACGGAGCAAAGATGTATCCTCCGTTTCTCCCAAGTATCCTTATCACCCTTTCGCACTCAGCCTTAATCTCTTCCGGACTGCCCTTCGGCAGGAGTCTCTGCACGTCGATTCCGCCGTCGAAGGTCAGCTTGTCTCCGTAGGATCTCTCAAGTGACTCGGGTTCCATGCCTCTGGCTAAGGGCTGTATAACCTGAAGCACATCCACGCCGAGATCGATGAGATGAGGTATCAGGGGCTCAATCGCTCCGCAGCAGTGCCACATTATTCTCGCGTCGGTGAACTGTTTTATGTGTTTTACCATCCGTTTGTGGTAGGGTTTCCATAACTCTTTGTACTGCTCTGGAGACACGAACGGAGCTTGCTGAGTGCCCATATCTTCGGCTATGTACGCGAAGTCTATGTATTCGCCCACCTCGGAGTAGAAGGATTCGATTATTCCCTCCTCAACGCTCAGAAGTGTGTCTGTGAAGTAGTGGAAAAGCTCCGGGTCTCTCTGCATGTCAAGCAGCATCTGGGTGAAGCCACGGATCCAGGCGTAGTTTTGGAATATTTGCTCAGCAAACGAGGCGAGCGCCACGATCACCCTTTCGCTGTTCTCCCTCATTCTGAGCACCCGCTTCTTAGCCTTGGCTGAGAAAACGGGATCCTCGGGGTCGGGCCATTCGAAGCTGTCTATGTCCTTGAAGGTGATTTTCCCCCCGAGAGGCGGGTCATAGACCTCCATGTAGTATCCTACGGGTTTAACCTTCAGCTTGAAGATAGTTTCCACAGTTCCGTCGGGGTTCATTTTGGGCTTCGGTATCGACATGTACAGGTACTGGAAGTCGACCCCGTACCGGTTCAGAATCCGCTCATCCACATTGATTACACAGTTCGCCGCGTTCAGATACGGTTTGGGAACGTCCTTGAGGCCGAGGTACTCTACGAGAGCCTTGTATCCGTAGTACTCCAGCTTATTGGGCCACCAGTCTGGCATCTCGTAGATTGATGTGTTCATTCCGCCGAAATCAACCGGAACCCTGTCGGGCTCTTCGTGGCTCAGAACCATTTCCACTCTCTCTCGAGGGGTAAGCTCGGCCAAACTATGAACCTCCCAAGAGTTCGTTAACCAAGGGAACAGCCTCAGCCGCGTTGGCAGCGTAGCCATCCGCACCCACAGCTTTTGCGAATTCACCATCCACGGCTGCGCCCCCGATTATGATTTTCACCGAGTCTCGCAGGTTTTCTTCAGTCAGGGCGTCTATGGTTTTCTTAATATTGTCTCTTGTTGTGCTCAGAAGCGCCGACATTCCCACTATGGCTGGCTTGTTTTCCTTCACGGCTTCAACAAATTTTTCAGGGGTGACGTCTGCGCCGAGGTCGATGACTTCGAAGCCACCGGACGTGAGCATCATACCAACTATGTTTTTTCCAATGTCGTGTATGTCTCCCTCAACGGTGCCGATCACAGCCGTCTTCATTTTTTCCTTCGCTTCTTTCTCGAAAAGGGGCTTCCACTTCTCCACGGCCTCAGAGATCTCCGTCCCTATCAGTATCAGCTCAGCCAGGTAGTATTCTCCCGACTCAAACTTTGATCCGACCTCTTCAAGCCCCGCCCTGACGCTCTCCACGAGTTTATCAACATCAATATCGGGGGTTTCTAAAATCTTATCTTTAAGGGTTTCGAGCTTTTCGGTATCGATTTTTATGATCGCTTCTTGAAGCTCTTGGTAGAGATCATCCATAGCCAATACCTTCTTACACTTTTTGGGTGGGAATTGGTATCATTAAAAATACGAGCCACTAAATATACCTTTACCGTATCTTTAAGTACGATGCCTCTCTTATTTCCACCGTCGCGTGGGAGATTAATCTCTCCCCCGTGGAGAATCAAAGATTTAAAGAAAACCACTCATTGAATATAATTGAAGGCGTTCTATTAGAAATGGTTGGTTGGAGGGTGACAAATGGAGAAACCAAATCTGCTTGTTACCTACGATATGCAGAACAGAAGAGAGGCTAAGGACGAGGTCTTATGGGTGCTAGGCAGGGTTGGGGAAGAACACCCCACGTTTATGAGGTCGGAGGCAAGGGGAATTTTCCTGATCCACACTTCACTCGACCCCAGAGAGGTAACCAGAAAGCTCACGCAGCTATGCAGAGAGGAGCCCGACAGTTTCTGGTACACGTATAATTACGTTCCAATCGACATCTGGTGTTCCTCAACGCTCGAAGAAATGGAAAAGGCGGTGAAGAGACTGGCGGAGGGTATCAAGGAGGATGAGAAGTGGAGGATGACGGTGAACAAACGGTTCTACGACCAGTACCACACCATAGAGATCATACAAGCTCTGGCAGAACACATAAGCTGGGGGAAGGTAGACCTGAAAAATCCACAGAAAATTGTACAGGTAGAAATCATAGGTGGAAAAGCAGGCATATCCCTACTGAAGCCCAGCGACATATTCTCTGTGAAAAAGGTAAAAAATGGGATTAATTAGTATTGTTTTGAACCTCCAAAGAAAGGCTGCTCACTCGTAATTCTCGTGGGAGTTACTCTCCTCTCAAAGAGAAAAAAGAGAGAGGTTCCTTAAAGGTTCCACCACCGTTTAAGATACACGTGTATAAGACTTTTCACGATTTAAATCTAGACAGCAGCGAGTTGGAAGACGTTACTGGAAATCAATCCAAGGAGATTCGGAGATACGTTGTTTTGAGTCTGAGGGAGAATTATATGCTTCGGCTTGAGAGCAGGTTTCCGTTGCAAATTAAAAAGAAGGGTTGGATTGAATTGGATCCATGTTATTTGTTTGTGTCTAGAAGCCGAATTTCTCAACGTCAAACCAGTCTGGATACCACTTGTAGTGGTCTAACGGGTACGCTTGTCTAATTCCTTTGTACGTTGCTTTTGCCATAATGACATTTCCGTGTCTGTCCTTGAATGTAACGGCTAGTTTCTTCTCTTCAAGCTTAGCCCAGAGTTCGAGTATTTTTTCTTTTTCTAGGCCTGTTTCTCTCTGCATGTCCTCTATGGTCATGTAAAGCCCCGGATTGCATCTGTAGTCCTCCGCAAGGATTTTGAGCATAATCTCCTCTGTTATCTCCTTACCCTTCCAAGGACCTTCATCAAGACTTTGTATAGGTAGTTCCAGCTTGGGGTTCCAACGCAACCGGAAAGGCCAATCTAGATATTCTAGTGCACCCATCCTGTAAATGACTACCTTCTGTATCTCGTTCGTGCCGGCCACTATTTGACCAATCTTTGCCTCCCGGATTAGTCTTTCTGCCGGATAGAACCTGGTTAACCCATCTCCGCCCATAAGTTGTACAGCGTCTAGACCCACTTCCATAGCATAATCTGTACCTACCAGTTTTGCTATTGCTGACTCAACAGCTCCCTGACCCCCCGAGTCCATTAGGTATGCGGTGTAGAATGTCATTAGACGTGCTAGTTTCTGTTTTGTTATCATCTCAGCGATTTTGAATTGGTTGTTGAGAAGTCTGCTTATCTGTGTTCTGAACTGGACGCGCCTGTTGGTGTAATAGACCACGGTTTTGATAACATCTGAAAGCCCGCCTGTCACCGCAGCCGCACCGATCAGCCTCTCAAAATTTAAGGCCGTCATCATTATATTCCAACCAGCGCCGACCTCACCGATCCTGTTGAAGTCAGGTACTCTCACCTCATCAAATTCCAGATAGGAGTTAGGGAGATTGTCGAATCCTACAAGCGGGTTAACCTTTTCCAAGTGGAATCCAGGAGTACCTTTTTCCACAACAAATGCCGTCAAATGACCGTACCGTCTCCTAACTTCCGGGTCATCGCTTGTTCTCGCGTAAACTAGGTATCTTTCAGCGGGCCCCGCCGTCGTCGAGAATCTCTTTTTTCCATTAATAACCCACTCGTCACCCTCTTTCCTTGCCTCAGTCATCACCGAAGCAGCATCTGAACCAGCGAAAATTTCGGTAATACACACTGCACCCAGCTGTCCCTTCGCCATTTTGGTTAGCCATTCCTGTTTCTGTTCTTCCGTACCGTGGTTTAGTATCTGGTGAAGCCCGCCTATATAGCTAGTAACTATAATGTGTCCAACTGCGTACATTCTGTTCATTTGTTCACAAGCAATACAAGCTCCTGTAACTCCAAGTCCCAACCCACCGTACTCTTGGGGAATCCCTGCACCGAAATATCCTCTTTTTTTCGCCTCTTCTACTATCTCCATAGGAAACGTTCTCGTCCAAAAACACTCTTCGGCTTTAGGTATATTTTCAGTAGCAAATTGTTCTATTTCCTGCGCGAATTTTTTCTGCTCGTCTGTCCACCAAGGATAAAACTCCATTTTATTATCACCTCTTTTACAACCAAAGCCAATTAACGACCGTTCATAAGACTTTAGAATACAGAGATTTTTATTCCTTTTATAATTTTTTGGACGCTAAGTGACATTGCAAACTTGAAGTTTGCTTAGAAGAGCACTCTAGTCTTTCTAAGCTACGAATTTGTATATCCTTTCTATGCCGAAGACCTCTTCCATGGATAGTCTTAACTTCCTAGATTTATATTTTTTTAAGCGAAGCCACGAGACAATAGTAATTATCTGATTCCTTGTAAGATTTTTGGGTAAGTTCGCTTTCATTTAAAAAGTAAGATTAATGATTCGAATTTGTATTTAGTACTCTACGCCTTGTGGACTTCTGAATAGTTCTTTTGGAATCTTTAGGTTATTAGTGTCCAGTGAATAGTAACGTTCCATCTCGGTCATTCTCTTTTCAGAAAGTTTAACTCCATCTCTGTGGGCCCAGTACGTCTTGCCGTATATTCTCTGAATAGTTACCCCATCTTTTGCAACAATTACACCACCTTTTAAGGTGTATAATGCTTGGGAAAAAGCTTTTATTAAAGCCCCTGTCTCCTTTGCTGGATCTTGGGTTTCTGGATTGAAATTATAAATGGCGATGTCAGCGTCTGACCCAACGGAGAGGTTTCCTTTGTTCCGCAGACCTAGGGACCTCGCGGGACTCGCCCGGCTTATTATCGCTATCTCATACAGGGAGTATTCCCTATCGATTGTAGAAAGCGATGTTTCTGTTTCTAGTTTGACCTCGTCTCTGGCTTTTTTGCTTACGAGCCACGCTATCACTTGGGGGTAGTCTGTTGCGTGTCCCAGGTTGGGGTGGTCAACGGTTAGCTGGATCTGCCAAGGGTCTTTCACGCTGAGCGCGAGTTCTAAGCCAGTAGCCCACATCACACTACCTGTAGCATCCAGCTTGTATTCCACGGGTGCGGCCCCGAAGCTCGCCTCCATCTCGACTTGGTCTGTAAACACGTTCTTCTCGGCTGTGACCCGTGCTAGAAGGGGGTTGTCCGCGTAAACGCTTATCGTTTCGTGGGGCACCATTTGCCCTATGTCGGCTTCCACGTTCGGATGGGTGTTTATATACTTCGCTATCTCGTCTGCTTTGGATTCTATCGTTTCGGTTCCGCCGTAGCTGTGTAGCTGGGCGTGCGCAAGGTGCACCGTTCTCTGCTTCTTGTTGGGGGTTATTTCCTCTAGCGCTCGTAGGGTTTTGAGGGTTGTTTGGTAGTTTCCGGGTTTCCCCGCGTCGTTGGGGTGTATGTGAATCGGGTGGGGTAACCCAAGGGTCTCGTTTGCCGCTGCCAGTGTTTTCACAACGTCTAGGGGTGAGACTCCGAGGTGCCTTATGGGCTCTTCGATACCCCCCATTTCCTTTTTGAAGCTCCACACGTCGCTTCCTAGGGGGTTGACCAGTTTTACTCCGTAGGTTTTGGTTGATTCAAGGAGCCACGAGATAATGGTGGCTGCTTCCTCAGCGGAGTTCTTCTTCACAGCGGGCAGCAGGTACCAGTACGTGTCAAGGACAAGGAGACACGCGTAGTCTAGTAGGGGTATGTCTTGGAATTCCAGGTGGGCGTGTAGAGCCTTGGTCGGCGGCACCGCGGCTTCAACCACGAATGTGTAGCCCATTTTTGAGTACATTAACCCTGTTTCGGGGGCGGTTAAGAGAACCCTGCTTGATTCAGGGGGGTAGAGCATCCGAGCGAAATTAACGTGCTGGAAGGCTACGTGAGTGTGAATGTCTATCGCGCCCGGGAGGACCATCTTCCCCGTGGCGTCTATGATACGGGCTTTGCTTTCGTTCACCGATTCAACTATAATCCCGTTTTCTATGGCTATGTCCATGCGTTCGCCGTTCACGTTGTTTTCGGGGTCAAACACTAAACCGTTTTTGATAAAGAGTGTTTCACTCATCGGCATCCTTCCCAAGAAGCTTTTCGAGGAGCTTATCCGCGTCCAGCACTTCCTCCTTTGTGGTTTCTATGCTGGCTTTCAAAACGTAGCAGGAGTTGTTTCCGGTCACGTCCATATCGGGGTCTATTATGGAGTTCAACCATGGACCGTTGGGCATGAGCGCTAATCCCTTCTTCGTTTCGTCTGTTTCGTAGGCCTTCACAACAACGGACCCGAACTTGGTTGTCACCTTGACGTTGTCCCCGTTTTTTATAGCGAAGCGGTCCATGTCCTCCTTGTTGAGGAGAACAACAGCCGTCGAATCAGTGTAGCTTTTCGGACCAGGTTTTTCAACCATCATCATGTTTTGCTCGATCGACCTCGCGTTGCAGAGCTGAACCTCGAGTTTACCCATCAGTAGTCCTACCAAAGACATGGAAATCAGCCTCGAATCTAAATCTAGGTTAACAAAATAAGTACAGGTACATAAGCTTTATGAATAAAGATTCATAACGAACAGTTTAACGGCTCGAGCAATTTAAATTGTAAGAAGTTCACTCAAAAGGTAAACACCTAATAAAAACCCACGTACCACGTCTGCTTCGAGGTGATGCTCTTGGTTGACGGATGGGTCGCTGAAATGTTCTCCTCCTACCAGATCCCTCGAGGGAGGTAAAGGGGAAGGAGGCACTGTCAGCGGCTCGTGTTATGGGAAACGTCAGATATAGGAGGGATGCGCTTATCCCTCCGTCGAATCGTTCGTCTCTCGGGCTGCAACCTGGCTCTCGGGGAATTCGGAACCAAGGGCTGCAGGTGGTGCGACATCTCGCGGAGCACCCCTTCTGGAGACGCGGCTCACCTGGAGCCCGAAATCCTAAAGAGCGAAGATATAGGTTAGAGGAAACTCCGGGAACCGGACGCTTCACAGAGTTTTCCAATCCCTTAGACCCAGCCACGCTGTGCAGGCACGTGAAACTCCTCGAAACACGGGATCTTCACTCGATTTCATTCACGGGTGGTGAGCCCCTTCTTCAGGCGGACTTTCTCAGAGAGGTCTCGGAACACCTGGTATCTGAGGGGTACACGCTTTTTCTTGAAACCAACGGGTCCCTGCCCGAGTGCGCGTCGAGGGTGGCTGACCTTTTCGAATACTGCTGCTGTGACATCAAGGACGAGTCCTCGGGAGCTGCCTCGGACTGGACCGCTCTCGTGGAGAAGGAATTCGAAACAATCCACATTCTCATAGACACTGGCGTGAAAACCTTCGCCAAGGTTGTGGTCACCGCGGACACGAAGCCGGAGAACATCGAATGGTACGCGAAGGAGTTAGCCAAGATGAAGTGTCCCCTGTGTATACAGGTTGTAACGCCCCTCGGCGGGGCTAGGAAGCCCATGGTAAAACAGTTATTCGAGTTTACGGAGACAGCTTCAAAACACCTCAGCAAGAACGATGTTTCGCTGTCGATTCAGGCGCACAAGGTGATAGGAATTCTATGAGCCTGAGAAGACTTGATTCGGATTCTTTATATTTGTATTTGAAGGACTATGGTATGAGGCGGTGATTCACTCAGGTGTTTTTAGGAGAGTTGCAAATGGGAGGAATTAGCCTTGAGCGTACGCTTAGTTGAGGAAAACGGGATAAAGATTGTTTTCGTTCCCTTTGATCAGCCTATTACATACAGCGGAGAGCAGATTGAGCCTCTCTGGACCTTTAAAAGGTTTGGGGTTCAGGGAGACTCTGTTCTGGTGTTTAGGGGACCCCTAAGAGTGGAGAAGGGTGAGCTCGTTGACCTTAAGGACCTTATTGAGGAAGGAGAAAAAAGGGACGTAGTGATTTCTTCGGATGATGCGATTAACTTTGTTGTTGAGCACTTTGACCAGCAGCCCCCCTCACTGAGACTCATGTACCACCGTCTAAGGATATTTTCGATGATAGTGAAGGAAACCGTAGAGTCGGTGAAGCACGTTCAGCTGCGGAGAGACGGAACCGACTTATACAAGGATGGTGGAAAGCTTAGTGTCGCCATCGCCACCGTTTCACCCGGCTCAGGCAAGATTCACTTCGCCCTGAACGTGAAGAGTGAGGGCGCCCCTCTCGGAGTGAATGTGATTGGGCTGAAGGAGCTTGGATTCGCGGAGGAAGAGTTAAAAGGCTTCGCGGAAACTGTTGCAAGAAAGTACAGGGATGAGTTCGTGGACATCGAGCAGGACTTGACCAAAACAAGAACATTTTGAGGGATTGAAAAATGCCTTACAAGTTAACTGTTGAGAGAGCTGACCTGAACTTTTCAGCGGCGCACTTCTTGGTACGTCATCCGAAGTGTGAGCGTATCCATGGCCACAACTACAGGATAACCATCGAGATTGAGTCAGACGAGTTGAACAGTAAGCAGATGATAGTGGATTTCATGGACGTTAGACGCGTGGTGAGAGAGATTTGCCAAGAGATGGATCACCACGTGCTCGTCCCCGCCAAGGCTGAGGAAATTGAAATTAAGGAGAGGGGAGAAGAAATCGAAATCAGAGTGAACGGCAGGAGGTACGTTTTCCCAAGAGGTGATGTGCTAATCCTGCCCATCGAAGCGACAACCGTTGAAAAAATATCCGAACACATCTTCAAGCAGTTGAAGCCCTCTCTCCCCAGAGGGCTGAAACTGAGGGTTTCGGTGGAAGAAGCGGAAGGGTCAATCGCCTCCTTCACAGAAGAGTAAATAGAAGAAAACGAAGCCCGTACGCGTTTTCGATTTCTACGCTGTCTTGAGGGGAACCTCAGCACTCTCGATTTTTTCACACCGTTGGAGAAAGTTGTAGTACCACACCACTTTGCAAACCGCGTTTGAAGCCCTGTACACCGAGGGATATATTGGGAATCCATTGTCCAAGTATTTCTTCACGAGTTTCAAGCGTTCAGCCTCCATCTCAGGAGTGTACTTGAAAGGTCCACCCGACGGGTACAGCACCAGGGCGAAGGGCTTTTCCAACCGCTCCCTCGCGTCTTTAAGTATTCTGAAAAGCTCCTCATCTCGCTCCCCCAACATAGCCTCGTGCTGGAGTATTATAAAGTCAATGTTGGGGTCTTTATCCACCAAGTCCAATAGGGAGGAGTACATGCTCAGATCATTGTAGACAAAGTAGGAGGCGTCGATGGGGTTAGCTATCCCCGTCCCTATGTCAGGGATTATCTTGCTCAGCTTTTCCCTTGTCTCGGGGCTGAAGGGTGGAACCTTCAAACCCGCGCTCTCACACTCATCGGTTGAAACAACGCTCTGACCTCCTCCACCACCGAGAATCGCTGTGTTTAATCCTCGGGGCGGGTTGATCCGAAGGAAAGCCATGGTGACGTCGCATAGTTCCTCCATACCGAAGACCTGCACCGCCCCCGCCTGTTTGAGAACCACTCGCCAGATTCTGTTTGACCCAGCGAGCGAACCAGTGTGTGAAAGCGTGGCCCGCGAGCCTCCCGATGTCCAGCCTCCCTTCCAGACGACTACGGGTTTTACCCTAACCGCTTCCCTCAGGGCCCGGAAAAAGCGGGGACCGTCTCTTACACCCTCAACGTAGATGTTTATAACCTTGGTTTTAGGGTCCTCCGCGAAGTATTCAAGGTAATCGGTGACCTCTAGATCTATTGCATTCCCAAAACTTACAATCTTGTTGAACCGTATGTTCGACCAGAAATCAGCCATGATTGCAAGACCAACCGTGTGCCCTCCGCTCTGACTCGCAAAGGACACCGACCCATCCTCAGGGGGGTTGTACAGGTACGGGTAGGATAGGCGGCCATCAAAGGAGTAAACACCCATTCCGTTGGGTCCCACTATTCGTGTACCGCTCCCAGATATTATCTCTAGAAGCTCTCTTTCCAGTTTTCTGCCCTCTTCCGGCGCCAAGTCGCTCTCGGAAAAACCCGAAGTGAAAATAACCACGAACTTGACCTTGGCCTCGACACAGTCTCTTAGAATATCTTTGGCCAGTCTCCTCGGCACCGCAAAAATGACATAGTCGAGTTGTTCGGGGACATCCTGCACCCTCGGATATGATTTTATTCCGAGAACCTTATCCTCATTGGGGTTAACGGGGTAGGCATGCTCTCTTGGGAAACCCCTGCCGAGTATTGAGCGCAGATACCAGTTGCCGTGCTTAGAGGGATTGTC
>Ga0164310_10001148_pt1 | contig 14746 bp, 19 predicted proteins | sample GuaBasSedimGuay1_FD_121795 | JGI IMG/M metagenome (GOLD analysis project Ga0164310, IMG submission 121795) | Subseafloor sediment microbial communities from Guaymas Basin, Gulf of California, Mexico - Guay1, Core 4569-9, 0-3 cm | ecosystem: Environmental > Aquatic > Marine > Hydrothermal vents... | reverse complement strand
TCTTGTTCCTCTTGGCCTTCTTCTTTCGATGATGCTGATTCTTCTGGTGATTCTGATTCATTAGATGAAGCTTTCAAAGCTATATATATCTTTTTTGCATCGTTGAAATTATTAACTGACTTTTCATCTTCGTAACCGAATTTTTCCAAAACAAGATCTACAGTATCATCACCAAGTTTTTTGCGAAATTCATTGACATGTTCTAAAAATTTAGCTTTCCAGTCTTCTTTTTCCTCCTGTTTCTTTCTTCCCCTCCTTTTAACTTCTTCTTCCTTCTTTCTGCTTTTGTAGGGAACCTTCGAGACGCTTTCTCTCTTTATACCTATCTTTTCGAGATCTTCCCAGGTTATATTGCGTATTCCAAGTATACGCTTGATACCATTTTGCAAAAGGTTTGTATATGCTGCTTTCCACACATCCCCTTCATCTACCTGATCGGGGGGCAATTCTATTCTTTGATCTCCTTTATAACGTACACGGAAAAAATCATCGCGAGACGATCTTGACCCAATGGCTTCTATGGTAATATGGCCAAGTGTGAATTTTCCATAATATTTGTACATATAATGTCCATCTTGAAATTGCACCTTTTCATATTTTAAATCCGACCACCTTATCCCCCATAAAAAGGCAATTGCCTCACAACCTGCAGCTTCAAGATATGGAGTTCCATTATGATCGCTCCAATGTTCTTTCCTCGTTACCGAAAGGGAAATTTCTTTGATCTTTTTTGCTACCTCAAGACGAGCTTCAGCTCTACGTACTGCTTTTATTACCTCGTCATCTCCCAATTTTAAAATAGCAGGTATTTCCTCGTTTTCATGCTTTACTATCTTTGCCTCTATTACATCCTTCTCCTTCTCTTCCATATCCCTATCCCTCCTCGCTTAAGGTTCTATGGTGTGATTTGTATATCAATCTATTAACCTCGTTCCAAACCCTTTCTGCTTCTTCTCCTTCGAGTCTTATTATCGGAAATGTCTTTTTAACATCTTCAAACAATTCCAGTACTTTTAGCTTGCCATCAGGTGATTCAACATAACGTATTTGTGCTATCTTATCCAAATTTAGCATTGTGTTATATATTTTTATCCACATTTTTTATTTACCTCCCCAATATTTTAACCATGGATGTTGTGAATAAACCTTTCTATCAAGCTCAAACCAGCTTTCTTCTTTGGCCGTAGAGGCATACCTGTAAAGTATGCTTACCCTTCCGGCAGCGGTATCCGACCATCTCATAAATCTAAACACCTCGGCATCAGATAGCGTGGTATATGGTGGCAGAAGGTAATTAATCAATGCTCTACGGACGCTGTGATAACCAAATCCCTTTTCTGGCATCAATTTGCCCGTTGTACGGTAAATTATATGATGAAATAAAGCCGATATTCTCGATTTGCTTATCGACATATCGTGTTTTTTAATCAATTCGATTGTATCAAATATCTCTTCAGGAATAAGAGATAACCTCGTAATTCCTCCTTTTTGAGCTTTTATTTTTAACCGTGGTGGGTCTTCATCCGTCATTACCCAATCGGGATTTTCCAAGATCATCAATATTTCATTTCTACGCATCCCCCACGTAGTACTCAATGCCCATATTGTTTTCAGCAATGGACTAAGTGTATGAGCATTATTAATACTTTGAATAATTAAATCTTTATCGAGAACCGGTGTTTTTACGTTTTCAAAATCGATCTTTGGTGGTCTTTTTACTATATTGTCGTTCCAATCCCATTCAGCTATTTGATATAATTTACGAAGAAGCTGATACAAAACATTTTTTGTTGTTACATTATCAACTGAAGAAAGCACTTCCAGGGCATCCCAGCTATCGTAAGATGTCTTGTATCCTCTTTTCTTCCGTAATAATTTTAGAGCCCATCGAAAAGATGCCAGTGTAGAAGGGTTGGTTATTCTCAATTCCAACTTTCTCTCTATATGCATCTCCTTCTTCCTCCTCTTCTATCTTCCTTGATATTTCCTGAAACAATTTGATTTTTGCCAATGCCATGTTTTCTATTTGCCTTACCCTTTCTCTTGTAATGCCAAATACCTCGGCTATTTCTTTTAATGTATGTTTTTTATTCGATACCTGTAATATGCAGTTGTTTTTAACACCTACCTGGTAATATCTGCATTCAGTATAAGTGCAATTTTCAAAGAATTCATAACAGAATCGATGATTGCCATTTGTCAAATGAAATGGGCAGGTTGAACATTTGAACTTTTTACATGGTGGGATTATCTTGGTTCTGCTGCGAATATATGGCGATAAAAAGTATTTTGCTGCCTTTCTTACCTCCTCATCCTCTAAATTGGTATAAAATTCTGCCTGTCGATTGAGATAATCAGATACTTTTATTATCGACCTATCAATTTCTTCAAAGCGAATATACAAATGCCAAGGGAAGGAACAATTTTCTCGTCTTCGTGACCTTTTGGTCATTCCGGTCCCTATTTAGCATAGGCAAGACGATTTGTCAAGACTTTATTTTATTAAATATCGTCAATATTTTTGGGATTTGAAGTGAGAAGGGATTTTTGGGCTTGACAAGGTTGGGTAATGTATAATATATTTATCTTTGGGCCGGCCCAAAACACCAAAACCCTCGGCGGGGGGCGAATTTAAACACTGCCCCCCTTTAATTTTTTGGCATTAATAATCTTCTACCCAAATCATCATAACAGAACAATCAATTGTTGATGCCGATGTATTTGTAAACTGGATTAAGATTTCTGAATCTGCAGGCATAAGAGTAAATTCACCAACTTCGCTAAGAGCCCCAAAGGCTCTAATGCTTGTTCCTCCAGGTACGGCTATAGATAAATGTTGTGTTATATTTGAATAACTTCCCCCATGTTTAACAGAAGCCTTAGAAGTTTCATTGCTACCGAAATTTAAATTTATAGGAGTTATATCTGTACCAGCGGAATCTACCGTAAAGCTTTTTGATATATCTATTCTTCCTTGTCCTTGTGAAACTACTTCTACAGTTGCTAATGTAAATATCCGACCGCTATTAGATGGATTTTGAAAATATAGATACACAGTTGTTGCATCAGCAATATCTTCAAATCTATGAGCTATTTTGAATACTTTTCCGTCTATAACCTTAGAAAATATTGGGTTATTTATTACATTTGAAAAATACATTTATAACCTCCTAATGGAATTATACCGGTGCCGTAATAATCCTTGGACGCCATGGCAAATAGGCTACCCATTTTACTTTAGCGGTACCGTTTCCTACATTAGTTATCTTAAAAACCTGAACCGTTCTCTCACATTTGTAATAAGATCCCGGATCAATCTTTACATTTAACATATCCCAATCAAACCATAGGGTTATCTCGGAGCCATAGCCCTCTTCTATGTAGTTGAAAATCTCTATAGCCGTTGCAGGTACTCCATATATAAACAAACTGGCCGATTCATCTTCATAATTACGCACGTCTACAGTTAACGTACCTCCCGAATTTATCGTTTTTACATCAGATAAAGTAAATTTATTTTTTTCGGTAGCTCTTAAGATTGGATCAATGTAATAAACATAACCGGGCATAAAAATTCCTCCTTATGTTTTTTCTTCACAAACCAAATATAACTCATAATCTATATTAGAACGACTTCCAACCAATCCTATACTTACCAAACCATAAGTCTTTCTTAACGGTATGGAAATAGAACTACCAGCATAACATAATTCAGTTGCAACTATTATCCCCTGTGGTTCACCATCAAGGAAATTTATAGATTGTCTCCATTGAGACCAATCTACAACTGCTTGATAATCAATGTCGGGGTTGAAATCGGCATATACATTTATCGTTACACTAACGGTAGTGCTATAACCCCCGGTAACCCATAATATAACTTCTGGATTTTCAATTAACAATGGCGTTAAATGCCATGATGCAATTATTTCTTCTGATTGTCCTATGGTTCCTACAATTTTAGCCACGACAAGACCTCCTTATCTTGTCAAGATAAGATGCTAAAAGTTTATCTGCCTCGTTTCCCTTAATTGCTAAGTTGTACAATTCGTCTATCATTTTATCAAAGTTATATTTAACCCTATGGCTTAAAGAAGAATAGATCATTTTCAGGGCAATTCCCTCCAAATTATTAAACACCTCCTCCTCCACCTCCTTTTTCGGATTCTAAAACCGCTGCAGCTAATGCAAGCAAGGGTAAGAAATCTTTCAAATTAACGACTTTCTTTTCTTCGGGTTTCTCTTCCCTCGCTTTTTCTTCTTCCTCTGTTATTTTTACTTCTTCCGGTGTAATAACTTCTTTTTCAGGAATTTTTACCTTAATTTCCTTTGGAATTTCTTTAAATATCTCTATATATCTACTCAAAGCTTGTATTAAACTCTTGAATATAACTCCTAATTGGCTCATATCGAACAAAGCAAAACCGGGAGAAAGCACAGAATAAAATATGTAAGCATTAGCATATATATCATCGTCGTAATGATTTTTTACGCTCAATTCAAAGGAACTGTTGAATCTTTGAGCCGGTATTTGTACAGAATATATAAATCTACCCTTTTTATCTGAAAATGTAACATTTGGATTGAACCATGTAACATCCTCAAAAAACTTTTCAATGAAAAAACCGGACGGATTTCCATATCTCATGCTTATTGTATATATTTCATAAATGCTAAGCTCCATTTTTTTGTCGTCATTATTGACTTTGAATTTTAAATCCCTCAAATTGTGCGAATAACCGAAGAACGTAACTATTCCATAACCTATTGATCCTGTACCGTTAATTTTAAGCAACGACACTTCTTCTCCAGCGGGTATCGTTTTAATTCCAGTATAAGTAAATGAGTATGTTCCATCGTATGGTACAGTCAATATGCCTGATCCCATTTTTGAAAACTTAAATGCCGATTCAACGGTGACCAATTCTGGAGTAATTTCTTCCAATCGTGGCATTGTCGGCGTAGGCGTAGGTGTTGGTGTCGGTGTCGGTTCCACTTTCGGCGTTGGTGTTTGCGTCGGTTCTGGTGCTGGTGTGGGCGTAGGCGTAGGTGTAGGTGTTGGTGTCGGTTCGCTAATGACTATTGGATATGGACCCAAATATTCTTTTGTTACTTTCCAGGTTACTTCTTGCGAAGGAACAACAGCGGTTTCAACTGCTTCTTCTCCAGGTGCCTGTTCTACCGTGGGAGTTCTATATGCAGGAAGTCTCATCCCAGGGGTTACAGCATACGGTTCTAACCACGTTGGTTGCTCCCATGGAACCGTTATCTGACCAAGTTGTTTTTCATTCAAAATTTGATAAATTTCGACACGATTTCCCTTCTTTACATAGAAGGACGGATACAAATTGAACGATCTTTTCCCGGTGTTCTTATAAATTATCTCTGCTAATTTTTTAACGGATGGCGATAAAGTGCCGATAGATTTTATACCAGACAAAGTTTTGGAAACATTGATAATTGATCTTTTTACTTTTAGATTTGCTGGAATTTCTACTTCAGCAAATCCTACATTTGGTGCTTTGCCTGACAAAATATCCTTTAAATCTACTTTTTTCATATTTTTCTCCTACAATTGTTTTAATTCATTTATTATGGCCTTATACTTAATTATTTGGACATCAAGCCGGTCTATTTGCTTTTTTAAATTGGCTATCAAGCTATCAAGACATGTATTCAAAGCCTCAAGCTCGATGTCACTCAATTTATTTATATCAAGACTATCCAAAAATTCAAGGTCTACTTTTTGCAAACGTTCTTTTATATATTCAGCTCTTTTTTGGTACAACTGTGCTCTATAGGATTCTACGTCTTTCAATAAGTTGTTATACTCTTCGACTCCAAACATGCGCACAATTATATCTTTATTTTGCACAATGATTGGTAAGTAATCGGTAATTTCTTCTATTCTTTTGTCAACTTCGTTTAATACAGTTGCAGTCATTTCGAGTTCGCCAACATCTATTGCCGGTTGTGGAAGATAAGCATAAGTAGATGCTATTTGGTATATCGTGCTTTTAAGTTGCATTCTGAGATTCGGCAAACTTTGTTCAAGTATCTGTGTCCTTATTCTCTTCTTCCATTCTTCTCCATATCCATTCAACCACATGTAATAAACATCCACAATATCATGAACCATTGCATTCAAAGCACGAGGTAAATTTGTGTATGTTTCTTGATCGTAATTGGGCACGTTAATTGATAAGATATCTTTCAATATTAACAATCTAAACGTGTTATAATAATCTAAAACTTTAACCCAAGCTTCTCCCTGAGTCCACTGGTAACCGCCATTTATTGTGCTTAATAGCCATAACATATAAAATGGGACGTCTTCATATACGAGCGGAGTATACTTTCGGGGAGGAACAACGCGGCTTGCACTTATGGAACCAGGACCTGGAGATATAAGGTTTAATTGTTTAAGCCTACCATACATATCGGCGGTTATCTTCGCTTTTGCATCTCCAAGTATTTTGTAATGATTGATAAATACTTCAACTGTGCTGATTTTATCTTTAATATACTTTGCTGCATCTGGTCTAATCTCAGATAGCAAATAATTAATAAAATTGAGTATGCGCATGAGAATATAATCATAAAAGTCATTATTGGGTTCCGGACTATGGTAGGCTCGGATTTCTACGGAATAATAATCTGGAACTTCTCCGCCTCCAGAACAAAGGTATACTGTACCGCATGGATATGATTTTTGAATACTACAAGAAGTTTTCCCAAAAGATATTTCTTCTCGAATGGTTCTCCACTCCCACCAACGACCACGATCAGTTACGTCTTTTCCAACTGAGAAATGCCTCGGCTTTGAAGTCTCAACGTATTCTCTTATCTGTGCTCCACCGGAAGCATAGGGGCATCTAAATGTCACTTTCGGTACTTCTACATTTAAACGATCATAAGTTATCATTAACTTTCCATCTATAATTTCTGGTTTCAAAACGTAACGACCTACCTGATACAACCAACCGGGTGGGACATTGTACGATGTTGAAAGAATATTCTTTGCCGATTTTGGTCCTATTTGTTTAAACTTATAATTGAATGGATAATTCTCTCCTATAAGATCCATTCCATACCTTATTTCTACATTTTGTCTTGCCATATTGTAAAGCTTCTGACGTATAGCGGCTTTATCACAGCTCAATCCTTTACCACCACAAGTCGTAGTTGGAGTGTTCGCTATAGCATCGGCTATCAATTGCACTACTGATGCCCTAATCCCGGCGGCTATTTGTCTATCATATTCCCTTGTTCTTGTAAGCTTAATGCTGAGTTTTTCAAGCTCCTTTCTCCAAAGACCTTCCACTTGATATCCAAGGCCAGGCAACATACCTTCTACTGCATAATCGATCCTATCCCCTGCTCCTATTTCATTTAAAAAGGTTAATATACATGCTCCTTCCGTTAAATCTCTAATTGCTCTTAAAATATCACCAAGTTGTTTATTTATTTCCTTAACTACATCCTGTACTAATCTATCTACGTCCCCCTGGCTTGATACAGAAGCCGACCTTATGGCACTCAACCTTACTATAACTGTATCATTCGCTGGCCTTGGCAGATATCTCCAAACAAAGTCAACATCTCTTTCTGGTACAGCTTCTGCTAAATATTCGTTGGCTTGTTTGATTGAATTGTCTACAAACTTTTTGATCTGATCGGTGAGTTTGTCCAATAGCATTACCGAGCTTGGACGGACTTCATAGGTAAGTTGTATCTTGTTGTTTACTATTTTTACTTTTATAACAACTTCACCTGACCAGCCGAGGCTTATAGTTATTGATTTTTTTCTTCTGCTGAAGAGACTAATCAAACCAAAGAACAAAGACACGACGCCAAATATTAACCCCGCAATAGCACCTACATTCAAAGTAGATGGTAAAACCATAGTTGTGCGGGTTAATTCTATGGTATTAAATGCTACGGACGCTGCTTGAGCTGCCTGTGGATCAAGTGGCAAAACGGATGTTAGTGCATCAGCTACACCAAAAATTGATGCCATTCGTAAATTTTTTAACTTTGCAATTTCATCTGCGGTTTTTGCAGTTTTTAATGCAGTTGTGGCTTTGATGTAATTTTCTATATGGCGGGTTACATCTACAGTGCCTATTACTGTTGTCGGTACAGAAATAGCCATTTTTATTTTATTGATGATTTATGTTCCTTCTTCTCCTAAGGCAGCAAGACCCAAAACAACTAATGGTAACCATTTCTTTATCTTTTCATCCTCAATTTTCTTCTCTTCTTCAACAACCTCAACGGACGGCTTCTTTTCTGGGGAAACTTCAACTTCAGTAACCTGTGCCTTTTCTTGCTTAATTTGAAGTAATTTGCCTTTTATTGCAGTCCAATTGGTTACTATGTCATCCAATGTACCGCTATACCACGATAACTTCTGTTGCGATAATGCTTGCAATTCCCCTTTTAAGTTATTAAATAAATTCAATTTATCGTTGTACTCTTTATATAAGTTTTTAACGAGAGCGATTTTTTCTTTCACAGTCATTTTATTTAACCGGAGGCAATGCTTTTAGACCAATTGGTATGCCAATTGGACCATATCCTCTACCGTAAACCATCCCCCTACCCAAGCCTTTGGATTTGATCTTTAACCCGGGCGTCTCACACAAAATTTCATATCCACTTACCTGTTGTTCTTTGCTTTTCAAAAAGGGCAACGTACCTTTGCCAACTACATAACCAATAAAACAACCGATCAAAAACTTTGGACCAAGGGTTTTGTAAATACCATATCCAAGAAGTCCATATCGCAAAACAGTAAATAGATCCATGCCCCTTTTGGTTTCAATTTCGTTTTGATTGTTCATTTTAAGCCTCCTTTGCAGAACCCTTAAGGGCAAGGAAAGCCAGAATTGCAATTCCTATAAATACAGGCCAACTTAGTCCAAATGGCCCTTCCTTTTTCTCTTCAGGAGGAGCCGGAGCCGCTACGGTAATAGCGGGTTGGCCGGTAGACATACTTTGCTTAATCAATCGTTCTGTATTCACTTGTTCAGATGGTTTTTTCAATACATAAGCTACGACTGGATATACAAGATTCAACAACTTTTGCCACCACGTTGATTTCTGAACTTGGTTATTGATATAACTTTTAAGTGCTTGGGCAGTATAAAATCCAAATAAACCATCTGTCTCAACACCAAGCATACTTTGCAATTTTTTAACAGCATTAAACGTATTGGTGCCATATATACCATCTTCTTCAAGAGGAGGAGAAACAACACCAAGCATATTTATTACTTCCTGCAATGTCTTTACATGAGTTCCACGTTCACCATATTTTATATACGTTCCAGGCTGCGAATATCTATTCGCTAACCAATTTATTTTATCAATCAAACTCTGAGTGTAATTCTTCATAACACTTGCAGTAGACACAGTTGCTTGTCGTTGCTCTTCACTTGTCAACCCCAAAGCACTTGCTACCTTTTTTGCAGTTTCACTTGTCATTGACAGAAAAGCGGTCCCTACATCTTCAATCCAACCGGCGAGAAAGCGACGCTTCAAATACGTCAAAACATCTATAACGTCCTTTCTTGTTCCCCTTAGCCACGGATGTATAATTTGTATCGGTTTTCTTAGCCTGTACATATTTAAATACTCTTGTGGACTTATAGCCATTTTTAACCTCCTTCAAATTTTTTTATCCAGTATTTTACTTTTTCTATATACTTTGACGGCCATGGTGTCAAATCAGGGCCAGCATTATACCCTGCTGCTATTCTTTCGATATTATTATCAATATAGGGCCTGTCCATTAACCACCTTAGATACTTTACTCCATAATATATATTTATTTCCGGATCGAATAGCTGACTTGGATTTCCACTAAATCCCATATCTCTTGCCGTCGGCAATGTGACTCCCATAAGACCATAAGAATAGTATCCATTTTCTTTTCTTGATACAAAGGCTTTTCCGCTACTTTCTACCATAATTATTGCTTTAATCAATGGGCTTGGAACATTAAAAATTGCAGCATATCTCTGTATTAAGTCTTCCCATTCTTCAAGTCTTCCTTCCGGCTTTCTTAAAGCTACAACTGCAGCTTCGGCTCCTTTGGTAGCCAACAAACCAACAGCTATCAACGCAATTGCTATTAATGCTATTTCTCGTCTTTCCATTCCTTCACCAAATTAAAAAGACGATCTTCTAATTTGCCAATTTTCTTTTCTATTTTATCAAGACGGTTATTAATATATTTAATAGAAATCGCTAATACTGCTATTACTGCTACAACTTGGCTACCTCCATTTGTCATTATTTCTGCAAAAAAATTCATTTTTCTTTTACCTCCTTCACTACAGATGCTATACCAAATAGCAAAATTGCTATTGCAAACAAAGATATTGGAGTTTTACCTGTTGATATTATAATCTTTTCTACTTTCTTTAAACTAAAATAAGTAGCAATTGCACCTATTGCTAAGGCACTTGCAATGATAGCGGCTGTAACTATCGCCCCCAATTCATAACTTTTTGTGACTTCTACATCTATTATCCATTCGTCGTTTTCTTTTTTTATCGATAATATTTTAAAGTAAGGATGACGTATTGATGTAATTTTTTCATAAAGCCATTTTTCAATAAAGTCAGGTATCCAGGTCCTTGCGACATAGTGAAATCTCAAATGATCCCCAGGGTTAACAGGAGTATCAAGTGTGATTTCTATTGCCTTTTCTTCTTTAAACGTCCTTGTTACACCCATTAGTGGCTTCACCAAAAACGGTTTATAGTTTGGTGGATATATAACCTCTCCTACCAACCCCGTTGTTGCATCCAGGCCAATCCACTTAGATGGTTTCTCCGCTGGAAGTCCAACTTCCGGATAAATATGATATGTCCCATCTGAAATTATTTTTAATCTAACCGGATATCCAGAAGCTAAAAGCAACGATCCCAATAGCGTTGTAAAATCTTCGCAATCAACCGTTACCTTTCCCAATGCTTCTGGCGGTTCATATAAAACATCTTTACCACTTGGTTCTGTTTTATATTTTAACGTATTTTTAACAAACCAAAAAATATCCTGCCATCCTTTAGGTTTTATACTATCCAATATCGATTGGGTAAACTTATGCTTTGCATAATCCTTTATTACATTTGCTATTATATTAACCTTCTCTTCTATCGGTTTATCTTTAATGTCTATCATTTTTTAACTAACGTGGGTTTCTCCCGTCTTTCCTCTACTCATGATAACCAATGCACCTATGCCCAATGCCCACCAGTATTTTTTTAGAAAGTCTTCAACAGTACCTTCTTTCGCTTCAACCATGGGCCTTATTTGCAATAGCTCATATGGGTTTTTATTCGGATCGGGCGGCAATCCCTTTGTGGCATACAAAATCGCAGCAAGTGCCTGTTCCGGGCTTTGAAATCCCATCTTGGCAAGTTCTGGCATCCACCTTGTAACGTAAGCCTGTCCCTGTTCTACTGTTTGCTTAGATGTCTGTCCTTGTTTTACGGCATTTTCCTGAATTTCTTTGAGTATGAAAGCAGCGGCTACATCAGAACCGACCTTTACAAGATCCTTAAGTATCGGAGATGACGCTACTGCAGTTTGTAAGCTTTTAGGGGCAGGCTCTTTTGGAATTGTGGGCGGAGCTTCATAGCCATATTTGTAATATTCCTCCTCTGGTTGCGGTATTCCCTCATAACCATATTTGTAAAATTCATCTATTCCTTCTTTTACCGCTTGATTTGGATTCGAGGACCATTTATAAAGAGCATAGCCCAAAGCATAGGTTCCCAGGGGACCAAGAACATATTCCGGATGTTCCCTAACATCCTCTGAAACAGCAAATGCAGTGGCACCGGCAGCAGCGGGAATAACCAGCCACTTATTATCTTTTACAAAAGACCATACATTTTCACCTACACTCTTTATTCCTTCCCATATATCCCCAAGCCATCCGGATAGTCTTTTTCCCCCAACTAAATATGGCAAGAGATGCGGTTTATTGGCCAGCATAAAAACAAAACTTTCACTTATAACCGGAGGCATCCATTTGGTCACATCAATTACCTCTTTTCCTCTTATCGCCTTTGATGGCATAAACCTTTGCATAGTCATTCTTTTAGCTATTAAATTTTTCAAACTCAAAAATTCTGGATATTCGGACATTTCTAACCTCCTTTTACTTTACAACCACATTGTTCTTTTAAAATTTTCACTATTTCCCTCCTTGTTTCATTTATTACATTGACTGTCTTATCGTATCCTTGGCCCAATTTGGCAAACTCTTCAGACGTTCGTGCCCTTGGCGCTCCAGCTTCCCTTAACCATTCAGCTAATCCGTATAGAAATAAACTTCTATTAACATCACATGAAGATGCTGCCTTTTTTGCATCTTTGGCCAATTCTTCAATTCTATTTATCCATTCTTTATATTTTGATTCAAAATTTAAATCCATTTCTGTGTCCTCCTGTTACTAAATATAAACTACTATGGGTTCCTTTGTATATACCCAGTAACCGGCAGTTTTATCCAATACTTTTGCTTCCTCTATAACAACTTTATCTTTGATTTGCCAAGCTATTTGCGGTAATGCCAATGGAGAATATTTAGGCAAATACATGGCTATTGGAAGCTGTATTTGGTAACTGTTTACAGTTATTGGCTTTACACTAATGCGCCATTCTCCATCGACATAGTCAATTTTAAGTTTTGTAAGGTAATCTAAAACTTTTGATGGAGGCAGTTCTTCTTGGGTAAGTTTTGGTATGAAGATTTTAGGTATGGAAAGATAATACTTCCTCCTTGTCAATACGAACAAGGCCAAAGCTATCAGTAACAGAGTACCCAACGACATCCCTCATCGCCGATCAAAAAGGAGGGAGAGGGAAGGGATAGTGCCCTTCCCTCCATTTTTGCTAACTAATTTTAAAATACGCCAGGTCTCAGCAATACAGCGTCAAATAGCCAGGTAACCGAACCAGCAGCGGTCGTAGAATAGACAAGCTGTATGTCTCCAGTCTTCTCGATCTGTATACCAGACTCACTGCAAAATTCCTTATTAAACTTGGTGCAATCAATGAGTATACAACCGGTGAGGGCACTCATATCAAGCTCTTGGGCCATCCTGGACTGATAATCGTCCCAATCAAACGGACCCATTACATAGGTGTTGTCGTAAAGCTTCAGGGCGAATTCCGAAACAACGCTATCGGACCTATCTCCATTACCGTCTTTTACTATCAGGAAGATATTCCTGATAACCACATTGGGACGAAGGTTCAGGACCTGCCCAAAGTTGGCAACCGCACCGGTAAATGTCTGCTGGCCATAGTACCAGTTGGGCATCAACCTTTCTTCGGGAGGGAAGTTGGTCCTAAATCCTTCCTCGGTACAAATCCAACCGATATCATCAACAATTTCTATCCTTGCGCTATCAACAGTAAAACCAGTACCGAGATCGGAAGCAGTACCCCAGGTTCCCACAACGTGAATATCGGAAATTTCAGGAGCTTGACCAGGTACACTTACGGTTGCATCAAAGGGATCAACGTTATTCAAAGGCAGGTTGAACTCAAATTCCACATAACCGGTATGCTGACCGGCTGTTGTACTTGGTTGATCGTTTGTAAGCCTACCACGTTTCAGGTGCTGGTTATAAAGAACAAGTTGTTGCAAATCGAGAACCTCGCAAAGCTTAGGACCAAGGTTAATCTGCAGCGCAGCGCCCTTTACCAGCTTGGCAAGTCCGTCCTCGTTGGCACTTGCACCTGTGCTGGTAGTATAGGTAACACTCAATTTTCCTCTGATTGTAGTATGGTTTTTGGTCCTAAGAAGCTCTATCTGGAAGGGAGAATTCGCCGTATACGTCTGAAAAGTATCTATCCTTGCCCTGTGTTTCTGGCATCCTGGAAGAGCCATTTTTTACACCTCCTTGTTTGATTTTACTTATAAGCTTCTAAACGCTTTTTGCGCAGCGAAAGGATATCCGCCGCCTTAACCCCAATTTGACCAACAGAGGCGCTTACTTCGCCAAGACTTTCCATTTCACCCAAATTGCTTCCGGATATCTCTCCGACGCTATAACTGGTCGACTCCAAACCGCTGACCGCTCCACCTTTCGGCAATATCTTGCTCATCCACTCGGATACCTTCTCGGTCAAAGCGAACTGGCTATCGATTCCCCGTTTACAAAGGGCCATGTTGATCAGCGCAGACAACCTATCGCCAAGCCACCGTTCGGACCTAACCCACCTTCTGTCGACAATGCTAAGACCTATACCAGTAACGATTGGAGGAACCTTAATATAACCTTCTACCAACTCCGCAAATGCATTGGCTATAGCATCGGCCACAGCAAAAGCTGCACCGGCCCCAATTGGGGCTCCCATTAGATCATAACTAACAACTCGATCCAACGTATCCCTAAGAGCCATCTTTTATACCTCCTTTTTTTATTTTTTTGGACGATACACAATCGTCCTGGTGGTATCAAAAATTTTTACCACCTTGACAATAGAATAAATATATGTTAAAAACTTGTCAAGTCAGCAAACCATGAAGAAGGACTCCAACTCCAAAAAATCTAAAAAAAAGGTTAAGATTCCTGCCTGGCTTGCCCGTGTAATCAGAGATGCAAAGCATACAACTAAAGAAGATTTTGTACGTGCTTATGCCGGAAGTTATGACCCGGAAGCTTTAGGGGATTTCTGGGAGAAACACAAACATAAGCTTGGGATAAATATAACC
>Ga0164310_10001145_pt1 | contig 14757 bp, 12 predicted proteins | sample GuaBasSedimGuay1_FD_121795 | JGI IMG/M metagenome (GOLD analysis project Ga0164310, IMG submission 121795) | Subseafloor sediment microbial communities from Guaymas Basin, Gulf of California, Mexico - Guay1, Core 4569-9, 0-3 cm | ecosystem: Environmental > Aquatic > Marine > Hydrothermal vents... | reverse complement strand
ATGTGTCCGTGTCCCAAGCGCTGCCTCTATAAGCGCCATGTCGAAGAGCCTACGGACTGAGTCCACTCACAGCAGCCACGAGGAACAACTAATGACCGCAACCTCTTCTGCAGTCTTGGTGCATCCGACAGATACGCAGCTTGTTTCAGAGGTGCGGCGGAGGCGTTTCTGGGAGCTGCTCAGTCGCAATGTTCGGATTGCCCTGCAGAAGAGAAACCGCAAGTTCGAGAGAGTCGAACGACTTGGGCCACACTTGGTGATACGCACGGGCTATCCAGTACAGGTGGCCTCAACAGTCAGTCAGGTGTTCGGTGTTGAGTGGGCGGCTCCGGGAGTGATTCTTCGTGAGCCTTCCCACTGGCCGGAGAGCCTACTGAGCAATGCGGGGTCCACTGACGAGCTTGATGATACGAGTTGGCCGTATGTTGGTGAGCAGAGTACAATCACAGAGAGAATGCAGGTTGAGCTGGAGGGTGCTGGGGTCTTTTACTCTCGTCAGAGAATCTCAGGAGTTGGCGGGCTGCCCTCTGGACTGGAGGGACGGGTCGTCATTATGATCTCAAGCGGTCTCGACTCGCCTGTGGCCGCCTACAAGGCGGTCCGAAGGGGCTGCGTGCCAGTCTTTGTCCACTTCGACAACTCCCCCTACTCAGACTCGTCTAACAGAAGAATAGCGGTAGAACAGGCAAGAACCATTGCCGAGTTCGTTCACGGTGTCACTGTCAAGATGTACATAGTGCCCCATGGTGATGACCTGACGGATGTCTTGAGGAACGTGCCACGCAAGATGACATGCATATTCTGCAGGCGTAACATGTATCGCTTGGCCGAGGAGGTTGCTATTCGTGAGGGTGCCCATGCCATAATCACCGGAGAGATCATTGGTGAACAGGCGTCCCAGACCACGAGAAACTTGTTGGTCGAGAGTAGTGCGGTATGTAGGGTCCCTGTACTTCGTCCCTGTGCTGGTGATGACAAGACAGACATCGAGCGCATGTCGCGACTGATTGGGACATACCGTTTTGCCAGCGAGGCCGCCTCCTGTTGTGTGCTCGCGCCAAAGCGCCCTGTTGTTCATGCGAACTTGGAAGACATAGCCCCTGTTGAGGAGAAACTTGATCTCCGATGGATACGGGCTGAAGTTTCCGAGGCGGAGATTCTCATCCTCAAGGAGGAGGAATGAAATGTCGGAGTAGTACACTGTCAGGTTGTGTTCGGAAAAGGCCGCCTATGAAATTCGCCCAGAGAAGCGTTTCACCGCGTTTCTGGAATCTATCGCTCACAAGATTGCCGAACTGACTGGACTGCGAATACGCGTCGTTCTTCCTGCAATACTGATACTGGAGGACGAGGATGAACGCGGAGTCACCCTATTTCCCGACGGTAGGATTTTGCCTCGAGGGTATGCCTCGGAGAGGGAGGCACAAGAGATTGCTGCTCACATAGTTCCCCTTGTCTACGCCTAGATTCTCATCACTGGTGCAACGATTCAGCAATCAGTACGCCCATCCTTGTGCCCCCTGCAACACATGACTTATATCTCTCCCAACGGTCCCGCGTTGGGAGGTGTTTCGAGTGAAACAGTCTTCCATCAAGATCATGGCGGTTGCGATACCATTGGTCATCATGATCTTGATTCTCATAGCGACAGCCGAGGAGGCTGTAGTTGAGTCCGTCTTTGGTGTTCATCCTTGTGTCTTGATGGCCCTCACTTCGCTTGCGGTCTTTCCGCTGGTTATTGGGGCCATTGCCATATGGGAGTCTATGTAGCATTGTTCGTACGCCACCCTCGTGCGACTGCTCCATTCTGCCTTTTCGATGCCCTATCACATAGGAAGCTTGACAAGCACTCATCACATCTTTGTAGTTAGCCCGGCGGCCAGTCAGCCGTTTCCGCCGAGGTTCGACGGAGAGTCATGACGAATGGACACATCTGTGCGGGCCAAGTTCGACAGGGTCAGGAATCTTCTCAGAGGAAAGCGAGTCATTGTTGCCTTTAGCGGTGGCGTCGACAGTGCCACCCTTGCATTTCTGAGCAAGGAGGTCGCTGCCAAGACCGCACTCCTCACCGTGGACTCGGTGACGTTTCCGAGGAGTGAGCTTGAACTCTCAAGGAGCGTCGCTCAGGAGCTCGACATCCCAATTCGTATCGTGGAGGTTGACGAACTTGCAAATGAAGACCTCGTGAAGAACGCCGTCGACCGCTGCTATCACTGTAAGAAGGAGCTTGCCTCTGTCTGGCTTGAGCACGCACGCCTGTGGGGCTTTGACATGGTCGTTGACGGCACCAACGCAAGTGATGTTCAGGGTCATCGACCTGGTGTTCGTGCGCTTCAGGAGGCTGGCGTGGTTTCACCGTTCAAGGAGGCCGGAATCACCAAGGACGAGATTCGAGAGTTTGCCAGAGAACGAGGGCTCTCTGTTGCCGACAGACCCCCAATGGCCTGTCTGTCGAGCAGGTTCCCCTACGGCACTGAGATTACAGAGGAACGCGTAGGAATGGTCGAGTCCTTGGAGCAGGCGGTGCGCGAGATCTTTGACGTAGAATGCGTGAGAGCTCGATTCCACGGGGATGTCGTCCGCATCGAGGTTGGACGACATGAACGCAAGAGGTTCTTCGATGTCAAGAAGCTGGACCGTCTTGCCGCTGTGGCCAAGTCTGTGGGGTTCAGATACGTGACCTTCGACGTAGAGGGCTACAGGACAGGGGCCATGGACGAAGTTCTCGAACACGCTTGACCACGGCTATTCGCCACAGTCAAATGGCGTGTATTCGGCAACAATGACATCTTCATCTGCTGTGCGTACCGAGGTGAGTTCGTAGAACACCATGTCGGTTTCTTGGCTGGTCATGACTGGGCATCGAAGTCTCTGGTTGTAATATCTCGGCGGAGTCTTGTTCGAGTCACGTTCTCTTACGAATCGCAGATGGTTGTCGTACCTTTCTGCAATAAACAATCTGCCAAGAGCTATGGCATCTGTGAGTCGTTCTGCTACGGCTCCGGTCAGCGACTTGTCTATCTCGATGCCTATGCTATTCCTACCAAGAATCATTGCAGCGCGCATTGTTGTTCCAGTACCTAAGAACGGATCAAGCACGGTGTCGCCGTACACGGAGTACATGAGAATGAGTCGTGTGGGGAGATCGAGGGGAAAAGCAGCACTTCTATCACGTGTTTCCTCCCCGCGTAGGGGCTGAGAGGCCCCCACGAGGTCAGTCCATACATCAGAGAACCACCTGTTTCTCTCTTCCCAGAAGTACGCGCTCTCGCGCCTCCTCCGCTTCTCTCTCTCTGACGCGAACATGCGCTTGCCATTCTTTCTAGCAATGAGCACAAACTCATGTTCTAGGGTGATATAGGCTCCCGCAGGTAGCATGCCTGAGCCCATGAACTTTGTGGGCGCATTCGTGGGCTTCCGCCATATAATCCACGGGAGTATCTGGAATCCGAGATCTATGAGGCGACTGAGAATCCTGGAATGATTGGGATATATCTGGAATCTGGAACCGATAGACCGGGTCGCATCACCCACGTTGATGCATGCGATTCCCCCGTCCTTGAGTACTCTGTGAATCTCGCCCCACGCGAGGTCAAGTTCTGCATGCATGAGCTCGAATGCTGTACGTCCGTCTTCTCTCTCGATGGCCTCTCCTATCACTGGGTTCATGCTCGCGAACGTTTCGTCCCACATCTTGATCATGGGATAAGGCGGCGACGTGACCACAAGGTCGACTGAATTCGGATCGAGTTCTGTCATATCTCTGGCGTCGCCACAGATGATTCGGTGCGTCGTCCTCATCCCATGTTGACTCCTTGTGATGTTGTGCCTTGGAGATGACTCAAGGGCATCTACTCCCCTTAATAGTTCGCCTCTCAGATAACGAGTGATGGCCTGTGGACGACAAAGTTATTATGCGTTCTCGGCTGACCGCAAGGCACACAACGAGAAAGGAGGTGCGGCCCAGAATGAAGTTGATTGAAGTGAAGTATGTCCTGGTAGAAGTCGCAGCGGCCTGCACCAACTGGTCGGCATCCTTGTGATGCACTCTGTTTCTCGGCACGATTGGCGCGTCTGCGTGAAGAGAATGGCGGCCGTTTCTGCAGGGCGCTGTGTACGGTCTTCTCAAGTCCGAGTCATGTGAGTACCTGACGCGCACGATACTGTGCATACGGGGGAGACACCGTACGGCAGCGGATACGAGTCAATCCGGAGAGTGGGAGGTCCTACTCATTGTGCCCAGTTGAGAGATTCAACCCACACAAGACAAGTGCTCTGAAGTTCAAACGGGAAAGAGAACGGGATGGCCGGTCTGGACGTTCGGTGGCCATCAGGGAGGTCACTCTGAGCGAGGCGCGGAGTGATGCACTGGAGTTCGGTCTGGCAACAGACATATTCATGCAGTTGAAATCAGGAAAAGAGGCATCGCTTTACATCGCATCATGGCGAGGCCACCCCATAGTCCTGAAGGCATACCGCTTCTGGCACACATCTCACGCGAGCAAGAAGCGGGGTTGGTTCGCTCCCGCCCGAATGGAGGCGCTTGCGGCCAAGGAATACGACATGCTGATGGCTGCTTTCCGTGCTGGAATGCCTGTACCAACGCCCATTGGTCGGGTTGCGAACTACCTCACCATGAGGTTCATTGGAGACGGACTGGTTCCTGCGCCACGACTGAAAGATATGGTGATTGAGAAGCCCGAGTCGGTCTTTGAACAGATAGTCGACGACTACCTCACGATGTACAGTGTTGCGCACTACGTTCACGGAGACCTCAGTCCCTACAATCTGCTCTGGTGGAGAGGCAAGGCCTGGTTCATAGACATGCCACAGGCCTATGCTGTGGACACATGGTGTAACATGAAACGGGTGATATTCCTTCTTGAGCGAGACATCCGGAACATCGTGGCGTATTTTGAGAAGTACGGTCTCATAGCCAACGTCGAGGAGATCGTCGATAGGTTCCTCGGCTGCTATGTACCTGAGAATCAGATGCGGGCCGTTCATCTATACTGGTCCAAGAGGTCACGACCCTGATAGTACGCCGAGGAAACATAGACTGGGACTTTGGCATCCGGGCCATCGACGTGAGGGAAACGCTTCCTTACACTCTCTGCGCACTGAAGGAAAACGTGTGGTGCATGTCTGCAGCATGACCTTATGAAGATTCGACCTTTCGCAGGACGACTCTCGACACGCCGGGAATCTTCTCCAGGCTATTCTGGAGATCGTCCAACGACACCACGAGCTGGTCTGGCACGAAGTAGCACTCGTAGTAGCATTTCTCACCCCTAAGGCAGACTCCCGTCGTGAAGATGATGTCAGAGAGCTTCGCGTCGTTGAAGGCGAAGTTCAGCTGCTTGAGAAAGTCCCGTGAGAGGTCGCTGATCTCAATTCGAAGCAAGTATATGTTGTCAGATGAAACGGGATAGATCTTGACGATTCTATCCTTGTGATGAAGAACGGTAAGTGCAGCACTCTCCCCAATGTCCGCAACAAACTCTGCTGGCAGACTTGCCGGCTCTCCCGACTTGAACTGTAGGATTATCGCCGATGTGGCTCCCTCGCGATCGATCACCATGACCTATACGTCCTTCAGGGTGTAGTGTTTGGCAAGTGGCTTTCTCTCTAATTAAATCATTCGGGCGCGGACTGGTCGCCTCGCCCGTCAGAACTTGAGTGCAAACCTCGGCTTTATTCGGTTGACAGGGTAGCGACTACAGCGCAAGACGCAACTGTTACCTCCTCCATGGAGCGTACAGTGAGTCGGGCTGGGCCATCTGAGCGATTGTGTGCGTACGAAACGTATAATTTCGTATGCGTGTTCGAATTGGATGGTGGCCTCCTTGAACGCGCGCCTCATGCAATTCCTCGGACTTGTGTTTCTCATAATCTCGGTGGCGATGACTCTTCTTGTCTATCAGAGCACGATGCAAGTTGGCGATGGCCTCAGTACCATGTTGGCCGCTGGATTGGTTGCGTGGGGCATTCTTGCTCTACCCGAACTGGCAATCGGGCTCTGGCTACTCGTGAAGGGCACTCGTGCCGCGAGAATTGGCGACATCTCAGATGACCTGATTCGGCTCGTGCAACGTGAGGGGCGCATCGGTGTTGAGGCAGCAGCACGAGAGCTTGGCGTGAGTCCTGAGGACGTTGCCGATGCAGCAGAACGACTTGCGCGCAGAAGGTTGCCTCTCGTATACCTTGATGCCTCAGCAGGTGAGATAGTCAGTCCTGGCGCAGTGAGTCTTCAGGAGAGTTTGCTGCACCTGCTGTACGCACAGCGAAGGATGACATTCGACCAGATAGCAAGGGTCACCAACTCGACCGACGAGGAGATAATTGAGGCTCTTGCCGAGCTATCGGAGGCCGGCAAATTCAGGGGCACTGTTGACAAGAACTCTCGGGTGGTCTACACTGCTGAGGCTGTGGCGCAGCTGCCGAAGGCTGTGACATATTGTCCTCATTGTGGTGGCAGACTGGAGGCACCTGTCCTGCCCGGTGAAGAGGAGGAGTGCCCGTACTGCGGGCACATGATAGTCAACCGTCTGTGATCTCACATACCTAAACGTTTGCCGAGCCGCAGTGTCCTCTGCTTATTCGCCAGCGGGCCACAACTTTGTCCCCCTCAATAACATGATAGGTGTCGAACAGGTTGGCTGTCAAGCACGAGTGATTTGGAACAATCTCCACATGATCGCCGATAGTGAGTTTATCTGCATTGTCTTCGAGCCGAACCTTTCCGTGTTCCTGTGACAGGCTGACTATTGTCAGCCCCGGAATCTCCGCCCGCTCGCCATTGATGCGGACTATCCTACCAAAGGCACGCTGTAGATTGAGATGTTCCGGGCCCGGGTCCACCGAGAGAGCCGTGGCTCCGGCATCAATCACGATTCTGTCGTCATATACTCCCACAACGCTGGCAACGACGGTGAGGGCGCAGTCATCAATACCACACGAACCAAGCAATACCTGCTCGTAGTCGTAGAAGACGTAGTTGCCCGGCCTGACCTCGGTGATCCCATCAGCAATTTCCTCGACCAACGACATTCCCGGTGTCGAACCAATCGACACGACTTCCGGGGCGAGAGCGGCGTTCCGTTCCTTGAGTTTCCGTGCGAGAGACACCATCGCCCGCTGAGCGTCGTCCACCCTCCTCCTAATCTCTGCCGTGGTCGATGCGTCGTAGACGTGACCCTCGTGCGTGAGAATGCCTACGAATCTCAGACCTGGTGCAGCATGTATTCTCTCCGCTAGGTGTACGGCCTCAGGACTGTCGTACGTCACCCCGCACCGATGATAACCGACATCCACCTTCATCATGACATCGAGAGAGATTCCCTGTTCAACGCAGAAGTCAGACAGTCTGTCAACTGTAGTCGGATTGTCAAGGAGTATCTTGATTCTGGCGGCGTCGGCAATCTCTCTGACGGGCTGGAACTTGTCCGGTGAGAGTGGAACCGCATAGGTGATGTCATCGAATCCCGCCCGGGCGAAGGTCATTGCCTCGTAGACCGTCGAGACCGTGATCCCTGTGGCCCCGTGGTTTCTCTGAATCTTCGCAATCTCTACGCACTTGTGCGTCTTGATGTGGGGGCGAAGGGCGACGCCCAAACGTCTTGCCTTCTCGGCCATCCTGCGAATGTTACGTTCCAAACGATGGCGGTCAAGCAGTAGAGCGGGTGTGACGAAACTCTCAACTCTCATGTGCCTCCCCGAGGTCCCATCTCGTAAGAGTGTATCCCATCATTCATGTGATTCCATGCTGGTCGCCGCGTATTCTTCTTCGGAGAGTCAGTCTGAACCCGTCAATCTTTGCGGCCACCGCACTTCGTTCGGGCCAGAACTGCTTGATCTCGTCAAAGCCGTGGACATCCCAGTACAGGGGGCATGCTCCCATGCAGTAGTCGAACATATCACAACGCTTGCAGCCCTCAGGGGCGTAGTCCTTGTTCCTCCAAAACCTAGCTGCTCTGTTGTACCACACCTTCTCAAAGCCGTCATGCAATAGGTCGCCCACGGGTTCGCTGAAGCTCGAACAGGGGAGCAGCTTTCCCTCTGCGTCAACTGAGAGAAGGCCGTCACAGCAGGCGCATGTCTTTGCACCAAGTCCGTATTGGATGGGATTGAACAGGCAGACCGGCGTGGGCGCGTACCAGACGAACTGAATTCCCTTCTTTCTCGCTCTTCTCCGTACTCTCTTCACAATCTCACCGATCTCCGAGTACCGGATCTGAAGTTCGTCCCTCAGCTTTGCTGCGGTGCCTGTATAAATCACCATGTTCATGCTGAAGTAGGTGAGTCCTAACTCGTCCTTGTGGAAGTCCACGAGCTGCTCCAGCTTGTCCACATTGGGCTTGCAAATGGTCGTGTTGCAGTGGGTGTAGATATCGGTTTCTCGAAGGTTCTTGATTCCCTTGACAGTCTGCTCGAATGCGCCCGGCACACCAACGATATAATCGTGAGTCTCTGCGTCGGGTCCTTCAATCGACACCTGCGCGCTGTTTAGTCCTGCATCCACAAGTCGGTCAACGAATCTCTTGTCCGCGCATCTACGGCCATTGGTTATGAGGTTCATCCGAAGGCCCTTCTTGCGGCCGTATTCAATCAACTCGAAGAGGTCATCTCTCAGTGTTGGCTCTCCACCCGTAAACGAGAGACTTGGCACATGAGCATCATCTGCAATGACGTCGATGACCCGCTTCACCTCCTCAGTGGTCATCTCGCCAGACTTCCGGTAGGGGGAGTACGCGTAACAGAACCGACACCTGTTGTTGCAACGATAAGTCAATGCAATCTCGCTCAGCACTGGATACTTTATCTCCCCGGTCCCGAACGGTACAATCTTGGCAGTTCTGTACGTGTAGATATTCTGATTCCCAGACACCATCTCCCTGAGATCATTGACGAATGCCGCGATGTCATTCAACACGGTCTGTCTGTCTGCGCCTTGGCCAACGAAGAAGTCCACAACTTCTGCTGGGGTGGCCCCATCGAGGAGCATCTTGAGCATGAGCATGCCTGTCCTGTTGAGGTGCATCACCTTGTTAGGGCGAAGGATGAGGAGGTTGTCCTCCGGCCGTGCAAAGAAGTAATCCTTGACATCGGCCATGAAGGCGGGAATCCATTCAAGATCCTCCAGCTTGTAGTCGTATCGTGGCATCTCCATAGATGTCGGGGCTCCGTAGTATACCTAATCTTCGAGTGTTTCGTAGTGTGATGAAAGGCTTATCAGGCTTTGCGACTTGAGAGCTGTAGGCAATTTGGAGAGGAAGTAGCATGAGTCCTGGTGAAGTGAAACTCCCGTATGGAACGATAACTGACCGAAAACTGGTGATGCACTTTAGTGCTTTTGACATGGACCTCCCGATTATTGCCTCAGGAATTCGGGAGCGCATGGATGTTCTTCGTGAGATTGGCGTTGCCTTCGCTGGCTTCGGAACAGAGATTCCTCCGAACATGTCAGAGCAGACCCCCGCAAGAGTCAAGGCGTTCTTTGAGTACGTTGGCACTGGCGGGGATCCGGTCGCGGTTCTAAAACAGGCCTACTATCTGGTGTGGAGTGGGATGATTCAGACCTTCCCGTTCTTGGAGGAGTGGGCCGAGGCCAAGTCGAACCTGTCCAACCTCACAATCGCCCAAGCCGAGGTGATTCGTGCCCGCAGAGGCCAGTAGGGAGCAATGTATGCCATGGCCGCAGTTCAGATCTCGGAAGTCGTCTACGAGCTGCTTGAGCGCCTTGTCAAGAGGTCGGAGAGGCACGACTCGGTGGACTCGCTCGCCGAGGAGGTACTGACTGACTATCTAATGCGTCATGATCGGATTGGACAGTTGCATGTGCCCTTCTCCACTATGTTGATGAACAATGCTGACACGGTGGCCACGGTTCGTGAAACAATAGACACAATCGATTGGTACGAGACCCATGACCCCATCGCGGCGGCACTGGAGCATCTCAGTGAAGCAGAACGACTGCTGCGTGCCACGGCTGAACGGCTCAACGCGGAGGGCAAGTAGAAGGAGCGTGTTGATGTGAGAGCAGGCTCTGCCATGAGGCTTGTATTGCTGCTGGTCGTTGTCATGGTTCCACTCTGTGCCGCATCCCACGTGGCGGCTCAAGACATAGTGGTGAATATCGACAGTGTGTACGTCGATGTTGTTGTGATGCCAACTGGCCGCGTCAATGTGACATATTGGATAAAATTCTCAGTGATCTCGGGTTCGCTTGGCGGTTTTGACCTGATTGGTATCCAAGAGAACTCTGTCTACGACCCGAATCGCGCCTACGCGGAGATGGATGGCGTCAAGTACGACCTTGTGGTGCGGCAGGTTGAGAACGGATACATGCTGGACTGGACCCCGAGGACCCAGGCCGGAGACTCGGTGACAATTGTGTTTGGGTACTTCAGTACAAATCGTGTACTTGAATTGACGACTGACAACGAGGGACATCAGCTGGCCGTATTTCACTGGTCGCCTGTCCAGTGGGAGCAGCAAGTAGACGTGGAGAACATACGAGTTATCTATCCCATTCCAATGCAGGACTCGTGGATAACGGCCGAGGGCGGCATCACGACGGAGGGTGCAGAGTATGCGGGCTATGTAGAAGACTCTCGACAGGGCATAGTTGACCAGAGCAGTGGTCTCCGTGAGTTTGATGAGTTGGACCTTCTCGCCTACCCGTCAAGTCCGTCCGCTCCTCTGCGCAACTTCAGCGTCAGCCTCACTGCTCAGCCAGCACAGGCATACGACCATCTTGTTGTGTTCCACTATGTCAACTGGACTTTCTTTAGAGACTACTTCGTACCAGGTCAACTTGCCTATGACGCGCCATCGTACGTGAATGCGGTGGGCGGCGAGACCTTCGTTCTTAATGTCCTAGTGTACAATGTTGGCGACATGCCCCTCCACGACGTGACAGTTCAAGTTGCGATCCCCGACAATCTGACCCTCATAACGGGCTCTGCGACCACATATGGCGGGACATTGAACGGCGGTGAGTCGTTACTCCTTAGATATGAATTCAGGCCTGACAATGTCGGCAAGGTAGTGCAGCTAACATTCATAGCTTCGGCACAGGAACTCGACCCCGAGGAGTATCTCTCTTTCACGGTGAGCATCTACATCCAAGAGGTTACGCCCCCCATAACAGCTCCCGGATCCGTGGGCATCCTAGTAGCCGCAGGCATCGCACTGGCTGTCGTCGGATATGCCTATTGGACAGTCAAGCGACCTCGTGGTGCTGCGTGGACTGCTGAAGACACAACAATCGGCTACGAATCGCCCCAGATCACGATTCAGACGTTCGGGGCGCCGGGAACGGTTGCCGAGCTCGACCCGGTGGAGGCCGCGTTCTTTGAGAATGTCACTCGGGACAAGCTCGTTTCCATGATTCTCATGTCATGTGTGAAAAAAGGTGCGGTACGAGTCCTCTCAACAGACCCCCTGAAGCTGTCTGTGACAGGCCTGCAGTTCGAGGACCTCACCTACTACGAGCAGATGTTTGTGGACGCCATAGTCGATGGCGAGCTGGACCCGGACAAGATTGACGAGATGATTGAGGCGATCGCTGAGAAGGTGCAGGAGAAGTCTTGGAACGCCGACTTCGAGGCCACGAAAGAGCATCACGAGAAAGTCATGGAAGAAGCATGGCAAAAGTTAGAGTCCACTGAAGACCCTGCTGTGCGAACACAATACTACTTCGATGGTACGTACAATGGTTCTTGGGCGTGGTACTGGCTCTACATGCACCCCGGTCACGACCACAGAATAAGGGATGTGTTCGAGTCGCAGCCCCGTGCTGTGGCACCGGCTGAGATTCCGACATGGTTCAAAGATTTGTCATCGGCAACGGGTCATGCGATCTCAGACGCGGGGCGAGTCGTGGGCGACATCGCATCAACAACCGGACAGATCATCTCCAACGTGACCGACACGATTGGCGAGATAGTCAATGGCGTTGCACAGATAGTTCGCCAACCCTTCGAACCGCTCATCGAAACAACGAGTAAGTGCGTTTCCCACGACGCATGCCACTCCGCATGCGTTTCTCACGATGCCTGCCACAGTGCCTGCCACAGTGCCTGTCACTCTGCATGTGTCTGCCATAGCGCCTGCCATAGTGCTTGCCACAGCGCGTGTGTGTCCGGTGGATTCAGGTAGAGATATGCCCGCGGTCGTGTCGCTTGAGTGAGGCATCACAGGGCCAGCCAATGTCCTTGGGAGAGCCGGAACGGCGTACTCAAGCCTATCCAACAGGCTGCGAAAAATTCGCTGCAGAACGTTTCGTAAGTGAAGTTTTGGCGCAATCCTTAAACGAGGAACGTTCGAAACGCGCTCGGGTCTAACCCCGTCAAGAGAGGAGAGAGAGCGTTGGTGCACGCCGCTACGAGTAAGCGAGTACTAGTGCTGTTTGTAGGAATACTGGTTTTGTCGGTTATTGGCATATCCTTGCTGAACCATTCACGGCAGGCAGCTATCGTGCCGCAGGCCGACAATCCAAGCAACATGACTGAGAGGCCAGATGACAGTACCGGTGACCTCATCGTCAAAGGCAATGTCGCTCCGGTGGTCAAGTTCGGAACGGCTGCGACGCTGGACTACGTCGATAGCAACTACGACAGCACCTATGGTACTGTCGTGAACTTTGCCAACATGCAGAGTGCGGACTCGACTTACGCGACTCTCAGCGAGGAGGCCACGACGTTCACACAGCTGGAATACAAGAATGTCTGGACTCCGTGGCCTGGTACAGGATGGTCTGAACAGAGTAGTCCCGAGGGTCACACAGATTTCGAGTATATGAGTACCGGAGGATATGATGGCACAACTTATGCTGGTGTTTCCGCGGACCCAGATATGACGGAGCCGAAATCAGGAATCCTCCGGAGTCCTGTCTACAACATGAACGGCGTTGAACGATTTCGGTTCTCGGTATACTTGAAGGATAGGCGGCTGACACCAAGCGCCGCTAACATCGATGTTGAGTTCAAGGCCAACGATGGCAGATGGATCAAGATGTTTGACATCGACGACTGCGACCCGGCCACTACTGGAGGTTGGCGTTACAAGCAGCTCATCGTGACAGATTCAAGTTTTATGCACTCACAATTCCAAGTGCGATATTATGCACACGATGTTGGGAGTGACAGTTTCGGCTTCGACATGGTCGGTGTCGATGCCCACAAGGTTGAGCGTGGGACCACTCATCGTCTGGACCAGTACTTTGAGTTCACCAACATTGCCAGTCCGAACGGTTATTCTATCGAGAGGCTCTACATCGATCTCGCATATACTGAGTCGGAATACATGCGCGTGTCCGTATGGGACTGGAGCGGCAACCGATGGGCTATTCTTGGGACCAAGAATCAGGCAGGGCTCACGTATTGGAATGTGCACTCGTACCTGACACAATCAACCTTCAGGGTGCGGATTGAGGACACAGTTTCGAGTGGTGACAATACGAAGACGAGCTGGCGTATCAGGCAGATGTACCTGTACTTCGATGATCACATTCCATTCAGTTATCGTTCGCCTACGAGCAATAGTCTGTACGACGGGGACAACTTCTATGCCATGAAGTCGCCATTTGGAACCGCGGCTCGAATCGTCACGTACCACCAAGATGATGACGGCGCCGCAGACATTGACTATTGCTCTCTACGTTGCTACATCGGCACCAACTCTTACTGGGAGGCCAAGTACACAGTATCTACAGGATTGGTCACCGTGACTTTTGGCTCCGGCTATGTCAACGTCGTGGATGTAGTACCCTATTTCCACGGGAGTCAACTCGACCTGACCTGGCAAATCGAGTTCAAGTGGGATCACCCTGACATCACAAACCTGTACCTTCGCGTCGGTACTCAGGACAGTAGCACGACCGCATACTCCAACTACGGGACTGGTTGGGATGTGGAGACTCGTGTTGAGTTCAACCCGCACACGATATCTGACGATCGTTGCGATGTGGGTGCATCTCTCACTGCAAGCGGTGACATCAGATACTACCAGTCCTCGAGCGGCGTTGCTCCGCTTCCATCACGGGTGCATGTGAGGGTCACACGCTTGGGAACTGACAGCCAGTCTTGGAACGCTGAGCCCAACTCGGATGGTGAGTTCTCAGTGGGCGTCACCGCGGCCTCTTGGGTGGGCGATCAAGAGTTCCGGTTTCAAGTCCTACAAGATGGCACAAACTCCGACCTGACTGCTAGCTACACCAGTGACACCACAATCGGAGACCGCATCAAGGTCGACTCAATGTACTCGAGTGATAGTGAGGACCGAGTCAATGTTGGGGACACTGTCACAATCAGTGCGAAGCTGATCTACGAGTATGACGGCTCGGCCGTGACCACAGGCACGGTCACAATAGACGGTACCTCTGCGACCCATCAGGGCAATGGCGTCTGGACGATAGATGTCACTCGCTCATCGGTGATGTCTGCAACCTACAACACAGTCGTTGTCACTGGTGATACATACGACCTCAGCACATTGAACCAGAATGGTCAGTCGGTCACCGTGATCTGGGACAAGATCATCGTGGGTGGATACACAGTGGCCGACTGGAGAGTCGACATAGACACCACTGTGACAGTTGATGTGTCACTAACCTATGCCTTCGACGGGGCGGATGTCGTCGACGGTACGGTCACGATCAATGGTTATTCCGCCACGTATGTCAGTGGTTCCACATGGCGGGTGACGATCACACAGTCCTCGGTGACCATGATCACCTTCGACGCTGTGGCCTGT
>Ga0164310_10001143_pt1 | contig 14759 bp, 11 predicted proteins | sample GuaBasSedimGuay1_FD_121795 | JGI IMG/M metagenome (GOLD analysis project Ga0164310, IMG submission 121795) | Subseafloor sediment microbial communities from Guaymas Basin, Gulf of California, Mexico - Guay1, Core 4569-9, 0-3 cm | ecosystem: Environmental > Aquatic > Marine > Hydrothermal vents... | reverse complement strand
TTTCCAATTCCAAATATCTCTTCATTTATCACGCCACCGTCTGCAAATTTATGCAATCTCTTAGCCCCTTGACCGACATCAGCTCCAAGTGAATTCATAAACCCATTTGTGCTTGACATATTATCGATATTAGATCTGTCGATATTATCAGCTATTGCCCCGGCAATCTTCTCAAGCTTTAGCATACCAGACGTACCCTGTTTTGCTCCACCGGGCCTAGACTTCCCGAGTTCAAATGCAAGATCAGACATTTTCGAGAATTTTACCTTTGACCCACCCATTCTAAACCCGGCTCTTTTATCGAGACGCAACGCTTCAGACCTTGTCGATCCACCATTTAGTAGTGAGGATAATTTATTAAAATCATCAGATTGTAACAATTTCTTTGGGACAATAAGTTCCGGGCCTGCTTCACCCATGAGGTACTGCTTGCCTGTATTCTGACCAATTCCAAATACGGGCTCTGTTAACAACCCGCCTTTCGCAGCGCGTGTAATGAGTCCGCCGGACCCCGGCACAGATGGCGGAATATATGACGACGGTGTACCAGCCGGCTCTAGCCCCCCTCCAGTGCCAAGTAGTGAAGATACCCCGCCAGCCACCGCTCCCCATATACTTCCACCAAGGCTCTCTGTAAAGCCCTCCATGAATCTTGCCTTAGCCCAATCCAGTGTCATCTTCACAAGCATTGCCCTAAACGAATTGGCAAGCGTCTTAAAAGAGAATTCTCCTTCAGCAGCAAGTCTTGAAAATTCATTTATGAAGAAATCTATCCCCTCACTAGCAATGTTTATCATCTCCTCGTGTTCAACCTTCAATATCTCCTTTTCCCTATCAGCATACCATTGCCTAAGTTTTTCGCTCTTGCCGAGCATATTTTCTCTTAATTTATATTCCTGGTCAAGCTGATCACGCATTATTGCAACTTCTCGATCTTTCGCTCGCATCCCAACGCCTATAAGATCCTTGCGAAGCTGTTCTTCCATATCGAGTTTCTGTTTCTTCTCAGCTTCATCAATGTCAAACTCTTTCTTTTTCTTCTCAATAAGCAACCCAAGCCTGATGCTCTCAAAATCTTCCGAATCTTTATAGAACTCAAGCAATGCATTAGTCCTTCTCTCAAGATTGTATCTTTCTATCTCATATTCATTGTCTGAAGCTTGCTTAAACTTATAAGTTTTATTCTTCAAGACGTGCTCTTCGATAGAATAGTATTTGTTATATGCTTCTTGATTTCTTTTTACGAAACGAGCATATAATTCATCCATCTCAGCCGAACCTTCTTTTAACGTCTTCTTCATCCTATCAAATTGCGCCGCGTTATCAGCCAGCTCAAGCTGAAATGGCGTAATCGTTTCAGGAGTTGTTTTGGCAAGATCAGAAATCCATCCCTTCGTGCCAACATATTCGTCAACATTAAATTCCTTTGGAGCGGTCTCAAGCTGTTTAAGAACATCTGAGAATTCGCTAAACTGCCCAGAGATATCAAGCATCTTTTCAGACCCTTCTACCTTCTTCATAAACTTATCATATATTTCTGAACTTTCTCTAAGCAGCTTTTTCATTTTGTCAAAGTATACGGCATCATATTTCATCTTATCGTTTGTATATAATTCGTATTGCTTCATCTCCTTTTTCAACGCCAACAAGCTTTCTTCAAACGACCTATTTATCATCAACGAGTGTGATAACTCATATTCCTCATCAAGCTTGTTCTTCATCTCAAATTTTTTCTTATCTTGCGCTTGCAATATTCTTTGAAGTTCAGCGCCATGAGCAATATCAAGATCTAAAAATTTCTGTTTTGATGCATGTGTCTTCTCTAAATAATCAACCATCGCAAGATATCTCTCACGAGCATTCATCTCCTCGATCTGGAACTCATCATCTTTCCATGTCGCATAATATTTAACAGAATTTTTTATTGAAGTCTCACGAAGCTTATAATACTTCGTATATATCCCGGCTATCTTGCTCTGGTAGAACTCCTCGACATCGGCTACTTCTTGACCACTTATTTTTGCTGCGTTGACAGCAGCCTTCAATTCAATCTTCGCTTTTGAAAGATCAATATAAAATGGCGTCATGTCAATCGGTTTCATTTTACCGATATCGTCATATAATGCCTTTACCCCAGGCAAATCTTTATTCATATCTGCGAATACCTTGCCAAGTGAATCACCTTCACCATAACCACTCTTCAATTCTTTAAGCGCGTTAAGAGATGATTTATACGCTGCGGCATCATTGAGATAGAGTTTCGCTTTTAGATTTGTAGAAACTTTAGCGACCTCACCGACATCAGAAGTATACCGCTTAAAATCAGCAAGCTTTTTATCAAGAGCCCTTTTTGCATTTGCAACGTCCCTTTCGCTCTCAGTCATGTTTATATTCGCCAATTCTATCGCAAAAGATTCCTCAATTGATATCCTCTTTTTGTTCCTGTTGACATTGTTTCTAAACAGCTCCATCTCCATATTCTTTTCAAGGTCTCTTTCATGGAATATCAACGAGTTTCTATCTTTGTAAAACTTTCTGAGAGCTTCATATCTTTTCTTAATGTTCTTTTCTTCAATGTCGAATTCGTCATCTTTCCATTTCTTATACACATATACCTGGTTTTCAATTTTGTACTTTTCTATAGAGAAGTATTTGTCATACAATGCTTGTATTTTTGGCCTGAATGTATCGACAATATCCTCCATGTCTTTTGAACCAGCCTCAACAAGTCTCTTTGCAACTTCAAACTCTTCTCTGATATCGCTAAGCTCAAGATGGAAAGGAGTTATTTTTTCCGGGCTTACGTTTTCAAGTTCCTTAAACCATTTCTTCGTCCCGAATTTATCACTATCTTTAACGCTCTTATCCTTCTTAACCCCCTTAAACGCATCACTAAAATCATCTTTAAACCACGTTGAAGGCTTAAACAGTTTGAACTCATTAAACGGCTTCGATAACACTTTCGACGCATCCGTCTTTCTGAAGTAATCATCCATTATCTTCGACGATTTCCTCACAACATCCTCAAGCAACATTATCTTTGTAGCCGCATATTTCTTGTCAGCGTCAGCCATGATGTCTAAATGATGCTCATAATTAGAAAGCTCCTCCTCCATAGCATAAATGCTGTTATAAACATCTTTTTGCTTTTTCGTCATAGAAACAGTTGCATATTTCTTATTGAGCGTTTCCATTGCTGTAAATGCTTTTCTCTTTCTCTCCTGCTCGTTAAGAATGAGTTTTTCGCCAATAAAATTGTCTATCTCGACTTTGTGCAGAGCCAACCTCTTATAGTTCTTCCCGTCATCGCTGTAATAACGATAGAGGTTATCCCGCATTTCCTCTATGTTTTTCTTCTGTATTTCTGTCTTGTCATCCATAACGCCAGCAAAATGGCTTACAGTATTTTTTATGGCGTATAATTCTGTAAGATGGTATTTTCCCTGTAGGTTTTTCTTCTCATCTAAATATTTTAGTTCAAGAGCTTTCCTTTCATCATTAATATTTTTGGACATTTCGAGAGATTTTGAATACTCTTCCATTATTCTCTTCCTGTCCTCAGCCGTTGTACTCGGATCATTCACGGCTACTTTGTAGTCTTTTAACTGTTCTTCCGCAAGATCATCAAGAATCTTTTTCCGTTTATCGAATATCTCCCTTACACTATCCATCGCCTCATCGAGTTTCGCAAGCTCAACTTCATAGTTATCGAGTAATTTCCCAGGTATGATCTTGTCTATTTTAACCTTGCCAATATCAGCATCTGATATTATCGACATTTCAAGTGGCTTATAACTCTCATAGAATTTCTTAACAAACGAATACCGACTTTTCAAAAGAGATTTTGTTATTTCCCCTCCTCTCTTTATCACATTATTCGTTTTGTGCATTTCAGTCGCAGCAACGCTTAGCTGAGACGGTGGCCTTATAACTGCGACTTTTCCTTTGCCATATATAGCATCGATTAAATCTTGAAACTGATTAATGTCAACTTCCGTCGATACCTTCTTTTGTAAGTTTTTTATTGTCTCAACAACAGCTCTCTCAAACGTACCATACATTGTGATAAGTTCATCAACGTCATACATCTTGCTAAGAAACTTTTTAATTGCATCAACACGACCAGCATCCTTTAGGGCTTTATCAGTAAGTTCTTTTAGGTTCGGGGCCTTGTATCCCGTGATGTTACCAAATTCATCCTTCATAACCTCGGTAGACTTTGCGACAATCCCAATCTTATGCAACCCACCGCCACCAGTAGGAGTTCTAAGCATTTTCCTAATTGCGGCTCTCGATTTCATCCAAGCCGCTGTTTCTTCATCAAGCTTTTCTATAGTATGAGCAACCTTGTTATCGGTAGCTTTGTTGAACTCCTTCATCATGTTATCGTATGTAACAAGAGCCGCCTCTGCATCATTCTTCCAACTAACACCACCAATGCCAAGTGCCCAATCTAATTCTTTCTCGCCTGGGAAAAAGTCCTCTGCCTTTACAGGGAACATTTTGAGTTGGGCTAACGCATTTTTAGATGTTTCGATAAATTTATTCAGGAATTTTATAACACGAGAATTTTCAGGGTTGGCAGGGGCAGCATCCGTGAGTTCCTTTACTCTTTTCTCAGCCGCTTTTGACAATTCCTCATACATCGTCTTTTTGTCTTTAAAATATTTATGAAGCTTGTCAAAAGCCCCAAGCTCACCACCGCTTGCTAATACATCCTCAATATGCTTTGTAGACTTAACTTCTTCCTCTTTCTTTATGCTTACCGCTAAGTCATGCGCCTTACCACTCATATTTTTTATTGCGTTAAATGCAGATTTTATTCCGCCGATAGCAAGTTTGCGAGCCCACCATCCAGGGGTAAATTTAAGAAGCCCGTTTATCTTTTCTATAGATTTCCCTATAAAAGAGACAATAGTCCTCATTACATTAGCAACAGGCGAGAACACGTTCAATATTGCATTGCCAACAGAAGCAAATGCCCCAGCGATTTTATAGGCAATGCCAAGAACGCCACCAAGTTTATTCACCCAATGGACAACGCCAAGCGTTATTTTAAGAGTTGCGTCGCCAATACTAACTATTATGCCCCATATATCTTTTAATATCGGCTTAAAATCATGAAACGCTGTCAATGTATTATACACACCAACAACCAATGATTTAATAACATCCCCTATAACAGAAAATGATTTTAACGTAAATTCTGTTATACTATTAGCAAACCCAGCCATTGCATCTTTGCCGGACTGACCACCAAGCCAGTTAAGAAAATCCTCCATATTGGACTTCATCACTTGGAACGGGCCAGAATTCATCACAACCCTCTGCAATTCAACAAGCCATGATCGCAATCTCTCGCCTTGGCCAAACCATGTTCTCATATACATAGAGGATAGCCCGCCAGCCCATTCCTCCATACCTTCCATCAATGCACGAAGGACAACGCCGCTTTTAAGACCTTGGCGACCTATCTCAGCTACCTGATCGGCGGTAAGTTTTAACTTCTCACCTAAAATTGCTAAGGCGGGGACACCACGCTCAGACAACTGGTTCATTTCCTGTTGCATTGGGCGGCCTTTCGCAGAAATCTGGCCCAACGCACGAGCGATACCTTCAAGAATATCAGAAGAACCACCAAGAGCAGACACAGTGTCGACAATGATCGTCATGTCTTTTATCGTAGGATCGAGATGATAAGCACGCAGCAATCTGAACGCATCGATTGCTTTCTGCGTATTTACAGGCATATCTCTAGCCCATTTGTTCAACGCACGGAACGTCTCGACGCCACGCCCGTGCGTCATTTTCTCAAGCGACATTTGTAGTCGCTCCATATTCTTTGCAACATCCAAAAAACTTTTAGCAACTACACCAACCAATATCGTTGCGAACACGCCTTTAAGAGAAAAAACAGCTCTCCTAACGCTAGACACAAACGAAAAGAACATCTTTCTAGCGTTGAACAACTGTTTCGCAAGCATCTTAGTGCTCGCTGTCAAAACAACTCTAAGTGTAGAGATCGTTGCCATTACTCATCCCTTTTCTTAACAACAACACCAGGCAAACCCATAAGCACGCCCAACATTTCATCGGCAGTCTGCTTTTTAGGACCACTCGGCAAATCGTCAAGTTCGTCCATCCTACTTTCAGGCGTTGGGATAAAATCATCAGGCATAAATGGTGTATCGTCCTTCTTCTTTGCAAAACTACAATTTGCTGTTGCCGCTGCAAGCATACCAAACCTAGCATCTTCTCTAAGTGGGCCGAATGGTTCAAGGCGTGAATACGCCTCCCATTCGGCCAATTGGAAACTTGTAATCTGATTCAGCAAAACATCGGGGTGAGGATAGCCCAAGGCTAATGCTAATCTGAAAGCGAATCTTCGCCTTGGGCGTCGTCTAAATCCGTTGTGAGATCTTCAACATCCTGATCACTCATCCCATTGAGCTTTCTGCCTTTATCAAACAGAAAGTCAAGAGCAGCAGCACTTTTATTCCCAAGATCCCTTACGTCCTGAGACGATGTAAACAAGCTTTTCCCCTTATCATCAATTATAATAAGAGCGAGAAACCTCGCACGAAGATTTTCCATATTCTCATGTCTGTTCTTTCCACGACCCTTAAACATAGAGTCTTCAAAACGGTCTCTTTCATACGCCTTCATCGTTCTCAGAATGACTTCGCCACCCCACTGTTCTACAAACACTGTTTCAGTTTTCAAGTCATCGGCATTCAAAATCTGATCTTTGGTTAAGATAGCCATCGTTTATCTCCTTGTTAAGTAGTTAATGTAACTTCCCCAGTGATTTTAATCGTAACATCACATGTTACTTTATCATCAAGAGGAATCGCAACGCCAAGGGCCGTTATGAGCCCCGTAATGTCAAATGTAGTCTGGGCTGCATTCCCCATAACAATCCTATAGTTATGAGTTACTTCAACTTCAAAGTCATCTTTAAGATCAAAATATCCAGATGGCGCAAAATTCATAGAAAGCGTCAATTCGCCACCATCCCTAAATCCAGCAATAAATTCCCTATACCCACCAGTAGAATCCAAACTCGTAACATCAATCGTATCACGAGATAGATTAGGCCCGGTGATGCTATTAATCTCAGCAATATCAGAAAAAGACTCATTGCTAGCCCCATCACCTCTCTGAAACTTAGTTCCAACACCACTAAAAGCATTAGAAGCCATAATATTTACCTCCTATACATCAGTTCTATGTATGTTAAAATGAATCGAAAACAATGGTCGCTTACTTTCATCCTTACCAACAGCTATTATATCGCTGTTAGCAATAATCTGAATGTATCTAGCCCCATTCCATGTTTCCTCGTTTAAGCCATGCAGGGCATCCATCACAAGCTTTGCAATGTCCCACGTATCCTTATACGTAGTCGTACCAGCCCGACCGCCTCTTACAAGCACCTGAATAGACGGGTAATCATAAGTATAATTTGGAGCCGGTTGCCCTCCTCCAGTATCATAAACAGCTATGCATGCGTCAGGCGAATCTGGCATTTCGCCAACATACATATTGGTCCCAAAGGTATATCCTATACCTGTGCTGCTCTGTTCCAAAATTTCAACAATGTCTTTTGACGGTGGATTCATCGTTACCTCGTTAACTTACAACAACATATCCAGAAATGTCAAAAACCGCACTTGCCGTAACAGCCTCGCCAACACTTATCGAATCACTCAAATTCACTATAATCCCGCTAAACGAGAATATCGTATCAGCATCATCAGCCATGTGAATCTCATAATTCACGAGACTGTCGTTCTCGAAATCATAATCCAAATCAGTATAAGAGTCAACTGTAAAGTTTAACCCTATTTCTACTTTCCCACCATTGATCATCCCACATATAAATTCTTTATACCCACCAGGTGAATTAAGCGAAGTAACATCAATAACTTCCCTAGACATACTAGGACCAGTTATATAAGTGACCTCGGCTATAGGCCAGAATTCTTCAGGGGTAAGGCCGTCTCCCCTGTTAAATGTAGCCCCAACGCCAGTCCTAACTTGTGTAGATGACTCGCCCCACTTTATCTCATCTGCCCTATCTTGGAATATTAAAGTTGGCCCATCAACAAATTTTCTATAATCATCTGCCATAATGCCTACTTACGGGATGCGTTCTTATACGTTGGGCCAGATTGAGCTGTCCCTCCAACGCTAGAAGGCCAATACATATACGCCCCAATCGGTTTAGAGTTCGGATAATATTCTGTCCCATCAGCTTTAGTCATTTGGCGACTATCAAGATCATAAATTATCTCAGAGTATGGATCACTTGAATCAAATAACCCAGCATTTTTACATGGGCTAAATAGTCGTAAATGATAGTCTGTGCTTGAAACAAACAATGGGTTTAATGATATCGCCCCATTGCCAGCATCAAAAGTGGCAAGTGCCAACGCATCCCATCTATCATAACTTGAATTATTATAATAACAGTTATGAGATATAGTTGGAGTTCCAGCTCTATAAATACGTATCCCATACTGACTTCCATAAAGAATATTATTTTTTATGTCGACAACAGGTTGCGTTTCACCTGCAGATCCATAAACACTTATCCCACAATACGTATTATTTACACAAGTATTATTATATACTTTGTTATTTATACATTCATCATATGCGCCAACCCTAATTCCACTATAGTTATTATAACAAAGATTTGAATATATTTTAATATTTTTACCTGCCCATATTCCTATCCCATTTCTCGATGGGCCAAATACCCTTCCAGAAATAGTATTGCGTCTAACGACAACCCCATCTGAAATCCATTCTATTTCCCCACCACCCTCATCTGTGTCAAAATCAATAATTATTCCAGTCCCATCCCCGTAATCTGGGTCATATTGATCCCACGACCCACTTACGGTATTATCTTCAATCGTGAGATTCCTAGAATAATGTATCTGAAGTTGATTAAAATCAGAACAGTCAATAACAGAATTTGAAGATATCAAGTTTGACAAAGTATCGCCAGTACGTATCCGAATAGCCCCGCCAGATAACCCTTCAAAATAATTATTTGAAATTGTCCATCCACATGGGATTTGATTATTTGTCCTTGCGCCATTTGCTAATGCCGTATTTATCCCCCTCGTTACATGTTTGGCACATACGCCAGTGCCTGATCCAGTACAGCACGTAAATGGGTCTCCATCACCAACACAGTCTGTTTCATCACAGTCACCTTCTCCATCACCAGTACAACACGCACTTGGAGTTCCGACACCAGTACATTCTGAATTTGCTTGATTTATATGCCGAGTTGATTGAGTTATTGAATTATTCGTTATTGTTAAATTATACCAATAGCTATCAACATGCCCAGAATAGATATTAATATTATTCCATCCGCAAATATCAGTGAAAGTGCATTTGTCTATTGTAAGTCCGTAATAATCAGCCCCATCAGTAATGTTACATTGATACCCGTCTGCTTGGCAATCCCACCCCAAACTGTTCTGAAGCGTACAACTATTCATTTCCCAATTCTTACCATGAATATTCAGCACCATATCTGTTGATGCATCTTTTAATTTAAGATTATTAATTGTTACATTGTCTTCCCCATCTCCATAAATGCATCTTGCTCTTGTATTTTCGCCATCAATAACAGGTAAATCACCTGTGCCATAAGTATCGAAAGTTTGCCCTGTTTTTACGTCCAATTGATCTGTCCACGTATCTCCACGTTGGAAATAAATCGTATCGCCAGCAGACGCGCCGGATTCAACTTTTGATATTGTTTTCCACGGGTCTGCCATTGTCCCCGCGCCACTATCGTCAGCAGCATCAGCATCAACGTAATAAGAATCCCCGCCAGTATATACGTCATACCAATAGATGTCTGGGTCTTCGTTGTCCAATGTAATCGACACGCCAATCACATAATCTTCATTCACAGCAACGCCCTTTATAAATTCATCATCCCCGGAATATTTGTAAGACCGTCTGAATTCTGGATCTTCAGGATTGCTGATATCCCAAATATCAATCCCATTTAATCCACCAGCAGCGTAAACATAATTTCCATATATATCTATCTTCGCAGGGGCGGCATCGCCAACAGCACCTATTGGATAATTTAGCAAATATTGGTATGGCAAACGAAAGTTACCAATATATCCACTGGAAAGGTCGGTAAGGTCAGTAGCATCAAATACAATTATCCCGCTATTATCAGCCACGCTTGGAGGACTTGTTTTTGTGGCGGTTGTCGCCATTGTCGTTCCGATTAAATATGTTGTTCCACCACTCGTATATGGAATAATATCCCAACACCCAAGAACAGATGAAGAATAATCCCACCAATCTCCAATTGCCGGGGATGACGGTGTGCTTATGTCGACAGTCATAACACCACGAGTATAGTTTGCCACGATTGCGTATGGGCTTATATACGTCACGCCCTGCGCATCATTACTTGCTGGATATGTGCTAGGTGGCGTTGTCTGCTTCCAGAACTGGCTTATGAATTGAATGTTTGAATTGTCAGACGTGTCTATCAAAATAAGACCACGCTGTTGGCACGCAACCAAGAGAAGATCATCACTGACAGCATAAAGACCACTGACCTTTGCCTCAAGATAAATCCCGGACATTCCAGACACAGTCAATGATGTAGGGTCAGTGGCATCAACAAGCCCAATATACCCATCATCTTGAGACCCAGTGATATTATTGTTTGAATCAACAGACGTATTATAATAGAACTCATCCCAATACACTGTAATCGGTGCCCAATCGCTCCAGTTTATGCCAACCGTTATTGTGTCTGGTGTTTTTCCTGATGTGTCTAACGTAAAATCAGATGCCTCAGATGTCCAAGGGTCAGCGTAATTCTCTCTATACCATATCTGCGCTCCGCCAGTTGTAGCATCAACTTTATAATAAATTTTAACCTGATACCATGTATCATAGCTCAAATCCGTAGTGCCAGAAATATGGTGCCGCGTTCCTGTGCTGTCAAAAGCAATTGCTCTTATGTTAAACTCATCACCATCGTCAGCGTCATCCTGCACACGAAAACCGCATGAAGTCAGGCCGCCTTTCTTTAAAACATTTAAAGAAAACTCCTGCCCAGTTGTCATTGTGTTATCTGACGATACGTAAAACCAAAACGACACATAATTGTCAACGGCACCAGTAATTGCTTGCTTTGCATAGTCCTGGCTATTCGCTACAGTCACATGGCTTTTTGCTGAGTATGTCCCATGCTTTACAATTGTCGTTTCATTACCAACAAGCGTTGAATCAGAACCGTCTGCACCCGCAACCCACCCATGCCCTCGTCCATTTCCAGTCGCATCGCCAATTGCATCAAGACCACCCTCTCCATTTGTAGAATCCCCAGTAGATCCATCGGTAAGATCAGAATCACCATCATCAAACGAATCTTGAAATTGTGCTAAAGTATACGATGGTGCCCCAAGCCTACTTCCAACAACTATAATATTGCCATCAAAACTAACAAGATCCATTGCCGACATTGACCCAGGTGAAATATCATAAGAATCAGCAAGTGTACCAGATGACAAATCTAAAGCACCAACACCATCAGGGCCATCCGCAAAAAACGCATATGGTGTTTCATGTCCTGTTGTATTTAAAATAACAGATCTCTTGCTTCTATCGGCAGGGTCAGAATATTTGCCAAGCGCGCCAAGAGCATACGACGGAAACAAAATAATCAATATTATTAACAAATATCTAATCATAGCGAGTCCTGTAGGCTTACAACAAACCAACCGGAACCATCCCATACAAGAGTAGCATTTTCACCAACCTTATCAAACATGATTGTCGGACAATTTGTACATGTTGTGTCTGTCATAGCCACGGTCACATTATCGTCTGCATCAATATCAGCATGGGCCTTTATAATAAGTCTCTGCCCGTCATTTACACCATCCTGTAGATCAAGTGTCTCATTTGCACTGTCATTGTCGCCGTCAAGCAGCACAACCGTTGCTACCAATGTTGGGATATCTCCACTTGCTGTATATGTTACAGTTTGTGTACCCCCACTAATCATCTTGAACTCGCCACGGCCTGTTGTAATCAAATTATCATCGCTGAATTGTATATCCCCACTGTCCGATGATAGCTTCAGATCGCAAGAACCCATTGTGCCGATATATGGGACATCACTGGTCACGCCAAACACAAGATAATCATCTGTATCACCACTTAATTTAATATATAGAACACTTGTATCATTAATTATCTCCGTAACACCATAAACATATAGCTGCTGTATTGTGAAGTTTGTGGACGCAGATGTTAATTTTAATATAGGGCTATCTCTTGTGGAGCCAACAAGCGAATCCAATATCAGATCATTTATAACTCCCATCGTGCCATCATCACCCAATGTCATTTTAACATTATTATCAACGGTCTCGCTGGTCCTAAACTCGACTTCATCATTCGAGTCATCAATTCCCCAATACCAACTTGTCCCGTCGATCTCAAGCAGCCCAACATATGGGTCGTCGCCAGCAACACCTTGAATATTCCCCCTTATTTCAGACAAAATCCAACGGCCAGACGTTGGCAAATCATCTGGTTGAATAACATCAGGCGAATCTTCTGCATCGGTTGACGATGAATCATAAGAGTAAAAATATACTACACTACTCACAATCGCTATCGCCATATCACCATTAGTTAATTTTGATGAGACTATAGCATCCAGCGATCCGCTCGATCCCCCAGTTAATGCAGTCGCTGGCCACATACGTATAATAGAACAGTCACTATTAACAGATAAAAACACGCATGATATCAATAACAATACCTGGAAAACAATAGTACGGTTTATCGCCATTTCTTTGCCCTTCTCTTAATTATTTTCAGCATTTCTTTTTTATTCTGGTCAAACGCCTTCATCAAAAAATATGGCCCGGTTCCCTTCTTCGTATATTTATTCCTTGGTATTTCATGGACATACGGCGCATAATAGGCCGTGTATCCAACAATTGCCACTGGGCCAAGAATTTTATTTTTCCTCATTATACTTTTTGAAACAGACAGATGCGCTTCATGTCCTCTCTCCAACTCATCAACATCGCCGCGTTTATCCTTCCATTCCTTCGGCTTATCCCTAAGCTTCCCAGGCCACATCACATATGCACTATTAACAAGATTCCCATATTTATATGGAGTTATTTTCTGAGATTCCCGCCTAAGATGCATTGCAGCAGCGACAATACCACTTTGCAGATCACCACGAATCATCTTCAGATGCCTATTAAACCCACGTTCGATCTTTTTAAGATCCTTATACATATACCCATCTAAAGCCATGCCTTCCTCACAAATTGCGTCGCCTGCATGCTCGGAGTTTTATAGAATGCCCTTATTTCCATCGCCCCGTCAACTGTGCCTGGGTCACCGTTTGTCGAAGTCCCAAGATATAAAAACCCCCCGAGGTCTAAATCTCTATCAACAAGCACTATCGCCTTACTTTTCACCTCATTGCCAGCATAGTCAACGAATAGAATCTGTCTATCATGCCATCTCACGCTTATTGATATCGGTGCATCAAATGTTTCCCCTCCCCAGCCGCTCGTCTTTGGGTTGCCCCAATACGTTGCCGTTTGCCTCAATGAATATTCCATAAATATATCAGACATTATATTTCCTCGACTTCCATCCTAACATCAACTTCCCATTTATTAGGAGGTGTTGCATCTGTAACGCCCTTAAACGTAATCTTGTATGGCGATTTTGATTCAGAACCAGCTTTGCAAACAATTTTCAATTGTGTCCCGTCAACTTTCAGCGTTGTTTGGTCAAGTACAGTCGATGAAACATCACTACCATCCTTATCTTCAGCTTCAACAGCACAAGATGACAATGTTAATGATTCGCTAGAATCCATTACATTAACAAAATCAGCCGCAATCGGGAATTCCTCATAACTTTGTTTTTCAAACTTCTCCATCATCATTCACCTGTGTAAATATTCTTACCACCGACTTTCTATAAAAAAACTTGCTTACAGTCATATGTCTTATTACAGATATCCCAGTTCTATAATACGTATATAAAGCACTTAATGTGGCTGAAACAGCCCCATAAATACCACAAATCCATCCACCAGTCGTAATGCTCGTTCCACCAAACATTCCTTTTGTAGTTATCGTAATAGAACTCATTATTGTTCAACCTGCTTCCAGTATGTAAATTTCCCAGCGCCACTACCAACAGATGTAACGATATATGTCGATATCACGTCGCTCGATGTACCAACAGACGACGGCGTTGAATATACTCTAACTCTTGCCGACGTTAGATTATTATCGTCGTCATATGACGTTTGATCAATATAAATATTACTATGCGACAACCCTTTAATTATTTGTATCGCCTCCCCTACAGACCCAGATACACCATGATCTGTAGTAGCTTCATCCCATACAGCCGTCGCAACAGATTTTGGCGACACCAAATAATCTGTGTTTAAAGAGAACCCGGCACCACTATTATCTGTAACAGTGCCAGTCCCTATAATCGTACCAGCCCCATTTGTAACAGTGCTATCAATTTCTATCCATCCGGCATTAAGACTTGCGTTTGCTTGTTCCGTGCCTGTTTTGTTCTTCCATTTTATGTAGCCGTTGAAGTTTTGCAGAACCAATATTTGGCCGCTTCCTCCTAAATCTATTTCTGGTGGCGATCCCAATTCTGACCCCGCCCAACAATCTAGGAGA